>WNFI01434407.1_pt1 | contig 33586 bp, 36 predicted proteins | sample 5400471 | NCBI WGS metagenome assembly WNFI01 (sample SAMN13153348, study PRJNA577476) | soil metagenome | isolation source: 100 cm saprolite on Douglas fir-dominated hillslope | place: USA:California | collected 2013-09-17 | reverse complement strand
CCCATCGACAAGCAGCGCTGGATCTACTCGTGCTCCAAGCAGCTCATGGACCGCGTGATCTGGGCGTACGGCTCGATGGGGCAGCTCGACTTCACGCTCTTTCGCCCCTTCAATTGGATCGGCGCCGGTCTCGATTCCATCCACACGGCGAAAGAAGGCAGCTCGCGCGTGATCACGCAGTTCCTCGGCCACATCGTGCGTGGCGAGCCGATCAAGCTGGTCGACGGCGGCGGGCAGAAGCGGGCCTTCACGTTCATCGACGACGGCGTCGCGGCGCTGATGAAGATCATCGAGAATCCGGGCGGGGTGGCGAGCGGGCGGATCTACAATATCGGCAATCCCCGCAACGACTACTCGGTGCGGGAGCTGGCGCAGATGATGCTGGACCTCGCGAAGACCTACCCCGAGTACCGCGACAACGCGGCGAAGGTGAAGCTTGTCGACGTGACCTCGGGCGATTACTACGGCAAGGGCTACCAGGACGTGCAGAACCGCGTGCCGAAGATCGACAACACCATGAGCGAGCTCGGCTGGGCGCCGAAGGTCGACATGCCGACCGCATTGAAGCGCATCTTCGACGCCTATCGCGGCCAGCTCGAAGACGCTCGCGCGCTGGCCAGCTAAACGACTCAAGACGTGGTCACGGAGAGCACGGAGAACAGCCGAGGCACGGAGCAACCGGGGATGTGCACGCGCAAGAGATACGAGAAACACTTCTCTTGAGATTATTCGGGATACTGCGAGCGTCACTCCATTTCAAAGATCAGCTTGTCCTTTACCGTAAGCTGTTTCTCTTGTCCCGCTAACTCCGTGCCTCGGGGGTTCTCCGTGTTCTCCGTGACAATGGCTTTGACCTAGTCTTCTGAAGAGAAAACAAATGGACGAGAAACCGCTGGTCGGCGTGGTGATGGGGTCGCAGAGCGACTGGGACGTGATGCAGCACGCCGCCCGTGTGCTCAAGGACTTCGGCGTCGCGTTCGAGGCGCGCGTGGTCTCCGCGCACCGCACGCCCGACACGATGTTCGAGTATGCCGAGGGCGCTCGCGCGCGCGGCCTCGCGTGCATCATCGCCGGCGCCGGGGGTGCGGCGCACCTGCCCGGCATGATCGCCTCGAAGACGACCCTTCCCGTGCTCGGCGTGCCGGTGCCGTCGAAGCACCTCGCGGGACAGGATTCGCTCTACTCGATCGTGCAGATGCCCAAGGGCATTCCGGTGGCGACCTTCGCCATCGGAGAGGCGGGCGCGCACAATGCCGGGCTCTTCGCGGTGAGCCTGCTCGCCACTTCCGACACCGAGCTCGCCCGCAAGCTCGCCGAATATCGCGAAAAGATGCGCGAGCAGGTCGCGGCGATGCAATTGCCGGACGTTCTCTGATGTCGCGTCCGCCGCAGGCAGTCCGCGAAGTGCTGTGATCGTTCCCGGGGCGACGCTCGGGCTGCTGGGCGGAGGACAGCTCGGCCGCATGTTCACGGTCGCGGCGCGCACGCTCGGCTATCGCGTGACGGTGCTCGACCCGGACGCGCATTCGCCCGCCGCGGAATTCGCCACCGGGCATCTCAACACCGACTACAGCGACCCGGCGTCCCTCGAAGCGCTGGCGCGCCAATGCGCCGCGGTCACCACCGAATTCGAGAACGCGCCCGCGGCCGCCCTCGATGCGCTCGCCGATCGCACCGTCGTGCGTCCGAGTGGCGCCTCGGTCGCGGTCGCGCAGGACCGGCGCCGCGAGAAAGGCTTTTTCGCCACGCACGGCTTTCCGGTGGGCGCGTTCGCCTCGATCGAGGGCCCCGCCGACTTCGATGCCGCGCTCGCGCGCGTGGAGCTCCCGGCGCTGCTGAAGACCGCGCGCTTCGGATACGACGGCAAGGGCCAGGCGCGCATCGAGTCCGCGGCGGAGCTGAAGCGCGCCTTCGCCGAGTGGAAAGGCGTGCCGTGCGTTCTCGAGCAGCTCCTCGCCCTCGAGCTCGAGGTCTCGGTCGTGCTCGCGCGCGGCGATGACGGCGCGGTGGCGGTCTTCCCGGTGGCGGAGAACCGGCATGCGCGCGGCATCCTCGACGTCACGATCGCGCCGGCGCGGATCTCCGCGGAGCTCGCGCGCGAAGCGACTGCGCTCGCCACGCGCCTGGCGACCGAACTGGGCTACGTCGGCGTGATGGCGGTGGAGATGTTCGTGGTGGGAGGCAAGCTGCTGCTCAACGAGATCGCGCCTCGCCCCCACAACAGCGGCCACTACACCATCGACGCCTGCCGCACCTCGCAGTTCGAGCAGCAGGTGCGGGTGCTCTGCAGCCTTCCCCTCGGAGACCCCTCGCAACACACGCCCGCGGTGATGGTGAACCTGCTGGGCGACCTGTGGGCGAACGGCGAGCCGCGCTGGGAGGCCGCCCTCGCGCATCCGGGCGCCCACCTGCACCTCTACGGCAAGCGCGAGGCGCGCATCGGGCGCAAGATGGGACACGTTACGGTGTGCGAGGAAAGCCTCGACCACGCGCTCGCGGTGGCGCTCGAAATCCGGCGCCATCTCGGCGCCGCGCCGGCGAATCCGCCCGGGGCGAACTGAGCGTCCAACCGGCACACTTCCAGGAGGAACTCATGCCCGCTTTCGTCCGTCTTGCGCTGCCCCTCACCCTGCTGGCCGCGGTCGCGGCGCTCCCCGTCCACGCCGCCGAGCGGCAATCGCGCCCGGTATCCGGGTTTACCGCCATCGCCTTGTCCGCGCCCCTGAAGCTCGAGCTTGTCCAGGGCGACACTGAGAGCCTGGCGCTGGAAGGCGACGAGACGGCGCTGGCCGAGCTCGAGACCGTGGTCGAGAACGGCACCCTGCACATCCGCTCGCGCACGAAGAAATTCTTCAACTTCGGCGTCGCGCCGAAGGTGCGCGCCTACGTGACCGCGAAGAATATCGAATCGCTGCGCATCTCGGGCTCCGGCGACATCAGCATGACGGCGCTGCGCGCGAACGCGCTAAAGGTCGGGATCTCCGGCTCCGGCGACGTACGCATCGCAGCGCTCGCCGCCACGAGCCTCGACGTGTCGATCAGCGGCAGCGGAGATGTCACCGTCGCGGGCAAGGCCGACAGGATCGTGGCCGGGATCTCCGGCTCGGGCGACGTGAAGGCGGGCAAGCTGGAGGCGCGCGAGGCGAAGGTGTCGATCGCGGGCTCCGGGGATGTCGCGCTTTGGGCGAAGGAGTCGCTCACGGTGAAGATCGCGGGATCGGGAGACGTGCGCTACTACGGCGATCCGGCGATCACCAAGAGCGTGGCGGGCGCGGGCTCGATCAAGCGCGTGGGCCCCTCCCCTTCCTGATGCTGGGCTGGTTTCGCTCCCGCCCGCGCAAGGCGAGCCGGCCGATCGACCCGGCGCTGTGGCGGCGCGTCACGGCGTCGTGGCTCTTCATGCGCGGGCTCGGCGAAAGCGACAATGCGCGCCTGCGCGAGCTGTCGGAGAGCTTTCTCGCCGCCAAGCACTTCTCGGGAACGCACGGGCTCGAGGTCTCGCACGCGATGCAGGTCGATATCGCCGCGCAGGCCGCGATCCTCGTGCTCGAGCTGGGCCTCGACTGGTACGAGGGCTGGTCGGAGATCGTCGTCTACCCGTCGCAATTCGCGCCCGAGCGCGAGACGGTCGACGAGGCCGGCGTGGTCCACCTCACGAGCGATCCGATGGCGGGAGAGGCGTGGCTGGGCGGCCCGGTGATCCTCTCGTACGAGGACGTGGCCATGACCGGCGACGCGGAGCTTCGCGTTGCGGGATACAACGTCGTCATCCACGAGTTCGCGCACAAGCTCGACATGCGCAACGGGGATCCGAACGGATTTCCGCCGCTGCACGCGGGAATGGATGCGAAAGAGTGGAAGCGCGCGTTCGCCGCGGCGTACGAGGATTTCTGCGCGCGCGTCGATGCCGCGGAGGCGTTGCCCGCGCGGCGCATGCAGGCCGCGCTCGATCGCCTGCCAATGGATCCTTATGCCGCGGAGAGCGCCGCCGAATTCTTCGCGGTGGCCTCGGAGGCCTTCTTCGAGACGCCCGAGCAGCTCGCCCCCGCCTATGCGGCGGTATACGAGCAGCTCAGGCTCTTCTACCGGCAGGATCCGCTGGCGCGGCTCCCGCCCGAAGGCTAGTTCAGCGGAATCGGGCTAGAGGAAGAGGACGGCGGGAAACACGGCGATGGCGAGCACGATCAGGATCCACTCGCAGTTCCAGCGCTTCAGGTGTCCGGTGTAGTGGAGAATGATCGCGGCGATGGCAAAGACGTAGAAAGCGGCCAGCAGCATTGCTTTATTCTCCCTCCTCTGTGGTGGCGCTAGGATACAGCAAAGCCCGAGAACGGGGCTAGACGGCCTCTTCGCCGGTCTCGCCCGTGCGGATGCGCACCACCTGTCCCACGTCGAAGACGAAGATCTTTCCGTCGCCGATCTTGCCGGTCCGCGCGGCCTTCACGATCGCCTCCATCGCCTTTTCCACCAGGGCGTCGGCAACCACCACCTCGACCTTCACTTTCGGCAGGAAATCGACCACGTACTCGGCGCCTCGATAGAGCTCCGTGTGACCCTTCTGGCGGCCGAATCCCTTCACCTCCGTCACGGTGAGCCCGGTCACGCCGATCTCCGAGAGCGCCTCGCGCACCTCGTCGAGCTTGAACGGCTTCACGATCGCTTCGATCTTCTTCATTTCGAGCGCGCTGTCTCTAGGGCTTCGGATGGAAACCGGATGTTATCGGATAACGCCAGTCCTTGCCAAAGCTGCGCGGCGTGATGCGCACGCCCGGAGGCGCCTGGCGGCGCTTGTATTCGTTCAGCTGGATCAGGCGCACCACGCGGCGCACGGTGTCCAGGTCGTAGCCTCCGGTGGCGATCTGCTCGGCCGACATGTCGCGCTCCATGTAGCGCTCCACGACGGCGTCGAGCACCTCGTAGGGCGGAAGCGTGTCCTGGTCGGTCTGGCCGGGAGCGAGCTCGGCGGAAGGCGCGCGGTCGATCACGCGCTGCGGGATCACGCGGCCCTTGGAGTTGCGCCAGTTGGCGATCCGGTAGACGAGCATCTTCACGATGTCCTTCAGCACCGCGAACCCCCCCGCCATGTCGCCGTAGAGCGTGCAGTAGCCGGTGGCCATCTCGCTCTTGTTGCCGGTGGTGACGACGATCGAGCCGAACTTGTTCGACAGCGCCATGAGAAGCGCGCCGCGAATGCGCGACTGCAGGTTCTCCTCGGTCCTGTCCGGCGGGGCCTGGCTGAACGCAGGTGCGAGCTGCGCGCGATACGACTCGAAGATCGGCTTGATCGCGATCTCGGTGTACTTCACGCCGTGGATCTTCGCCATCTCGCGCGCGTCCTCGATGCTGATCGCGGCGGTGTAATCGGACGGCATCATGACGGCGTGCACGCGCTCCGCGCCCAGCGCATCGACGCAGATCGCGAGCACGAGCGCGGAATCGATCCCGCCGGAGAGGCCGAGCAGCACCCCCGGAAACCCGTTCTTCTCGACGTAGTCGCGCGTGCCCGTCATGAGAGCTCGATAGATGGTCTCCTCTTCGGTGATGGGCGGGGCGATCGGGCCTTTCATCGCACCTCCCGCGAGCTCGACGATGTCGATCGTCTCGCGGAACGATTCGGCCTGGTAGCTCAGCATCCCCTCGGAGTCGAGCGCGAACGACGCGCCGTCGAAAACGATCTCGTCCTGGCCGCCCACGCCGTGCACGTAGAGCAGCGGCAGGTGCGTCTCCTTCACCCGCGCGCCCATCTTCTGGTAACGGTCGGCCTGCTGGGTGCGATGGAACGGGGAGGCGTTTATCGAGACCAACACCTGCGCGCCGGCGGCCTTGGCCTTCGCGGCGGGCTCCGGAAACCACAGGTCCTCGCAGATGGTGAGCCCGACCTTGGTGTCCCCGATCTCGAACACGCACGGCCGGTCGCCCACCTCGAAGTAGCGCTTCTCGTCGAAGACCTTGTAGTTGGGCAGCTTCTGCTTGAAGTAGAAGCGCTCGATGCGCCCGCCGCGCAGCACCGCCGCGGCGTTGTAGCGCGTGCGGCCCTCGCGGTGCGGATAGCCGACGACCAGCGCCACGTCGAGGCAATACGGCACGAGCTTCATCACCTCGGCCACGCACTGGTCGCAGAAATCGTCGCGCAGCCACAGGTCCTCGGCGGGATAGCCGCAAAGCGACATCTCGGGGGTGACGACGAGCTTGGCGCCGCTGGAACGGGCAAGATCGACGGCGCCGCGGACCTTCGCGGCATTGCCCTCGAAGTCGCCCACGGTGGTGTTGATCTGGGCGACGGCGATCTTCATTCGCGTGAGAGCTAGAATCGGGAAGACTTTCGAGCCGCGAATATACCATCCCCGTGACCCGTTCCCTTCGCATCATCGATTCCCTCGACGGCGTGGACGCGGCCGCGTGGGATGCGCTCACGCTCGGAAACCCCACGCTCGCCCACGCTTTCCTCGATTCGCTGCATCGCAGCGGCTGCGCCTCGGTGCGGACGGGATGGAGCCCGCAGTATCCGACGCTCTGGGAGGGCGGCCGGCTCATCGCCGCCGCGCCGCTCTACGTGAAATCGCATTCGTACGGCGAGTACGTCTTCGACTGGGGATGGGCCGAGGCCTACGAGCGCCACGGCATCGCCTACTACCCCAAGCTGCTCTGCGCCGTGCCCTTCACGCCCGCGACCGGGCCGCGCCTTCTCGCGGCGAGTCCCGCGGCGCGCGGCGAGCTCGCGAGAGCGCTTCTCGAGCTCGCCGGCAACACCGATGTCTCCTCGCTGCATGTCCTTTTTCCGACCGATGAGGATTCCGCGGCGCTGCGCTCCGCCGGATTTCTCGAGCGCGCCGGCATCCAGTTTCACTGGCGCAACGCCGGATATCGCGATTTCGACGATTTCCTCGGCGCGCTCTCGCACGACAAGCGCAAGAAGATCCGCCAGGAGCGCCGCCGGGTGCGCGATGCCGGCGTCGCGCTCAGGCGCGTGACCGGGCGCGAGGCGACCGCGGCGCAGTGGGATTTCTTCACGGCGTGCTACCGGCGGACCTACCGAGCGCACCGCTCCACGCCCTACCTCACCCGCGCGCTCTTCGGCATGCTCGCCGAGCGCATGCCCGACTCGCTGCTCCTCGTGGTCGCCGAACGCGACGGCAAGCCCATCGCCGCCGCGCTCGACATCTTCGGGGATGCCGCGCTCTACGGGCGCTACTGGGGTACCACCGAGCACGTGCCCGGCCTGCACTTCGAGGCGTGCTACTACCAGGCGATCGAGTTCTGCATCGAGCGTGGCATCGCGCTCTTCGAGGGCGGAGCGCAGGGCGAGCACAAGCATGCCCGCGGCTTCCTTCCCGAACCGACGCGCTCCTTCCATTGGCTCGCGCACCCCGCCTTCAAACGTGCCGTCGACGAATTCCTGTCGAAGGAAGGCGCGCACATCTCCGCCTATGTCGACGAGCTGAACGAGCGCACACCCTTTAGGAAATGAAAGGGAAAACCGGAGTCTGACCCTCTTATTTCCACGCGGCGGCGAATTGCTTCCAGTGCGGCGCTTCCTGCGCGACGAGGAAGGCGCGGAAGAGCTCGAGCTCCTTCGCATGGGCGTCGGCGTTGATGACGCCGCGGATCAGCTGGAAGCGCTGGAAGAGAAGATACGTGTTGGCGACGTCGGTCTCGCAATAGTTGCGGATGGCGTCGATCTCGCCGCGCTGCCACGCCGGCCACACCTGCGCGCCGCTCATGCCGAGCTTGCCCGGGAGCCCGCACAGCTGCGCGATCTCGTCGAGCGGCGCCCAGGCGCGGTTCTGGTAGCCGGCGAGGACGTCCATCAGGTCCGTGTGCCGCGTGTGGAAGCGCGAGATGTAATTGTTGAACTTGAACTCGCGGTCGTTCTCGCCCAGGTCCCAATAGCAGCAGCCGGGGATGCCGTGGACGAGCGCGCGGTAGTGCAGCACCGGCAAGTCGAAGCCGCTGCCGTTCCACGAGACGAGCTGCGGGGTGTACTTCTCGATGCCGTCGAAGAAGCGCTTCACGATCTCGCGCTCGGAGTCCTGCGCCGAGCCCAGCGACCAGATCTTCACGCCGTCGTCGCTTCGCAGTGCGCACGAGATCGCCGCCACGCGCTGCACGTGCGGCGGAAGGAAATCGTTTCCCGTAGCCTGGCGCCGCCGCTGCGTGGCGAGCTCCACCACTGCGTTGTCGCTCACGCCCGCATCGAGCTCCCAGAGCTTGCGCAGCCCCTCGGCGTCGGGAACGGTCTCGATGTCGAAGACGAGGATCGGAGTCATGGCTTCATGTGGGGAACACTCCCGTGGACAGATAGCGGTCGCCGCGATCGCACACGACGTGCACGATGACCGCCTCGCGAAGCTCCGAGGACACGCGCACCGCCGCCGCGAGGCCACCGCCCGACGAGATGCCCGCGAAGATGCCTTCCTCGCGCGCCAGCCGCCGCGTCATCTCCTCGCTTTCCTCCTGCGTGACCTCGATTACGCGATCCACGCGCGAGCGCTCGAAGATCTTCGGCAGGTATTCCTCGGGCCACTTGCGAATGCCCGGCACCTGCGCCCCGGGCCCCGGCTGCACGCCGATCACCTGGATCGCCGGATTCTTCTCCTTGAAGAAACGCGAGCATCCCATGATCGTTCCCGTGGTTCCCATCGTCGCGACGAAATGCGTGATCGTGCCGCGGGTGTCGCGCCAGATCTCGGGCGCGGTGCCGGTGTAGTGCGCCAGCGGATTGTCCGGATTGGCGAACTGGTCGAGGATCAGGCCCTCTCCTGCTTCGCGCATGCGCTCGGCGGTGTCGCGCGCGAGCTCCATGCCGCCTTTCTCCGGCGTGAGGACGAACTGCGCGCCGAAGGCGGCCATCGTCTGCCGCCGCTCGACCGACAGGTGCTCGGGCATCACCAGCACCATGCGATAGCCGCGCATCGCGGCGACCATCGCGAGGGCGATGCCGGTGTTGCCGCTGGTCGCCTCGATCAAAGTCGCACCCGGGCCGATCAGCCCGCGCTTCTCCGCTCCGACGATCATCGAAAGCGCCGGGCGGTCCTTCACCGAGCCCGCCGGGTTGTTGCCCTCGAGCTTCGCCAGCACCACGTTGGTGGTCTTCCCCGGAATGCGCTGCAGGCGCACGAGCGGCGTATTGCCGACGAATTGATCGAGAGTGGGGTGCACGCGCGGCGCGATGGATCCCGGGGACGAAAGAAAAGCCCCGCGCTCGGCGGGGCCTCGTTGCGGAGCGAAGAAGGAATACTACTTCTTCTTCTCGTCCGCCTTCTCTTTCTTCTCCTCGGCCTTCTCTTTCTTCTCCTCGGCCTTCTCTTTCTTCTCGTCGGCGGTGGCCTTCTTGCCGGCGGCGGCTTTCTTGTCGGCCGCGGCCTTCTTCTCGGCGGCGGCCTTCTCGGCGGCGGCTTTCTTCTCGGCAGCGGCCTTCTCGGCGGCGGCTTTCTTCTCGGCGGCGGCCTTCTCGGCAGCGGCTTTCTTCTCCGCGGCCTTGGTGTCGGCGGCTGCCTTCTTCTCGGCGGCGGTGTCGGTCTTGGTGGTCTTTTCCTTCACCTCGGCCTTCACGTCGGCGGCCTTCTCCTTCACGGTCGCCTTGGCGTCGGTGGCCTTCTCCTTGACCGTGGCCTTGGCATCGGTCGCCTTTTCCTTCACCGTCGCGGCGGCGTCGGAGGCTTTCTCCTTGGTAGTGGCGGCCGCGGCCTTGGTGTCGGCTTTAACGTCGGGTGCCCTCCTTGATGCCCTCGACCTTCATGACGTCCTCGAGGGACTTGAAGGGGCCGTTCTTCTTGCGATAGTCGATGATCGCCTGGGCCTTGACCGGGCCGATCCCGTTCAGCGCTTCGAGTTGCTCCTTGGTGGCGCTGTTGATGTTGACTGCGGCGATTGCCATGCCCGCGTAGGCCAGCAAAGCCGCGAATAGCAATGCGACTCTTTTCACGTTGTTCTCCAGTTAGAAAAATTTTCTAGCAAGACCCTCCCAAAACGGGCTTGATTATACGGGGTTTTTCAATCCCGGTGCGAGGCGCGCCTGGACGTAGCGCGCCACACCCTCTTCGACGCCGAGGAACGGCCGCTCGTATCCTGCGGCGCGCAGTGCGGCGACATCGGCCTGGGTGAAGCTCTGGTACTTTTCGAGGAGCTGCGGCGGAAACGCGATGTACTCGATCGCCCCCGCGGTCTTCAGCTCGCCGAGCGAGAGCGCCTTTTCGCCGCGCGAATGGCGGATCGCGTTGATGGTGGCGCGCGCCATCTCGTTGAAGCTCTCGGCGCGCCCGGTGCCGATGTTGAAGACGCCGGAGAGCCGCGGGCGGTCGAGGAAGTGCAGGTTCGCCTGCACCACATCCTCGACGCAGATGAAGTCGCGGCTTTGCTCGCCCGGACCATATCCGCCGCTGCCCTCGAAGAGCCGCACGCGTCCCTCGGCCTGGTACTGGTTGAAGAAGTGGTGCGCCACCGACGCCATGCGCCCCTTGTGCGCTTCGCGCGGGCCGTACACGTTGAAGTAGCGGAACCCCGCGATCTGCGCGGTGCGCTGTGCGAGCTGGCGGCGCACCGCCTGGTCGAACAGGAACTTCGAGTAGCCATAGACGTTGAGCGGCGCCTCGTGCTCGCGCGATTCCTTGAAGACCCTTCCCGCGCCGTAGACGGAGGCCGAGGAGGCGTAGATGAGGGGAACGCCGCGCGCCTGGCACCAGGCAAGCAAATCCACGGAGTAACGGTAGTTGTTCTCCATCATGTAGCGCCCGTCGGTCTCCATGGTGTCGGAGCACGCGCCCTGGTGGAGCACCGCCGTGACCTTGCCGTTGAACTCGCCGTGGGCGAGCCGCGCCGGCAGGTCGCGCTTGTCGATGAAATCGACGATCTCGAGATCGGCCAGGTTCGCGACTTTGTCGGCGCGCGACAGATTGTCGACCGCGATCACGTCCCTCACGCCACGCTCGTTGAGCGCCTTCACGAGGTTCGAACCGATAAAGCCGGCCGCGCCGGTGACGATGACGCCCACTCAGGGACTCGTGGAGAGGCTCGCGACGAGCTCGTCGCGGTGCACCACCGCCGTGCCCAGCTTGCCGACCACGATGCCCGCGGCGTGATTGGCCACGCGCATCGCCGCGTGCAGGTCGGATCCCGCGGCGACCATGAGTCCCAGGACGCCGATCACCGTGTCGCCGGCGCCGCTCACGTCGAACACCTCGCGCGCCTTGGTGGGCTCGTGGTAGCTCTCCTCGGCAGTGAAGAGCGACATCCCTTCCTCGCTTCGCGTCACGATGAGCGCGGCAAGCTCGAGCTCGGAGCGCAGCTTCTGGGCGCGCCGCGCGAAATCCGCCTCGTCGCTCCAGCGTCCCACGACCTCGCGGAACTCGGCGCGGTTGGGCGTGAGCAGCGTGGCGCCGTGATAGCGCGTGTAGTCCCAGCCCTTCGGATCGACCAGCACCGGCTTGCCGTGGCGGCGCGCCAACGCGATCATCCGCTGCACGTGCTCGAGGCCGCCCTTGCCGTAGTCGGAGAGCACGACCGCGTCGGCCTCGTCGACGAGCCTCTCGTATTCGTCCAGCTTCGCGGAGAGCACCTCGTGGCTCGGCGGCCTTTCGAAATCGATGCGCAGGAGCTGCTGCTGCTGGCCGATGACGCGCAGCTTCACGGTGGTCGAGATCGCCGCGTCGCGGTGCAGCGAGGCGCCCACGCGCTCGGCCGCGAGGAGCTTCTCGAGCGAATCCGCGGCCTCGTCGTTGCCCACCACCGAAAGCAGGGTGGCGCGGCCGTCGAGCGCGGTAATGTTGCGCGCGACGTTCGCCGCACCTCCCGGGCGCTCCTCGGTGCGCTTCACGTGCACGACCGGCACCGGGGCCTCGGGCGAGATGCGGCTCACGTCGCCGAACCAGTAGCGGTCGAGCATCACGTCGCCCGAGATGAGCACGCGGCAGCGCGTGAAATCGGGCAGCGCGCTCACGCTCGCACCCCGCCCCTGCCGATCGGATGGTATTCGAGGCCGTGGGCGCGCACGACCGCGGGCTCGTAGAGGTTGCGCCCGTCGAAGATGACGTTCGACTTGAGGGCTTTCTTGAGCGCGTCGAAATCGGGGCTGCGGAACGCCTTCCACTCGGTCATGATGACGAGCGCGTCGGCGCCCTGCACCGCCTCCATCGCCGTGGCCGCGAACGCGATCGACTTGTCGCCATCGTAGATCTTGCGCGCCTCGTCCATCGCGACGGGGTCGTACGCCGTCACGCGCGCCCCGCGCCCGGCGAGCTCTCGCACCATCACGCGGCTGGGCGCCTCGCGCATGTCGTCGGTGTTGGGCTTGAACGCGAGCCCCCACAGCGCGAAATTGCGCCCCGCGAGGTCCGCGCCGAAGCGGCGCACGATCTTCTCGGCGAGCACGCCCTTCTGGCGCTCGTTGGCCTCCTCCACGGCGCGCACGACCTTCAGGTCCACGCCGCACTCCTGGCCGGTGCGCAGCAGCGCGGTCACGTCCTTGGGAAAGCACGATCCGCCGTATCCGGCGCCCGGGTACAGGAAGTGGTAGCCGATGCGCGGGTCGGACCCGATGCCGATGCGCACGTGCTCGATGTCCGCGCCGAGCCTTTCGGCGAGCAGCGCCAGCTCGTTCATGAACGAGATGCGCGTGGCGAGCATCGCGTTGGCGGCGTACTTGGTGAGCTCCGCCGAGCGGATGTCCATCACCTGCAGGCGCTCGTGGTTGCGCTGGAAGGGCGCGTAAAGCTCGCGCATCGCGGCGATGGCCTCGGCATCCTCGGCGCCGATCACGATGCGGTCGGGGCGCATGAAGTCCTCCACCGCCGCGCCTTCCTTGAGGAACTCCGGATTGGAGACCATCGAGAAGCGATGCGCGGCGCCGCGCTCGGCGAGAGTCTTCGCCACCTTGTCGCGCACCTTGTCGGCGGTTCCCACGGGAACGGTCGACTTGTCGACGATGACGCGCGGCCCGTCCATGTGCTGCGCGATGGAGCGCGCGGCCGCGAGCACGTACTGCAGGTCCGCGGAGCCGTCCTCGCCCGGCGGCGTGCCGACGGCGATCATCTGCAGCGCGGCGAAGGTCGCGCTCTGCTTCGCATCCGTGGTGAAGGCGAGGCGCCCGCTCGCGACGTTCGCGCGCACGACTTCCTTCAGGCCCGGCTCGAAGATCGGGATCTCGCCGCGGCGCAGCATCGCGATCTTGCGCTCGTCGATGTCGAAGCACAGCACGTGGTTGCCGACGTCCGCGAGGCACGCTCCGGTGACCAGCCCCACGTAGCCGGTGCCGATGATGCTCACCTTCATGCTTCGGCCGTCCCTTCCTCCAGCGAATGCCGGATCGACTCGAGAGTCGCCGCCGGATCGCTCGACTGCGTGATGGCCCTGCCGATCACCAGGTAGTCGGCGCCGAGCCGCACCGCCTCGCGCGGCGTCGCCACGCGCGACTGGTCGTCGCGCGGGCCGCCCTCGAGGCGAATTCCCGGCGTGACGAGCGTGAAGTCCTCGCCCGTGGCGCGGCGGATGAGCGGAGCTTCCTGCGCCGAGCAAACCACGCCGTCGAGCCCGCTCGCGCGCGCGAGGCGTGCCAGCCGCTCGACGTTTTCCAGGAGCGACCCCACATAACCCACTCTCTCGAGGTCGGAATCCGTGAGGCTGGTGAGGATCGTCACGGCGATGAGCAGCGGCGGGCGCACCACGCCTTCGATCGACTCGCGCGCCGCGCGCAGCATCGCCTCGCCTCCGCTCGCGTGCACGTTGAGCATCCACACGCCCAGGCGCGCGGCCGCGCGGCAGGCGCCGGCGACTGTGTTCGGGATGTCGTGGAATTTCAAGTCGAGGAAGACTTCGAAGCCGCGCTCCTGGAGGCGCGCGATGACCGCGGGTCCCTCGGCAACGAAGAGCTCCTTGCCCACCTTGACGCGGCAGAGCTTGGGATCGAGGCGCGCGGCGAACGCGAGCGCCGGCTCCGCGGCGCCGAAGTCGAGCGGAACGATGATGCGCTTATTGTCCAATTTGCATCCTCGAGAGATGGCGTCCCGGGTCCTCGAGCTCCGCGGTGCGGCGCGGCAGGAACGTCTCCCACCCGCCGCACGCCGGGCACTGCCAGAAGAATTGCCGCGCCTTGAAGCCGCAGTTGGCGCACAGGTAGACGGCGAGCGCCTGCGCGTGCGAGTGAACCAGGTTCTTCATGAGCTGCAGGTCCTGCCGGCGCTCGGGCGGGACGCGCAATAGCTCCGCGTCGATGAGGCGGTCGAGGCCCACGAGCGTCGGATTGCGGCGCACCTCGTCGCGCACCAGCCGCCACGCCGCCTCGTCGCCCTCGTGCTCCGCGGTCGACTGGTAGACCACGCTCAGCAGGTCGAGCCCCGGATAGCGATGCTGCAATCCGCGCAGCAGCGCCAGACCCTCGTCGGAGCGGCCGAGCGCCTTGTAGCTTTCGACCATCCCGTCGGCGGCAAGTCCAAGGTAGGCGGGGTCCTGCGATTCGATCGCCTTCCACGCCTCGATCGCCGCCTCGTGACGCCCGGCGCGCGCGAGCCACTCGCCGCTCAGAAGGTTGGCGCGCACGCATTTGCGGTTGGTCTCGAGCGCGCGCGCGAGGTACGCCTGCGCCTCGTCGGGGCGCCCATGCACGTGCGCAGTGATCGCGAGCTCGCAGTAGTAGTTGGCGATCTCCTTCTGGTAGTTGCGCTTGGCGCTCACCTCGAGCTTCTTGGCGGCGTCGATCGCCTTCTCCCAGTCCTTTTCCTGGATGTAGATGTCGAGGAGGTGGCTGTGGATCTCGGGCGAGGGGTCAGCCTCGGCCATCTTGGCGAGCACCTGCTCCGCGTGGTCGAGCAGGCCCGCCTTGAAGTAGTCCTGCGAGAGCTCGAAGGAAGCCTCGCGCCGCTGCTCGGGTGCCAGGTCCTCGCGGTTCACGAGGTCCTGGTGCATGCGGATCGCGCGATCGACCTCGCCGCGGCGGCGGAAGAGGCTGCCCAGCGCGAACTGCAGCTCCACCGTCTGCGGGTTTTCCTTCGCCACCTGCAGGAACGACTCGATCGCCTTGTCGGGCTGCTCGTTCAGGAGGAAGTTGAGGCCGCGGAAATACGACGAGGGCAGCGCGCGCGATTCCGAAAGCAGCGACTTCAAGTCCACGCGCGCGGTGACCCAGCCCAGGCCGAAGAACACCGGCAGGGCGAGCAGCCACCAGAACTCAAATTCCATGGGGAGGCTCCGTGCCCGGCGGCACGGGAACCGTCGTCGCGGCGTCTTCCCGCTGGCGAGCGAGACGGGCGATCTCGCGGCGCTGGCGCACCACCGTCGGCACCCAGGCGAGGATGCCGATCACCACGCCGGCGACGAACACGATGAACAGGATGAACACGAGCGGGCCTTCCAGCGTCTGGCCGGGCAGCCCCTGGATCGTGATCGGCTGCGCATTCTTGACCGCGAACCAGACGAGGATCACCACGATCAGGAAGCGCAGGATCCAGACGACGGTTTGCATTCGATTTCGCTCGTGAAAGTGCCCGATATTCTACAGGGCCAGGCCAAAAAAAACGGCGAACCGGAAGGGTTCGCCGCTTGCCCAGATCGCGGTCATCCTAGCCTTCGTGGTAATCCACGCGCTCGCGCAATTCCTTGCCCGCCTTGAAATGCGGCACATACTTGCGCGGAACCTGCACCTTCTCGCCAGTCTTCGGATTGCGGCCCGTTCGCGGCGGGCGATAGTTCAGCCCGAAGCTGCCGAAGCCGCGGATCTCGATGCGGTTGCCGGACGCGAGCGTATGCGCCATGGCATCCAGCATCGTCTTGACCGCGAGCTCGGCATCCTTGGGTGCCAGCTGGCTATGGCGCGCGCTCAGCAGCTCGATGAGCTGTGACTTTGTCATGGCGCGTTTCTCCCCTTTGGTTTTTTCTGCGTTATTCCTTGTCTTTCGAGCCGCTCAGCTTCGCCTTGAGCAGCGCCCCCAGGTTGGTGGTCCCGGAGCTCGCGTTGCTTTCGGCGGCGTGTTTCTGCATGGCCGCGGATTCCTCGGCCGCATCCTTCTGCTTGATGGACAGGTTGATCGAGCGGCTCTTGCGGTCGATGTTGATGATGACCGCTTCGATTTCCTGGCCCACGGCGAGGTGCTTGCTCACGTCCTCGACGCGGTCGCGGGAGATCTCGGAGGCCCTCAGGTAGCCCTCGATGTCCTTGTCCAGCTCGACCACCGCGCCCTTGGACTCGATCGACTTCACGACCCCCTTCACGACATTGCCCTTGTCGTGGGTGGTCACGTAGTTGCCGAACGGATCTCCCTCGAGCTGCTTGATGCCGAGCGAGATGCGCTCGCGCTCGACGTCGATGGAGAGCACGACGGTTTCCACCTCGTTGGTTCATCGCGAACTCTTCCCACGGGTTCGGCATGCACTGCTTCATGCCGAGCGAGATGCGGCGGCGGTCCTCGTCGATCTCGAGGATCATCACCTCGACCTCGTCGCCCAGGCTCACCACCTTCGCGGGATGCACGTTCTTGTTGGTCCAGTCCATCTCCGAGACGTGCACCAGGCCCTCGATGCCGGCCTCGATCTCGACGAAGGCGCCGTAATCGGTGATGTTGGTCACCTTGCCGAAGAGGCGCGTTCCCTGCGGGTAGCGCCGCGAGATGCCGATCCACGGATCTTCTCCGAGCTGCTTCAGGCCGAGCGAGACGCGGTTCTTCTCGGCGTCGAACTTGAGGATCTTCGCGGTCACCTCGTCGCCCACCGAGAGAACTTCCGTCGGGTGCTTCACGCGACCACGACGTTGTTCCTCTTGCGGTCGAGCTTGATGACCTTGAACTCGAGCTCCTTGCCTTCGAAGTGCGAGGTGTCCTTCACGGGACGCAGGTCGACGAGCGAGCCGGGCAGGAAGGCGCGGATGCCGTTCACCATGACGGTGAGGCCGCCCTTCACCTTGCCGCTCACTACGCCCTTGATGATGGTGCCGTTGGCGAGCGCGTCGTCCAGGCTCGTCCATGCAGCGAGCTTCTTGGCCTTGTCGCGCGAGAGCTTGGTCGCGCCGAAGCCGTCTTCGAGGGCTTCGATGGCGACCGAGACGAAATCGCCGGGCTTGACTTCGACTTCGCCGCGGTCGTTCTTGAATTCTTCGGTCGCGATGGTGCTTTCGGACTTCAGTCCCGCGTTCACGATCACGACGTTGGGGTCGACCGAGATGACCTCGGCGGTGATCACTTCGCCGACGCGCATTTCCTGACGCGAGAGGCTCTCTTCGAAGAGCGCGGCGAAACTGTTTTCGAGTGCGGGGGAGGTGGGGTTGGTTGAGGTTTGGGCCAGCATGAAAAAAACCTGAGCTTTCAGAGTGAAAACCGGCTTGCGCCGTCGTTGATCATCGCCAGGCGGGCCGAATTGGCTCTAACCCCCTGACACCCTTGGGCTTTTACGCCCGATGTGGACGATACGCCTATCCTCGCGACTTTTCGCGCCACCAGTCCAGAATCTTCTCCACCGCCTGGGCGACGGAAAGATTCGTGGTATCGAGAAAAATCGCGTCGGGATAATGCTTTAGCGGCGCCACGGGTCGAGAGCTGTCTCTCTCGTCACGGCGCCGCAGTTCTTCCACAACATCGCCCATTTTGGCATACATTCCCTTTTCCATCAACTGCTTATAGCGCCGGTCGGCGCGTGTCTCGACGCCCGCGGTCAAATACACCTTCAGAGGGGCGTCGGGGAACACCACGGAGCCCATGTCGCGGCCGTCGGCAACCAGGCCGGGCGGGGTGCGAAAGGCGCGCTGGCGGCTCAGCAGCGCCTGGCGAACCCTGGGGCGGGCGGCGACCCGGGAGGCGGCCACGCCGACCTCTTCGGTGCGTACCTCCTCGGTCACGTCCCGGCCTTCGAGCGAGGAGCGGCCCGCACGGAATTCCACGTTCATGTTCGCGGCGATTCGCGCCAGGGCATCCTCGTCTTCCAGGTCCGCGCCGCCGCGGATCGCGGCAAGCGCCACCAGCCGATAGAGCGCGCCGCTGTCGAGATAACGGAAGCCCAGCAGCTCGGCCACCTTCGCGGCGACGGTGCCCTTTCCGGAAGCCGACGGGCCATCGATGGCGATTACGGGAACGGGCGAGGCCGCGGCGGTCATCACGAAACGTGGCGCGCGAACGATTCGAAGTAGCGGGGAAAGGTCTTCGACACGCATGCCGGGTCGTTGATGCGCACGCGCCGGGGGCCGAAGCTCGCGAGCGAGAAAGCCATCGCCATGCGGTGGTCGTCGTAGGTGTCTATCGACACCGGGGAAGAGCTCGAGGCCCGAGGCGCGAGGAAATCCTTTGGTGGAGCGATCCGCAACCAGTCCTCGCCTTCCTCAACGTCCGCGCCGAATTTGCGCAGCTCGGTGGCCATGGCGGCGATGCGGTCGGTTTCCTTCACGCGCCAGCTGCCGATGTTGCGCAAGCGGGAGGGACCGCTCGCGAAGAGCGCGATCACGGCGGCGGTCATCGCGGCGTCGGGAATCAAGTTGAAATCGAGATCGAAGGGTTGCAACGGCGCCTTCCCCGACGATTCGATCCACGTCTCGCCCCAGCGGACTTTCGCGCCCATCGCTTCGACAACCTTGGCGAACGCCACGTCCCCCTGCACGCTCGCGCGCCCCACCCCTTCGACCCGCAGCGGGCCGCCACCCAGCGCCCCGGCGGCGAGGAAGTACGATGCCGACGACGCGTCGCCTTCGACCTCGAGCGCGCCCGGCGATGTGTAACCCTTCCCGGGAGGGAGTTCGAACGCCTTCCAGTCCTCGCGGCGCACCTCGCCGCCGAAACGCTCCATGAGCCCGATGGTGAGCTCCACATACGGCTTGGAGATGAGATCGCCCTCGACTTCGATGCGCGCGCCTTCGCCGCTCCACGCGAGCGCCATCAGCACCGCCGAGACGAACTGGCTCGAGATCTCGCCGCGAATGCGAAGCGTAGGCACGCGCACCTTCTCTCGCGGCGCGATGCGCAGCGGCGGGAAGCCCGGCTTGCCGAGATATTCGATGCGCGCGCCCGCGGGCAACAGCGCATCCACGAGGTCGCCGATGGGGCGCTCGTGCATGCGCGCTACGCCCGCGAGATCATAGTGGCCGTCGGCGAAGGCGAGCGCGGCCGTGAGCGAGCGCGTCGAGGTGCCCGAGTTGCCGAGGAAAATCGCGGCGCGCTTCACCGGGAAGCCGCGCCCCTGTCCCACCCCCGCAACCTTCACGTGCTCGACACTGCCTAGCACCTCGATCGGCACGCCCAGTCCACCGAGCGCGTCTCGCATCACGCGCGTGTCGTCGGAATCGAGCAGCGCGTCCAGGCGCGTGTCGCCGCTCGCGAGGGCGGCAAGCAGCAGCGTGCGATTCGAAATGCTCTTCGAGCCCGGCAGCTGCAAGGTCCCGCTGGCCCGTGTCGCGGGCGGAAGGTCGAGGAAGTCCACGCCCTACTCGGTCGGAGGACCGTGCCGCGGGCCGCTGGCCCAGGCCTGGCGGGCACTGCGCGCCTCGGACATGAGCCGCTCCAGCCCCGGCCCTTCGCCTTTCTCGATCAGGGCGCGAAACACCGCGAGCTGCGCGCCGTAGCGGTCGAGCTCGGCCAGCAGCGCGGCGCGGTTCTGCAGCGCGATGTCGCGCCACATCTCGGGGGAGCTCGCCGCGATCCGCGTGAAATCGCGAAACCCGCCGGCGGCGAAACCGAAGAGCTCCTCGGCGTTGTCGCGGCCGGCGATCTCGGACACCAGCGCGAAGGACAGCAGGTGCGGCAGGTGGCTCACCGCGGCGAAGATCCGGTCGTGGTCCTCCGCCCCCATCGCAGTCACGCGCCCACCGACCGCTTCCCACGCGCCGCGCACGAGGTCGATCGCATCGGGTGCGGTCCGCGGCGTGGGCGTGAGCACCACGCGCGCGCCGCGAAAGAGATCGACCGTCGCCGCGTCCACGCCGCTCGTCTCGCGCCCGGCGATCGGATGCCCCGGCACGAATCGCGTAACGCGCTCGCGCAGCTCTTCTTCGGCCACACGCACCACCTGCGCCTTGGTGCTGCCCACGTCGGTAACCACCGCGCCCGGCTGGATCGCGAGCGCGACGTCGTGCAGCACCGACCCGATCGCGCGCACCGGCACGGCCACGACGACGAGATCGGCCCTTTCGGCCGCCTCCGAGATCGAAGCCCCCGTGGTATCGATCACGCCGAGGGCCGCGGCGCGCTCGAGCGCGGCGGCATCGCGATCGAACCCGATCACCTGCGAAACGGCCCCGGCGCGGCGCAACGCGAGGGCGAAGGATCCGCCGACGAGGCCTGCGCCGATGACCGCGAGCGTCTTCAGCCGGCGCATGCGCTTCAGCGCTTCCCCAGCGCGCGCGAGAGCGCGGCGAGGAATCGCTCGTTGTGCTCGGGAAGGCCCACCGTCACGCGAAGATGCTCAGGCATGCCGTAGGCTGCGATGGGACGGACAATCACGCCTTCCTTCAGGAGCTCGGCGTAGATGCGGGCCGCATCTCCGACGCGCACCGTGATGAAGTTGGCGAAGGACGGGATGTACTCGAGTCCCAGGCGCTTGAATCCCCGCTCGAGCTGCGCGAGCCCCCTCGCGTTGATGTCGTGGACCTTGGCGATGAAGGCATCGTCGTCGAGCGCCGCGCACGCCGCCACCATCGCGAGGTGGTTCACGTTGAAGGGCTGGCGCACGCGGTTCATCAATTCGGCGACCTCGGGATTCGCGATGCCGTAGCCCACGCGAAGCCCGGCGAGCCCGAAGGCCTTCGAGAGCGTGCGCGAGACGACCAGGTTCGGGTGCTTCGCGATCCATCGCGGCGCCGGGGACTTCAAAGCTTCGGGCAGGTACTCTCCATACGCCTCGTCGATGACCACCAGCACCCGCCGCGGGATGCGCTCGACGAATGCGCGCACTTGGTCCCACGGCTCGAACGTGCCGGTGGGATTGTTGGGATTGGCGAGAAAGACGACCTTCGTGTCCGCGCGCACGGCCCCCGCGAGCGCATCGAGATCGTTGCCGAAGTTCTTCGCCGGCACCTCGACGTGCCGGGCTCCGATCGCCTGCACGACGAGGGGATAGACCAGGAAAGCGTGCTGCGAGTAGACCGCGGAATCCGCGCCGGTGAGGAAGGCGCGCGCGACGAGCTCGAGCACGTCGTTGGAGCCGTTGCCGAGCACGAGGTTCTCCGCGGCCACGCCGAGCTTGCGCGCGAGGATCGCCTTCAGCTCGAAGCCGCTCCCGTCGGGATAGTAGTGAAGGTCGGCGAGCGCGCCGCGAATGGCCGCGACGGCCTTGGGCGAGGGGCCGACCGGGTTCTCGTTGGACGCCATCTTGAGGATGTCGGCCGCGGCGATTCCCAGCTCGCGCGCGGTCTCCTCGATCGGCTTTCCGGGAACGTAGGGCGCGATCGCCCGCACGTTTTGCGGCGCAAGGTCTGCGATACTCGCGCCTTGCGTCTCTCGCTCCTCCAGCGTGGTGTTTGTCTCGACCGGCGCTTCGCGGCCACGTCTCGCTTCTTTCACAGCACCGCCGCCGGGTACGAGCCGAGCACCTTGAGATACCCGGCGATCTTCTCCACTTCCGCGAGCGCCGCGGCGACATTGTCGTCGTCGCGATGGCCCTCGATGTCGACAAAGAAGAGGTAATCCCACAGCGCAACGCGCGAGGGACGCGACTCGAACTTGGTCATCGACACGCCGCGCGTGGCGAAGGGCGTGAGCATCTCGTAGACGGCGCCCGCGCGGTTGCGCGCCGAGAGGACCATCGAGGTCTTGTCCTTCCCGGAGGGCTTGGGCTGATAGTCGCCGAGGATGAGGAAGCGCGTGGTGTTGTTGGGCTCGTCCTCGATGTTCGAGGCGAGGATCGCGAGGCCGTAGTGCTCGGCGGCCATCTCTCCGGCCACCGCGGCGGAGCCCGGCTCCTCGGCGGCGCGCCGCGCCGCCTCGGCGTTGCTCGCCACCGCCACGCGTTCCACGCGCGGCAGGTTGCTGTTCAGCCACTCGTGGCATTGCGCAAACGATTGCCCGTGGGAGAAGACGCGCTTGATGTCGCCGAATTCCGTTGGCGCGACTTTCGCCATAACGTTGTCGCGAGGCGCCGCGGGTTTCGCCATTAGATGGTGATGGATTCGCACCACCACTTCGCCGCAGACTCTCATCGGAGTCTGCGGCATCAGGTCGAGCGAACGCCCCACCGCGCCCTCGGTCGAGTTCTCCACCGGCACGACGCCGAAATCGGCCGCGCCCGATTCGACCGCGCGGAAGACTTCGTCGATCGAGGCGCTGGGAAGCGCGTCGGCGGCGAGCCCGAAGTGCTTCAGAGTCGCGCGCTCACTGAAGGTCCCCTTGGGCCCCAGGTAGGCGACCGTGAGAGGACGCTCGAGCGCCAGGCACGCCGACATGATTTCGCGAAACAGCAGCGCCGTGGTCTCCGCCGCGAGCGGTCCCGGGTTGCGCTCCTTGATGCGGCGCAGGACCTGCGCCTCGCGCTCGGGGCGATAGGCCTGCCCCACCTTGAGCGTGCCGATGGCGCGCGCGAGCTTCGCGCGCTCGTTGATCGCTTCGAGGATGCGGTCGTCGACGCGGTCGATTGCCTGGCGCAGCCGCTCGAGCTCCGCTTCGATTTGTTGAGCATGTTGTGGATGTTCAGGCCGGCCTGCGCCATCGTAGTCGATATCTGCCCGACCATGTTCGGCACGTTGGCGTTGGCGATCGCGATGCGGAACGGCGACTCGCGCGCCATCTCCACGCTCGGAAAATTCACCGCGTTGGCAACCGTGCCCTCCTCGAGGAATCCGCGCAGCTGTTCGACCACCATGAGCGCGCAGTTCTCCTCGGCCTCCTCGGTGGAGGCACCCAGGTGCGGCAGCGCCAGCACGCCGGGATGGCCCTTCAACTTCGGGCTCGGGAAATCGGTCACGTACTTGCGCAGGTGCTTTTCCGCCAGCGCCGCGAGCACCGCCTCCTCGTCGACGATGGCGTCGCGGGCGAAATTGAGCAGCACCATGCGCCGCGCCTGCGCGAGCTTCTTGGCGTCGATGAGGTTGCGCGTCTTGTCGGTGAGCGGCAGGTGCAGCGAGACGAACTCCGCGCCCTTGATGACTTCCTCGATCGAGCCTGCCCGTTTCACCGCGGAAGGCAGCCGCCACGCATTGTCGACGGTGATCTCGGGGTCGTAGCCGAGCACCTTCATGCCGAGCTTGATCGCGGTATCCGCGACCAGTCCGCCGATGGCGCCCAGCCCGATGACGCCGAGCGTTCTCCCCGGGAGCTCGAATCCCGCGAACTGCTTCTTGCCCTCCTCGACCCGCTTCTCGAAGTCGGCCGTACCCTCGAGCGCGTTCACGTACGCGGCCGCGGGCACGACGTTGCGCGAGGCGGCGAGGATGCACGCGAAGACGAGCTCCTTCACGGCGTTGGCGTTGGCGCCCGGCGCGTTGAAGACCGGCACGCCGCGCTCGCTCATGACATCGACCGGAATGTTGTTCACGCCCGTCCCGGCGCGGCCGACCGCTTTCACGGAGGCAGGAATCTCGCTCACCTGCAGCGCGTGCGAGCGAAGCAGGATCGCGTCGGGCGCGCCGAGGCCCTTGCCGACGATGTAGTGCGCCGCCGGAAAGCGCTCCAGGCCTTTCGCGGAAATCGCGTTGTAGACGCCGATGCGGTATTTCAGGCTCACGCGTGCTGCGCGCGGAATTCTTCCATGAACGCGACCAACGCCTCGACGCCTTCGAACGGCATCGCGTTGTAGATCGAGGCGCGCATCCCGCCCACCGAGCGATGGCCCTTCAGCTGCGACAGCCCGCGCGCTTCGGCCTCGGCGAGGAACTTCGCGTCGAGGGCCTCGTCGCGAAGGCGAAACGGCACGTTCATGCGCGAGCGGTCTTCCTTCACTATCGGATTCGAGTAGAAGTCCTGGTTGTCGAGGTAATCGTAGAGCATCGCCGCCTTGCGGACGTTGATCTTTTCGATGCCCGCGAGCCCGCCGCGCTCGAGCAGCCATTTGAAGGTGAGGCCGGCGAGGTAGACCGAGAAAGTGGGCGGCGTGTTGACCATCGAATCGGCGTCCGCCATCAGCTTGTAGTTGAGCACATTGGGCGTCTCCGCCAGCGCCTTGCCGAGCAGGTCCTCGCGAACGATCACCACCACCAGGCCCGCCGGACCGATGTTCTTCTGCGCCCCGGCGTAGATCAACCCGAACCTCTTCACATCGATGGGCTTGGAAAGGATATGCGACGACATGTCGGCCACCAGCGGAACGCCGCCGGTATCCGGCGTCCAGTGGAACTCCAGCCCGCCGATCGTCTCGTTCGTGCAGACGTGCACATAGGCGGCGTCGCGCGAGAGTTTCCACGCAGATTGCTTCGGCACGCAGGTGAACTTGCGATTCTCGCTCGAGGCGGCGACGTTGACCTCGCAGTACTTCTTCGCCTCGGCGATCGCCTTCTTCGCCCACTCGCCGGTGTTCACGTAGTCGGCCTTCTTCCTGCCGCCGAGAAGGTTCATCGGCACGCCGGAGAAGTGCATCGTCGCCCCGCCCTGCAGGAAGAGAACCTTGTAGCTCGCGGGAACGGCGAGAAGCTTGCGCAGGTCCGCCTCGGCCTCGGCGGCGATGCGCATGAATTCCGCGCCGCGGTGGCTCATCTCCATGACCGACATGCCCGCCTCGTGCCAGTTGACGAGCTCCCACTTGGCCTTTTCCAGCACCTCGACCGGCATCGTGGCCGGGCCGGCGCCGAAGTTGAAGATGCGCGCCGCGGCGGGCTTACTGCCCGGCGCCGTTTGAGCCGTTGCCGTTTTCGCCATTGTCGTCGTCGCGGTCCATGATGGTCTGCAGTCCGGAAAGCTTCTCGCCCGCGTCCAGGTTGATGAGGGTCACGCCCTGCGTGGAGCGGCCCATCTCGCGGATCTCGGCCACGCGCGTGCGGATGAGAATGCCGCCCGAGGTGATGAGCATGATCTCCTCTTCCGTCGAGGCGAGCGTGGCAGCGACGACCTTGCCGTTGCGCTCCGAGGTTTGGATCGCGATCATGCCCTGCGTGCCGCGGCCGTGGCGCGTGTACTCGGCGATCGGCGTTCTCTTGCCGTAGCCGTTCTCGGTCGCGGTGAGGACGCTCTGCGTCTCGTTCTCCGCCACCAGCAGCGCGATCACCTTGCCGCCCTTCGCGAGGTTCATGCCGCGCACGCCCCGCGCGCCACGCCCCATCGGGCGCACGTCGTTCTCGTCGAAGCGCACCGCCTTGCCCTCGTCGGAGAAGAGCATCACGTCGTGCTTTCCATCCGTGATCGCGACCCCCACGAGGCAATCTCCCTCGTCCAGGTCCACCGCGATGATTCCGGAGGGACGCGGGCGCGAGTAGTCGGCGAGAGCCGTCTTCTTCACCACGCCTTCCTGCGTGGCGAAGAACACGTAGCGGTCCTCGCGGAACTCCTTCACCGGCAGGATCGCGTTGATGAACAGCTTCTCGATGAAGTCGTCTTCCTTGGTGGTGGCCGCCTGCTTGCCGCGCCCGCCGCGCTTCTGCGCGCGGTACTCGTCGAGAGGCTGGCTCTTCACATAGCCCGCGTGCGAGAGCGTGACGACGACGTCCTCGGAGGCGATGAGGTCCTCGATCTGCAGGTCCTGGCCGTTCACCACGATCTCGCTGCGGCGCTTGTCGCCGAACTCGCGCTTCACCTCGGCCAGCTCCGCGCCGATGATCTGCGTCACGCGCTCCGGCTTGGCGAGGATGTCGAGGAGATCTTCGATCGCCGTGATCACCTCGCGGTATTCCGAGAGGATCTTGTCCTGCTCGAGGCCGGTGAGGCGCTGCAGCTGCATCTCGAGAATCCGCTGCGCCTGCGTGTCGGAGAGCCTGTAGCCTGCCGCGCCAGCGCCCATATCCTTGGACCACCCGAACTCCTTCGGCAGCGACTCGGGGCGGAATTGCTCGGCCGAGGCGCGCTGCAGCATCTGCTCGACGAGCTGCGAGCGCCACGTGCGGCCCATGAGCTCGCCCTTCGCCACCGCGGGCGTGGCCGCGCCCTTGATGATCGCGATCACCTCGTCGACGTTGGATAGCGCCACCGCGAGGCCCTCGAGGATGTGGCCGCGGTCGCGCGCCTTGCGCAGGTCGAAGACCGTGCGGCGCGTGACCACCTCGCGGCGATGGCGCAGGAAGGCGTCGAGGAACTGCCGCAGGTTGAGCAGCTTCGGCTGGCCGTCGAGCAGGGCCACCATGTTCATGCCGAACGTCTCCTGCATCTGCGTGAGCTTGTACAGGTTGTTCAGCACGATCTCGGCCACTTCGCCGCGCTTCAACTCGATCACCGCGCGCATGCCCGACTTGTCGCTTTCGTCGCGCAGGTCGGAGATGCCCTCGAGGCGCTTCTCGCGCACCATCTCGCCGATCTTGATCAGCAGCTGCGCCTTGTTCACCTGGTAGGGCAGCTCGTCGATGATGATCGCCTGGCGCCCGGCCTTGTCGAGGTCCTCGATGTGGCAGCGCGCGCGCATGATCACGCGCCCGCGGCCGCTGCGATAGCCTTCCTGGAGCTCGCCCACGCCGTAGATGATTCGCGATGCCCGAGGAGCCGTTCACCAGCAGGTTGGGGAATTTCGACGGCAGCACCAGCGGCTCGTTCTCGCTGCCGTCGTAGTTCGGCCCGAAGTCGACCGTTTCCTTGTCGAGATCGGCGAGCAGCTCGTGCGCGATCTTCGCCATGCGGATCTCGGTGTAGCGCATCGCCGCGGCGTTGTCGCCGTCCACCGAGCCGAAATTGCCCTGCCCGTCGACGAGCGGATAGCGCAGGCTGAAGTCCTGCGCCATGCGCACGATCGTGTCGTATACCGCGGTGTCGCCGTGCGGGTGGTACTTGCCGATGACGTCACCAACGATGCGCGCGGATTTCTTGTAGGCCTTATTCCAGTCGTTGGAGAGCTCGTGCATCGCGAACAGGACCCGGCGATGCACGGGCTTGAGGCCATCGCGCACATCCGGCAGCGCACGCCCCACGATGACGCTCATGGCGTAATCGAGGTAGGAGCGGCGCATCTCCTTCTCGAGGCTGATCGGGTGGGTTTCTTTGGCGAACTGTTCCATGGTTTCCTGGCAGGCGCGCCCCACGAGCAGGTCGCGTAAGTACTTGTTTTATATACTATTTTAGCTATGAGCTAAACGTAAATTCTAGCACAGTCGCGGGGCACTTTCCAACGCGAAAAGGGGTCTGAGGGCTGTGGCGAAAAAACAACCGTTCCCCCCGGGACTGTTGCGGAAAGCGCCACTTTTGGTTGTGGAACCGAAGGGCGTTTGTGTATGATGTCGCGAGCAGTTTTCGGGCTTGCTGCGCCTCAGAGAAAAAAGTTAAAGCGTCGAACAAATCATCTAAATCCTCTTGGGAGTTCCGAATATGAAGATTTCCTCGATTGGCACGCTGACGCTTGGCGCAATCGCGCTCGCTGCCGGCTCCGCATTCGCCAACGTCACGCCCAATTTGCAGGACAGCCAGGGCGCTGCCGTGAAAGACGGGCAAGGTGCATGCGTGGTGACGTCCGGACAGGACCTCCCCGAGTGCACGGGCGCGCGCCCCGCTCCTGCGGCGCCGAAACCCGCCGCTCCCGCCGCGCCGGCCGGTCCCGCTGCGCCGTCCGCTCCCGCTGCGCCCGCCGCTCCCGCACGCCCGGCTCCCGCGTCCGTTCGCCAGGCCGTCGTGATCCAGGCCGACGCGCTCTTCGACTTCGACAAGTCGGTCGTGCGTCCGGATGGCAAGAAGAGCATCGATGACGCGCTCGCGAAGATTCGCGGCGTCGACCTCGAGATGGTGATCGCCACCGGCCACACCGACTCGATCGGCACCGACGCTTACAACCAGAAACTGTCCGAGCGCCGCGCCGCGGCCGTGAAGGACTACCTGGTGAGCAAGGGCGTTCCGTCCTCGAAGATCACCACCATCGGCAAGGGCGAGTCCCAGCCCGTCGCGACCAACAAGACGTCAGAAGGTCGCCAGAAGAACCGCCGTGTGGACATCGAGTTCAAGGGCGTTCGCCAGTAACGCTTCCTGACCCGGCAGAAAACCCCGCTGCGGCGGGGTTTTTTGTTTCGGCGGAGGCAAGAGGCGAGAAGCGAGATGCAATCGATCGACACGCTGATCGTCGCGAAGCACGTGGCGCCGGTGGAGCCGCGCGGCGTGCTTCACGACCATGCGGTCGCAGTGCTCGAAGGACGCATCGTCGGCGTTCTTCCCCGCGAACGCGCCGAAGCGGAATTCGCCGCGCAGGAAGTGGTGCGACTCGACAACCACGTCCTTATCCCCGGCCTCGTGAACCTGCACTGCCATGCCGCGATGTCGCTCATGCGCGGCCTGGCCGACGACGTGCCGCTGACGACGTGGCTGCAGGATCATGTCTGGCCCGCAGAGGCGAAGCACGTGAGCGCCGAGTTCGTCCACGACGGCAGCCTCATCGCGATGGCGGAGATGCTGCGCGCGGGCACGACCTGCGTGAACGACATGTACTTCTTCCCCGACGCCACCGCGCGTGCCGCGCTTCGCGCCGGCATGCGGGCGTGCCTCGGCGTGATCACGATCGATTTTCCCAGCGCCTATGCCGCCGACGCAGCGGACTACCTGCAAAAGGGGATGGCAACGCGCAACGCCTACCTGGGCGAGGCGCTCCTCACTTTCTGCCTCGCTCCGCACGCGCCCTACACCGTGGGCGACGAAACGCTCAAGCGCATCGTGGTCCTCGCCGAGGAGCTCGACGTGCCGATCCATTGCCACGTGCACGAGACGCGAGCCGAAACCGAGGAAGGCGCGGCGCGATACGGCGTGCGCCCGTTCGAGCGCCTGCGCCGCCTGGGCGTGGCGGGGCCGCGCCTGATCGCGGTCCACGCCGTGCACATGGACGATCTCGAGCTCGACGTGATGGCGCGCGAAGGCGTGACGGTGGCGCATTGCCCGTCGTCGAACTTGAAGCTCGCCAGCGGCATCGCGCGCGTGGCCGCCGATGCGCGCGCCGTGAGCGCGGCCGAGGCCCTCGAGATGGCCACGCTCGAGGGCGCACGCGCCCTGGGCCTGGAGGCCGAGATCGGCTCGATCGCTCCGGGCAAGGCGGCCGACCTCGCGGCGGTGGAACTTTCCTCTCTCGAGACCCTCCCTTGCTTTGACCCGGTCTCGCATCTCGTCTACGCCGCCGGGAGGGAGCATGTGACCCACGTATGGGTGGCGGGTCGCGCACGCGTCGCCGGCCGCCGCCTCGTGGACTTGGACGAACAGGACCTCCAGGACAAGGCGCGATGGTGGCAGGGACGCATTGCATGACGGACCCATTTCGCGAAACCGCGTCCCACGTTCGCTCCCTCTCCCTTGGGAGAGGGTTGGGGAGAGGGTCGTGACCGCAAACGTCGATCCTGCCGAGCTGGCGAAATTCAGCGCGCTCGCACATCGCTGGTGGGACCCGACGAGCGAGTTCCGCCCGCTGCACGAGATCAACCCGCTGCGCCTCGCGCACGTTGAAAAGCTGGCCGGGGGCCTCGCTGGCAAGTCCGTCCTCGACGTCGGATGCGGCGGCGGAATTCTCGCCGAGGCGATGGCCGCGCGCGGCGCGAAGGTCACCGGCATCGACCTCGCCGACAAGCCGCGCCGACAAGCCGCTCAAGGTGGCGCTCCTGCACCGGCTCGAGACCGGCAGCTCGGTCGACTACCGGCTCGTCTCCGCCGAGACCCTCGCCGAGGAATCGCCCGGCGCGTTCGACGTGGTCACCTGCATGGAGCTCCTCGAGCACGTGCCGGATCCGCCGAGCACGATTCGCGCGTGCGCGAAGCTGGCCAGGCCCGGCGGCATGGTGTTCTTCTCCACGATCAACCGCAACGCGAAGGCGTTCATGCTTGCCATCGTCGGCGCGGAATACGTGCTGAACCTTTTGCCGAAGGGAACGCACGAGTACGCGCGATTCATCCGGCCCTCGGAGCTGTCGCGCGCGTGCCGTGAGGCCGAGCTGCGCGTGTCGGACCTCACCGGCATGACCTACAATCCCTTCACCAGGACTTACTCGCTGGGACGCGACGTGGACGTGAACTACATCCTCGGAGCCGTGAAGTGATCGAGGCCGTGCTCTTCGACCTCGACGGCACGCTCGCCGACACCGCGCCCGACATGGCGCGCACGGTGAACGCGATGCGCTCGAGCCGCGGCCTCGCTCCTCTCGCCGAGGAAATCGTGCGACCCTACGTGTCGCAGGGCGCCCGCGGCATGATCCTCTCCGCCTTCGCGATCGCAGCCGACAGCCCTGAATATCCCGCCATGCGCGAGGAGTTCCTCTCGCTCTATGGCGGCAACCTTTGCATCGACACGCGCCTCTTTCCCGGCATGGAAGAGCTTCTCGATCGCCTCGAGGCGGAGGACATCGCGTGGGGCGTGGTCACCAACAAGTTCGAGCGTTTCGCGCGCCCGATCATCGCCGAGCTGGGCCTCGCCTCGCGCGCGGCGGTGGTCGTGGGCGGGGACACCTGCGCGCGCGCCAAGCCCCATCCGGATTCGTTGCTCCATGCCGCCGCGGCGATGGGGATCGCGCCCTCGAAGACGCTCTATGTCGGCGACGACGAGCGCGACGTGCAGGCGGCGCGCGCGGCGGGAATGCCCGTGGTGGTCGCGGCCTACGGCTATCTCGGCGCCGGATCTCCGCCATCGCAGTGGAAGGCCGACGCCATTTGTGATTCGCCCGCGGAGATCGAGGCGTGGATCCGCAACGCCAAGAGCGAGCGCGTGGGCGCGATCCAATGAGCCCCCTTTCGATTCGCCGCCGCAGGCTCGTCCAGGCGCTGGGGTGCGCGCCGCTTGCGCTGTCGCTGCCCTCCTTCGGCGCCGCGCCGCGCGCCGAACGGCTGCTGGTAATGGTGTTCCTCTACGGCGGCAACGACAGCTACAACACGTGGGTGCCGTTCTCCGACGAGCTCTACTACCGGGTGCGCCCGACGATCGCCGTGCCGCGCGACGCGGTGCTCAAGATCACCGATCGCCACGGCTTCCATCCTTCGTTCGCCTCGTTAATGCCCGCGTGGGAGTCGCGCGAGATGGCGATCGTGCAGGGCATCGGCTACAGCGAAGGCACGCAACAGCACTTTCGCGACATCGACACGGCCTTCACCGGATATGACGGACGCGAATTCTCGGCGCAGGGCTGGGTCACGCGCGCGCTCGCGAAACGCGCGCGCCTCTCGATGCCCGACGCGGTCGCCTTCGACGTGCTCGATATCCGGATGGCCGATCCGATGGGACCGTTCAGGGGCGACAAGCTCGGAGTCGTGCAGGTGTACTACGCCGCCGACCTTCTCGCCAGCCGCCGCCTCGCGGCGAGCGCATTCGAGACAAACACCCAAGGCCGCCAGTTTGTAGCCCGCACGCGCGAGCCGATGCCAAGCGTGCCGCTCAAGACCCGTTTTCCCGACGACCCGTTCGGCAACGCGATGCGCGCCGCCGTGGAGCTGGCCGCGCTCGACCGCGCGCTGCCCGTGATCCACGTCGCGCTGAACGGCCTGGACGCGGACAAGCACCACTCGGTCGATTGTCACTGGGACCAGTTGAAGCACCATGGCGAAGCCCTGCGCCGGTTGGCCGAGGGCCTGGCCGCGCTGCGCTCGGGCCTCAGCGAGATCGGCCGCTGGGAAGAGACGCTCGTCGCCACTTACGACGAGTTCGGCCGCTCTCCGATGGAGAACCCCGACCACGGCACGCACCATGGCCTCGCGACGACGCATTTCGTCCTGGGCGGACGCGTGAAAGGCGGGCTCTACGGTGAGGCGCCGCCGGTGATTCGCATCCATCCCATCGGCGGGCCCGAGCCGGTGATCGACACGCGACGGCTGTGGACGACGGTGGTCGAGCGGTGGTGGGATTCCGATGCGGCCGGACTCTTCCCGCGCCGCCACGCGCCGCTCGACTTGCTGCGCGCCTGACTACTTCCCCTTCGGCAGCACCAGCAGCACGACGCCCACGACGATCGCGCCGATGCCCGCCCATTGCGGAATGTTCACCTGGTCTTTTTCCTCCACCGAGAGGTGGATGGGGCCGACGTCGGCCTTGTGGGTTTCCTTGGTGTAGCTGAAGCCGCCGTAGGCGAGCGCGGCCGCGCCGGCGATGATGAGGATGATTGCGACGATCTTGATGGGGGCCATGAGGAACTCCTTGAAAGGCCGGGGAACAATCCCCACGTGTTCACTGCCGTATACTCATTGTTGCCGGACCCGATTACAAGGGGGCGATCCGGTTTCGACGCGGGTACTGAAAACAATCTAGTTGCGAACGACGACAACTACGCTCTGGCCGCCTAATACCGGCCGGACTCTGCTCCGGGCCTGCTCATGGGCCCGGGTGGTGCAGTAAGCAGCAAGCCACACGCAGAGTCATATTCATGAGATCGCAGTGAGCGGGGCCACTTCGCTCATCGCTAAAACCAAGGTGGCTCAGCGTTGCCCAGCTCGCCGGTCTGCGGGGCGGCGGTTAAACCAAATGGCCTGGCTAAGCATGTAGAACTGCGTGTGAACGACTTGCGGACGCGGGTTCGATCAATTGGTCGCACCTGCCCGTGAGGGCAGAGTGAAAACGGGGCTCACATCGGCGAACCCTGACACCGCTGCGAAGCGGAATGGCAACGCCGAGGGGTAGGAAGAGGGCGAACCTCAGGCCTGCCCTGTAGAGACTCATAGGTTCGCTGTTCGGGATACCGATGAGCGAATACTAGGATTCGCTGGATGAGCGGCGAATAACACGCTCCGCATCCTGGCGACAGGATGAAGGCATAGTCCAGCCCGCGGCGAAAGCCGTGGAACAGCTGTCCCGCCGCCTCCACCAACAAGGCCGGGGAATCGTGATGATTCTCCGGCCTTTTCTTTGTATGCGGTGGCGCAATGGCCTATCGAACGGTTCAGCGCCTCGCCGAGTTTCGCGTACGGGGTCACGAAGAAATACTTCGCATGAGAGATGAATTCGAACGCGAATTCCTGGATATCGGTCCTGAGCCCCACGTCGAGGGTTGGTTGGGCGACCAGGACCTCATCGTGTTGCGCCGCCGCTCACACGATCCAATCGGGGTTCCGCCACGCCGTCTTCCCGCGGCGCTGCAATAACGGCGTGTAGTAACGGCAGCCCTCGAAGAAGTAATGCGTCACCTGGCTCGCACGAGTGCGGCTTCGGTCGAGCTGCGGCGAGCCGCCGTGCAGAAGGTTGGCGGCCCAAAGGAAAGCCTGTCCCTTCTTGATGATTGCATACGCCGGTGCGATCCCCGCCACGTCGGTCCGGTGCTGGATGACCTGCTCGTACTTCGCGTAGTCGGCATTGGCATCGCGATCGCGCCTGTGTCCGCGCGCCCTGGCGGCAAGCCGGCGTATCCATCCCCGCTCGCCGAAAGCGTCCACATCGGGCAGCGCCACTTCGCTCCACCGGTGGCTGCCCGGAAAGTACATGACCGGCCCGTTTTCGCGGTCGACGTCCTCGAGCGCCACCCACACGCCGCACATGTAGCACGCCGGCCGCGAGTTGAAGTGCACCGTGTCCGAATGCGTCTTCTGCTCGGAGCCCATGCGGAAGTTGAGCGTTTGAAATGGAAGGGGCTTGCGGCTGTACAGGGATTCCAGCAACTGCATCGCGCGCGGAGCCCTCGCGATCGCCTTGACGGCGG
>WNFI01164448.1_pt1 | contig 33598 bp, 38 predicted proteins | sample 5400471 | NCBI WGS metagenome assembly WNFI01 (sample SAMN13153348, study PRJNA577476) | soil metagenome | isolation source: 100 cm saprolite on Douglas fir-dominated hillslope | place: USA:California | collected 2013-09-17 | reverse complement strand
GGCGATGTTCGGCACGCGGTTCTGCATGTCCTGGTAGCCGCGGCCGTAGTAGCGCTCGGCGCTGGTGCGCACGATCTTTACCTTGCGCGCCGCGTCGCGGTACTCGGGATATTCGAGCGCCAGGTCGACCATCGTCCTGGCGAGCTCGCGCACCGACAGGTTGTTGCGCGGATTGCCGATGTTGTAGATCTTCCCCGAGGCGATGCCGCCGCGGTTGGCGATGATCGCCATCAGCGCGTCGATCCCGTCCTCGATATAGGTGAAGGCGCGCTTCTGCTTGCCGCCGTCGACCAGCTGGATCCGCTCGCCGCGCACGATGTGGCCGAAGAACTGCGTCACCACGCGCGAGCTGCCTTCCTTCGGCGTGCTGATCGAGTCCAGGCCGGCGCCGATCCAGTTGAACGGCCGGAACAGGGTGAAATCGAGTCCCTCCTGCTGGCCGTAGGCCCAGATGACTCGGTCCATCAGCTGCTTCGAGCAGGCGTAGATCCAGCGCTGGCGGTGGATCGGGCCGTACACCAGCGGCGATTGCTCCGGGTCGAAGTCGCGGTCGGGCGACATGCCGTACACCTCGGAAGTGGAGGGGAACAGCAGGCGTTTGCCGTGGCGCACGCAGGCGCGCACGATCGGCAGGTTGGCCTCGAAGTCGAGCTCGAACACCCGCAGCGGCTGCTTCACGTAGGTGGCCGGCGTGGCGATGGCGACCAGCGGCACCACGGTGTCGCACTTGCGGATGTGATACTCGATCCACTCCTTGTTGATGGTGATGTCGCCCTCGAAGAAGTGGAAGCGCCGCTCGCCCAGCAGATCCTCGACGCGGTCGGCCTGCATGTCCATGCCGTAGATCTCCCAGTCGGTCGCGGCGAGCAAGCGGTGGGAGAGGTGGTGGCCGATGAAGCCGTTGACGCCGAGAATCAGGATGCTTTTCATTCTTTGGGCTCGACCTCGAGGAGGCGCAGGACTTTACCATCGCCGCACACCGCGAACCATTCGTCGCCTTCCCGATAGGGCCCGGTCTTGCCATGAGGGGCTTTTCGATTCTCGACGCGGGTGCGAAAGATTTTCATCTGGTCCGTGAAAGCGCCGGGGTAGGGAGGCGCGACGGCGCGCACCAGGTTGTGGATCTCGAGGGCGCTTTTCGACCAGTCGATGCGGCCGTCCTCGGGCCTGCGCCCGCCGAAGTAGCTGCCTTTCGACAAGTCCTGCTTCTTCAAGCTCGCCGTTCCAGCGAGAAGATGAGGAAGGCTGCGTTTAAGAACAGTCGCTGCGGCATCGCTCACCTTGGCGAACACCTCGGCGGCGGTTTCCTCCGGCCCGATCGGCACCCGCTCCTGGTCGACGATGCGCCCGGCATCGGGCTTGGCAACCATCTCGTGCAGCGTGGCGCCGGTTTCGCTCTCCCCCTTCAAGATCGCCCAGTTCACGGGGGCACGGCCGCGGTATTTGGGAAGCAGCGAGCCGTGCATATTGAAGGCGCCGCGCTTGGCGAGCGAGAGCACCTCGGGCGGCAGCATGCGGCGGTAGTAGAAGGAAAATATGAATTCCGGCGAAATCACGCTTATTCGTTCTCGAAGATGATTCATGTCTTCGGAAACCAGAGTCTCGATGCCGCGAGTTTGGGCCAGCTGGGCCACGCTCCCGAACCAGATGCGCTCGTTCGGATCGTCGCGGTGCGTGACGACGAGCGGCACCGCGACGCCGGCGTCGAGCAGCACGCGCAGGCAGCGCACGCCTACGTCGTGGTAGCCGAAGACGACGGCTTGGACTGCCACGAGGACGCCGGCTGCCGCTCGAGGACCGCTTCCACCAGGTAACGGGGACGGTGACGGACCTGCTGGTAAATGCGGCCGACGTATTCGCCGACCAGACCGACGCCGAACAACACGATGCCGGTGAGAAAGAACTGCAGGATGTCGCGGTCCCACAGGATCTCCAGGTACGGCTGGCCGGCGAGGAGGCGCTTGATCATCACCACCAGGTAGACGAGCACCGCGCCGCTGGAAACCGCGATCCCGAACAACGAGAACAGCTGCAGCGGCACCACGGAAAATCCGGTCACCAGGTCGAAATTGAGGCGCACCAGGCGGTAGTACGAATATTTCGAGGTGCCGGCGGCGCGCTCGTCGTGCGCGACTTCGATCTCGGCCGGGTTCCTGGCGAAGGTGTAGGCGAGAGCGGGAATGAAAGTGTTCAACTCGCGGCACTCGTTGATCGCCTGGACGATGTCGCGGCTGTAGGCGCGCAGCATGCATCCCTGGTCGGTCATGCGGATGCGCGTGATGCGCTCGCGCAAATGGTTCATGGCGCGCGAAAGCATGCGGCGCAGCGCCGGGTCGCGGCGCGAGCGCCGGACGCCGCCGACGTAGTCGTAGCCTTCGTCCATCTTCGCCAGCAGCTTGCCGATCTCCTCCGGCGGATTCTGCAGGTCGGCATCCAGCGTGACCACGTGCTCGCCGCGGCAGCGCTCGAAGCCCGCCATGATCGCCATGTGCTGGCCGAAATTGCCGTTCAGCAGGATCACGCGGGTGACGTCCGGGCGCCTCGCGAACTGCTCGCGCAGCAGCGCCGCCGAGCGGTCGCGGCTGCCGTCGTTGACGAAGATCACCTCGTAGGCGATGCCGAGGCCGTCCAGCGCCGGATACAGGCGAGCGAAAAGCGCGGGCAGCCCGGCTTCTTCGTTGTACACGGGAATGACGACGGAGAGTTTCATGTCAGCGCCTTGCGCGCCGCTTCGCATACGCGAGACACGTCGGATTCCGTCATCGCGGGGAACAGCGGCAGCGACACGATCGAGCGGCCGACCCGCTCGGCATGCGGGAACTGGCCTGCGCGCCAGCCGAGCGAGCGGTACAGGGCGAACAGGTGCATTGCCGGGTAATGCACGCCGACGCCGATGCCCTGGTCGCGCATCGCGGCGATGAACCGGGCGCGGTCTGCGCGCTTGGGCAACACTACCTGGAACATGTGCCAGTTCGAGTTCTCGAAATCCTCGAGCGGCAGCTCGCACTCGAGCGCGCGGTCCCAGCGCTCGAAGTAGCGTCTGGCAAGCTCTCGCCTTCTGTCCATAAATTCCTGCAGGTGAGGAAGCTGCCCGAGACCGAGGCGCGCGGCGACGTCGGTGAGGTTGAATTTGCCGCCGATGACGTCGACCTCCATGCCGTCCTCGCCGAAGCGCGCCACGCCCTGCAGGCGCAGTTTTTCGCACAGGGAGATGAGCTGGTCATCCGGCAGAACCAAAGCACCGCCCTCGGCGGTGGTGATGTTCTTGTTGGCATGAAAGCTGAAGGCGACGAGGTCGCCGAACGTGCCCAGGGCGCGTCCGCGCCAGCGCGCGCCGAAGGACTGGGCGGCGTCTTCAATGACCCTGAGGTTTTTCCGTCTGGAAATCGAATAGAGGCGGTCGCGATCGACCGGCAGCCCGGCGAGATCTACGGGGATCAGGGCACGGGTCGCCGGCGTGACTGCCGCATCGATCTTCTCCAGGTCGATGTTCCGGGTGCGCGGGTCGATATCGACGAACATCGGCCGCGCGCCGACCTCGAGCACGACATTGGCGGTGGCAACCCAGGAAAGGGGTGTTGTGATCACCTCGTGCCCGGCGCCGACGCCTGCCAGCCTCAGGCCGACCTCGAGCGCGGCGGTGCCGGAGGAAAAGCTGCGCACGGTGCGCCCGCCGCACAGCCGCGACAGCGCCGCCTCGAACGCCTTCACCTGCGGTCCGGAAGTGATCCAGCCGGAGCGCAGGACCTCGGCCACGCCGGCGATCGTTTCCTCGTCGATCAAGGGCCGGGCGAAAGGCAGGTAATCGGTCATGAACGGGCCACGATGAACACGCCGAGGACGATGATACCGATTCCCACCAGCCGCATCGGCGTCACCGCCTCGCCGAGCAGGTACCAGGCGGCGATCGCGTTCACCACGTAGCCGATGGAGAGCATGGGGTAGGCAATGCTCACCGGGACGCGGGAGAGCGCGACGATCCAGACGACCACGCTCACCACGTAGCAGGCGAGGCCCGCCAGGATGTGCGGCTCGATCGCGAGCCGCAGGCCGAGCGGCATGGCGTTGGTGCCCGCCTTCAGCAGCAGTTGGGCGGCGGCGTTCAGCAGCACGCCGACGAGGATCAGCGAAAAACTGGGTAGCGTCATGGCTTCCTCACGATGACGTAGCGCGGTCCGCGGGCCGCGACCTGCATGGGCAGGGCAAGCTCGGCGCGCAGGCGGTCGAAGTCGCGCGCCGCAAAGAATGCGTAGGCTTCGGGCGCGGCGCTCCAGGCGCGGGCAAATCCGGGCAAGTCGGGGATGAACTTCTGAGGCTCCCAGCGGATGGCCTCGCCGAGCTCGTCTTGGTAGCCGACCATGGTGACCGTGCGCCGCAGGCTCCAGGGAATCGTATGGTCATAGGCATCCACGGTAAAGACGCGCGCGCTCGCCGGCGGAAGGGCGGGGAGCGCAGCAATGCTCGGCGCGACGCTGAACTCGGCCGCCAGCGTGCGATGTCCAATGAGCGCGATCTGCGTGGCGCCGAACCCGCCGAGGGCAAGCAGGCCGACACAAGTGGCAATTGACCGGTGCCAGGCGGCGACCGAGGTCACCAGGAGCCAGATCCCCGCCGCGACCAGCCAGGGGATGTAGCTGGCGTAGCTTGCGGCCAGGCGCGGTGCGAGAACCGCCAAGGCCAGCCCCGCCACGGCAAGCAGCACAGACTGCGCAACGAGCGCGCGGCGGGCGTCAAAGGCGGCGAGCCAGTGGCCGATCAGCAGCGCGAGCGGCGGGAACATCGGCAGGATGTAGGAGGGCAGCTTCGACCCCGACGCGGAGAAGAACGCAAACACCACCAGTGCCCACAAGGCAAGAAACAGGACCGCATCGAATCTTTCAGCCTTGCTTTTGACTGAATGAAACAGCGTGAAGCCGAGCGGCAGCAGCCACGGCGCCATGCCGGCGGCCAGGATCGGCAGGAAATACCAGGCGGGGTGCGCGCGGCCATGCATCTCGGTGGTGAAGCGCTGGAAATGCTCCTGGATGAAGAAGAAGCGCAGGAACTCGTCGTTGGCGAGCGAGACCGCGATGAACCAGGGTGCCGCGATCATGAGGAAAAGGACTGATCCGGGAACGATGCGCATCCGACGGATCAGGCCCCAGTCGCGCTTGATCAGGATATAGAGAGCCACGGTCGCCAGCGGCAACACGATGCCGATCAGTCCCTTGCTCAGCACGGCGAGGGCGCACGCCGCCCAGAAGAGCAGCCTGTGGCCGAGGGCGAACGCGAACACGGCGCCAGAGAGGAAAAACGTCAGCCCCATGTCCAGCGTATTGATCTGCCCGAGCATGACGTAGAGCGGGCTGCCGGCGAGCACCGCCGCCGCATACAGTCCCGCCGGCGGCCCGAACAGGCGGTTGCCGGCAGCGAGCACCAGGAAAAGGCCGGCGAACCCGGTCAGCGCCGTCCACATTCTGGCGGCCCAATCCTCGACTTCAAATACCGTGAAGAACGCGGCGGTAGTCCAGTACTGCAGCGGCGGCTTCTCGAAGTACTTGAAGCCGTTCAGGCGCGGCGTGATCCAGTCGCCGCTCGCCACCATCTCGCGCGGGATCTCGGCGTAGCGGCTCTCGTCGGCCTTGTAGAGCGGCCGCACGCCGAGCGTGCCGAACCACGCGATCGCGAGCAGCGCAAGCAACAGCCGCGCGCCGCGCTCGGTCACGCGAACAGCAGCGCGGCGGCGACCTTGCGCTCCTCGGCGACCAGGATGTTGTAGGTGCGGCAGGCGGCCTTGAGGTCCATCACCTCGACGCCGATGCCCGCCGCCGCGAGCGGCGCGGTGAGGCGCGGATGGGGAAAGCGCTGGCGAGGACCGGTGCCGAGCAGGACGATTTCGACTCCAAGGTTCTTGAGCAAGGAAAAATCCTCCTCCCGCAGGGTTGAGAAACTTTTTGCTTCCCAAGGCAGGACCCGGTCGGGTAGAACGACGACGCTTGAGTCGTGGCGCTGGCCGTTCACCAGCACGTGGTCCTCGCCGTAGCCGGTGATGGTGTTGGCGGCGCTCGGGCCGGCAGCGTGAAGTTTCACGCTAGAATTCTACAATGCGTGAATTTTCAAGGATTAAGCGGCTGCCGGCGTACGTCTTCAACATCACCAACGAGTTGAAGATGGCGGCGCGCCGGCGCGGCGACGACATCATCGACCTGTCGATGGGCAATCCCGACGGGCCGACGCCCCAGCACATCGTCGACAAGCTGGTCGAGGCTGCGCAGCGCCAGGACACGCACGGCTACTCGGTGTCGAAGGGCATCCCGCGGCTGCGCAAGGCGATCTGCGAATGGTACCGCCGCCGCTACGGGGTCGAGCTCGACATGGACTCCGAGGCCATCGTCACCATCGGCTCGAAGGAAGGTCTCGCGCATCTGATGCTCGCCTGCCTGGAGCGCGGCGACACCGTGCTGGTGCCCAATCCTTCGTACCCGATCCACATCTACGGCGCGATCATCGCCGGCGCCGATATCCGCTCGGTGCGCATGACGCCGGGCGTCGACTTCATCGCCGAGCTCGAGCGCGCGATCCGCGAGCTGATCCCCAAGCCGAAGATGCTGGTGATCGGCTTCCCGTCGAATCCGACCGCGCACTGCGTGGACCTGGCTTTCTTCGAGCGCGTGATCGCGCTCGCGCGCGAGCACGACATCCTCGTCGTGCACGACTTGGCGTACGCGGACATAGTTTTTGATTCTTATAAAGCCCCATCCATCATGCAGGTGCCGGGTGCTCGGGACATCGCGGTCGAGTTCTTCACCATGTCGAAGAGCTACAACATGGCCGGCTGGCGCATCGGCTTCATGGTCGGCAACAAGGACCTGGTGCACGCCCTCGCGCGCATCAAGAGCTACCACGACTACGGCAGCTTCACGCCGATTCAGGTGGCGTCGATCGTGGCGCTGGAAGGGCCTCAGGATTGCGTTCTCGAAATAAAAAATACCTATGAAAAAAGACGCAATGTCATGGTCAAGGGGCTGCACGACATCGGCTGGATGGTCGAGGTGCCCAAGGCCTCGATGTACGTCTGGGCGAAGATTCCCGAGTTCTACGCTCGCCTTGGCTCGATCGAGTTCACCAAACGGCTGGTCGAGGAAGCGAAGATCGCGGTGGCGCCCGGGGTCGGCTTCGGCGACTACGGCAACGATCACGTGCGCATCGCGCTGATCGAGAACGAGCACCGCCTGCGCCAGGCGGCGCGGGGAATCCGCGACATGTTCCGCAAGGACGGGCTGCTCCGGGGCGCGGCTTGATCAAGCCGGCTCCGGTCACCCTGGAGGGTAACGGGGTCAAGCTCGAACCTCTTTCCCATCTGCACGAAGAACAATTGGCAAGCGCAGCGGCCGACGGCAGGCTATGGGAGCTTTGGTTCACTACCGTGCCCGAGCCCGAGCAGACGGCCGCCTATATTTCTTCTGCATTGGAAGGTCAAAAAAAGGGCGACATGCTGCCTTGGGCCGTGCGCGAGCTGAAGAGCGGCCAGGTTGTCGGCAGTACCCGTTATCACGACATCATCGCGGCCGCCGATCGCGTCGAGATCGGCTACACCTGGTACGCGCAGCGCTGGCAGCGCAGCCACGTGAACACGGTCTGCAAGCTGCTGCTTTTCACTCATGCGTTCGAGACGCTCGGATGCAGGGTCGTGGGGCTGCGGACCGACAACTTCAATTTCCGTTCGCAGCGCGCGATCGAAGCGCTGGGGGCGAAGAAGGACGGCGTGATCCGTCACCACTGGCCGCGACGCGATGGCACGGTACGCGATACCGTGCTGTACAGCGTGCTCGCAACCGAATGGCCGGACGTCAAGCACCACCTTCAATTCCGCCTGAAACGAAATGAAGCCAATTAAGGTGGGGCTGCTGGGCATCGGCACGGTGGGGGGCGGCACCTGGGACGTGCTCAACCGCAACGCCGACGAGATCCAGCGCCGTGCCGGTCGCGCGATCCGCATTTCGCAGGTCGCCGACAAAGCCGTTGGCAAGGCGCGGAAAAGCGTGGGCAAGAAGGCGAAAGTCCTGTCCGATGCCTTCCGCGTCGTGCGCGACGCGGAGATCGACATCATCGTCGAGCTGATCGGCGGCACCACCATCGCGAGAGAGCTGGTGCTCGAGGCGATCCGCAACGGCAAGCATGTCGTCACCGCCAACAAGGCGCTGCTCGCCACCCACGGCACCGAGATCTTCGCCGCCGCGCAGAAGAACGGCGTGATGGTGGCCTTCGAAGGCTCGGTCGGCGGCGGCATCCCGATCATCAAGGCGCTGCGCGAGGGCCTGGCCGCGAACCGCATCGAATGGATCGCCGGCATCATCAACGGCACGTCGAACTTCATTCTTTCCGAGATGCGCGACAAGGGCCTCGATTTCTCGGCCGCCCTCGGCGAAGCGCAGCGGCGCGGCTACGCCGAAGCCGATCCGACCTTCGACATCGAGGGCATCGACGCCGCGCACAAGCTCACCATCCTGTCGGCGCTCGCCTTCGGCATCCCGATGCAGTTCAAGAAATGTTTCAGAGAAGGAATTGAAAAGCTGACGCGCGCGGACATCGGCTACGCCGAGGAGCTCGGCTACCGCATCAAGCTGCTCGGCATCACGCGGCGCGCCGCGAAGGGCATCGAGCTGCGCGTGCATCCGACGCTGGTGCCCACGCGGCGCCTGCTCGCCAACGTCGAAGGGGTGATGAACGCCATCCTGGTGAAGGGCGATGCGGTCGGGCCGACGCTTTACTACGGCGCCGGCGCGGGCAGCCAGCCGACCGCGAGCGCGGTGGTCGCCGACCTCATCGACATCACGCGGCTCATCACCGCCGACCCCGAGCACCGCGTGCCGCATCTCGCTTTCCAGCCGGACCAGCTTGCCGATACGCCGATCCTGCCGATCGGCGAGGTCGAGACCTCCTATTACCTGCGCATGCGCGTGCTCGACCAGCCGGGCGTGCTCGCCAACATCACCCGCATCCTCGCCGACTCGGGGATCTCGATCGACGCCATGGTGCAGAAGGAGCCCGGCAAGGGCGAGAGCCGCGTCAACATCGTCATGCTCACCCACCGCGCGCTGGAGAAGAACGTCCGCCAGGCGATGGCGAAGATCGAAAAGCTCTCCACCGTGGTTGGGAAAGTGACCAGGATCCGCCTGGAAGAGCTGCTGTAGTGCTCTACATCTCGACCCGCGGCAACGCGCCGCCGCGCCGCTTTACCGACATCCTGCTGGAGGGCCTCGCCCCGGACGGCGGGCTCTATGTCCCGGAAAATTACCCGCGGGCCGATCTCGCCTCTCTGAGGGGAAAGAGTTATGGCGAGCTCGCCCATGCCATCCTGGCGCAGTTCATGGATGGCGTGCCCGATCTGAGATGGATCGTCGAATCCATTTACACGAAGAACATTTTTGGAACCGACGACATCACGCCGCTGAAGACGCTCGAGCCGGGCTTTCATCTTCTCGGCCTGTCGAGCGGGCCGACGCTCGCCTTCAAGGACATCGCCATGCAGCTTCTGGGCCGTTTGTTCGAAGGGATTCTTCAACAGAACAATCTGACTTTGAATATTCTTGGTGCGACGTCCGGCGACACCGGCTCGGCGGCGGAGCACGCGCTGCGCGGCAAGCGCGGCATTCAGGTCTTCATGCTGTCCCCGCACGGCCGCATGAGCCCTTTCCAGCGCGCGCAGATGTATGCGCTGCAGGACGCCAACATCCACAACCTCGCGGTGAAAGGCGTCTTCGACGACTGCCAGGACCTGGTGAAGGAAGTCAACGCCGACCGGGCCTTCAAGGCGAAGCAGCGCATCGGCGCGGTGAACTCGATCAACTGGGCCAGGGTGGCCGCGCAGGTCGTTTACTACTTCAAGGGCTACTTTGCGGCTACCAAAGAGAATCATCAGGAGGTCGCGTTCGCGGTGCCGTCGGGTAATTTCGGCAATATCCATGCCGGTCACGTCGCGCGCAGCATGGGCCTGCCCATCCGGCGCCTGATCCTCGCCAGCAACGAGAACGATGTGCTCGACGAATTCTTCCGCACCGGTCGCTACAGGGCGAGGAAAGAGGCCATGGAGACCTCGAGTCCGTCCATGGACATCTCCAAGGCGTCGAACTTCGAGCGCTACGTGTTCGACCTCGTCGGGCGCGACGGCGCGCGCGTCAAGGAGCTCTACCGGCAGCTCGATGCGCAGGGCGAATTCGAGCTTCCACCCACCAACACGGCATTCGTCTCCGGCCGCAGCGTTCACGCCGATCGCCTGCGCACCATCAAGCAGGTTTACGACAGGTTCGGCGCAATGATCGATCCGCACACGGCGGACGGGGTGAAAGTCGGCCTGGAGCATCGCGAACCCGGCGTTCCCCTTCTGTGCCTCGAAACCGCACTGCCAGTCAAATTTTCCCACACCATCCGCGAAGCGCTGGGCCGCGACCCTGAGCGCCCCAAGCGCCTGGAAAACCTGGAGAAGCTGCCACAGCGCTTCACGGTCATCGAGCGTGACACCGACGCCGTGAAGCGCTATATCGAAGACCATGCCTGAGAAAAACGTTCTCGGCGGCGAGCTGCGGGCCTGCAGCTATTCGCCGCTGACCGGCTACTTCCGCGACGGCTGCTGCGCGACCCAGGGCGGGGACGGCGTAGCGCACCTGGTGTGCGTGCAGGTGACCGACGAGTTTCTGCAATTCAGCGTCGCCAAGGGCAACGACCTGGTCACGCCGCGTCCCGACCTGCGCTTCCGCGGCCTGAAGCACAACGACCGCTGGTGCCTGCACGTGCTGCGCTGGGTCGAGGCTTGGGAGGCGGGCCGCCCGCCGCGCGTGATCCTCGAGGCGACGCACGAGGACGTCCTCGACTACGTCCCGCTCTCGGCCCTGAAACGCTATGCACTCGATCTCAACTGACGGGCAAATGAACATCCGACGTGTAGTCACCGGGCATGACAAGCAGGGCCGCGCCATCGTGCGTGTCGACGAAATTTGCAGGAACGTGATCTCGCGCCGGCCGCGCCACCAGAGTTGCCTGATCTGGTCGACGGGCTCGTTTCCAGCCGACAACTCGGACGATGCCGACGGCGGCGCGCGCCAAGTCGGCACCACGCAGCCGAACGCGACCGTGTTCAGGCTCGTCGAATACCAGCCCGGGGTGGCGGCGCGCGTTCATCGCACCGAGTCGATCGATTACGCCGTCGTGCTCTCGGGCGAGATCGACATGCAGCTCGACGGCTCCGAGGTTCACCTGCGCGCGGGCGATGTCCTGGTACAGCGGGGAACCCTCCACAACTGGGTCAATCGCGGCACGCAGCCCTGCATGATCGCGTTCGTGCTCGTCGCCGCGCAGCCCGTGGCACGCGACGGAAAGGAGCTGCGTGCGCTGGGTTAGCGGTCTGCTCGCCTCGTGTCTTCTCGCCGGCCACGCGCTGGGGCAAGCGGACTATCCCGCGCGGCCGGTGCGCATCGTCGTGCCTTCCCCGCCGGGCGGTGGCACCGACATCGTGGCGCGCGTGCTCGCGCAGCATTTCACCAAGGCATTCGGGCAGCAGTTTTTCGTCGAGAACAAGGCCGGGGCCGGCAACATGATCGGCATCGACAGTGTCGCTCGCGCGGCGCCCGACGGCTACACCCTGCTGATGGTGGCGAGCACGCTGGCACTCAACTCGGTGCTGTACAAGAAGGTTTCGTACGACCCGGTGCGCGATTTCGCGCCGATCACCCTCGCTGCGAGCGCCCCGAATATCCTCATCGTCAATCCGGCGCTGCCGGCCGGATCGCTGGCGGAGTTCATCGCACTGGCGAAGAACAAGCCGGGGCAGTTGACCTACGGCACGCCCGGCATCGGCACTTCGCCGCACATGTCGATGGAACTGCTGAAGAGCATGGCGGGAATCGACCTGCAGCACGTTCCCTATCGGGGCACCGCCCCCGCGGTGACCGACGTGATAAGCGGGCAAATCGCGGCAATGTTTGCCAACGCGCTTACGGCACGGCCCCAAATCGATGCTGGCAGAGTGCGCGCGCTGGCGGTGTCCGGGCCCAAGCGCCTCGAGGCGCTACCCGATGAAGCGATCAAGGCGCTGCACACCTCCGAAATGAAGGAAAGGCTTGCCATCGACGGCGCGGCGCCCGTTGGCAGCACGCCGTCCGAATTCGCGGCGTTGCTCCGCTACGAGCTGGAAAAATGGGCGCGGGTCGCGCGCGAAGCGCACATTGAGCCCGAGTAACGGCGTGCTAGAGGCCGTCGATCTGGGTTGTGAGCGCGGCGGCAAGAGCTTGTTCCGCGGGCTGTCGTTCGCCTTGCGCGGCGGCGAGCTGCTGCGGCTTGCCGGACCCAACGGCAGCGGCAAGACGAGCCTGCTGCGTATTCTCTGCGGACTACTGTCGCCGACCGCCGGCGCAGTGCACTGGGACGGAACGGAAATCAGGCGCCTGCGCGAGGAGTACTCGAGGCAGCTGGTTTACCTCGGCCACGCGCCCGCGGTGAAGGACGACCTCACCGCCGCGGAGAATCTGCGCATCACTTGCGCCCTCGCGGGGCTTTCCGTTTCATCTCGGGAAATTCAGGCAGCCCTCGGGACGCTCGGATTGGACGATTTGCCGGTGAAGCGGCTGTCGCAAGGGCAGCGGCGGCGAGCGGTGCTCGCGAGGCTTGTCGTCAGTGAATCGCTCCCCCTGTGGCTGCTCGACGAGCCGTTCTCCGCCCTCGATGCGTCGGCGATCGCATTGGTCGAGGTGCTGATCAACGCACATGTGGCGCGCGGCGGCAGCGTCGTCTTTACTTCTCATCAAGAACCCAAAACGGGCGCCGCTCAGGTCATCGACCTCAGCGGCGTGCCGGCCTGACGTGCTCGCCGCGGCGCGCTGCATCGTCTACCGCGACCTGCTCCTCGCGCTGCGGCGCCGCAGCGACGTCGCCACGGCGCTGCTGTTCTTCGTGATCGTCACCAGCCTGTTTCCGCTCGGCATCGGCGCGGAGCCGGATCTGTTGCGCTCGATTGCGCCCGGGGTGATCTGGGTCGCGGCGCTGCTGTCCTGCATGCTTTCGCTCGGGCGCCTGTTCACCGCCGATCATGCCGACGGCACGCTCGAGCAGTTGTTGCTGAGTTCGGAGCCGCTCGGCGTCATCGCCGCAGCGAAGGCCCTCGCTCACTGGCTGGTCTCGGGCCTGCCGCTGGTGCTGATCGCGCCGCTCATCGCGCTGCAGTACGACCTTCCGGCGCCGCTCTTCGGCGTGCTTGCCTTATCATTGCTGCTCGGCACGCCGGTGCTCAGCATGATCGGCGCGATCGGCGCCGCCCTGACCCTCGGGCTGCGAGGCGGCGGCGTGCTTCTGTCGCTGCTGGTGCTGCCGCTGTATGTGCCGGTCCTGATCATGGGCGCTGGAAGTGTTGAGATGGCGGCTGCGGGGCTCGCCCCGGACGGACAGTTCCTGCTCCTCGCCGCGCTGCTGGTTGTCGCAGCCGCGTTCGCTCCCTGGGCGATCGCGGCGGCATTGCGGATTTCCACGGAATGACTGCACAAAGCATCAAGTGGTTCTGGTACGCGTCGCCGCAGACGTTCTTTCCTGTCGCGGGGGTCCTCGCGCGATGGTGCGGCGCGGCGGCTGCAGTGTTTTGCGCCGTCGGCCTGTACATAGGGTTTTTCGTCGCGCCGACCGATGCGCAGCAGGGCGACGCCTACCGCATCATCTTCATCCACGTCCCGGCGGCGTGGATGTCGATGTTCCTCTACGTGTTGATGGCGTTCTGGGCGGCGGCAGGTCTTGCATTCAACACGCGGCTCTCGCACATGATGGCGAGCGCGCTGGCGCCGACGGGCGGGCTATTCACTTTCGTCGCGCTGTGGACCGGCTCGTTCTGGGGCAAGCCGACCTGGGGCACCTGGTGGGTCTGGGACGCGCGCCTTACGTCGGAGCTGATCCTGCTGTTCCTGTACCTCGGTTTCATGGCGCTGCAGGCGGCGATCGACGACCGGCGACGAGCAGAACGCGCCGGAGCGCTGCTCGCGATCGTCGGCGTAGTGAACGTCCCGATCATCTATTACTCGGTACAGTGGTGGAACACGCTGCACCAGGGGGCCTCGGTCAGCCTGACCCGGGCGCCGAGCATGGCGGCGGCGATGCTGGCCGGCATGCTGATCATGGCGCTCGCTTTCTGGATGTACAGCATCGCGGCAACGTTGGTGCGCGTGCGCTGTCTTATCCTGGAGAACCAGTGAAAGAATTTTTGGCCATGGGCGGGTATGGGCTCTACGTATGGGGTGCCTACGGGGTTACATTTCTCTTGATCGGCGTGGAGATTGCCCTGCTGGCAAACCGTAGTCGAAAATGCAGTGAAACCAAGACATAAACGCATAACGGCGATCGCCGTAGGCGTCGCGGCGCTGGGCATCGCTGCGGCGCTGGTGCTGGCGGCGTTCCAGAAGAACCTGGTGTTCTTCTTCACGCCTTCGCAGGTCGCCGCGAACGAGGCGCCGCAGGGACGCAGCTTCCGCATCGGCGGCATGGTGGTCCCCGGCAGCCTGAAGCGCGAGGGCGTCAATGTTGAGTTCACGGTGACCGACACGGCAAAGAGCATGCGCGTGACTTACCGCGGTCAGCTGCCGGACCTGTTCCGGGAAGGCAAGGGCGTCGTCGCGCAGGGACAGCTCGGCGCCGACGGCATGTTCCGCGCCAGCGAAGTCCTCGCCAAGCACGACGAGAACTACATGCCGCCCGAGGCCGCGGATGCCGTGAAGAAAGCCCAGCAGACGGTGCAGAGACGATGATCCCCGAGCTCGGCCAGTTCGCCCTCTGTCTCGCGCTCGTCATCGCCCTGGCGCAATCGTTCTTTCCTCTTCTTGGCGCGCGCTGCCGCTGCATTACCGCGTCGCCGGCGTATGGGGCGGGCACGAAGGCTCGCTGCTGCTGTGGGCGCTGATGCTCGGCGTGTGGATGACGGCGGTGAGCCTCTTCAGCACGCATCTGCCCGAGGAGATCGTGGCGCGCGTGCTGGGCGTGATGGGACTGGTCAGCGCCGGGTTCCTCGCCTTCCTGCTGTTCACGTCGAATCCCTTCGACCGGCTGCTGCCGCCCGCGGCCGACGGCCGCGACCTCAATCCGCTCCTGCAGGATCCGGGCATGGTGCTGCACCCGCCAATGCTGTACATGGGCTACGTCGGCTTCTCGGTCGCCTTCGCCTTCGCCGTCGCGGCGCTGCTTTCGGGCAAGCTCGACGCCACCTGGGCGCGCTGGTCGCGCCCCTGGACCACGGTGGCCTGGGCGTTCCTCACCGTCGGCATCGCGCTCGGCAGCGGCTGGGCCTATTACGAGCTCGGCTGGGGCGGCTGGTGGTTCTGGGACCCGGTGGAGAACGCCTCGTTCATGCCCTGGCTGGTGGGCACCGCGCTGATCCATTCGCTCGCCGTGACCGAGAAGCGCGGAGCCTTCCGCAGCTGGACCGTGCTGCTCGCCATCGTTGCCTTCGCGCTGAGCCTGCTCGGCACTTTCCTCGTGCGCTCCGGCGTGCTCACCTCGGTGCACGCGTTTGCGGTGGATCCGGCGCGCGGCGTGTTCATCTTGGCTCTGTTTGTGCTGCTCATCGGCGGGGCGCTCGTGCTGTTCGCATGGCGCACTTCGCGCATCGGGCTGGGCGGCAGCTTCGAGCTCGCTTCGCGCGAGTCGGCGCTGCTCGCGAACAACGTGCTGCTCGCCGTCGCCGCCGTCTCGGTGATGCTCGGCACGCTCTACCCGCTGGTGCTCGACGCGCTCGGCGTCGGCAAGATCTCGGTCGGCCCGCCGTACTTCGAGGCGGTGTTCGTGCCGCTGATGGCGCCGGCGCTGTTCCTGATGGGGGTCGGCCCGCTCGCGCGCTGGAAGCGCACGAGCCTGCCCGAGCTCGCGGTGCTGCTGCGCTGGGCGCTCGGCGTGAGCCTCGCGCTCGGCCTCGCGTTGCCCTTCGCCTTCGGTCGCTGGAACGCGCTCGTCGGCTTCGGCCTCGCGCTTGCAGTTTGGGTTGCATCGAGTGCTTTCCTTGCGTGGAAAAAAAGGCCGGCACACTCGCGCGCCCATCTGCTCGCCGGCTATACCTTCCTCCTCGAGGACGTGTCGGCGGCGGACGGGCCGAATTACCGCGCCGCGCGCGCCAGGATCGCGGTGAGCCGCGAAGGCAAGCCGGTCACCGTGCTCTACCCCGAGAGGCGCATGTATACGGTGCAGGAATCAACGATGACCGAAGCCGCCATCGATCCCGGCCTGACGCGCGATCTCTACGTCTCGCTTGGCGATCCGCTCGAAGGCGCGTACTGGCTGGTGAAGGTGCAGCACAAGCCGTTCGTCGACTGGATCTGGACCGGCTGCCTGATCATGGCGCTCGGTGGCTTGCTCGCGGCGAGCGACCGCCGCTACCGCGTCGCAGCGCGCGAGCGGCGCGGCGCAGAGGTCACCGCGTGAAGATCGCGGGAGTCATGGCAGTATTCCTTGCCCTGATCGTCTTATTGGCGGTCGGCCTGCGGCTCAACCCGCGGGAAGTTCCCTCGCCGCTGATCGGCAAGCCGGCGCCGCACTTCGAGCTGCCGGTGCTGCAGCAGCCCGACAAGACTTTTTCCGAGAGGGATCTGCGGGGCAACGTGTGGATCCTCAACGTGTGGGCGTCGTGGTGCGTCGCCTGCCGCGACGAGCATCCGGTCCTGGTCGAATTCTCGAAGAGCGGCGCGGTGCCGATTTACGGGCTGAATTACAAGGACTCGCGCGACGATGCGCTCGGCTGGCTGAAGCGCTTTGGCGACCCTTACCGGCTCTCGGCCTTCGATCTCGACGGCAGGATCGGCATCGACTACGGCGTATACGGCGTGCCGGAGACCTACGTCGTCGACAAGCGCGGCGTGATCCGCTACAAGCGCATCGGCCCGGTCACCGGCGAGCTGGTGCGCGACAAGCTCACCCCCCTGCTGAATGAACTTGATCTCGAGTAGCGCGTTTGCATTGTTCCTTGCCGTTTCGGTCGCGAGCGCGGACGACGCGGCGCTCGACAAGCGCGTCATAGACCTCGCCGCCGAGCTGCGCTGCTTGGTATGCCAGAACCAGTCGCTCGCGGAGTCGAACGCCGGCCTGGCCGTGGACCTGCGCAATCAGATCCGCGAGCAGCTCGCGCGCGGCGCGAGCGAGCGCGAGGTCGTCGACTTCATGGTGGCGCGCTACGGCGACTTCGTGCTCTACCGTCCGCCGCTCAAGGCGAGCACGTTTTTCCTCTGGTTCGGTCCGTTTGTCCTTTTGATCGCTGGAATTTACGTCTTGATTCGGCGCATCCGCCGCCAGCGCACGATGAACGGCCAGCTTTCGGAAGCCGACCGGCTGCGCGCAGAGCAACTGCTGAAGGAATGATCCTGTTCTGGGCGGCAAGCGCGCTTCTCGCCGCGGCGGCGCTGTTTCTCGTCATGCGCCCGCTGCTGCTGCGCCGCCCCGCGATGCGGGTTTCGCGCCGTGCGCTGAACATCGCCGTGTACCGCGACCAGCTGCGGGAGCTCGAAGCCGACCTAGGCGCCGGCACGCTCGCGCAGGCCGACTACGAGCGCGCGCGGCGCGAGCTCGAGGCGCGGCTGCTTGAAGATGTAGACAACCAAGTCGAGGAAACGCAGCCGCGTCGCGGCGGCCGCGCGATGCTGATTCTGGCGGGGATCTCGATTCCTGTGCTCGCGCTGGCTGTTTACCTGGTGGTCGGCAATCCGGGGGCGATCGATCCGCAGGTGGCGCAGGGCATCACCGCGCGGCAGGTCGAGGCGATGGTGGAGCGGCTCGCCACCCGCCTCAAGGACCATCCCGACGATGTCGAAGGCTGGAAGCTTCTAGGACGCTCCTACAGCGTGCTCGGGCGCTCCCAGGAGGCGGCCCAGGCCTATGCCAAGGCAGCCGCGCGCGCGCCGCGCGATGCGCAGCTTCTCGCCGACTTCGCGGACGCTCTCGGCATGGCGCAAGGGCAGCGCCTCGCGGGCGATCCCGAGAAGCTGATCGCGCGCGCGCTCGCGATCGATCCCGGCAACCTGAAGGCGCTGGCCCTCGCCGGCACCGCCGCGTTCGAGAGGAAGGACTTCAAGGCGGCGGCGGCGTACTGGGAGCGCATGCTGCCGCTCGTGGCGGCGGATTCCGAGGACGCGCGCGCGATCCGCTCCAACGTGCACGAAGCAAGAAGCCTGGCGGGCGGCACGCGGGTGCTGAAAGGCACGATCAGCCTATCGTCCAAGCTGAAAGGGAAAGTCTCGCCCGACGACGCGGTGTTCATTTTCGCGCGCGCCGCCGAGGGCCCGCCGATGCCGCTCGCCGTGCTGCGCAAGCAGGTGCGCGACCTGCCGGTCGCCTTCTCGCTCGACGACTCGATGGCGATGGCGCCCGGGTTGAAGCTATCGGCATTTTCCCGCGTCGTGGTGGGTGCCCGGATTTCGAGATCGGGAAGCGCCACGCCGCAGCCCGGTGATCTGCAGGGCATCAGCGCGCCGGTGGCGAACGATGCGACCGGGGTCGCGGTGGTGATCGATACCGTTCGCTAGCGCATGCCGCCCTGCTCGACGGCGACGCCGTCGGCCGTAATCGAGCCGCGCAGCCAGCCGACGAAAGGCGAGCCCCACACCTCGATGCGGCGCAGCCCAGGAAGCGGCTCGTCGTTCCTGTAAGTGTGCGTGTCGCCGTGGACGAGGATCACCTTGTCGGGGCGCTCGGCGCCGAGCTTGCGCAGGCGCTCGAGCAGCGTCTCGTAGCCTTTTCCGTGGACGAAAGGATTGGCCTGCATCAGGATGACCAGCGTGCGGTCGCGGCTCACCGCCTCCGCTTCGTCGAGCCATGAGAACACCGCCTGCATGCGGCGCGCGTATTCCGGGTGGCCGTAGTTGTTGTGGCTTCCCGGAACGTTGACTGCGACGAATACCAGGCCGCCGACGAATACCAGGCCGCCGAGCTGCCAGCGCACGTGCTCGCAATATGCGTTTCCTTGACTGGAAAATCCCATCACTGGAATTGGTTTGCAAAAGAGCTCTCTCCACTTCGCGAGCCGCTCCATCGGATCGAACCCTGTGCGGTGGCAGTCGGTCCAGTCGTTGTCGCCCGGCAGGAGGATGAACGCGTGCTTGAGCCGCGCGAACTGGCGCTGGCGCGCCTCGAACCATTCGTCGGTGCAGGGCCCCCGGCCGGAAGTGATGTCGCCGACATGCGCGACGAAAGCGAGGTCCCGGGCGTTCAGGTCGTCGATCAGCGTATCGAAACGCTGCACCTCCGCCTCGGAGTAAGGCGCATCGCCTGTCAGCGCAAAGACGATCGCGCCCGGCGGTGCCGGCGCCAGCGCCGCGCAGCCGGCGAGGAGAAGAACAACTAGATACCGTAGGCCTTGCGTAGCAGCGACAGGGGATGGGACTTCACGGCGTTCTGCGCTTCATCACCCATGCCTTGCCGGATGTGCCGCGCGGCGATCGGGCAGTCGGAGGCTACGTAATCCGGATGCGGCTCGGCCATCTGCCTGAACACCGGCCGCCCGATCTTCATCGAGTTGGCGAAGTACTCGCTCTTCGACACCTTGCCGAGCGCCTGTTTGAACTCGGTCTTCAGCAGGCCGTCCTTCCTGCGCAGCACGAAGTACTCGAACGGATCGAACATCGCATCGCGCACTGCGAGGGTCTCCGCGTCCTCCGGGTACATGAGCGGCAGCTCCTGCTTGAACATCAGCGTGCAGGAAGGCACCGGCGTAAGAATCGCATAGCCTTCCTTCGCCACCCGAGCAAGCACCGGGATGTTGATCTGCTTCAATCTGTCTACGGCTTCCAGATCGCCCAGCTCGAACTTGGGCATGCCGCAGCAGGCTTCCCTCTCCACCACGACGTACGGGATCTCGTTGTGCTCGAGCAGCGCCAGCAGGTCGTGGCCCATCCCCGGCTCGTTGTAGTTCACGTAGCAGGTGGAGAAGACTGCCACCTTGCCTGGGGTATTTTTGCCATCCTTTGCCGGGAAAGAGCTGCTTTCTGCAAAATTCGATCTAAATCTCTTGCTCGCGTACGGTGGCAGGGCGCGGTCCTTGTGGATCCCGAGCACAGACTGAAGAGCCGCTCTTGCAACTGCGTTCTTATTTACTGCGTTGACAGTTTGGGCGACCACCGGGATCGCGGCGAGCTTGCCGAGCGCGTCGGTGGAGGACAGCAGCCGGTCGCGGAACTTGATGCCTTTGCGGAACTTGACCGCTTTCGCGCGCAGCATCAGGTGCGGGAAGTCGACGTTCCAGGGATGCGGCGGCACGTACGGACACTTCGTCATGTAGCACATGTCGCACAGGTAGCACTGGTCGACGACCTTCCAGTAGTCGTGCTTCGCGACCCCGTCTACCTCCAGGGTGGACGAAGCGTCCACTAAGTCGAACAGGGTGGGGAAGGCGGTGCACAGGTTCACGCACCGCCGGCAGCCGTGGCAGATGTCGAACACGCGCCCGAGCTCCTTCTCGACCTTCGCCTGGTCGTAGAACTCGGCGTTCTTCCAGTCGAGCGGATGCCGGGTCGGCGCCCCGAGCGAACCTTCTTGCATTAATCGCTCAGCGAGTCGAGGGCTTTCTGGAAGCGGTTGGCGTGGCTGCGCTCGGCCTTGGCGAGCGTCTCGAACCAGTCGGCGATCTCGCCGAAGCCTTCGTCGCGCGCCTGCTTCGCCATGCCAGGATACATGTCGGTGTACTCGTGGGTTTCGCCCGCCACCGCCGCCTTCAGGTTGTCGCGCGTGCGGCCGATCGGCAGGTTGGTCGCCGGGTCGCCCACCGCCTCGAGGTACTCGAGGTGCCCGTGCGCGTGCCCGGTCTCGCCTTCCGCCGTGGAGCGGAACAGCGCCGAGACGTCGTTCTGGCCTTCCACGTCGGCCTTGGCGGCGAAGTAGAGATAACGGCGGTTGGCCTGCGATTCGCCGGCGAACGCGGCCTTGAGGTTTTCGTGGGTCCTGGTGCCTTTCAGCGCTTTCATGGAAATGTCTCCTCGGGGAGTGACGGAGCATAGCCTACGAGCGCTTACTCAATAGATCAAATCAAAATTCGCAATTCGATCTATTGAGATTGGCTATTCAGCGGGAACATGATCGGCGATAAAATCCAGAACGAGGAGAATAACCGCCATGCGCGCGATGCGCGTTCATGCGCCTCGCGTGCCGCTTGCCTGCGACACGCTGCCCGACCCCGAGCCCGGCCCGGGGCAGGTGCTCGTGCGAGTACAGGCCTGCGGCGTGTGCCGCACCGACCTGCACATCGCCGACGGCGAGCTTTCGGGCGCGCCTTACCCGATCACCCCGGGCCACGAGGTGGTGGGAAAGGTCGTTGGGAACGGCGGGAATGCGGCCCGCTTCGTCGTCGGCTCCCGCATCGGCATTCCATGGCTCGGCTGGACCTGCGGGGAATGCCAGTACTGCAGGAGCGGTCGCGAGAACCTTTGCGACCGGGCACGCTTCACGGGATTTCATATTCCAGGCGGTTATGCCGAGTATGCGGTGGCCGACGAGCGCTACTGCGTGCCGCTGCCGGAGCGTTACGGCGATGCCGAGGCGGCGCCGCTGCTCTGTGCGGGATTGATCGGCTTCAGATCCCTCACCAAGACGAATGATGCGAAGAACCTCGGCCTGTATGGCTTCGGCGCCGCGGCGCATATCCTCGCGCAGGTGGCGCGGGCTGAGGAAAGGAAAGTGTTCGCCTTCACCCGCCCCGGCGACGCGACCGGCCAGGCCTTTGCGCTGCAATGCGGCGCACAGTGGGCGGGCGACTCCACCCAGGCGCCGCCCGAGCCGCTGGACGCGGCGATCCTGTTTGCGCCGGTGGGCGCGCTGGTTCCGCTCGCATTGCACGCGGTCAAGAAGGGCGGCCGCGTGGTGTGCGGCGGCATCCACATGAGCGACATCCCTTCCTTTCCCTACGCGCTGCTATGGGGCGAGCGTCGCGTGGAGTCGGTGGCGAACCTGACGCGCGAAGATGCAGCGCGCTTCATGGACAAGGCAAACAGCGTCTTCTTGAGGGCTCAGATCACGACCTATCCGCTCGAACGGGCGAATGCCGCCCTGAGCGATCTGCGCCAGGGCAGGCTGACCGGCGCAGCCGTGCTTACGCCGTGAGGCCTGGCATCAGGCCGGGAATGAGGCCCAGGATGCCGATGATGATGAGGTACAGCGCGACGATGTAGTTGAGCAGCTTCGGCATGAAGAGAATCAGGATGCCGGCGATCAGCGCGACGATCGGCGCCACTGCGATGCCCATGATCATGGAGGTCTCCGTCAGCCGGATTTGCGGACCGGGATTCGCCCGTACACGGCAACCAGCTCCCAGCGCCCGGCGGGCGGCTCGCAGCGCAGCACGAAGCGGCGGCCGTCACCGACGCGCACTTCGAAAAATTGGTAGGGCAGATCGGTCCAGCGATTGAGCACGGCCGCCACCGGCAGGCGGCGCTCGGCCAGGAAAAAAGCGCTCGGCGCCTCTTCCGCCCCCGGCTTGCCCCCCCTGCACACGGTGATCTTCATCTGAGCCAATTCTCATTGTGTGCCTGGAAAAAGGCAAGTTGTCGGCCTGCGGCATGGTCCGGTCGACTCAGGTAAACACCGTGTCGGCGACCTGTCGCGTTAGAATGCCGGCCCGTGAGATCCCTGATCGAAACCGCGCTGCGCCAGGTCGGCGAGCGCACCAGCATCCCGTTCGCGGTCCGCTTCGCCGAGGGTGGCGAGCACCGGACTTCCGACCAGCCGCCGGCGTTCACGCTGGTGTTCCGCAACGCGCGCGCGTACTGGCGCATCGCCGCCTTCGGGCACATCGGCCTGCTCGAATCGTATTTCGACGGCCACCTCGACATCGAGGGCAACCTCGCCAAGGCCATGGCGGCGGGGATGGAAGGCGGCATGGACCGCGCCAAGCCGCTGGTGCGCGTTCGCAACTGGTGGCACGAGTTGCGCTTTTCCAACGCCTCGTGGCGCCAGGCGCGGACCAACGCCGATTTCCATTACGCGCTCGGCCCCGAGTTCTACCGCCTGTGGCTCGACGACCCGCTGATGATGTACACCTGCGCGTACTGGAAGGAAGGCACGCGCACGCTCGAGGAGGCGCAGAGGAACAAGATCGACCACGTGGCGAGGAAGCTGCTGCTCGCCCCGGGCGAGGAGGTGGTCGACATCGGCGCCGGCTTCGGCGGCTTCATGTTCCATGCCCATGAGCGCTTCGGGGTGCGAGTCACCGGCGTCAATACCACCGCCTCGCAGGCCGACATGGTGCGCGGCGAGATCGAGCGGCGGCGGCTCGGCGGCACCCTGCAGGTGCTCAGCGATTTCCGCGATGCGCGCCGCGAGTACGACAAGGTGGTCTCGATCGGCACGCTCGAGCATGCCGGGCGCGACCAGCTCGCCGAGGTGGTGCGGGCGCATGCCAGGTTTCTGAAGCCCGGCGGTCTCGGCATGCTGCATTTCATCGGCCACGTCGGGCATTTCCAGACCGAATTTTTCATCCGCAAGCACGTCTTCCCGGGTGGCTGGATCCCGAGCCTTGCCCAGACCATCGTCGAGATGGAGCGCGCCGGCCTCGAGGTGCTGGACATCGAGAACCTGCGCCGCCACTACGCGCTCACGCTCGACGCGTGGGGCGAGCGCTTCGACCGCAACTGGGAGCGCATTCGCAAGCTCGATCCGAAGCGCTTCGACGAGCGCTTCCGCCGGGTGTGGCGCGTCTACCTGTACGGCTGCGCCGAGATGTTCCGCTCGCCCAAGGGGCACACTCACCTGTTCCAGATCGTGTTCTCCAAGGGCAACGTCACGCAGGCCAGCTATCCGATGAGCCGGGGATTCCTCTACGAACAGCCTGCATACCACGAAAAAAGAAGCCTTAGCAGCGCGGCTTAGGGAAGGCAGCGGCCCGGTCGGGCTGGCGAAGGACACCTCGAATCTGTTCCGCGACCGCGCCGGCGCGGCGCGCCGCCGGCTCGACGTTCGCCACTTCAACGAAGTTCTCCTGATCAACGAAGGCCATGTCGAGGCCGAAGGCATGGTCACGTACGAGGCGCTCGTGGCGGAATGCCTCGCGCACGGCGTGATGCCGGCGGTGGTGCCGCAGCTCAAGACCATCACCCTCGGCGGCGCGGTTGCCGGCGTCGGCATCGAGTCTTCCTCGCATCGCCACGGCCTCGTGCACGACACCGTGCTCGAGATCGAAGTCCTGCTCGGCGACGGCCGCATCGTCACCTGCACCCCCGACAACGAGCAGGCCGATCTTTTCTTCGGCTTCCCGAACTCCTACGGCACGCTGGGCTACGCACTGCGCGTCAAGGCGAAAACCGTGCCGGTGAAGCCCTTTGTGCGCCTTGAGCATCTGGCTTTTGATTCGCCCGAAGCGTTTTTCAACGAGTTGAGGGCGAGACTGGAAGCGGGGAAAGCCGACTTCATAGACGGCACCGTTTTCAATCCCGGGCAATTTTTCATCACGTTGGGAGGCTTCGCCGATTCCGCGCCCTACACCAGCGATTACACGTACGAAAACATTTACTACCAATCCATACGCGGAAAACGCGAAGACTACCTGACGGTCCACGACTACCTGTGGCGCTGGGACACCGACTGGTTCTGGTGCTCGAAGAACGTTCTTGCGCAGCATCCCCTGATCCGAAAAATCTACGGAAAAGAACGCCTGGGATCCCGCACGTACACTAAAATCATGCGCTGGAACAGCCGTGTCGGCGCGACGCGCTGGATCGAGCGCATCGCCGGGCTGCACTCCGAATCAGTGATCCAGGACGTCGACATCCCGCTTGCGCGCGCGGGCGAGTTCTTCCAGTTCTACGCGCGCGAGATCGGCCTCTGGCCGCAGTGGATCTGCCCGATCGGCGCCGCGCCGCGCACCGGGCGCTTCGCGCTGTACCCGATGCAGCCGGACTGGTATGTCAATTTCGGGTTCTGGGATGTGAAGCGCACGCGCGCGGCGTACCCTCGCGGGCATTTCAACCGCATGATCGAAGAGAAGGTGAAGGAACTCGGCGGCATCAAGTCGCTCTACTCGGAGAGCTTTTTCCCCGAGGACGAATTCAGACGGATCTACGGCGGTGACGCGTACCGGAGGCTGAAGAACAAGTACGACCGGCAGGGGGCGTTCGCCGATCTGTACGCGAAGTGCGTGCTACGCCATTAGGGTTGGCCCGGAGCGCTTTTCTCCTGGGGCGCCTTGCCGGGCGCTGCAGTTCGGCGGATCGGCACGTACAGGACCGACGGCCGCAGGCCGCCGCCTTGCGGGTACAGGTCCATCAAGTCGTACACGCTGCGCGGCATGGTGGTCGACACTTTGAGGCCGAGCTGGCGCGCGGCCTGGACGGTAATCGGAAAATCGTGGGTCCAGCGGCCCTCCGAGAGGATGGTCGCAAGCGGCACCGCCTGCTTCTCGGGCATGTGCTTCAAGAGGACCTGCGCGACGAAGCTCGCCACCTGGATACGCGCTTTCTGCGCCATGTCGGCGAGGATGAGGATCTCGTCGCTTACTTTGGCAGGCCCTTTCAGCTGCACGACCTTCACGATGGAAGCCGCGGGCATGTCGCCGATCTGCGGATCGACCGGCCCGAGCACAGCGTTGGCGTCCATCACGATCTCATCGGCCGCGAGCGCGATGAGCGTCCCGCCGCTCATGGCGTAGTGCGGCACGAACACCGTGACCTTCGCCTTGCGCTCGACCAGGGCCTTCGCGATCTGCTCGGCGGCGAGCACCAGGCCACCGGGCGTGTGCAGGATGAGGTCGATGGGCTGGTCGGCCGGCGTCAGGCGGATGGCGCGCAGGATCGCCTCCGAATCGTCGATGCTGATGCTGCCGGCGACAGGAACGCCCAGGATGCTTGCGCTCTCCTGGCGATGAATCATGGCGATGACGCGGGAATTGCGTTCCTTCTCGAAGCGGCCGAGCAGCGCAGCGCGCTGGCCGTCCTGGCCGCGGGACCCGAGCAGCTGCAGCAGTAGAATGGCGAGCAGCATGAGCCAGAACGCCGCGCGCGCCAGGTTTGCGACATGCTGTGACCAGATTCTCTTTTCGCTGTTCATCCTTCCCCCGTCAAAGCCGCCATGAGCCTACTCTCCACCCACCTGCTCCTGCAACCGCGCAAGCTTGCGGCTGCCTTGCTTCTCTTATTGGTGGTTGACCCCCTTGCGGCTCAATCGCCCGCCACGCACGAGCACGGCTTCCGCGACGCGGAAAAATGGGCGCATGTGTTCGACGACCCGGCGCGCGACGCCTGGCAAAAGCCGCACGATGTCATCGAGGCGCTCTCTCTCAAGCCCGACGCCGTCGTCGCCGATATCGGCGCCGGCACCGGCTACTTCGCCATGCGACTGGCGAGCATGCTGCCGCGCGGGCGAGTCTACGCGATCGACGTCGAGCCCGGCATGGTCAAGTACCTGGCGGAGCGCGCGCAGCGCGAAGGACGCAGGAACATGATCGCCGTCGCCGCAAAGCCCGACGACCCGCGCCTGCCCGACAAGATCGATCTGCTGCTGCTGGTGGACGTCTATCATCACCTCGACGCTCGCGAGCAGTACTTCAGGCGGCTGCGCCCCGCGCTCAAGCCCGGCGGCCACATTGCCATCATCGACTTCCGCCTCGATTCACCCGGGGGGCCGCCGACGCAGGCGCGCATCGCCCCGGAGCAGGTCAAGGCCGAGCTGGCGAAGGCGGGCTACACGCTGTACGAAGAGCACAGCTTCCTGCCACGCCAGTATTTCTTGGTATTTCAGGCCGTCGAATGAGGCATGGCTTTTGATTCCCTTGCCGGTGTGCTTTCCGGCGCGGCGGTGGTCGTCGTCGCGGTGCTGTTTTTCCTGCTGCTCTTCGAGCCCGGGCTTCCCTATCGTTTCACGTCGCCGCAGAGCGCCAACGACTCGCGCCAGTTCGTCAACTTCCTGAGCGCGATCGTCAACGCCCGGCTGTTCTCGGCGGGCGAGGTGCAGGTGCTCAGCTCCGGCGCCGCGATCTACGCGGCAGAGCTCGCCGCGATCCGCGGCGCGAAGCGCAGCATCCACCTCGAGGCCTACCTTTTCCTGCGCGGCCGGATCGCCGATGAGGTTCTCGCCGCTCTCATCGAGCGCGCGCGCGCGGGCGTTGCGGTCCGACTCGTCGTCGACCGCATCGGCAGCCTTGCGACGCCGAACCGGTATTTTTCCGAGCTGCGCGCAGCCGGGGGCAAGGTGTACTGGTACCAGCCGATCGCCTGGTACACGCTGAAGCGCTTCAACAATCGGACGCACCGCGACATCCTGGTCGTGGACGCCGAAGTGGCTTTCGTCGGCGGCGCCGGCGTGGCGGACTACTGGATCGGGCCCGTGGCCGACGGCGCGCCGTGGCGCGACACCATGATCCGGGTCACCGGCGGCCTGGTGAGAGGGCTGCAGACCGCGTTTGCGGAGCACTGGCTCGAAGCGTCCGGCGAAATCCTTCCCGAGAAAGAATTCGCGCTCTCCGATCCGCGCGGGCCCGAGGTCATGCCGCCGGGCTGCGGGCGCGGCATGGTGATCAACAGCACGCCATCGGCGGGCCGCTCGACGCGGGCGCGCATCCTGTTCCAGGTGCTGGTGGTGAGCGCGCGCGAATCCATCCAGATCTGCTCGCCGTATTTTCTTCCCGATCGAAGCCTGTGCGCCGAGCTGCTGCGCGCCGTCGCGAGCGGCGTGGCGGTGACGGTCCTGATGCCCGGCAAATGGAACAACCACCCGATCGCGCGCCTCGCCAGCCGGCGCCGTTACGGCGCGCTGCTGCGCGGCGGCGTGCGCATCTTCGAGTACCAGGCCGGCATGATCCACGCCAAGGTGCTGATCATCGACGGCACCTGGAGCGTGCTCGGCTCGACCAACTTCGACAATCGGTCCTTCGGGCTGAACGACGAGGTCAATGTCGCCATTCTCGAGCGGAGCCTCGCGGCCCGGCTGCAGGCCGATTTCGCGGACGATCTCGCCAAGAGCCGCGCGGTCAGCATCGACGAATGGCGGCGCCGACCTCTCCTCGAGCGGGTCCTGGCCTCGCTCGGCCGCCTGTTCGAGCGGCAGGAGTGAGGGGCCTCGGCGCTTAACGGCGGAAGCGGCTGCGCGGGTCGAAGCGCGAGGCATCGCGCAGCTCCTCGTAGAGCTTCTTCTCCCGCTCGGTGAGCGTTCCGGGGAGCACGATGCTGAGATTGGCGTAGAGGTCGCCCGCGCCGCCGTGCGGCTTGGGCAGCCCCTTGCCGCTGAGCCGCAGCTTCTGGCCGCTCGCCGAGCCGGGAGGAACTTTCAGCGAGACGCGGCCTTCGAGCGTGGGGATTTCGATCTCCGCGCCCAGTGCGGCCTCCCACGGCGCGATCGGCACTTCCAGATGCAGATCGTGGCCGGCCACCCTGAACAGAGGATGCGGGCGCAGCGTGATGTTCAGGTAAAGGTCGCCCGCAGGGCCGCCATTGACCCCAGGCCCGCCCTTGCCGCTGAGCCGCAGCTTTTCGCCGTCGGTGACGCCGCGCGGGATGCGCGCGCGGATGCTGCGTCCATCCAGCTCGAGCTGGCGCTCGGTGCCGCGCCCGGCTTCCTCCAGGCTGATGTCGACATTGACCGCGTAGTCCTGGCCGCGGAGCGGCACGTTCCTGGCGCCGCGAAAGCCGCGGCCGCCGCCGCGACTGAATGCGCCGAGCGACTCGAACAGGTCGGAAAGGTCGATGCCGCCGAGGTCCTCGCCGGCGTTGCCGCCGAAGCGCTCGTACCAATCGGGCGGCGGACGGAAGTTCTGCCCGGCGCGGTGCGTGCCGAGGCTGTCGAAGGCCGCGCGCTTTTCCTTGTCCTTGAGCGTCTCGTACGCCTCGGAGACCTCCTGGAACTGCTCCTTCGCGTTCGGCTCCTTCGAGACGTCGGGATGGTATTTGCGCGCGAGCTTGCGGTAAGCCTTCTTGATATCCTCGTCGCTCGCGCCGCGCTCGACGCCGAGAATCTTGTAATAGTCCTTGTACTTCATCTTCTAAATATAGAGCGATCTATCGCGTCACCACCACCGGAATCTTGGCATGGGCGAGGACGCGGCTGGTCACGCTGCCCAGCAGCAGGCCGCTGATGCCGCCCTGGCCGTGCGTCGCCATCGCGATGGCGTCGCACTTCCGCTTGCGCGCGGTTGCCAGGATCCCGCGCCAGGCCGGCGCGTCGTAGACGGCCTGCAATGCGCAGCTCACGCCCGCCGCCTTCGCCTCGCGCTCGACCGCGGCGAGCGCCTTGTCCGCCGCTTTCTGGCTGAATTTCCGGTATTCCTCCAGAGCCGTCGCGGGGAGGACGACGCCCATCTCGCCGTAAACGGGAGGCACATACGGCAGAATGACGTAGACGCCCGTGACCTTTGCGCCCAGGGCCTTGGCGAGCCGCACGCCGAGCTTGATGCCCTTTGCGGCCAGCTTCGAGCCGTCGGTCGGAACCAGGATGTGCTTGAACATGTCGATCTCCTACGGTGAGGGTTGGGGACGTGAAGCGGTAACTATGGGCTATCCGCTAGAATTTCCACCCCCAACCGGAGAAAACACGCAATGAAGATCCTGCTTGCCGTGGACGGCTCGAAGTACTCGCTCGACGCAGTCGACTGCCTGATCGACCACGCCGACTGGTACCGCGACCACCCCGAGGTCGAGCTGCTGACGGTGCATCTGCCGATTCCGAAGCTGCCGGGCTTCGGCCTGGCGGTCGGCAGGAGCCAGCTGCAGAGCTATTACCAGGAAGAGGGCGAGGCGAGGCTGGCCCCGGCGAAGAAAAAGCTCGACGCCGCCGGCATCAAGTACACCGCGCGCGTTCTCGTCGGCCCGATCGGCGAGACGATCGTCAAGCACGCCAAGGATGCCGGCTGCGACCTGATCTACATCGGCAACCGGGGCATGTCTGCGGCTAGCGCGCTGCTGGGCTCGACCGCGACCAGGGTGCTCAATCTTTCGACGGTTCCGGTGCTGCTGGTGAAATGACGCGCTCACTCTTGAACTGGTGGAAACCTGCGCCATGAAGCCGACGCTGAAGAAGGATCTTGCGTCGAACCGCACGCTCACGGTCGACGAGGCCCGCTGCATCAGCTTCATGGGCAGGGAGGGCATGGTGTACGCCACGCCCCGCATGGTCAACGATGTCGAGTACACCTGCCGCGACTTCCTCCTCCAGCATCTCGACGCGGGCGAGGATTCGGTCGGCACGCATGTCTCGATCGATCACCTGGCGGCCACGCCGCTGGGTCTGCAGGTGACGATTGAAGTCAGCGTAGCGGAAATCGACCGCCGCAAGGTGGTTTTCAGGTTTTCTGTAAAAGATCCGATCGAGGAAGTTGGCCGCGGCACCCACGTGCGCTTCGTGGTCGAAACCGCGAAGACCCGCGAGCGAATCGCGGCCAAACGGGCCAAGGCCGGGCTCGCCTGACCGGATGCCGACCAAGCTTCTCGAGGGCGACACCGCGCTGGTCACTGGCGCCGCGCGCGGCATCGGCCGCGGCATCGCCGAGGCGCTCGCGAACGAAGGCGCGCGCGTGCTGGGCGCGGACCTGGAAGGCGCCGAGTTGCGCTGCGACCTGTCGACGCTCGAAGGCGCCCGGCGCGCCGCCGACGAGGCGATCCGCAGGCTCGGCAAGGTCTCGATCTTCGTGCACAGCGCGAGCCCGCGCCGGCAGGAGAACCAGACGGTCCTGCAAGCTACCGAAGCGCAATGGCGCGAGATGCTGGCGGTCAACCTCGACGCCGCGTTCGCCATCGGCCAGGCGCTCGGCCGCCACATGGTGGAGAAGCAGCTGAAAGGAAGAATGCTCGTCGTGACCTCGCTGCACGCGCAGTCGCCGCGGAATCTTCCGCACTACAGCGCCGCGAAGGCCGGACAGACCATGCTGGTGAAGGAGCTGGCGCGCGCCTTGGGCCCGCACGGCATCCGCGTCAACGCCATCGTCCCGGGCGCGATCCCCGGCGGCGGTTTCCAGGCGCCTCCCGGCATGACCGAAAAAATCCCGTTGCGCCGCTTCGGCACGCCCGCCGACGTGGCGGCGATGGCCGTCGCGGTGCTCTCGGAGCGCTTCGGCGCTTATGTCACCGGCGCTTCCATCGTCGTCGACGGCGGCATCGCGCTGCATAATTGGATCGATCCGCCGCCATGAGCCGCTACCTCGTGCGTCAGCAGGATGTAAAACCATACTCCCCGGCCAATCACACCGGCACGCGGAATTTCCGCCTGATCGGGCCCGAAACCGTGGGCGCGAAGCAGGTGGAAGTCCTGGTGGGCGAGCTCGAGCGCGGCAAGGGCGCGCTGCCGCACTCGCACAAGGGAATCGAGCAGGTGTGCTACCTGCTCGAAGGCAACGCGCACGTCGAAGTCGGCGGCCAGAAGTTCGAGATGAAGCCGGGCGAGGCCTGCTTCTTTCCCGCCGACACGGTGCATCTGCTGATCGTCACCAGCGAGCGCGCCAAGGTCCTGGTCATCTACTCGCCGCCTTATCTCGAGAAGCATGGGCGCTGAGCCCTGGCTGCCGCTGCGCGGTGTGCGGGTGGTGGATTTCTCGATGTTCGTGCCGGGGCCGTTCGCCACGGCGATCTTCGCCGACCTCGGCGCCGAGGTGATCAAGGTCGAGCCGCCGCGCGGCGATCCCGGGCGCTCCTACGTCCCGGTGCAATTCAATACCGGGAATCGCAACAAAAGAAGTTTGGCTCTTGACCTGAAATCTTCCCCTTCCCGGGACGTCGTTGAGAAGCTGGCGAAGAAGGCGGACATCGTCATCGAAGGCTTTCGGCCCGGTGTCGCGAAACGCCTCGGCATCGATTACGAGAAGCTGAAGACCCACAATCCCAAAATCATCTACTGCTCGATCTCGGGCTACGGCCAGACCGGCCCGTGGCGCGAGCGGCCGGGGCACGACGTGAACTACGTCGCCGCGGCGGGCGGCCTCGCATTTCCGGGCCAGTGGCTGAAGCCCCCGGCGCGCTCCTCTTATCCCGTGGCCGACATGGGTGGCGGCGCCTTTGCAGCGATTGCCGTGCTCGCCGCGTTGCACGAGGGAAAGAGCGCCTATCTGGATCTTTCGCTGTTCGAGGCGGCGTTCTTCATGGCCGCGATGCGCCACAGTCTCGACGCGAATGTCGACCCGCGCGCGCACCTCTTCCCGGTCAACGACGTTTTCGAGACCGCGGACGGCAAGCGCCTGACGCTCGGCATCCTCGAAGAACACTTCTGGCAGAACCTCGTGGGCATCGTGCCGGAGCTTGCCGACGAGCGCTTTGCCACCGATCAGAAGCGGCGCATGAACGGCGATGCGCTGTCGAAACTGCTACAGAACATTTTCCTTTCCAGGACGGCGGAGGACTGGATCCGTCTGCTGGAAGAGAACGACGTGCCGTTCGATCTTTGCCTCAAGCCTAGTGAAGCCGCGCAGCTTGAGCACCTGCGCGAACGGCAAGCCGTCGAGCGCGGGTACGCCAAGTTTCCGGTGTGGGCCAATGGCAGCCGGGGCGGGCGCATCCGATCCGGCCCGCCGCAGCTCGGCGAGCACTCGCGGGAGATCCTGGTCGAGCTTGGCTTCAACGATGCGGAGATCGCCGCTATGGTGAGGGATGGACTTCTCGTTCTCGGCTGAGCAGGAGCGCATTCGCGAGGCCATCGCGAAGCTCTGCGCGCGCTTCGGCGACGACTACTGGCTCGAGCGCGACCGCGAAGGCGGCTTCCCGGCGGACTTCCACCAGGCGCTCGCGCGCGACGGCTGGCTCGGCATCGCCATGCCCGAAGCCTACGGCGGTTCGGGCCTGGGCATCGCCGAGGCGGCGGTGATGATGCAGGCGATCGCCGAGTCGGGCGCCGGATTTTCGGGCGCCTCGGCTGTGCACATGAATATTTTCGGCCTCAATCCGGTGGTCGTTTTCGGAAATGCGGAACAAAAAGGTCGCATGCTGCCGCCGCTCATCGAGGGCAAGCATCGCGCATGCTTCGCGGTGACCGAGCCCGACACCGGACTGAACACGAGAAAGATAAAGACCAAGGCCGAAAAGTCCGGCGACAAGTACATCGTCAAGGGCCAGAAAGTCTGGATCTCCACCGCGCAGGTGGCGGAAAAAGTACTGCTCCTGGCGCGCTCCGGCGCAGGGCTCACGCTGTTCTACACCGACTTCGACCGCAACTACATCGAAGTGCGCGAGATCGAGAAGATGGGCCGGCACGCCGTCGACTCGAACCAGGTGTTCTTCGACGGCCTGCCGGTGCCCGCGGCGGACCGCATCGGCGAGGAAGGCAAGGGCTTCGAGTACATCCTGCACGGCATGAACCCCGAGCGCATCCTCATCGCCGCCGAGCTGGTCGGCCTCGGCCGCTGCGCGGTGAGCCGCGCGGCCGCGTATGCGAAGGAGCGAGTGGTGTTCGACCGGCCCATCGGCAAGAACCAGGCGATCCAGCACCCGCTCGCCGCGAACTGGATGGCGCTCGAGGCGGCGAACCTGATGGTGTACAAGGCGGCCTCGCTCTACGACGCCGGCAAGGCCTGCGGCGCCGAAGCGAACGCCGCGAAGTACCTCGCCGGCGAGGCCTGCTTCGATGCCTGCCAGCAGGCGGTGATGACGCACGGCGGCTTCGGCTACGCGCGCGAGTACCACGTCGAGCGCTACCTGCGCGAATCCTTCGTCGGCCGCATCGCCCC
>WNFI01001411.1_pt1 | contig 33608 bp, 34 predicted proteins | sample 5400471 | NCBI WGS metagenome assembly WNFI01 (sample SAMN13153348, study PRJNA577476) | soil metagenome | isolation source: 100 cm saprolite on Douglas fir-dominated hillslope | place: USA:California | collected 2013-09-17 | reverse complement strand
CTCAATCTCTCACGCGACTGGTTACCGACGTAACGACTCGAGCAACCTTCCGAAATCGCGCCGTAACACGCAGCTGGTGCTCTCCGCATCACGAATCTTGTGGAGCGCACAATATGAACAATCTCTTCGGGCGACGTGCGGTGGTAATTGGCGGCGGCATCGGGGGTTTGTCCGCAGCGGCGGTATTGTCAGGCTATTTCGAACAGGTAGACATACTCGAGCGCGACCAAATCACAGCCTCTGTCCAATCGCGGCCAGGCACTCCCCAGGATCGGCACCCGCATGGCCTTCTTGCGGGCGGCCTCAAGGCGCTCGGCGAAATTCTTCCAGGCTTCGAACAGGATCTCGCCGCAGCGGGGGCCGTCCCAGTCAAGGTAGCGGAGGAGTTCCGGCTTGAGCGCGGAGACATTGGCGCATTGCCAAGCCGTGATTTCGGCCTGTCGATTCTCTGTGCGTCCCGGCCACTCATTGAGTCTGTGCTGCGGCATTGTGTGATGGCGATCGGCAATGTCTCGCTGCGGTCGCAGTGCCGGGTGGTCGAGATTTTAGCGGACACCAGCGTTGTGCGCGGCGTGCGATTCGACACGGGTCTAACACGGTCGGAGACGCTAGAGAGCGATCTTGTGGTCGATGCGTCCGGCAGAGGTGTCCCGACATTGTCGCTGCTGGACGCACTAGGCCGGGAACGGCCAGAGGTCACCGAGGTCACTCTCGAGATCGGCTATTCAACGACGATGGTGCGCTTTGCCCCGTATGACCTGCCCCAATGGAAGATCGTGTTGACGGAGCCGAATCCTCCTGACTCTGCGCTAAAGGCCGTCTTCGTGCCTCTGGAAGGCGACCGCTGGTACATCACCATCGCCGACCGCTTGGCTGTACCGCGGTTGGAGACCTGGGACGACTTCGTCAGCACGTTCTCGCAACTGAAGATGCCGACCTTATCCCAGGTACTTCGTCATACTCAGCCGATTGAGTCTGTCAGGCACTTCGGCTTTTCGGCGAACCGGTGGCAACATTTTGAACGGCTGCATCACTTGCCCCACGGTATACTGCCGATCGCGGATGCGCTTTGCCGCTTCAATCCGACCCATGGTCAAGGCATGTCATCGGCCGCCATGCAGTCGCGATTGCTGCGGGCCGCCCTGGAAAGGGCGGCACCAGAGGCCGACCCAATAGCGGCGGCGCAGGCGGCCTTCATGAACGACGTGAAATCCGTTGTTAAACAGCCCTGGAATATGTCCACTAGCGTCGATCTCGCTTTTCCGGAGGCGCGGGGCAAACGGCCCGAGAATTTCGAAGATAGCCGTCGATTCCAAGCCAAGCTTGTACGCGCTGCCGTCGCGGATCCGACCGTCCATCGTGCTTTGATCGAAGTCGGTCAGCTCTTGCAGCCTCCCACACTTCTCCACGAAGCGCACATGAGGGAGAGGATTGAGGCTGGCTCCGCCAGAACGGCAGCACTATGCGGGAGTTGAATCAACGAGGCGTCCCACACTATCTCGGCGAGAAATAACAACGGCCGCCGACCAAGCGACGGGAAAGCTGCCGACTGCCGGCTTCAGGAACTGGTCGACCGCGAGCCCGCAACTTCTTGTTTGTGGCCGCTTTCCACGCTGAAAAGGTCTCCTAAGAAACGTGCGCTGGATTCCGCAATCGAAAGCCAAAATCGAAGCGCTCGGCGCTGTCATCTCGTCTCTCGGCACGCTGCAGCATAAACCAATAGAGCACCGCCGACCTCGACCGCGGCTGAGCAAGTTCGGCCGATCAGATTGTCGAATTGCATATCGCTTCCCCGGGCCAATCCTGCTTGGTCGGTCAATGTCCGCCGCGCGGACATCTCTATTCAAGCGTCTTGTGACCTTCGGGTCTCGCTCTTTAGTAAGCAACCACAGCGGAGCATGACCTGTTGTTGGACGTGCGTTGCCGCTCATTCCCAGAGAAGGAGACGCATAATGAACTCGATGAAAGCAGTTCCGGCTTCGATCGTAGGCACGCTCGCGCCGGCCGATATTTATCGAGCCACCGCCGTTCTTGTGCTTGCCTTCGCGCATGACCCGGTCGTGCGTTGGCAATACCCGGAGCCGGCACAGTACCTAAGACTTTTCCCAGAGTTCGTGCGCGCGTTTGGAGGGAGCGCTCTCGGACAAGAGACCGCGCGCTATGTTGGAGAGCACGCGGGCGTGGCGCTGTGGTTGCCGCCGGGTGCGGACCTAGACCACGCGGCCATTGAAGCAACCTTACCGGTAGCCCGAAAAGCGGACATTGCAGCTGTCTTAGAAGAACTGGCGTCTTACCATCCGAGCGAGCCGCATTGGTATCTACCGCTCATCGGCATTGATCCGGTCTATCAACGCAAGGGGTACGGCGCGATGCTCCTCGATGACACGCTTCGCCGGTGCGACCGGGATCACGTTGCGGCCTATCTAGAATCTACTAACCCAGCCAATATTCCGCTCTATCAGCGGCATGGGTTCAAATTACTTGGCACGGTCCAAGTGGGATCATCGCCGCCGCTCTTTCCGATGCTGCGTCCAGCGCGCTAAGTCACTCGACATGGCGCTGCGGCCCCTCAAGCTATGAGCTCCGGCATTCCTCTACTCACTGCCGGACCGACGGAAGAGAAGGCTGGTGTCATACGCCGGTGGCGTGGTCCGGCACCTCGCCAGCGACAGCTGGCGCCCAGGCACTCCGCCAAGCCGTTCGACCCGCATTGGACAAGCCAAACTACCGGCTCGGGCTCGCTAACGGCGAATGAGTCGGGCGCCATTGATACACGAGCGGAGTTCCGTCGGCTCCAGGCGTTCGTAGTATCAGGCATAGTTCGCTGCGGGCGCAGAGATATCAGCGAGATTGATGCAAGAAATCATCCAGCTGATCTATGGACTCATAAAAACGGGATCAATGGGGCAGTCAATGCTCGCGAGGCCAAGAGATGCGAGCTCGCCGCGATGAGCATCCATTTCCAGAATGGCTACGAGAGACGTCAGCACGATCGCAACATAGATCAAGGGAGGTGACGCCTTGGCCACTGAGTCCTGGCTGTGTCGAGGTATCAAATCACGAAATGATTGCCACACAAGGAAACGAACTGTAGATACGTTTTAGACCGTGTTCGCATGCTGTATCCGATGCCTATGGCGCCAGATCTTTTCGGAGCTTCACCGTTTCGAGTGGCAGTGAATGAGATCTGCGGGCGACGGCTGATCGAGCCGTCGCAATCCCGCGACCTATCTTTTCGATCTATCAATGCCCAATAGTGATCGGAATCTGCCGCGGTCCTCGAACAGTGCCCGCCGACCATTTCACGGCCGCCCCGTCGCTTAGCGCGAAGTTAGGAAATCTGCCGAGCCACTCCTCGAGAGCGACACGAATTTCCATTCGCGCCAAATTCGAGCCGATGCAGCGATGAATACCGAGACCAAAAGTTGCGTGCCGGTTCTCGGCCCGGTCGATGATGACCCGATCTGCATCCGAAAACATCGCCGGATCGCGATTGGCCGCGCCGTAAGCCAGCATGACCATTTCACCTTCTTTCAGGGGACAACCGCCGATTTCGGTCTCCTTCACGATTTCACGGGCCACCGCAACCGGCGCGTAGGCGCGCAGGAATTCCTCGATAGCGGTCGGAATGAGATTTGGCTCGGCAACCAGGCGCTTACGGTCGTTCTCGTGCGTGGCGAGGTGCCACAGACTGGCGCCGATCATGCTCCAGGTCGTATCGATTCCGGCGAAAAACAACAGACGTGTCGTGCCTCTGATGTGCTCGTCACTGAGCGCTTTCCCATTGACCTTAGCCTCGAGCAGGTAGCTGATGAGATCGTCGCCTGGTGCGGCTTTACGCGTGCTAATTTCCTTCGCAAAGAACGCGTCCACCTCGGCTAGGACACGGTGGGTAACCGCGGGGTCCGCAGCCCCTTGTTCCAGAAAATCACGGGCCCATTTCCGGAATCTTGGACCTTCGTGCTCGGAGGTGCCGAGCAGATAGGCCGTCACGCTCGACGGTATCTCCTGCGCATAGTCCACGGCTGCGTCGCATTCTTTTCGGTCGGAAAGCCGCTCCAGAAGTTCACGGCAAATAGCCCGCGTTTTCGGCTCAAGCTTTGCGACGGACTGAGGCGTGAATGGTGCGATCAAGATCTTCCGGTCGTCTCGATGCGCCGGCGGATCGGACGTGACAGGCGGACTAGGCGGCAACACTGGTTTGCCTTCACGGATTGAAACGCGGCGAGAGGAAAAATGCTCAGTGTCGTAGGCAACCGCTCGGACGTCCTCATAGCGCGACGGAAAATAAACCCCGTCGAACCGATCGGTGTGAGCGACCGGACATGTTTGGCGCAGCTCGCGCCAGATCGAATGGGGATCTTGTGCCCAGCGCGGGTCAAGATGGTCGAAATCCCTTGCCCAGTCGGTAACAGGAGCGCGCTCGTTCATATGGTCACCTTTCCTCGATCTCGATGGCGGATTCGGGACAATTGGCCTTGGCCGTATGGGCCTTGTCGTGCAGGTCTGCCGAAACGATGCCGCAGCCGATCACGCGACCCTCGCCGAATTCATCTGCGGCAAACAGCTCCGGCGCGACTGAAGTGCAGCGCGCGTGGCCTTGGCAACGCTGCCGGTTCACATGGACTTTCAAGATGGCGCTGGGAACGGAAGCTGAGTCGCGAAACGTACTCACCTTTGATCTCCTTTAGACGATATCGATCGCATCGAGAGAAGGCTGCTCATATCGTGTTACAGCGTAATTTAGGTTTGGAGATAGACGTATTGCGTCCGTAATCTCATCTTGTTTGCAGCCACTGGAGAACCTGGTCCGCTTCTTCATCGAACGGTGGACGGTGCCAACTTTCGAGTTAGCTCATAAAGATGCGAGCGGGGCTGTCCGGCCGACGCAGCTACGACTCAAGGTGCTGCGCCATCATCTGCGAGTTCGGCTCGAGCTTGCTCGTGACCTCGGTCTAGATGACGAAGGAGTGCAGGGCGGCTGATCGCGTTCAATCGATCCATAGTGAGTCGTTGTTGCAAACGTCGTTGATGAACGTCATAAAATCAGACGGAGCGTCGGTGAACGAACACCTGAAAGAGGGCGTTGATCAAAACGGCTCTAGCTGGTCGACGATGAGGTGTCAGCGACGAGGGACACGGAAGACGAGATAGTGCTAGTCTCGTAGGGCGAGTTCGTTTCTCCAGTGCAGGCGTGCAGCACTTGGGATCCCGGTCATCGCGATCTCGACATCTCGTGCCACCCACTGGGGATTGCGGCCGAGTTGGTCGGCACATCCACGTTTTCACCAATATGAGCGAATGACACTCTAATCTGGCTCGCGCCCCATTTGAGGCAGCAGAACCTGTGATCACCCACAGGTCGACGTCGTGACCGACTTACTTCAACAAAGTTATTGCTCGGTCTGACAAAGACAACCCATGGCCTATCGAGGTCGGCATCGCGATTGTGCCCTCGTCGATTGGAGGCCAGCCCTCAAACAGTTGTTCGAGCAATGGGAACTCTTCGAGCCAACGGATAGATTGCGAGACAGCACCGACATGTACAAAAAGTCCGGGCAGGAAGTGGGGGCTGACCGTGGCGCCTAGCGCGTCGGCGACGATGCTGATGTCGACAATCGGCGTCAGGCCACCGATCATCGCCAGATCGGGTTGGACAACCGTGAGCAAGCCATCTCGCATCATAGATATCAGCTGCGAATAATCTTGGGCATGTTCACCGCCTGCGATCGTAATCCCCTCCGCCTTTAACATGGAGTAGGCCGCCCCCGCGGACCATGGAAGAGGTTCTTCGACAAACAGCGCACCATGGTCTTTCGCGATCTGGATCAGGCGATGAGCCCTCGGAAGGTCGCATTTCTCGTTGGCGTCGGCCATCAATATGACTTCATCGCCAACCGCTTTGCGCACCGCGGTCAGCACTTGAGCGTCCTTAGGCACGCCCGCGACCCGCGGCTTTACGGCTCGCATGCCCCGCGATACGTGACCTGCCGCTGCCTCAGCGGCCTCCTCCGGTGTTTGCAGGGTATTGAAGCAGCCGCTTCCGTAAACCGAGATGGATCGGTTTTCGCCGCCCATCGCCACGCCAAGAGGAACGGCTTGACGTCGTGCATGAATATCCCACAGAGCCACGTCGACCGCGGCGAGGCCGATCAGGTTGGGACCGAAACCTGTACGGTTGAAGCTACGGGCAATGTTCTGCCACGTAGCTCGTGGTGGGGGAGGGGCTTTTCCACGAATAAACCGCTCCAATTGTCTCTCGGCGGCTACGAAAGGTAATTCGCCGCCTCCGCCGAGAACGTAAGAGAAGCCTAGCCCCCTGGCGCCGTCGGAATCCTCCAGCTCAACGAGGATGACATCGACGGCGGCAACGCCGGATCCGCCGACGGCTCGCTCCAGTTTGAATTCGAGCAGCTTGGCGACCGCGCGATCTATCCGCTTCATGGTTAGGCCACGGATCGTTTGCGGTCAGAGATGACATGCACCTTCATCGTCCCTAGATTGCTTACGCGGCAAGTTATTGTGTCACCATCAACGACCGGGCCTACGCCTTCGGGCGTTCCGGTCATGATGATGTCGCCCGGATAGAGCCGGTAAGCTGCGGAAGCGTAGGATATTAGTTTCGGAATGCTAAAGATCAGAGCCTTCGTATTGGACGATTGCCTTTTTATCCCGTTCACCTCAAGCGACAGGTCCAGATTTGCCGGATCGAAGACTTCGTCGGCCGTCACGAGATAGGGCCCCAGCACAGTGAAGGTGTCGTAGGATTTCCTCCAGCTCCTATCCTCGGTGCCGCGCACCGACATGTCGAGCCCGACGGAATATCCAAAGATATGGTCGGACGTTTCGCTCTCGGGAACTTGGAAGCACTCCTTGCCGATGACGGCAACGACTTCAACTTCGTGGTCAATCCTGCGATCAATACTTGGAAGGACAATCCCTTCGTCCGCGCCGACTACCGAGGTGGACGATTTGAGAAACAAGCCATAGTGATCGATCGTTTTGATGTCGGCACCGAAATTGACACCCGAGTCCGCGCGGGCTTCCGCAAGATGCAGTGCATAGTTGACGGGCGCTGCAATGACCTTCGATGGATTAGCCACGGGGCTCAGAAGGTGAACGTCCCCAAGCTTGTACCGCTTGCCCGAGGAAGCCGCCTTCTCGATTCCGCTTCTGATGGCAGCGAAATTGCGGATCAGGTGATCGCCGGGGGCAACCGGCCATGTCAAAGCTGGTAACACAGACAAGGTCTCCGTGACGTCGACCGTTTCGTCGCCAAGCACTATTCCCACCCGATCATCGTTGAAACGGCAAAGCTTCATTTCAAGTCTCCTTGATGTACGGCGGAACCAGCCGCGGTGAATTGACCTAGAAGAAATAGATAGTATACTGATCATCAGCACGCAACTTATTGTTTGGAGAGCGATATGATCCCGACTGAGACGAGCGCGGCCCGTGAGGCCTACTACGCACGGGTTGCCGAAAAACATATGACCCCGCTGTGGACGATCATGTCGGAGACGGTTCCGGATGAGCCCAGACCGCGCTTCTCGCCGGCGTTCTGGGATTATGATTGCGACATCCGGCCGAGTCTTCTGGAGGCGGCAGATCTGATCTCGGCGGAGGAGGCGCAGCGACGCGTCTTAATCCTGAACAACCCCAGTCTACCGCGTGGCGCTACTCATACGCTCTTTTGCGCGCTTCAACTGATCAAGCAAGGCGAAGTGGCCCCGGCGCATCGGCACACCCAGTCGGCGCTTCGTTTCGTTATCGAGGGCTCAGGCGCGTATACGGCGGTGAACGGCGAAAAGACGTCCATGGCCCCTGGCGATTTCATCGTGACTCCAGCCTGGTGTTGGCATGATCACGGCAAAGAAACTGAAGGCACGATGATCTGGCTTGATGGACTTGATATTCCTTTCGTCAACCATATGGGCGCGACATTCGGGGAGGACTACGATGCTCCTCGCTATCCCGAGCAGCGGCCTGCCGAAGACTCGGCTGCACGCTTCGGCTCTGGACTGCTGCCGCTCGATGCAGCCAAGTCAAGCGTCCATTCCCCGTTGTTCAGCTATCCTTACGATAGATCGCGGGAGGCTCTGGAAAAGCTTCGCCGGAGTGGCGACTGGGACAACGTGCATGGCATCAAGCTCAAATATGCCAATCCGCTTAATGGCGACTACGTATTGCCGACGATTGCAACGTTTCTTCAACTGTTGCCACTTGGCTTCCGCTCGGTGCCGTATCGCTCGACTGAAGGTGGCGTTTTCGTCGTCGCAGAGGGCGGAGGCCAAGTGAAGCTTGGGGAGCGGTCGTATCAGTTCAAAAAGAACGATATATTTGTCGTTCCGAACTGGACTTGGCATTCGTTTGAAACCTCCGAAGACACGGTGCTCTTCAGCTATTCGGATCGAGCTGTTCTCGAGAAGGTAGGCTTATGGCGAGAGCAGCGTGGAAATGAGACCGCGCCGTAGTCGACGTATGTGGTTCCGCTGGGCTACAGGGGACGTGCCGACTGCACGTCCCCATTTTCTTTGGCAGTTCGCGTCTGCATTAGCCGATACGGATCGGCATCTTGCTTGTAATCGAATGCCCCATATAGCCAATCGACATAGCGGAAATCATCGCTGGCCATGAATTTCAAGAGGGCATTCCTCGTGAGCTGGCCTGCGATGTCCGCGTGGATGATGTCTCCGAAAACACGAGCGTTTGATTGCACGCGGGCCGTTCTCGGTGCCCTTAGTTCTTCGTATTCGACAAATGCACGCTCCAGGTCGTTGCCATTTTCGCGGACCCTCTCGGAAAGGCATACCGCGTCCTCAAGTGCCTGGCAGGCGCCTTGAGCGAGATATTGGAGCATGGGGTGTGCGGCGTCTCCCAAAAGGACGATACGACCCCGCGACCAGCCGGCCAGTGGTTCTCGATCGTATAGTCGCCAGCGACGGGTTCGCCCTATAGTAGGAAGCGCTCGTCTCACGTGTGGGCAGGCGGACGCGTACCGCCGGTCGAGTTCCGCCGAAATCTCCGTCAGGTCCGTGTCGTTCGCTCCGATCGGAGTACGAAAGACGGCAACCTGATTATAGAGTTCGCCCCGTCGCACCGGATATTGCACGAGATGTATCTCGTGGCCGGTCCACAGGACCACATTGTCCAATCCACCATGCTCCGCCATGGCGGACATCGCGACCGCACCGCGGTAAGCAACATATCTCGAGTCAACCGGCTCCCCGTCGCCCGTAAACCTGGCTCGGATGACCGACCTTATCCCATCCGCGCCGATAACAGCCTCGGCTTCAAACTTTCGACCATCCCCGCAAACCGCAACGTGAACGTCCCCACGTTCCATGACATCAAGAACGTCGCATCCAGTGTTGAGGGAGATAGCCGGCATAGAACGGCATGCATCGAGGAGCGCACGATGCAGATCGGTGCGGTGCATCACGGCGTATGGATAATCGTACCTTTCCTTGAACTTGCGGCCGAGATCGAGTTCGGCGATTTGATTTCCGTCATGAATGTCGCACATCGTAAGACGGTTGGGAAAGACTGCCGATCGGTGCACCTCATTCAGAACGCCTAGCCTATCAAGCATCCTGCTCGCATTCGGCCCCAATTGCAGGCCGGCCCCCACCTCGCCGAACTCCGGCGCCTTCTCAAGCACCGTCACGGAGCGTCCAACCCTCGCTAGCCCCAAGGCCGCTGCCAATCCACCTATCCCGCCGCCAACGACAACAAACATGCAGCGCCTCATATAATCAGTATACTGATTGATATAATACTGAACATGGCCTATTGCAATCGGAAAGTGGGTGAGCATGGCTTGCGCATCTGCGATCGGGCCGTAATAAGACGTGATGAGTCAGTAATAATGCTCTGGATCCATAATGAAGCGAAAGACCGCTCCCCAACCTCTGAAGCTGGATGTCGAGCAGCTGCTGCACCGCAAGCCGGGTTACCTTGTTCGGCGCCTTCAGCAGATGGCAGTCTCGATTTTTCTGGAAGAGACATCGGAATTCGACGTCACACCGGTTCAATACGCAGCGATCGCCGCCGTCTGCGTCTTTCCAGGCATCGACCAACTCCGTCTTGCGAACGCCATCGGTTTCGACCGCACCACGATCAGCGGCGTCATCGATCGGCTGGAAGCGAAAGGGCTGATGGTCCGCAAGGTCTCCGGCGCGGATCGCAGGGCCAAGCTCTTGTTTCCCACTGCCGCGGGCACCCAACTGCTAAAAGAGATCCAGGAAGCCACTGATCGGGTACAGCATCGGATACTCTCCCCGCTGAGCCGGTCCGAACAGAAGACGTTCCTGGAATTGCTGAACCGATTGGTCCTTTCCCATAATCAGTCGAGCCGCGTTCCCGTCGACAACGCCCTGATCCCCGCGAGAAAGTCTCGAACGGCGAAGGAAGGGGCGGACGGTAGCTGAGATCAAGCGGGCATCTGTTGTTCGAAAGCCGATCCGCCTTCGGCGGTTTCGGCGGTGCGCCATTCGTTAGTCAGAGGCCAGTTCTATCCCCTTTCGTCTGAAAGACTCGCTCAACGATGACCGCAAGCACATATCCTACGTTGAGTTCGGTCTGTATCAACCTTGGAGCCCTTGGATCGGACTCCAGTTTACGCCGCAAGCGAAGAACGAGGACATCGATGTTGCGGTCGAAAATGCCGTCAGGCGCGCGCATCGCGTCCAGCAGTTGCTCCCGCGTTAGAGGTCGCTGGGGTGCTTCGAGAAAAGCAATTAACAAGGCATATTCACGTTTGCTGAGAGATACCGAGGTTCCGTCCGGGTTCGTGATTGATCGTCTTCCGAGTTCAAGCCTCCATCCCTCAAACCTATAGCCGCGCAGACCGCTCTCGTGCCCCCGCGCAAGCCGTCGTCTCATTTCATGCCCTCGCAAGACGGCTTTGACGCGGGCCAACAGTTCGCGCACTCCAAACGGCTTGGTCAGGTAGTCATCGGCACCAAGCTCAAGCCCGATTATGCGGTCCACCTCGTCCAAAAGGTGAGCTGTCGTGACTATGATGGGAACGTCCGAAAGTGAGCGGATTTCGGTGAGCATGTCAAAACTATCTTTTCCGTCTACCAGCAGATCCAGAACAACGAGACAAGGCTCGCTAGTCGCAAGGTGACGAGTCAGACTAGCCCGACCCGAAATAGCGATGGCGTGCAAGCTATGTTTCTCGAAGTAGCGCGTCAGCATATCGCGCATAACTTCATCTTCGTCGACGACCAGAATGTAGCCACTCGCGGTCCCGCCGCGCCGAAACCTTTTATCTGCAGAGCCATCAGTGAAATGACCTGTCATCATTTGCAATAGTCTGAGATGCCCTTTGGTCTGCTGAAAGCAGGCGAGCCGTCCGCCTGGTGTTCTTTGGAAAGATTGCGGTAGCGTCGCCAAGTACCCTCTCTATTGAACCAATCTCATTTTATCGGCTGCAAAGCTGCAGCCGCTTTGTTAGCGTCGATCAGGATCAGTAGCTTGTTGCACGAAGCAACGAGAGAGTGGCTGAAGCGCCGTTCCCCTTGGCTCTAGCCCGAGGCGTCGCTCGTGCCTAAGTTCGTTTTAGGAATAGTCAGAACCGTGCCTATGCTCATAAGTCCCGAGCAGGCGATAACGGTAAACATCAGGCTGGCGTTCTCGGATCTTTGCAGAGTCCATCCCGCAACGACCGGACCGATAATGCCTCCAATCCGACCAACTCCAAGGGCCCAGCCGACAGCTGTGCTTCGGACTTCGGTTTCAAACAATTGAGCGACGAGGTTGTTGAGAACGAGCAGCGGTCCGAGAACGCACATTCCGGAGATGCCGACAAACAGAATGTTCGTTAGGTGTGTATTGATCAGGGCAAGGCCTATGACGCTGAGGGTTCCGAGCGTCCACCACGCCGTCAAAGCCGCTCGTCGGCTACCACTGAGGTCGGCAAAGAGACTGCAAGTCAGGCCGCCAAGCAAGGACGCGATCTGCAACAAGGCGCCGAACAGAAAGCCGCTTGCAACGGCTTCGCCGCGTTGAATCATCACGGTAGGTATCCAGCCAATCAGGCCGTATGCATTGAACAAAACCATGCTTTCGACCGTCCAAACCAGAATTGTTGTGCGGCGGTTTGTGGCGTTCAGGAGTAAGGCGACCGATCCCTTCCGCTTTGTTTGTTCATTCATCGCGAGTGACTCGCGCGGATCGAAACGGTCCGGCGCAATGATCTGCATCACCTCCCTAGCTTCCAGATTGCGTCCTGCGCCCACCAAATACAGCGGGCTCTCCGGGAGCCAAGCGATGCATATGAATGCCAACAGGATGGCTGAACCTCCAAGTAGAAACAGAATTGGCCAGCCGAAGCTGTTGACTAGAGTGAACCCAGCAAGGCCAGCCAAAGTGCCGCCAATCGTGTAGCCGCCGGTGGCAAGAACAGTTGTGACGTTGCTGAGGCGTGTCGGCATTAATTCGTTCATGTACGCTGTCGAGAGTGGCAAGATCACTCCTAAGCCAACTCCCGTCAGGATCCGCAGAATGACGAACGCAGGGAACGAATGCGCCCAGAGGCCTGTAAAGGTGCTGAATGCGCCCGCGACCAACAAAGCAGCGACAAGTGTCGGCTTGCGGCCAAGGCGGTCAGCTATCGGGCCGTTTCCCAGTGCGCCAATCATGAATCCGATCAAGCCGGAAGACACCAGAAAGCCCGCCTGGCCCAGGCTGAGATGCCATGCATCTCGAGTAAAATGAATGATGTAAGATGGAATGAAGTTGTCATATCCATCGAAAATTGTCGCGCAGGCGACGATAGTGATGATGCGGACGTGGTGCGCGTTCAACGCGGCGCCGCCAACCTGACGGCGGACATCAGCTACAGAGACCATGCTTTCCTCTCTTGTTCCTAAACAGTAGAGAGGGCACCTCTTGAGCTTACAACGGCCATCGACGGAGTTGTCCGAAGAGCGGACATCCGTGCATCATACTGAGCTGACGAGCAGCGCCAATCTAGCAGCGACGCCTTGGCGCTCGCCCGGAAAGCGCCTGTTGGCTCGCGGAAAGTTGCTCGGCAATCATTTTCGCGGCATTGGTAAGAGACGCCAGATAACGGCGTTTTGCCTCTGATGCACGCAAGGCCGAACTGATGTATGTGATGGCGATAGTGCACGTGGCGTAACCGTTGATCAACACCGGCACTGCGATGCTGCCCGTCTTTGGCATCAACGCGAACTCGGTGGTGGAGGCATTTCACGGCTGGACCAATGAACCTTTGGCGGTTCTCGGGACGCCTCCGAGCTATCAGCGTTATGGCATTCGCTATCGAGATCCGATCGAGAGCTGGACGTCCGATCGCGTGACGTTACTGGGAGATGCGGCGCATCCCATGGTCCAATACATTGCCCAGGGGCGCTGCCATGGCGCTGGAAGACGCGATATGCCTCGCTGACTGCGTCGATCAGCGTGACGGAGAGTTTCCGGCGGCCTTCAAGGCCTATCCGGATTGTTCGGTCGGCTCGCGTTCAACTGTCCTCGCTGATGCTTGACCGCTTCTAGCACGCAGATGGCGTCGAGCGGCTGGTGCGTAATGCGACGTTCGAATGTCGAACCGAGTCGCAACATTATGACAGATTAGAGTAGCCGTTCAGCGCGCCGCCTTATGTGCGGGCGTGGCGGGCCCAACGCGGGTAGTAAAGCCTAGCAGCTGCATAAGACGATTGCTTGCAATCGATTGCGATATCCGAAAGCTCCCTCGGCGTGAAAGCAGTGAGCAGTGGCGGCACCGATGCCTGTTCCGGCACCCGTACGATAACGACCTTGTTCTCGAACCGAGATGACTGCGTCGCGCCGGCCTGCTGGGCCGCGATCAAACAAGGGACAAGCACGGTCGTAACATTGCACGGGCTCTTCGATCAGAAACGCAGGGAAGGCAGGGCTCAGGTGCGGTCCTCCTCGGACTCACGCACGGTCTTTCGCCATGAACGCGTCGCGCATTGTTTTGATATACTCGGCTTCAGAGGAATCCCTTCTGGCGCGTACCCAAGGCTCGATGTCCTTGGTCGCAAGATAGCGGAGCTGGTCACTGCCGTCGGTCACCGCTTTGTAAATGACCTGAGCCACGTCAGCGGCCGTTGCCGTGGCGAGTGCGGCCAGCCCTTCAAACCGCTTGCGGGCGTCCGCGATGATCGTGTCATAGTCGCGAGGGTTTGCAGCGGCTGCCGTTTCTGCTCGACTGCGCGTGGAGAAATTTGTGCTCAGCGAACCGCCGGGCTCGACGATCTTTACAGTGATGCCGAGCGGCGCCAGTTCGTAGGTCAAGGCCTCAGAAAAACCTTCCAAGGCGAATTTGCTCGCGCAGTAGAGCGAAATCAGCGGCAGGGTGAAGACACCGGCCCCTGAGCTGATATTAACGATCATGCCGGCACGGGTGGCGCGGAAGTGAGGGAGAAGGGCACGTGTGACATTCATGACGCCGAACAGATTGACGTCGAACTGTTCCTGGATTTTCTCCGGAGGAATTGTCTCGAAGATGCCGTGAAGTCCGAAGCCGGCATTATTGATCAGGGCGTCTATTCGACCGAAGCACTCAATTCCACGTTCGATGGCCTCTGCAATGCTCGCGCGATCCTGGACGTCGAGACGCGCGACGAGCATGTTGGGATCGTTGGCGAGATCGTCGGCGCGTCCGACGTCCCTCATCGTCGCCACAACGTTCCATCCGTTATGAGAAAAAACTTGCGCGGTCGCGCGGCCAAACCCGGATGAACATCCGGTTATCAACACTGTCTTGCTCACGGATAACAGGTCCTCATGGAGTGCTCATGGGAGCCATCTTTGCGATGACATCGTCGCTGCAAGGCGCTAGCCACACTTTCGTAGCGTTTGCGTGCCTTTATACGGTCCTCGTCTGCGTCGTCGAACATGCCCAATTCCATTGGCAAGGGCTTGCTGGCAAACGCACCCTCGATCGAGATGTTCCTGCAATATGAGTTGGTGGGGCTCCAACCAGGCTCCGCCAATCTGACGACGGACATCAGTTACAGAGATCATGCTTTCCCTCTCTTGTTCTTAGACAGTAGAGAGGGGGCCTCGCGACTTGCAACAGCCACCGAGAGCGTTGTCCGAAGAGCGGACATCTATGCGTGATATGCAGTTGACGAGCAGCGCTGATCTAGGGGCGACGCCTTGGCGCTCGCCCGGAAAGCGCCTGTTGGCTCGCGGAAAGTTGCTCGGCAATCATTTTCGCGGCATTGGTAAGAGGACCCAGATAACGGCGTTTTGCTTCCGATGCGCGCAAGGCCGAACTGATGTACGTGATGGCGATAGAGCACGCGGCGTAACCCTTGATCAACACCGGCACCGCGATGCTGCCCGTCTTCGGCATAAAGGTACTGTCGCGCGTTGCGAAGCCGTCCTTTGCGATCAGGTTCAGCATTCTTATCGCAGTCGCGCTGTTCCGTGCGATTGCACTATCCGCATGGTCCGACTTGGCGAGGCGTTCTATGACGCCCTCCTGGATTTCACGACGCTGATGTGCAAGGTAGGCTCGACCGACGGCGGTGATGAGAACGGGAATGCCCAGACCAATCATCGCGTTATCGATGGTCCACGGGCTAGCGCGGCGCGTCGTACGCCGCATGATCATCCGATCGAAGTGAAAGGTGAAGAGGTCGGTCGGCCATATCACTTCCTGCTGCAATTGATCGAGCACGGGAGACGCAATGTCGCTTATCCATGCGTCATCGCCAAATCCGTCGCTCAATTGTTTGACCAACGGCGTGAGGAGATATCCGTCAGTATCAGAGTCGAATCGAAGATAGCCGTCGTCGCATAGCGCGCGGACGATCCGATAAAGGGCGGGCCTGGAAATGCCTGTGGCGCGATTAAGCTCCACAATGCTGGCACCATTGTTTAGATTCAGGGCGCGAAGGACCTCCAGGGTTCTCGACGCACCACGCATCCCACTGTTCATGTTAGCGCAAGCCAGCTTACACAATCGGATGCAGAAATATTGGTCCATGCTGCCGGATACAATCCCCGACACCGGCAATTGAGACTGGCGGCAGTGCTGCCGGTGCGGCGACGATTATCGTCAGTTGGGATGTACGCTAACCGGACAGCTTTAGTAAGCCTTGTTGTCCGCAGATCCGGGCCCTGCTTTCCTTCCTCCACCAGAATTGGAGGAACCTATGCTTGAACTCTACCACGACTGGCGGTCATTTTGTTCGATCAAGGTACGCCTCTGCCTCGCCGAAAAAGGTTTGGCCTGGCGGAGCCGGCTGATCGATCTGATGAAGCTAGAACACACCACGCCGGAATACTTGCGCTTGAACCCAAATGGCGTCGTCCCAACGCTCGTTCATGACGGCGTGCCGATCCATGAGAGCACTCTCATCAACGAATATCTGGACGAGGTCTTTCCGGATATCCCGCTGATGCCGAAAGATCCAGTCGACCGCGCGCGGGCTCGCTTCTGGGTTAAATATGAGGATGACGTCCTGCACCCGGCCATCAAGCCGGCGACATTTGCGTTGATGATGAGCCCCGAACTGGCGCTCCGATCGGAACGCGAACTGGAAGAACTTGTCGCGGCTCATCCAAATAGGCAACGCGCCGAGGAGTATCGCCGGGTGGCGCGCGAGCCGATCGATCATCAAAAGGTGGAAGCGGCCAAAGCGACCATGATCGCAGCGCTCGACCGGCTGGAGCGTCGGCTGAGCGAAGCGCCGTGGCTCGGCGGCCAGTCCTACTCGCTGGCCGACGTGGCGGCCGCGCCCTTCATCGATCGGCTCGACGAGCTGAACCTTTCAGGACTGTGGTCCGGCAAGCCCGCGCTGACAGAGTGGATATCGAGGACAAAGGCGCGTCCAGCCTATCGGATCGCGATTCCAGAGCAGGGACAGCGCTTTGCAGCGGCTCATCCTGTTCAGCTTGCGCCAGCCCGCTGATCTCGGTCGCAAACTACCGCCATGGTTTCGGGACTCGCAATGGTGTCTATGTCGCGTAACGTTATGCCGATTGTAATCGCCGGTGGCGGAATTGGAGGGCTGGCGTGCGCGCTTGCGCTCGCCCAGCGTCGATTCAGCGTCGTCGTTCTCGAGCAAGCCGCTCAATTCGGCGAGGTTGGGGTGGGGCTCCAAGTGGCGCCCAATGCCTTGTCCGCGTTGGATGCCCTTGGCGTCGGGGCCGAGGTGAAGAGGGACGCCCTGATGATCGAGCGCCTGCTTCTGATGGATGCAATCGAAAACAGGGTAGTTTGCGATATTCCATGCAGCGACGACTTCAAGGAACGGTTCGGAAATGGCTATGCTGTGGCGCACAGGGCCGATGTGCACGGAGCTCTGCTTCGGGCATGCCGTCGCGAGCCGCTGGTTCTGTTGCGGACCAATAGCTGCGTCTCGGATTTTTGCGTGGATGATGCATCGGTCACGATCAGCATCGAGGGCGGTGAGCCGATCATTGGAGCAACGTTGATCGGAGCGGATGGTATCCGGTCTCGAATTCGTCAAAAGCTGATCGGCGACGGCATCGCCAAACGCGCGCCGGCGATCATCTATCGGGCATTGATTCCCGCTGACGCTATGCCACAAGCCCAGAAACATCCGTTTCCGACCCTCTGGGTCGCGCCGGGTGCGCACCTCATTTACTATCCGGTGCGCGACTGGAGCCTTTTCAACGTCGCCGTAACGGTGTCTGCGCCTCTCGATGCCTGCTGTGAGGGCGAGGTGAGCGCAGAAATGATAGTGGAGACATTGCACAGCTGGACAAGTGAACCTTTGGCGGTTCTCGGCACGCCCTCGAGCTATCAGCGGTATGCCATTCGCTATCGAGATCCGATCGAGAGCTGGACGTCCGGCCTCGTAACGTTGTTGGGAGATGCGGCGCATCCCATGGTCCAATACATCGCCCAGGGCGCTGCCATGGCGCTGGAAGATGCGATATGCTTGGCTGACTGCGTAGATCAGCGCGACGGAGAGTTTCCGGCGGCCTTCAAGGCCTACGAAGACATCCGGATCGTTCGGTCGGCTCGCGTTCAGCTGTCCTCGCTGATGCTTGACCGCTTCTATCACGTAGATGGAGTCGAGCGACTAGTGCGTAATGCGATCTTTGAAAGTCGAACCGAGACGCAACACTATGATAGATTAGAGTGGCTCTTCAACACTCCGCCTTATGTACGAGGGTGGCGGGCCAAGGTCGGTAGTTGAGCTCAGCAGCTGCTGCAGCTGATTGCTTGTGATCGATTGAGATATCCGGATGTCCAACGCGCGATGTCGGTCGCGACATAGCGGAGCTGGTCACTGCGGTCGGTCGTCGCGTTGTAAATGATCTGAGCTACGTCGGCCGCCGATGCCGTGGCGAGTGCGGCGGGCCCTTCAAACCGCTTGCCGGTGTCCGCAATGATCGTGTCATAGTCGCGATTGCAGCCACTGCCGCTTCTGCGCGACTGCGCGTGGAGAAATTTGTGCTCAGTGAGCCGACGGGCATTCGCGGCGAGATGCGTGCCAAGTGGGGTCGGATCTCATTCGTTTGTCAGTATTGCTCGACGGCGGCCGCGAATACGTATCCTATGCCTCGTTCCGTCAGTATCAGTTTTGGTGCACTCGGATCGGACTCGATCTTTTGACGCAAGCGACGAACCCGGACATCGACGCTGCGGTCAAAGATGTCTTCGTGCTGGCGAGTTGACTGCATAAGGTGCTCCCGCGTTAGGGGCCGCTGAGGTGAGTCGAGAAACGCTACCAGCAAGGCATATTCACTCTTGCTGAGCGATACTGTGGTGCCATTCGGCTTGATGAGCCTTCGGCTTCGCCGTTCAAGTCTCCATCCCTCAAATACATAGCCTCCCCGGTTAGGGGCGCGCTCGAGCATAAGTCGTCCCGTCTCCTGACGTCGCAAAATGGCCTTCAGCCGAGCCAAGAGTTCTCGTAGGACGAAAGGCTCGAGCAAGTAGTCGTCGGCACCGAGCTCAAAGACGAGGACACGGTCCACCTCGTCTAAAGGATGGGCTGTCGTAACTATGACTGGCACGTCCGAACGCGAGCGAATCTCTCTAAGGTCCAAGCCATTTTCCCGATCTCTCGGCAGATCCAAAAGAACGAAGCAAGGCTCGGCAGTCGCAAGGTAATGATAAAGGGCAGGCCGGCTAGATTAGATACCGCAATTGCGAACATTCCATGTTCTTCGAGGTAATTTTTCAGCAAGTCGCGCATCGCTTGATCACCATAAACGATGAGAACACAGCCTGATTTCTTGATTTCACTCAGCTCACCTTTCGAGGCCGGATCTGCGCCAGATACGGCGGTGGGCCTATTTGTCATCATTCGACTGGAATCCGACATAGTGTGTCTGACTAAAAAGTTGAGATAGCGTGTCAATCATTGCTGCCAACCATGTGTGTAGATGCATGCTGATGCTAGCCACATCGCCGCGTTGGATGGCTTGTAACAAAGCGACATCGCCAGTCCAGTCCGCGATGGTCGTATCAATGGTAAAATGACCTGCGCGGGTAATCGAGGCGCCGTGCCCCGGGCGCCGCTCGGAGCGGGTATCCAGAAAGTCCGTCTCTCCGAAAGGTTCCCAAGCCCCATGTCTCCGCAGTTGGGTCAGAGGCACAGCACGCCTCAGGTGCGCATCGAGGTGACCATGGCGCTGGCCAGGTGGAATTGGCTTTCCTCGCCACGCATTAGTCCCAGCTAAAATTGAGAAAAGCCCGTTAGGCTTGAGATCGAATTGCCGCGCCAATTGACGTGATTTCAGCAACAACTTCCTTGGTACTCGGCGCAAACCGGAAGAGCCGGACAAGAGCTCCGCGGGAGCTGTAACTCCTTAAGGGACGTAAGTTGAAGAACCCCAATAGATACAACGAATATTGATCAGCCGCGCGCTAGCCCGTCTAGCCCTAACATGCCATTTGAAATGGGTGTCTAATAGCGGCGCTGAGCTGGGGGTATCGGTGCAAGAAGGTTGACAAGGATAGACAAGTGTCAGTTCCGTTAAGCATCAGTTCTGGAATACTTTTGAAAGACGTTGTCGAACTTGCGATGGATTGGGACGTTGCGGACCGCGACGCAGCCAGACGGCTTACAATCAGACATCCGCCGGGCAACGGTCTGTTGCTCATCGCTCAGTACCGAGAGCGTGTAGGAGCGAAGCGGCAATTTGGAACTGAGGTCGAGACGTGCAACGAGTTCCAATTCGCCGCCACCCAGGTTCAATCCGGCGTCGTCAACGTCTGTCCAAGGGGACCCCTTGGAATTGCAGCCATTTATGTCCAGCCAGAGGCGGCAGTAGCCGTATTCGGCTCTTTGAAAGATTTCGCGAATATCAAAGTCGATCTGCTTGATATCTTCCAACCCGGCGAACTCGAGCGCTTGCATGAACGACTCGCTCAATCACAACAAAGCAGTCAGAGAATAGCTCACATCGAGACCTTTCTGGTGCGGAACGCGCGTTGCTCGTCGGGAACGTCTGTCGCGCAGCACGCTGCCAGATTGCTAAGATCTCGCCCGGGCCGTCGACTTTCTCGCTTGGCCGCGGACATGAGTATAAGCGAACGACATCTTTCCCGTGTGTTTCGTCAGTCATTTGGCATTAGCCCCAAGCGTTTTACCAAAATTGCCCGCATCGAAAAGGTTCTGGCAAGCCGCCGGGACGGTCTGACATGGACCGAGGCCGCCTATGCATGTGGTTTTTACGATCAGTCGCATATGATCCGGGACTTTAAGGAAATCGTTGGCCAATCACCTATCGAATTTTTTCGGCCTTCACAAAGCCGAACCGAGCTCCTGGTTGGCGGTTCGAATCTGACTTTCTCGATCACAGGAAGTGAACGAGAACCGCCCTATCGGAGAGAGATCAGCCGATCGAGCGTTCAGGCCGCCAGGTAACCAGCGGCTTGCCTAACGCGGCGCTGGCTCAGGCCATGCGTTCCGGGCAATTCGATCGAGCCAGCTACTAAAATGCAAAAAGCCGCCCGATAAGAGCGCGCGGACCAACGTCAGCTCATGCTTCCAGGCATGAAGCACCGAGCTCGGGGATGACCATCTTGATAGTAAGGCCAAACCATCGTGCGACCATCGCGATTCGGTCCATCCACAACAGCATCTTTCGGAACATCAACCCACTCGCCATCGATGCGCACGCGATAATGACCGTCCCGACTTTCCCAGTCGGCATCGTCTATCCGCCTGGCATCACCCCCATCACAGCATGGCCCCTTGCCACTATGTAGGCTCTCATACCAACTGTCCAACTGAGGGTGCTCATGATCATGAGCATGCGAGGGGTCGATTGCAAAGATCGCCACGATAACAGAAAGACTAAAGAACGTCGCTTTCCCTAAGCCACCTTTCATCTCACATCCTGTCCGTGCTCTGATCGTATCGCTGTTCAAGCGGTTGCTGGCTTGAGATCGCCTGCTCGCGCGCGCTTGCCGGTCACCTACCTGATCTTCAGTACGAAAAATACCGCGATTTGCCCCAATCGGGGTGCATGCGAGCGTCCGCTGCGAGAACTGCGACAGCCACTTGGCTTAAGTTGCCAACAGCTCATATCACCACACCATTCAATCTCGGTCTGATTGTATAGTTGTACTCGGGACATAAGAGCGACGATATTTTCGTCAATGAAATGACGATAACAATATAATCACGTTGTTGCGAGTCGGCTGCTATTTGGCCCAAGGCCGCGGCAGCAAGTCTTAATTTTGCGGGAGAACATTCACCCTGAGCCGAACCTCGCGCAGCACCGCTGCATGCTCGGCCGTCTGCGGAGGAGCGACAAGAGTCATCGATAGTGTTCGGCGCGCGAACAGAGCGTCTGATCGGTTGGCCTTGGGGCTTTGATGTTCGCCGAAAGCAGGCCTGTTGCAGTCTTGTTGAATCGCGCCCTCTCGCGCACCACACATACCTTCTCGCAGCGGCCGAATCAGCGAGCGCTAACCGCTGCAGCCGGCGACGGGTTTCAACAGAATCGACGAATTGCTGACATCGCCGGGGTCCATCCAACAATTGAAGCGTTCTCGCATCACACCAGTCAACGCAACAAAGAACGTGTGCGCGCGATTGAGAAGTTTACGTCGATTGTGTTGGTACTCGCATCAAGCTGGCTCACTTGTCTTTCGGCGAGCTATGGCTCTGTATCCGCCGCTCGCAGAGTTCTCGTCGGCCACCGAACTGTTGCCGCCACGGCCGAAGCGGCGAATTCCGTCCAAGATACATCGTGGGACCGGACATGCGAGGCTGGGTCCGATTTCTCCAATTCCACGGCCTTATCGACCTGTATTGTCAATGCAGCTCATGGCCCGGATTGGCATAAAAAAACGTCGAACTCCGTGGCCGCAACCTTGAGGCATAAAATGATGATATGTGACTTCCGTTTCGCGGTACTGGCTGTGTTCTTGACAAGGACTATATCGAGCACCGCCGTTGCCGGTTCGACAATCAGGATGCGCGGCCGAGACGTCACTGCGGCCCGTCAGCTTGTCCTTCCTGATTATCCAGTCGGAATCGGAGCGACCATTTCTACTGCTCTTGTAGAGCGGCCGACCGACCTACGTGAGCGGACGCTATCGACGTTCCTCGTCAATTACAAATCGTGGCGGGCCGGCCGAGGCATCTATCGCGCGGCCGACGCGGCTCTTTCGCATAGCGTTGCAACCGCAAACGCATGCAAGCCTGAATCAGCTCGGCGCTCATTAAGGCACAGGTTGGAAGCTATGACACGACCGCTAGCGAATGGATGAGGCGGCAATGGAGGGAAGAACGGTTGTGAATGCAAGGGCAAAGGCTGTGCACGATTGGCCGCCCGTTGGGATTGGCGACCTGGAAAACGAAGTCAGGCGACTAGAGCTGCGCGCTACGCTTCTGCGGGATCTCACGGAGGATGCCGTACGCCAGGCCGGCATAGAGCGCGGCATGCGCGTTCTCGACCTCGGATGCGGTAGCGGCGATACGTCTCTTCTGATAGCCAAGTTGGTCGGTCCCTCTGGTTTGGTAGTCGGGGTCGACCCGTCAGAGGAAGCCATCGATTTCGCCGAGAGACGCGCAACGGTGGCTGGTCAATGTTATTGGGCGCGGTTTATATCCGCCGACCTCAATGCATTCGTTCCCGCTGAACCGTTCGATGCGGTCGTTCTCCGGCTCATGCGCCGGCGTATGCGCGAACACGCCGCGACGTTCTGGCAACTGTCGGCTCACGTTCGTCGTCGCGGCGTAATAGCGCTCGTGTCTGGGAAACTGGCATCCAACGGATCGGCATCGTACGCCAAGAAAAGGCGGATGCTCACATCTTGATACGCTGCATGGTCCGAGACAAAGACCGCCGTTCTCCAAGCGGGCTTTGCGTACGTTGTTTAACTGGGGGCGAATGCCGCACACGAAACCTCAGAAGTTCTCTGGAAAGCCGTGCCTGGAGTGTCCAGCACGAGTGAGCGCGTAAAACGCGTCGCGGCTATGAGCGTGGATCAGGGGATACTGCCGAGTCAATTGTGTGCGGACTAGAACGGGGGGCTCGCTCATGTCCGCGCGCTCTGCTGTGTTAATCCCGATGCCTGTCACGCTGACAAGCATAGCCTGGTCTCAGCCCTCAACCGCCTGGTCTAACGGGTTTTCAACCATCTTGAAGACCGCCTGTCGCTATTCCGTGTCCTTCCCTATGAGCATTGCTGGCCGATGCGCTCGTAGCAGCCATCGCCGGCAAGCTCTGAAAAACGGTAGACGCCGTCGATCTCCCGCGCCGTTGGTAGGACATGTCAATCGGTGCGGGCCGCCGCCGAGATCGAGCTGAATTTGTCGATGTTATTCTGAAGCTGGCTCTTGCCTGGGCCAATCGTCAATGTCGAAGTAGCGGGCAGGCGCCACGAGGCGAGCGATTTGCCGGTGGCGTTCGCAAAGCCCTTCCGATTCGGCTAAGCCATCACATTGTGAAGCCGTCTTGTGCGGACAGGGTAATGAGCTAAGGGCCGCCTCGCATCCGGTTATTCGGCGTGAGTCGTCTTTCTTCGCTGACGATCTGGATCAAGGCACCCTGAGCATCTCAAGACGACCCAGAAAACGAGCCCGCCAAGTGCTCCGAACAAGCCAAAATACAGCACGGGCTTGATGCAGCTGACCAATATTGCGGCGCTGGTGACCGCGCGGGCGACGATCGGCTCACCAGTGGCCAACATAAACACGGAATGCTCCATCCGATAAGTTAGGATACTGGCGGGTGCGCCACCAAGTACAGCACCCAGAACAACGCACGATACGATGTTGACCCACCTCAAAGGCTGAAAAATCAGGAAAAGCGGCAACCCCAGGAGAACTGTGTGACTGAGGGCTATCATCAATGTGAATGTAAACACCATGGGTGCGACACTCGGAATGTGCCAATACAGGGTCAGCGCCAGCGCTGGAGCAATGCTTGCAAATACGGAGGCAGCTGCGGCGCCTAAAATTATTTGCAACCGTGACTCATTGGCTACTGATTGCGATGTCGATTGGGCTCGCGGGCGCAATTGCACCTGTGTGCCAATGCCTGTCGTCAATTGCGGTCGGAGAAGTTGGTCCGCGCTTGACTGCACCTCACTTTCCATCTGCACCGGATCTCTGAATGAATGGTCGGGTCGACTTGTCGTATTCTGCATATCCAGGTCGCGCCTTCACCTATCGCGTACATCAATCGGGTCACGGCCGCGCATATGGGTCGGCGCAAGATCTGCAAAAAGCACAGTGCCGGTTCACAGGCAGATCTCGGGCGGCTTGTCCTAAGGGCCGCGTCGAAGCTATGGCTAGTGTGATGATGCGTCGTTTGTGCTCTGGTGAATTGCAAGAATCGGACTCGTCTGCTTGACGCGCGTGGCCGTGATGTTGTGCGCCATAACCGAAGTGACATTTCTCGGTACTGCCCGCGAAAACGACTGAACGAGAATGCACGGGGTGCTCTGGCGGATTGCCGTCCCGCAAATGCAATGATGGTTACTTGTCATTTGCCGTGGTCGGCATGTCGGGATTGATATGGCGTGCCTGGTCAATGATGGTATCGCGGCGCGCGATATGATCGGAACGCGCGCTTTGGCGTTATATGTCGCCGTCATACGACGCTTTCAGGCGGCAGCGGATTTTCCGTCAAGCGTAGCCGCGGCAGAACAATGGTTCGGGATCATTCTCAAGCGCAGCCTGCTCGAGGACAGCGTTCGGAGGCATCCGCGCGCGGTGACCTCGTGCGCTGCATTGGGATCGATACGCTGGTGAAGCGATCCGCTCCGAGCGCGGCAGTTTCAGAGCCGTCTAGCAATGGAAGTGAGACCCTTCTCCGAGCTGCGCCCGTGTGGGAGAGGAGTTTTATTCTTCCACCCAGTCAGTTCGACGCGAGTATTCCTCTCACCCGATGGCCGAATTATACAATCGCTGAAAGCCATGTTGGTGGTTTGCTTGCCGGCGTAGCTCGGGACAAGGCACGCTTTAGAGGTTCTGATCAGGAAGCTGAGGGGAAACGAATTCCGTTGGTGCCGCGTCGTTTCTCGGAGCTGAAGTACGGAAGCAAGATCGACGAACGTGCCGGATGTTCAGAGGGAGTGCGCCGTCCGCTAGTACGGTTCCCGCAACATCCGCGCGTTGCAAATGTGAGTTGGATGATGAGCGAGACAATACCGATCGATACCACGGAATTCGAAGCCCGCGTTAATGCCAAACAGCGCCGGCAGGCAGCTGATCTGCGATCCTCGTACGATTTTATCGTCTGCGGATCTGGCTCATCTGGCTCCGTTGTCGCGCGACGGCTCGCGGAAACGGGGCATGCGTCGGTCCTTTTGCTGGAGGCGGGAGAGGACGATGACGTGCCAAGCGTTCGGGAGGCAGGACGATGGCCCGAGAATCTCGGAACGGAACGAGATTGGGGATTTCAAGCGATTGCGAACCCGCAACTCAATGGCCGTCGGCTTCCGCTCGCGATGGGTAAGGTGCTCGGCGGCGGCTCAAGCATCAACGCCATGGCATGGTCGCGTGGACATCGCAACGATTGGAATTACTTTTCAACCGAGGCGAACGATCCGACTTGGGATTACGACTCCGTTCTCGCTGTCTATCGCCGCATCGAGGATTGGCAGGGCGCGCCTGACCGATTGCGGCGTGGACGGGATGGTATTGTCTATGTTGAACCGGCACGCGAGCCGAGTCCATTGGCTCCGGCCATGGTCGAGGCCGCGCGGTCGGTCGGCATTCCCGCCTTCGATGACCAGAACGGAGCGATGATGGAGGGCGAGGGAGGCGCGGCGATTGCCAATCTCCGCGTTCGCAATGGTCTTCGCCAATCCCTCTTTCGCGCCTACGTCTATCCCTGGATGGATCGCGACAATTTGACAGTGCTGACCGGCGCGCTGGTGACACGGGTCAAAACTGATGGGAAGCGAGCAACCGGAATCGAGCTCCTTCGCAACGGCCACTTGCACCGCATTGCCGCACGCTGCGAGATTGTGCTGTCCCTCGGCGCGATCAACACGCCGAAGCTGTTGATGCAATCGGGTATTGGCGACGCCGCCGAATTGGCTCGCTTCGGCATCGACCTGATTCAGCACCTTCCGGGCGTCGGGCACAATTTCCAAGATCATATCCTGGCTCCCTGCCTCTGGGAGCACAAGGCTCCGCTTCAGCCTCGAAACAATGGAGGAGAGGCGACCTTCTTCTGGAAGAGTGATGCATCACTCGAAACGCCGGACTTGCAGCCGTTCCTGATCGAGTTTCCCATTGTCACGCCCGAGACAGCTCATTATGCGCCACCGCCGACGTCATGGGGGATGTTGCCAGGCGTCGTACGCCCGCGTAGCTGCGGTCGCCTGCGCATCACAGGCTCCAGCCCATCCGATCCAGTGGAGATCGACGCCGCCACGTTCTCCGACCCGGCTGATTTCAAGGCTATGGTCCGCGCCATCCAGATTTGCCGCGAGATGGCTAACTCCGCTGTCATGAGCCCATTCGTCAAGCGCGAGATCATGCCCGGCCCTCTGACAGGACCTTCGTTAGAGAACTTCGTCCGCGATGCGACAATGAGTTACTGGCACCAAAGCGGTACAGCGAAAATGGGCCGGGATGAGATGTCGGTTGTCGACAGTCGGCTCCGGGTCTACGGCATGGACCGACTGCGCGTGGCCGATGCTTCGACTATGCCGCGCGTCACCACCGGTAATACCATGGCGCCCTGCGTCGTCATTGGTGAGAAGGCCGCCGAGTTCCTGATTGCCGAACATGGCCTGTAGCAGCGATGGTCTAGCGCGGTGGTGCGCCCGGGGTCGCACTCTCGCGATTTGGCAGGGAAGCCTTTGGATGGCGCCGGGACTCAAATCTTCATCGTGACGGCATCAATGACAGCACACGATGCGACGTTGACCCATCCCGAAGTCTAAAAAGTCGAGAAAAAGTAGCAGTCCCAGCAAAACCGTATGACTGAGAGTGATAATTAGAGTGAATTTCGGAACGCGCCAGAACAGCCTGTCATCGTTGCTGGAGCTGCCCACAAACACGGGCCGTTGCGGCATCTACGGCTTCGTGGTCGTGTCGCATGATTGCGTTGCCAAGCTGTCTCACAGGCGTAGTGCACCTAGATACGAACGCGTCTCATCAATTCCGATCGGAGTAAAGTTGCCAAAGCTCGATCGCGTCTCACTTCCATCTGAAGCGGCTCTCTCAACGAATGGTTGAGCCGTTTATCGGGCTCTACCGTAAGGCTCCTACTTAAAGGCAGCCCGAACGTGAACTCACCAAATCTTCACGATGGCTTGGCGCCTTCCTGAAGCCATTGTGACGCCCCTTGCTCAGTCACATCGCTGTGGTGTGTGCGCCGAACCCGCGCGTCTGCAAGGGGTACCTCAAGGAGCGTCGGATCGTAGGCGCCGGGTCATGCTCAGACGGTCATTAGCCCAGCGAGCCGAAGTGTTGCGCCTGTAACCACTTTCGCACCCAGAAGAAAGAAAAGCGTAACAGGCGGTGGCGACACTCCCATGGGCCGTCTGCCCTTCAAAGATGACAGATCGTTGCCGTATCGGACGTAACAAAGGTATGCAGTGTCCAATTTGCAGAAGATCGCGATCGCTGGCCTTATCAAGAAAATTGCGTCTAGGTCGGGGTGATCCAAGCGCCAAGCATGCAGACGCACGGAGCAATAGCAAGAGCAGGGCGTTCCCTGAATACAGTATCGGGAATGCCCCTAAAACAACCAGAGTGCAAGACGGTGGCTTGGCAAATGACGGGCAAGATCTCCGGTGATCTCAGAGGTGGCTTTACGAACCGGCAAGTCAATCGCCGCAAGGCCTTGGCGGCGGCGGTCGGCTGCGGCGTGGCGTTGTCGGAGGTAGCTCGGTCCGCCGTGGCCGCATCCAGCGTCCGCATACTTGAATCACCTGAACAGCTTCATTCAGCCTATGAATACGTCATTGTCGGTGCAGGGTCATCCGGTTGCGTTCTGGCGCATCGGCTCGGTCTGGCTGGACGACGGGTACTAGTTGTCGAGGCCGGCGGCCAAGCGAAGTCGGCAGCCGTTGCAGACCCGCCAGAATGGCCCAAACTCCAGGGCAGTCAGTTTGACTGGCGCTATTTGACGGTCCCGCAACCGGGGCTGGGAGGCCGCATTATTCGCTGTCCGCGCGGCAAGGTCGTGGGCGGCTCAAGTGCGATCAATGCCCTCGGCTATCACCGCGGCCACCCCGCCGCTTATGATCGCTGGCCCGAGGGGTGGCGCGCTATGGACCTCCTGCCGTACTTCAAGCGCGCCGAGACTTTTTCTGGTGGTGCCAGCGCATGGCGGGGTGGCAATGGTCCTCTGCACGTCCTATCGCTCGGGGACGTCACGGATCGAAATCCCGTGGCATCCGCCTTCGTCAAGGCGTCGCAAGACCTTGGGTTCTCAATGACCCCCGATGTCGGAGGGGACGTCACGACTGGCGTTGGCTGGCAACAACTCAATATCAAGGGACGAGTTCGCGACGACGCCGCGACGGCCTATCTCGGGAGTCTCGAGAACGTGACCGTCGATCTGCTGGTGGACGCGGAAGTGCTCGGTCTTGTGATCGAAGGCGGAAGGTGCATCGGCCTGCGGCTTGCCGAACACCTCGTGCGGGCCGGCAGTGAAGTCTTGCTTTGTGCCGGTGCAATCGATTCGCCACGCCTTCTGATGCTGTCGGGAATCGGCCCGGCCGACCAACTACGATCTCTCGGTATTCCCGTTGTCCTGGATCTGCCGGATGTCGGCCGCCATCTTGAAGACCATCTGCTGGTCGCGGGCGTGGCATATGCGGCACGGCGCGAGGTGCCGCGCTCGCACTACAACCATGCCGACGCTCTCCTCTACGTGCCGCACACTGACCCAAATGACAGCCCGGATCACCTTGTGATGTGCCTTTCCCTGCCGTTCGTTCTGCCGAGCGTCGGCCCGTTGCCTTCACCGGCTTACGTCCTTGTGTCTGGCCTGATGCGACCGCGGAGCCGCGGCAGCGTGAAACTTGCCTCCGGCAATCCACGGGTCCCGGCTCTAATTGATCCGAACTACATTTCCGAGCCGGCCGATCTGGACCTTCTTGTTGAAGGCGTTTCTCTCGCCCGCGAAATCGGGGCCGGTGCTGCTTTTGCCGACTGGCGCGCGCAAGAGGTCTATCCGGGGCCCGAGGGAACAAACACCGCCGACATGCGCAAGTTCATTCTTCGCGCGGCAGATTCGTTCCACCACCCTGTCGGCACTTGCCGCATCGGGGCCGTCGTCGATGAGGCCTTGCGCGTGAAAGGTGTGACCGGTCTGCGCGTCATCGATGCCTCGGTGTTCCCTGGAATCCCGCAGGCGTTGACCAATGCTGCCACAATTGCCGTGGCCGAGAAGGCGAGCGATTTGGTGCTCGCCGGGTAAAGCACCGGCAGATGTTCTGCCGGCTTGGGGATCACGAGGCCGTTTGAAGGTCGATGGAATGGACGACTGGATCGAGGTCAAGGGAGCCAAATAGGTTTCGAGAGTTGCGACGACAGTTGGCGCTTCTACTAATTCGCGCTCGTCGCCGGGCGAAATCTCACGAGGCGATGATGCTGCAATGGTTGGTACGCCGGTGACTTCATGTGATTCTTGATCGGTGCTAGATTGACTCTTGATCAGTCGTGCGAATTAGGCGGTCAAATGGCTTAAAAACGACGCGCATGGGGTTTGCAACGGCCATTCCGACAAAGAGAAATTCCGTAGTGATCTCAATCGCCCAAAAGGCTGCGAAATGTCGGAACGGGTCTTGAAAACATTGCGAAAATCCAGAGACTTCCAAGCTGAATACCGTCTGCCACCAACATTAAGTGGCTGCTCAAGCCGCTGCTTCGAATAGCAATTTGAGATGGTTGCATGTCCCCGCAACCAAGTTGATAAAAAAACCCGGCAATCTCAGTAGATTGCCGGGTTTGTTTTTGATGCTGGAATCGACCTCACTAGCATCAATGACTTAGGTTGTAGCGCCGTCTGGCCCACGCCTCAATCGCGGCGATGCAGGATTCTTCCGTTTCATGGCTGAGCAGTGAGATGGAGAGCGAGTGGGCAGACATAGGATTTCCTGCAGAAGTTTCGGCGATCCGAACACCTCTTGTTCAAGCTCAGGCAAAATCACGCAGGATCGAAATAGTGGATCTCCATCAGCAGGCAGCCGGTTTCCGATTTGAACGGACCATGAAATGCGCCAGGTGGACGGCAAGCGTAGGTATTCGGCTTGAAAGCTTCGCCGCCCTTGCCGTGTTCGTCGTTGCCGACAGTGAGGTCGCCTGCGAACAGAAAGACCTCCTCCCAGTACTCGTGGACAAAGGGCGTGGTGGTATAGACGCCAGGTGCGAAACGAAGCAGGCGGGTCCGGCTGCCACGCTTCTTCGCCTCGTCCAGCGCACCTGAAAGGATTTTTTGCTGGATGCCAGCCGGATAACCCGCAGGCGTCTCCCAGCCACTGGACATATCCAGCGTGTGAAATTCATCGTGGGCTTTGTTAACAGCCATTGGAAACTCCTGACTTGATCAAGCGACGGCGCGGGTGGGCCGATTGGTTTGCGAAGCAATCTCGTCTGCAAGGTCATAGCTTGAGAGCATACGGTCAAGCAACGCGGTCGCTGCCCTCCAGTCATAAGAACGAAACGCGTGGCCTTTGGTGACAAACGTCGCGCCTGCGTAAAACATCTCGTATTGAGAATGGCGCGACGCAAATTCTGAACCCACCGCATCCCACGCCAATTTGTAGAATTTAACCCGGTCGACTGCATTGGCGGCCGGGGACTGTTGGGTTTTTCCGATCAGGCCTGCAATTTCCGGATTGTCAAAGTCCCTCACCGACGAAGGCAGCATGATCATTCCGCCGCCGGCCAGCTCGCGCAGCGTATTGATGACCTTCGCATAGAGCTGCTGCGTCAGTGTCTGCGCCGCATACAGCAACTGCCGGTCGGGCACGAAGTAGGCGCCGCGGCGCTGCCCCTTGGTCTCCATCGCGACGACAAACGCGTCCACCATGCTGGCCTCGGCGGAGAGCTGGCCCAGCATTTCACGCACCTGCGGGAATCCGACAATCCCGTTGATTTCCGCTGTGCGGTGCGCGATCCCGGCGAGGAAGCGGAGCTTCACGGAAAGACGTATCTGCGCCTGGTAGTTCTGGTAGACGTGAGCGGGCGTCGCGTGAAACTGCTTTTGGCACATTTCGATATTGTCGACGATAAAAACGCGCTCCCAGGGTACCTTTACATCATCGAAGTAGAGCACAGCATCGTTTTCATCGAAGCGGCTTGCCAGCGGGTTATCGAACACCGACGGCGCCGCCGCCTCGTAAGATTTTCTGGACAGGATTTTCAGGCCCTTGGCGTTCATCGGCACAGCAAAGGAGATGGCATATTTTTCGTCGCCCGGCTGCAGCGGCTGAATGCAGGTCACGAAGACCTCGTTGGCCATGATCCCGCCGGTCGCCAGCATCTTGGCGCCGCGCACCGTGATGCCGGTCGCGTCGCGATCAACCACGCCGGCGGTCAGATACGGATCCGCCTGTTGGGCCGCACTCTTGGATCGGTCGGCCTGAGGATTGATGATCACGTAGGTGAGGTAAAGATCGTTGTCCCGCGCATAGCGATAGTAGTCCGCGAGCGCGCCGGCACGCGCGGGGTCGTAAGCCTCGAAGATGTCGAGCCCCATGAACATCCCGGAAATACAGGAGGCGACGTGGTCCGGAGCGCGCCCCATGAACCCCGCATGCAATTCCGTCCAGGCCTCAAGCCCCTCGCGGCGCGTGACAAGCTCGTCGTAGCTTGCAGGCAACTGCCAGATCCTGTTGGCCCGCGTTCCCGTCTCGGTTTCGAAGGTCATCAGCTCTTGATTTTCAGTCGCGCTCTGGAAATCGAACATGCGGCCAATGGAGGCGACCGCGCCACGATGGGCTGGATGAACGGTCACGTCCTCAACGCGTTCGCCGTCGAGATAGATCTCGCGGCCGTCGCGCAGGCTTGCGATATGCTGTTCGCCAGTCTTGATCATGATTTGCCTCGATTGCCTCGATTGTCTCGATTGTCTTGGGCCATTGAAATACTCAATAGTGCATCGGCAGTGGCCATTCGGGGCTGCGCTCGGCGCCCGAGAGGCTGCGATAGGTTCCGCGAAAAAAGATCAAGGGTTCATCGATGGGATAGGTGGTGAACCGCATAACCCGGCCGACGAAGATGACATGATCGCCACCGTCATAATGGGCGTAAGGGGCGCATTCGAAGTGCGCCAGCGCACCTGCAATAAGGGGCGCCGCTTCAAGTCCGAGCGTGTGTTCGACCGCCGTCCATTTGTCGTCCAGTGCCTTCGCAAATTTGTTCGAGAGATGCTCCTGGTCCCGTCCCAATATGTTTACCGCATAACCTCTGGCCTCGATCATCGCATTGAGACTGAATGATCTTCGGTCGATCGAGAAAAGGATCAGCGGCGGATCTATTGAGACCGAGTTGAACGAACTCATGGTCAGGCCAACCGCGCGTCCGTCGGCTGCTTCCGCGGTAATAATGGCGACCCCCGTTGCGAACTGACCGAGCGCCCGCCGGAAGGCCCGGGGGTCTAAATCCGAAGCGATGCCCATCTCCATCTCCGGCTTTGGTCAATTAGCTTTATAACAAAGCTATATTGATCTGTGCACCCTTTTCTGTCAAGACTATCCATCCGCTAGGGGGCGCCTGACAGATCAAACGCAACTTGTTCTCTTGTTGATCGCTCGCTACAAAACGGCAAACACCGCGCAGGACTGGAATGGCTGCGAAAATCAGATCTCGATCGATCGCGACCCAACCCACCGTTTCTCGCCCCGAGCTGCTGGTCGGAAATTCCGATCATGCCTTCCGCCAATTTGTTCATGACACGCTCGCCTTTTCGGCCCGGCTGCAGCAAGTGCGCAGCCAGCTCGGGCAGGTCATCGGTCTTTCCGGCACCCAGTATACGGTGTTGATCGCGATCGCCCATCTGCGCGGAGAGGACGAGAAGGTCGGCGTCAACCTGGTCGCGGATCACCTGCATTTCAGCGGCGCCTTCATTACCATTGAAATCAACAAGCTGGTTGCGGCCGGGCTCGTTGAAAAAGAAACCGATCCGGTGGATCGGCGGCGCGTGGTGCTCGCAATTACGCCGAAAGCCCGGGCGCTTCTCAACGA
>WNFI01168555.1_pt1 | contig 33639 bp, 33 predicted proteins | sample 5400471 | NCBI WGS metagenome assembly WNFI01 (sample SAMN13153348, study PRJNA577476) | soil metagenome | isolation source: 100 cm saprolite on Douglas fir-dominated hillslope | place: USA:California | collected 2013-09-17 | reverse complement strand
CGCCAGTTGGTGAACACCAGCTTGACTCCATCGAACAGCGTTGCGAACGCACTCGCGGCCAGTGCCAGCGGCGCGAGCCAGCGGCGCGACTGGCTGAGGCGCAGGATCGCCTCCTCCGCGGTCGATTCATCGCCCTCGCGTACAGCGTCGACGAACGCCCGGATACGCCCCAATGAGTGCGTCGCGCGGCTCATCGTTCGGGGGACGGGCGGAGCCGCCTGGCATCCCGCACGCACCGACCGGGGTTGAGGGACGGCACCGTAGAGCGAGCCTGAGGCCGCGAGCAGTTCGCGCTTGGCGGCGGCGTACTGCCGACCTCGCGGGCCATGGCAGTGGGGCTCTCCTCAGCAGCCGTCGGCAGCGGGTGCGCTGGGTTGATTGCGTCGTATGCCGAGTCTCACTGCCCGCGATCGTGCCCGACGAGCGGCCGCGACGCATCATCCGAGTGAGGTTAAACAGCGTGGCTGCTGAGCGTCTGCGAGGACATGCGACCCACGTCGGGCAGAGGCCCGGCGCGCACACGCCGACGCAAAGACCGCGCCCCTGTCTCCACGTCCTCATCTGATCGGGATGACGACCGGCTCGCTGCGAGGAGGGATGATCGCGGCGAGGTCGACCAGCCCATCCCGGCCAGCAACCGCCATCCATCTCTAGAGCGCGGCATGTCGGATTGCGTGCAGGGGAGGCAGGCAGGTTAGCGTCGAGCAGCATTCGCGCGCCCGTGACCAGGGGGAGCACCAACCCGCCATGAGCTACGACGAGACCATCTCGGAAGTCGTCAAAGTCGTCGAGTCGGTCGGGGCAGGGGTGATGTTGTTCGGCTCGCTCGGCGCGTTCATCAGGTTCGCGTTCCGCGCGATTCGCGCCGAGACTGCACCCGACCCCTACGATGAACTGCGCCGGAACCTCGGTCGCTCCATCCTGCTGGGTCTGGAGGTCCTGATCGCCGCCGACATCGTCCGGACGATCATCGTCGATCCGACTCTCGAAAGTGTCGCCGTACTCGGGATCGTCGTCGCCATACGGATTCTCCTCAGTTTCTCGCTGGAGGTCGAGATCGATGGCGTCTGGCCGTGGAGGCGGTGGCAGCTCACACGCGTCCGGAACCCCAAGGCTCCACCCGACGGTTCCTAGCCGAACGGGCCGCAGCGGCCTCGGCCCCATCCGATCCGGGGGATGCCGCTGCACAGGCGGTCGGGGAGGCTGACAGCTATGGCTGAGGATCACCTCGTGACAAGCGCCCTCCTGGGAGATCGAAGCGCCCTCCTGGGAGATCGACCGGACGGCCGCGCGCAGACCGGACCTGGGCGCTCAGCGATGAGCGGCACGAGGATGATGGTCGCCGCGATCTACCTCTCCTACAAGTTCTTTCGAGAGATGGTCAAGCGCACAACTGGGGTACCTGCCGAGGCGCCCTTGCTCGCGGCGCTGTTCGCCGTCGGCGTTCTCGGCAACGCGCTCCGTCGCCTCGCTGCACCCGCCTTCAGGCCGTTCCGGCCAAGGCGGCTGACGGCGCCTCACGTGCTCGCGGCGGTTGCCGTCCCATCGGCGACCCTCCAGCGGGCCACCGGACTGCCGGCGCGTGACGCGACGATTGTCGCCGGCGCTGTTGCAACCGGGGCGGCCCTGCCGACGATGCGCATCCTCGTGGCGCTCGCGCGCCTCGTCCCAGCCACCCTGCGCGAACTCGCGCGATTCGCAATCGGACGACCGATCGGACGCACCTAGCCGGCTACACCGGCTCCGCAGCTACACCGGCCCCGCAGCTACACCGGCTCCGGCCCGTACGGCCGCAGGAACGCTCCGATCAGCCAGAACAGCGGGAAGAAGATCCCGAAGAAGAACATCCACCCATGACCGTTCCTGAGCGTCGTCAAACCAAGCGTGAACAGGATCACGAAGTACAAGATCGCGCCCACTACACCGATGCCGATCCACATGATTCCTCCTCTGAGAAGCAGGCCAGAACGCTGATTGTCGCGTCGTGCCCAAAACCCGCATCGCCCGATCAGGATGACCGGCCGCATCAAGCGATTTCTCCGGATGCCCCCGCCAGGAGTCGAACCTGGATCTACCGCTTAGGAGGCGGTCGTCTTATCCATTGGACTACGAGGGCGTGCCGCCACGCCGCGGGCGCAGTGGCCCCGAGAAGGCTACCGGCGCGCCGGACCGCCGAGGGCGGGGGCCTCGGCGGCGAGGCGAGCGAGGTCAGCACCGATCAGGCGGTGCGTGATCCACTCGCTCATCTTCTGAGCGCCGAGGCTGCGGTAGAAGCCGAGCGCCAGCTCGTTCCAGTCAAGCGCCGCCCATTCCAGGCGCTCCCCGCCCCGCTCGCGGAGCTTCGCGGCGACCGCGGCCAGCAACGCCCGGCCGGCGCCGGCCTTGCGGTGCTCGGGCCGCACGTACAGGTCCTCGAGCCAGATCCCCTGGATCGCCAGGAACGTGGAGAAGGTCGAGAAGTACAGCGCGTAACCGATCGGCTCTCCCGCCCGTTCGGCGATCAGCGCCTCGGCCGACGGCACCTCCCCGAACAACGCGCGGTCGAGCAGCTCCTCGCTGGCGAGCACCTGATCGGCGAGCCTCTCGTACTCCGCGAGCTCTCCGATCATCCTCATCAGAAGCGGCAGGTCCGCGGGCCTCGCCTCACGGATCTCCACCGCTGCCGGTTGCGCGCTCACGGCCCCCTCCTGCGCGCTCACGGTCCGCCCTCGCGGTCGGGGCGATCCGGGTAGACCTCGTCGATCGTGGTCAGCGCACGGTAGGGCGCGCCCGCCGCCGCTTCGATCGCCTCGCCGCCGCCGGCTAGCCGGTCGAGGACGCTGATCACACCGCAGATCATCCGGCCCTCGGCCTTCAGAGCGTCGATCGCAGCGAGCGTCGAGCCGCCCGTCGTGACGACGTCCTCGACCACCACGCAGCGATCGGCCGCCTCCAGCAAAGGGCCCTCGACACGTCGCTGCAAGCCGTGTGCCTTGGCGTCCTTGCGGACGAAGAAGCCCTTTGCGCGCGCGCCACCCGCGAGACCCGCGCAGGCGACCGGGTCGGCGCCCATCGTCATCCCACCGACGGCCGTACCCCTCCACTCGCCCACCTGCCCCGCGATCAGCGCAGCGAGCGCCGCGAAGCCCTCCGGGCGCAGGATCGCGCGCTTGGCGTCGACGTAGTACTCGGCCTCGGCGCCGCTCGTGAGGGTTACGCGGCCGATCACGAGGGCGTGCTCGCGCAGCTCGGCGATCAGCCGCTCGCGGGCCTGCCTCAGGTCCGTCGTACGTGTGTTTACCTCACTCATCGCCGGTCCTAATCTAACGTCGCGTTCGCGCCGATCCTTAAGGGCTGGCGCAGACGGCAGCGACCACGACCACCCACGAGAGCGGCTTCCGCAAGGGTCTCGACGAAGTCTCCGAAGAACTGACATCGCCCGTCTCCGGCCTGACCTCCTCGGCCAGCGAATGGGGTGCCCGCGGGCTGCGCCTGATCTTCGCGCTGCTCGTCTACGGCTTCGCGCTCGGGTACATCGCGCGAGTGATCCGCGTACGCGCCTAGCCTCGGCTATGGGCCGGCGTTGCCCCTCACGTGGGTGCTGCCGCCGCCCGACTCGTTGTAGACGTCCACGGGGGTGCCTCCGCGCACCCATCCGTAGATCCCCGCCGCGTCCGGGATCGGCACGCGCAGGCAGCCGTGGCTGGCTGCGTATGTCGGCACTTCGGCGTAGCCGTGGATCGCGTAGCCGCGGATGAAGTAGTTGGAGTCGACCATGCCCTCGGTGTTCGTTCCGGGCGTCTTCGAGTACACGACGAAGTGCCCGATCACGGTCGGCGTCGAGGGCTTGCCCGAGCTGGTCGTGTAGATCCTGTAGACCCGCCCACCTGGTTCGATCTCCGCGAGCACCTGCTTGGTCAGGTCGGCCTCGACATGGCGGCCGTCGTGCCGGTAGTGCACGCGGAACGCGCCCGCGCCGTGCGCGAGCAGCCTGAACACTTCCGGCCCGGCCACCGCGACGCGGTTCAGGTTCGTCATCTTGCGGTAGGCGATCAGCGCACGTCCCGTGGCTTCGTCGAAGCTGCCGTTCGTCGGCACCGCGTAGTGGAGGTTGTTCAGCTCTTCCTGGAGCAGCTTCACCGACAGCCCGGAGGAGCCCGGGCCGACGCTCGGGTTGACGATCCTCACCGCCGCAGAGCGCGCCGAGTAGGCGCCCTGCCCAGGGGTCGCGTAGTGGGCGGCGCGAACCTGCAGCAGCCCCGAGTAGTGGCTCGTGAAGCCGACGTGGAACTGCCCCGCGCCGTTGCCGAGCGCGAGCACGCTGACCCTCTGCACGCCGATCTTGCGAGCAGCCAGATAGAAGCTGACCTTGACCGTCTGCCCGGCGACGTAGGGGAGCACGACCCCTCGCACCACGACGCGGTGGCCGGCCGTCGCGAACAGCGGCCTGCCGCCGACCTTCTGCATCACCAGCTTGAGCTTGCCGGCGGGCCCCACGATTGGAACGGGAGGCGCGGTCGGGACGGGGGCTCCGGCAGCGCTTGCGGCGGCGGCCAAGACGAGGATGCAGCCCAGCGCAGCGCAGGCCCCGAGGAGACGAGAGATCTTGTTCATGGCAGCGATCCTACGTGGCCGCGCGGGCATCTTGGCTCGCGGGTGCGATCAAGCCGGTGAGCTTGGCGAGCACCACCACCGCCGCGATGCCGGCCAGCGCGCAGAGGATCAGCACCAGCCCCTGTCCGGCGTTCCAGCTCTCCAGGGAGGCGAAGGCGATCGAGTTGTTCAGCGCATGGGCGACGATGCTCGGATAAAGCGATCCGGTGTAGCGGTACAGCAGGCACAGCCCGAAGCCGAGCGCGGCCAATGGGGCGAGGTCGGCGGCCGGCGCCGAGGTGACGTGGACACCGCCGAACAGCAGCCCTACGATCAGCGCCGCGGGCAGCGTCCCCCGCCAGTTGCGAAGCGCCGTGAACATGTAGCCGCGGAACAGCATCTCCTCACTGATCGGCGCCACGACGCAGGTCAGCGCGGCGCTCAGCAGCAGCAGCGATTTGCTTTCTTTGGTGCCGAGCGTTTCCAGCAGCTTCTCCTTCGTCGGGTGCGCGATCTCCGACCAGATCGCGTCGAGCGCGATGAAGGCAACGATCAGCCCGAGGACCATCAGGGCCGCGTACAGCCATCCCTGACCGGGCCGCCGCAGGCCGAACTGCCACGAGCGCACGGCCCGGCCGCCGAGTTTCGCGCAGTAGACGGCCGCGACGATGAACGCCACGTCCTGCACGAACGTGTCGGCGATCACGAGGCCGCCCGGCGTGTGGCTCGCCGTCACGTTCGCCCCCAGGGCGATCGCCGGCAGGTCGACGACGAGGCCCAGGACGGCCGCGAGCACGATCCCTCCGATCAGCGCGACCGGCGCCGTCCAGGGCGGCCACGAGGTATCCGGCGAGCGAGCGGTATCCCCCTCGATGAGCGGAGCGACGGGCTCGGGGGGCGCTTCCGGCGCTCCCGGCGCGGCTGGACTGAGCCGCGCGGGTGGTTCGACGGGTCCGCCGGCGCTCACCTCAGGCCACCCAATGCCAGGTCGCGAACTGGGCTCCGAACACGACCATCGCCGTCGCCGAGAGCGCCAGCAGCGGGGCGCGCGCACGCGGATGGTCGGCGAGCCAGCCACCGGCAGCGATCGACAGCGGGAACAGCACGACGAGGAACCGCGGCACCGACATCAGCGGCTGGCCCCTGACCGGCTCGGACAGCGGCAGGGCCAGCGCCGCGATCGCGTAGGCGCCGTAGGCGGCGGGCAGGCGGCGCAGCGCCCACACCAGCGCCGGCACGGCGGCTGCGAGGAAAGCGAACTGGATCAGGTTGTGCCCGGCGGCGACCGTGGGGCTGCCGCTCGCCTCGGGGAAGTAAACGTGGGCGCGCTGGAAGGAGAGCAGCTGGCGGGCGCCCTCGAAGGCGGCGCGGGCCCCGTCCCAGACGGCCACATACGGACCCGTGAAGTGGCGGCCCCAGACGGCCTGGGCGCGCAGCGGCGCGAGCGCGTCGCCCCCCGCGAGGGCGAGACCGAGGGAGAATGCGAGCGCGCCGCCCGGGATGATCGCGAGCCACAAGATCCCCGGCCGGGGCCTGTACGCCGGCAGCAGCCTCGCCCGCCCGGCGCGCAGCCAGTCCGCGGCGCGGTCCTCGCGCGGCCCGTACAGGTAGATGATCAGCGCAGGCACGAGCAGCAGGAGGCCGGCGCTCCGCGTGGCGGCGGCGAGCGCTCCGAGCAGTCCCGTCAGGGCCCAACGCCCCTGGCGGGCCGCCCAGAAGAGGGCGACGGACAGGGCCAGGTACAGGGACTCGGAGTACACAGCGGAGAAGAAGAACGCCATCGGCGCGAAGGCGGTCGCGAGCACGGCCAGCCGCGCCGCCTGCGGCGCGTGCGAGGATCCCGCGACGGCGGCCCCCCGGCCGAGCTCCATGGTGGTCAGGCGATGGATCCCGTAGAGGCCTGCGGCAAACGCCGCCACCGAGATCAGGACCCCGGCCAGGATCGCGGGGCTGCCGAGCCAGGACAGCGCCCTGATGCCCAATGGGTAGAGCGGGAAGAAGGCGGTCCGCCCCGCGGTCACGTGGCCGAGCTCCGGACGGTAGCCGTAGTGGCTGATGACCAGGTACCAGGCGCTGTCCCAGCGCGCCACGGGCGCTGCGAGCAGGTTGCCGACGGTGCCGAAGCCGCGCGTCACGCCGGGCGGGTTGAAGGCGCCGCGGACCGGCCCGAAGCCGAATGCCAGCACGGTCCCGACGCCGCCGGCGAGGACCAGCAGGCGGGAGCTCCACAAGGCCGTCCAGACATCCCTGGCCGCCGCCATCCGCGCGGCGTCGCCGCGCAGCTCGGCGACGCGCGAGGCTACGCGCCGCCACAGGACGCGAGCGACGGCGGATGCGCGCGATGGCGCCCCGGCGGCGGAGCTGGGCAGCGGCTGCCCGGCTCCCGCCGGAACGGCCGCTGCTTCGGCGCTCGCCCCGGCCATCGTCGCGACTGGAGTCTCTGCTGTGTCGGGATCGATCACCTTCAGCCCCCGAGCCTAGAGATCGGCGAGCTCAGACCTGCCGTCCCGGGGGAATCGGACCGGTAACCTCGAATCTGCCCAGATGTCTCGACAAGCTCGACAGCGGCGGCGGCGCCATGGCCGCGGAGGGCGCGCGAAGGTGACGCTGATCGTCGGCGGGACGGCTTTTGCGGCGATCCTGATCGCCGTCCTCGCGGGCCTCAGCTGGGGCTTGAAAGTCGCTCATTCAGAGAAGCCCGTGCGCGACCTCAAGCGCCACGTCTCGGGCGGTCTCTCTTCTGTCTACGCCGCCAACGACGAACGGCTCGGCTTCATCCAGGCCGACGTGCTCCGCACCCCCGTGGGCTGGAACTCGATCCCCGCGGGCCTGCGCGACGCGACGGTCGCGATCGAGGACCAGCGCTTCTACAAACACGACGGGGTCGACTTCGAAGGGATCATCCGCGCGGCGGTCAAGGACCTCGCCAACGGCCAGGCGCTGCAGGGTGCCTCGACGATCACGATGCAGCTGATGCGCAACCTCTACCTGGGCAGCGACAGGCGGACGCTGAAGCAGAAGATCATCGAGGCCAAGCTGGCCATGGAATACGAGGAAGAACACTCCAAGCGGTCCATCCTCACCGAATACCTCAACAGCGTCCCCTACGGGACCGTCGGCGGCCAGACGGCCGTCGGCGTGCAGGCGGCCTCACGGGTCTTCTTCAACAAACCGGCCTCACAGCTCGACCTCCAGCAGGCCGCCCTGCTCGCAGGACTGCCGCAGGCGCCCTCGCAGTACAACCCCTTCAGCGACCCCTCCGAAGCCCGGCGCCGGCGCAACGAGGTGCTCTCGAAGATGGCCCAGCTTCACTACGTCTCCAAGGCGCGGGCCGACGCCGCAGAGCACGCGGGGCTGGAAGTCGAACACGGCACCTTCTACCAGCAGCGCAAAGAGGAGTTCTTCTTCGAATACGTACGCGAGCTCCTCGACCGCCGCTACGGCCGCCAGGCCGTGCAGCAGGGCGGCCTGAAGGTCTACACGACGATCGACCTGCACATGCAGCACCTCGCCCGCAAGGCAATCGGCGAAGTGCTCAACCAGCCCGAAGACCCGGCCGCTGCGATCGTCACGATCAATCCGGCCAACGGCGACATCGAGGCGATGGCGGAGTCCGAGAAATACGGGCAGTCCCAGTACAACCTCGCCGCCGACGGGCACCGCCAGCCGGGCTCGACCTTCAAGGCAATTGACCTCGCGGATGCGCTCTCGCGCGGGATCGACCCGAACAGCACGATCTATGACTCCCACACGCTTGCACCCGATTGGCTGCCGGGCTACTTCCACCCGGTGAAAACGTTCGGCGGCGAGCAGAACGGCCCCATCAACCTCGTCTCGGCGACGCTGAAATCGGACAACACCGTCTACGCCCAGCTCGCCGCCGACCTCGGCGAGAGCACGATCACGGAAATGGCTCACAAGATGGGTGTCACGAGCCCGCTGGACAGCTTCCCGGCGGAGGCACTCGGAGGCCTGAAACTGGGCGTGACGCCGCTCGAGATGGCAAACGTGTACGCGACGCTCGCCGACGGAGGCTGGCGCAACACGCCGATCGCGATCACCAAGGTCGTGTTCCCGAACGGGCATGTCGACAGCAACTGGGGAACCCCGCATCGCGTGAAGGTCCTCAGCGAAGGGGTGACGGGCGAAGAGACGCGGATCTTGCACGAGAACGTGCTGGGCGGCACCGCCGTGCGGTCGGTGATCAATTGCCCCACTGCGGCGAAGACCGGGACCACCGAAGAACTCGTCGATGCGTGGCTCGACGGCTACAACTCCGAATACTCGACCTCCGTCTGGATGGGCTATCCCACCAGGCGCGTGTCGATGACCTCGGTGCACGGCGCACCTCAGCAGGGGGGCGCGCTGCCCGCGGTGATCTGGCACGACTACATGTCGGCCGTCACCGAAGGCCACCCCTGTGCGCCGCTTCACGAATCGAGCACGGGGATCAGCTTCCAGCCCTTCTACGGGAAATTCGCCGCGACCGGCCGCGCCGCGGCCGCGGCCGAAAGCGAAACGCCCGAAACGGGCAAGCCGAGCCACCACAAGGCAAAACCGCACCCCGCACCCCAGGCTCCTGCGGGCCCCGCCAAGGAACCGCAGGGGCCGGGCAAGACCGGCGGCCTGGAACCCGGCAAGGCTCCGTAAGCGCGCGGCCACGGCCGCCGGTTCAACCCTCCATGCTCGCCGCGCTGGTAGTTTGAGCCGTGGAAAAAGCGAACAGGCCGCCCCGGGGCGGCCGGATAGGAACAGCGTGGCGAAGGAGGACAAGGTCGAATTCGAGGGCGAGGTGATCGAGGCCCTCCCCAACGCGATGTTTCGCGTGAAGCTGGACAACGACCACGTCGTGCTCGGCCATGTGGCGGGAAAGATGCGGCGCTTCCGTATCCGCATCCTGCCCGGCGATCGCGTGCGCTGCGAGCTCTCTCCATACGACCTGGACCGGGCACGGATCGTCTACCGGCATCGCTGAGCGCTCCCTGATCGAGGCGATCGCGGCGGCTCTGCAGAGCCCCGCCCGATCGCCGAGGCTGCTGCGGGGGATGGGCGACGACGCTGCGGTCGTGCGGGCCGGGGGAGCGCTCGCGGTGACCTCGATCGACACGATGGTCGAGGGGGTGCACTTCCGCCTCGCCGACGGCTGGGCGACGCCGAGCGAGGTGGGCCACCGCGCGCTCGCGGGAGCCCTCTCGGACCTCGCCGCGATGGGCGCCGCAGCGGGCGAGGCCTTCATCTCGCTAGGCCTGCCGGATCGGTTCGGCCAGGACGAAGCGCTGGCGCTCGTCGAGGCCGCGGACATGTTGGCCCTGCGGACCGGAACGGCGATCGCCGGCGGCGACGTGGTGGCCTCACCCGTCCTGTCGGTGTCGGTCACCGTCACGGGTTGGGCCGAGCAGGAGGAGCAGCTGGTCGGGCGCGACCGCGCGCGGGCGGGCGACCTGGTGGGCGTCACCGGCGAGCTCGGCGCGGCGGCCGCGGCGCTCGCGGTGATGGAAGGGCGCGCAGCCCGCGGGGCCGCTGCGGATCTGTGCCTGGGCCGCGCCCGCGAGCCCGAGCCGCGGCTGCTCGAGGGGCGGGCACTCGCGGGGGCAGGCGTGAACGCGATGATCGACCTCTCCGACGGGCTCGCCGGCGACGCCGGCCACATCGGCCGCGCCTCGGGCCTCGAGCTTCGCGTGTCGCTCGAGCGCCTTCCGCTCGCGGACGGCGAGGCGGAGGTAGCCGAGCAGCTCGGCATCGCGCCGGCGGAGCTCGCCGCCGGCGGCGGCGAAGACTACGAGCTGTGCTTCACAGTGCCGCCCGAGCGCCGCGGCGCCGTCGAGCAGGCGCTGGAAGATCTCTCGCTCGCGCGCGTCACATGGATCGGGGAGGTCGCGGCGGGGCCTCCCGGAGTCACATTGCTAGGCCGCGGGGGCGACGTAGTACGGGCTGAGGGATTTGAGCACCGCTGGTAGTTCGTGCGGCGCGGGAGGCTGCAGCGGGTACTCGAGTGCCCTCGGCAGCTGCCCTTCGGTGAGCAGGCGCGCCGGCCCGACCGGCACGGCCCGCGTCAAGCGGCCGTAGACCAGCAGCCGTTTGGCAGCGCTGAAGAGCGGGGTGCAGGCTGACAGCACGACACGGCTGTAGCCGACCTCGGAGGTGGCCGCCTTGACGTCCGCGGGCTGCACGATGCGGCGGCCGACGACGGTGTAGGTGAAATGCGCATAGGGCATCTGCAGCTGGATCTGATCGCCGGTGCGCAGCGAGTCGATGTGGCGAAACGGCGCCAGATAGGTGGTGCGGTGGCCGGCGATCAGCGTCGTGCCCGCGATGCCGGGGAAGGTCGTCGCGGTGTAGAAGCCCGGTCCGCTCTCGAGGTCCGAGGTGTCGGTGCCGTCGACCATCACGAAGCTCGCGCTGATCGCCGGGATCACGATGCGTCCGATCGGCCCGCCGTTCTTCGCCTGCGTCTGCAGCTGCGCGGCGAGATAGGCGATGCGGTTGCGCTCGCTGGCGATTGCAGTCAGGGCGTGTTCCTCGCCGGCGCTCGGCCGCGCGCCTTCGACCTGCTTGAGCTCACCCTTCAGGTGGTCCTGGCGGAGTTTGCCGATCAGCGCCGAGATCGGCTCCTGCCAGAGCAACGTGACGGCGCCGTCCGCGAGCGCCAGGGCGCCCAGGAGGATCATCGCGATTGCCAGCCAGCGCATCGCCCGCGAGGAGCGCGAGCGACGCCTGCGGGCGCGCGCCGCGGGGTGGGGGGTCCTGATGACAGGATCGGGAACTCGCTCACCGCCTTCATCGTCGCAGAGCCGACTCCGTACCTCCGAGCGAGCCCGGACCGGCGTAGCTCATCGGACCCCGGATCGTGATCTCGAGGCCCTGCTCGGCGATCGGCGGGGCGAGATCCTCGTAGCCGCGCAGCGCGAGCATCAGCGCGCCCGCCCCGCAGCCGAAGGCGATGCTCCACAAGAGCGCGGAGCCGAGGCCGACGTGGCCGCCCGCGAGCAGCAGCACCGCGCTCCAGGCCAACTCGCCCGGGCCGAGCCCGAGCTGGCGGGCGTAGAAGGCCAGCAGCAGCCCGAGCGGCAGTAGCCCGAGCGCGACGATCCCCAGCGCGATCGGGGGGCGGGGACGCAGCTCGGGCGCGGCGAGCAGCAGCCACAGGTGCAGCGCCGGGATCGCCAGCAACGCGGTGTAGGGGTTCCCGATCCAGACGAGCAGGGCGAGGACCGTGAGGATCAGCTGCAACGGCAGCCCGGCGACGTCGGGGTCGGGCCTCCGCGCCGGCGAGCCGATGCCGAGACGCCGCATCAGCGCCCCCCACAGCAGCCAGGACAGCAGGAACGTCAGCGCGACGGCGACGAGGGCGGTGATCGCCGCGCCGTCCAGTGGCATCGCGCCAGCGGGCACGGGAACCGAGGGCGCCGCGCCGATGATCCCGAGACGGCCGAGCACCCAGCAGAACACTGCGCAGCAGAAAAACGGCAGTCCGCAGGCGAGCGCCCAGACAGTCCACCGTCCCACCGGCTGCTTGCGGCGACGCACGCGAGCAAGGCCGTCGGCGCCGGCGACGAGCGGAGGCAGCAGCAGCGTCCCGAGCAGCAGGCGGATCGCCCACTCGGGCACCGTCTTGTGCTGCAGCGACACACCTGTCTGCAGCGTCGGGGGAACGTCGCGAGCGGTGTCGAGCGCGTCGATCGCGCTGAGCGTGCCGCGACCCAGCAGTTCGAGCCGTTCTAGGCTCGTGCGCTCCGCGGCGCCGACCCGTTCGCCGCTCGCTCCGACGAGCACGGCGGGCAGGCCCCGGGCATCGAGCACGCCCTGCTCGCCCACTGCGGCAGGGAAGCTGAGGTGGGCGAGCTGGCCCAGCGTGCTGGGCGCGCCGGGATCCCAGCCGGACTCGCGTTTGATCGCGTCGGCTACGGTCCGCTGCAGGGCCTCCGGGGCCGATCCGAAACCATCGGAGTAGGGCACGACGAGCGGGCGGCGCAGGCTCGCTCCGGCGAGGTCGCCGAGCGCGATCGCGGCGTCGAAGGGCCCGTGCACGCCGGCCGCTTCGAGGCTTTCGCCGAGCCCTGCCGCGCCCGCGTCGCCGCCGCTGCCGCCGGAGGTCGAGGCCAAGACGATCGTGCGCCTGGTCTCCCTCGCCGCGAACACCCGTGCGAGCTCGAGCAGCGCGGCGGTCCCTGATAGCTCACCGCGCGACCCGCTTGCGGCGGCGTCCCGGTGGGCGACGATCACGATCGGCGTGGCGCTGGTGGAGCCGGGGCGCACGGCGATCACCGTGGTCAGACGTCGCTGACCTTCGACCGTCTGCCCTTCGACGTGGCGCGTGTGAACCACGAAGCCGCCGGCCCCGGTTCCGCCGAGGCCCCGCATCGTGGCACCGATGTAGGAGGCGAGCGCCTCGTCGCCGGCGCCGCCCGGACGCCGGTCGGGGAAGCGGGCAGCGAGGGACCCCAGTTCCGCGTAAGCGCGCGCGCCGTCGAAGGCGTCCGGGGCTAGCGTCGTGGTGGCCGGGGCGGGCCGGCTGCCCAGCGAGAATGCGGCGACGCCGAGGGCGATGACGAAGGGGACGAAGGCGGCACGGTAGAGGCGCCCGTTGAGCATGCGCAGACGATAGTCCCGGCGGCGGTTCGCCGCGCAGACCGTCCTCGGGCGCGGGCGCGGGCGGCCCAAACGCGCCGAGCGGCGCGGACGTCGCGGTCAGCTGCCCGCGACGGGGGTGAGATATCGTGCCGCCGCGTGCTCCAGCCCGTAGCCGTTGCCAACAAGACGCTCGCCGATTACACGCACATCGTCGGCCGCGAGCTGATCGCCGAAATCCGCGAGCTGGCCGAGCCGCTGCAGGGAGAGCGCATCGTCCATGTCTCGGCGACGGCCTTCGGGGGTGGCGTCTCGGAGATCCTCTACACGCTGGTTCCCCTGATGCGCGACGTCGGGCTGGACTGCGAGTGGCAGGTGATCTACGGCCGCGAAGAGTTCTTCAACGCGACGAAGCTGATGCACAACGCGCTGCAGGGCGCCGCCCAGGACCTCGACTCCGAGCAGTGGGCGACCTGGAAGCGCTTCAACGAGATGAACGCGCGCGAGTTGAGCGACGGCTGGGACGTGTGCCTGATCCACGACCCGCAGCCCGCCGGCCTCTTCAATCTCGTGCCGGAGAAGGCCAAGGGCTGGATATGGCGGTGCCACATCGACCTCTCGACGCCGAACCAGGACACGATCTCGCAGCTGATGCCGTACATCGAGAACTACCCGGAGTCGCTGTTTCACCTGGAGTCCTATGTGCCCAAGGGGATGCAGGGCCACGTCAACGTGGTGCCACCGGCGATCGACCCGCTGACACCGAAGAACATGGCGCTCTCGCCCGAGGACGGCGCGTTCGTGTGCGGCCAGTTCGGGATCGACGTCGACCGGCCGCTGATGTGCCAGGTGTCGCGCTTCGACCCGTGGAAGGACCCCCTTGGCGTGATCGACGCCTACCGGCAGGTCAAGGAGGAGATGCCCGAGGTGCAGCTGGCGCTGGTCGGATCGATGGCCAGCGACGACCCCGAGGGGTGGGACTTCTTCAACGCCACGATCGCCCACGCGGACGGGGACCCGGACGTGCACATCCTCAACAACTTCAACAACGTCGGCGCGATCGAGGTGAATGCTTTTCAGTCTCACTCCGACGTGCTGATCCAGAAGTCCACCCGCGAGGGCTTCGGGCTGACCGTCTCAGAGGCGATCTGGAAGGGCCGTCCCTTCATCGGCGGCGACGTCGGCGGCATCCCCTTGCAGATCGAGGACACCGTGACCGGTTACCTCGTCTCGAGCGTCGAGCAGTGCGCCCAGCGGAGCCTGGAGATCCTTCGCGATCCCGAGCTGGGGCGTTCGCTGGGGCGGCGCGGCAAGGAGTACGTCCGACAGCACTTCCTGACGCCGCGCTATCTGCGCGACTACCTGCGGATCTTCAACGAGCTCAAGGAGAGCTGACGGCGATGCCGGCACAGCGGACTCCGCTGGTGCTGGTCTCCAACCGCGGCCCGGTCACGTTCCAGGCGGGCGGCGAGCTGCAGAGGGGCTCGGGAGGCCTTGTCACGGCTCTGACGGGTCTCGCATCCCACCGCGAAGCGATCTGGATCGCCTCGGCGATGAACGAGTACGACGCGCAGATCTCGCGGGAGCACGGCGGCAAAGCGTTCCCGGTCGTGGCGCCGGGCGGCAGCGAATACCAGGTGCGCCTGGTCGTCAGCGACCCGGACGCCTATGACCGGTTCTACAACGTCTTCGCCAACCCGATGCTGTGGTTCATCCAGCATTACCTGTGGGATCTGTCCAACGCCCCGGACATCCGCAGGGAGGAGATCGACGCCTTCGAGTTCGGCTACAACGCCGTCAACGAGGATCTGGCCAAGGCGGTGGTGGAAGAGCTGGAGGGGGAGGAGGAACCGATCGTGATGGTTCACGACTACCACCTCTACACGCTGCCCCACCTGATTCGCAGAGCGCGGCCCGATGTGTTCCTGCACCACTTCATCCACATTCCCTGGACGCAGCCGGACGCCTGGCGCGTGCTGCCCTCGCGGATCCGCCGGGAGATATTCGCGGGGCTGCTAGCGAACGACATCATCGGCTTCCACACCCGCTCCTACCGTCACAACTTCCTGCAGTGCTGCCGCGACCTGATGGAGCTGGAGGTCGACTTCGGCGAGGGCGTGGTGAGGTTCGGGGAGCGTGACGTGTGGGTCCGCGCCTATCCGCTGCCGATCGACCACCGGGCGACGCGCCAGATCGCGGCGGGCGAGCGCGTCGCCGAGTTCGAGCGCACCCTGCTGGAGCGCCGCCGCGACTTCCTGATCCTGCGCGTCGACCGCGCAGACCTCTCGAAGAACGTGCTGCGCGGGTTCTCCGCGTTCGACCTGTTCCTGGAGCAGCACCCCGAGTTCAACGAGCGGGTTACGTTCGTCGCACAGCTGATGCCGTCGAGGACGGATGTTCCGCAGTACGCCGAGTACCTGGAGCGAATCGAGGCGCTCGTGGCCGTCGTCAACCACCGCCACGGCACACCGGACTGGATGCCGATCCAGTTGAAGCTCCGCGACAACCTCGAGGAGGCGATGGCCGCCTACAAGCACTACGACCTGTTGCTCGTCAACGCGATGTTCGACGGCATGAACCTCGTCGCCAAGGAGGGGCCGATCGTCAACGAGCGCGAGGGCGTGTCGATCCTCTCCGAGAACACGGGCGCCCACGAGGAGCTCGGGGAGTACGCCCTTTCGGTCAACCCCTTCGACATCCAGGAGCTCGCCGACTCGATCCACACCGCTCTGACGATGGCTCCGCAGGAGCGGGCCCGCCGCGCCGCCGGCCTGGCGGCGATCGTCACCTCTCGCGACCCCGGCGACTGGATCGACGAGCAGCTCGCTGACATCAAGGCCAAGGGCCGGTCGCGGGTGCAGGCGTAGCATCACGAACCCGCTACTCTTCTCCGTCGCATGACGCTTCCCGCGCCGACATATGACCTGGTGTTGCTGCTCGACCCGCAGACCGAGGAATCGGCGCGCGCGAAGATCGTCTCCGACGCGGTCGCGGCGATCGAGGCCGAAGGCGAGATGGTCCACCAGGACGACTGGGGCGAGCGGGCCCTGACCTACCCGATCGAGCGCCGAACGAGCGCGCAGTACCACCTGCTGCAGTTCCACGTCGGCCAGACGGCGCTGCTCGAGGGCCTCGACCGCACGCTCAGGATCACCGACGGCGTACTGCGCCACCGCATCATCAAGCTCAAGCCGGGACCACCGCCTGCGCCCAACATGGGCTCCGCGCCTCCGCCCCGCCAGGCCGATGCAGGCGAGGCGCCTCCCGCACCGCGGGCGGCGACTGAGGATGCCCCCGCGGAGAGCCCGGCAGCCCGGCCGAGGACGCCTCCTAGCGCGACTTCGACAAGTGGCTGCCTCGTAATAAGATCGGGGCAGGATGGCTTGGCGCGAGGACATGGGCGACGGCACGGTGTCAAGAAGCGACGTGCTGCGCGACTCGCCGCCGATGTTCGAGTCACGGGTGCTCGACGCGCTTTCGCGGGTGCACCCCGCAGTGCCGATCCTGATCTTCCTACCGGCGATCGTGCTGATGGCCGCCTGGTCGCTGTCGGAGATCAGCGTGCTCGGCACCGCCGGACTGGTGCTCGCGGGGTACGCGACGTGGACCTTGTTCGAGTACTGGCTGCACCGGCTCGTGTTCCACTTCGAGCCTGCGGAGGGTATCGGCGCGAGGCTGCACTGGATCATCCACGGCGTCCACCACGACCATCCGAACGACCCGATGCGGCTGGTGATGCCGCCTGCCGTCAGCGTGCCCCTCGGGGCCGCGGTCTTCGGCCTGATGTACCTGATCGCAGGCCACCGCTATGCGCCCGCGCTGGGCGCCGGCTTCTTCGCCGGCTATCTGGTCTACGACATGATGCACTACTACCTGCACCACTTCGCCCCGCACGGACGGCTCGGCCGGATCCTGCGCGAGCGGCACATGCGCCACCATTTCCAGGACGACACGAAGGGATTCGGGATCAGCGCTCCCTACTGGGACGAGGTCTTCCGCACCTCGCCCCGCGCCAAGCGATCCTCGCAATGAGCGGGATCCCGGAGGGGCGCCGCTGAATCGCGCCCGCCGGCCGCTCTACACTCGCAGGCCGGGCCGCACAGCGGACTCAGAGCAACAGAGCCGAAAGGAAGAGAGCCGTGGCCGCAACGAACATCAACCGGGTCGTGCTGACCGGAAACCTGACAAGTGACCCCGAGCTGCGCTCGCTCCCGAGCGGCACTTCGGTGTGCAAGCTGCGGGTCGCCTGCAACACCCGACGCAAGAACGGCAGTACCGGCGAATGGGAGGACAAGCCCAACTACTTCGACGTGACCGTCTGGGGCGCGCAGGGGGAGAACGCCGCCCGCTACCTGTCCAAGGGCCGCCCTATCGCCGTCGACGGCCGGCTCGAGTGGCGGGAGTGGGAGACCCAGGAGGGCGCCAAGCGCCAGGCAATCGATATCATTGCCGACTCGGTGCAGTTCCTGGGCTCGCGCGATGAAGGCTCCGGTGGGGGCGGATTCACGGGCAACGGGGGCTCGAAAGGCAGTGATGTCCCCGTCGACGACGGGGATTTCCAGACCGCACCGGCCGGCGGCTCGGCCGCCGACGAGGACATCCCCTTCTAGCCACACAGCGAGGTCTCGACAGTGTTTTCCAGTACACCCCGTCCCGGTCGCCCGCGCGGCCACCGTGAATCCTGATGGCGAAGGCGCGCGGTCGCGGCAAGCCGGTTCGCCGCAGGGACAAGCGGGGTGGCCCCGGGAGCGGCAGGCGCAAGTCCTGCCAGCACTGCAAGGACAAGGTCGAGCAGGTCGACTACAAGGACGTCGCGTCGCTGCGCAAGTTCATCTCCGAGAAGGGCAAGATCCGCTCGCGGCGGATCACCGGCTCGTGCCGCCGCCACCAGGTGCAGATCGCGCAGGCCGTGAAGCGCGCGCGCGAGCTCGCGCTGCTGCCGTACGTGAACGAGGGCGGTCGTGACGACGGTCCTCGGCGCGGCCGGGACAGGGACTAGGCGCTCGCCTCGATGCCGGAAGCGATCCTTCTCAAAGACGTCGAGGAGCTCGGCGAGCAGGGCAAGGTGGTCGACGTCTCCAAGGGCTACCTGCGCAACTACCTGATCCCGCGCAAGCTCGCCCAGCCCGCCACGAAGGGTGCGATCGAAACGATCCGCCAGCGCCAGGCGGCCGAAGAGCGCGCCGCCCGGGAGGCGGTCGAGAAAGCCCAGGAGAACGTCAACCTGCTGAACCGCACGGTGCTGACGATCCCCCAGCAGGCCGGCGCGGACGGGCGCCTGTTCGGTTCGGTCACGGCGCAGGACATCGCCACGGCGATCCGCGAAGCCCGTGGCCTGCGGATCGACAAACGCAACGTGCACATGCCCGAGCCGATCAAGAACGTGGGCACGTACATGGTCGTCGTCGATGTCGTCGACGGCGTCACCGCGACCATCAAGACGATGGTCGTCGCGAAGAAATGACGCTGCGCACCTGAGCCGATCGTCCCGTGCCGCCGACGCGGCAGGGGGACGAGTCGTCTCAGGCGCTTCGCTTACCGAAACAGAAGGCCCCGCGAGTGTTGTCTGCATGCGAACATTTGTTCGGTCCGGCGGCTCCGGGACACTTCGGGACATGTCCGTCGCGCCGCCGCGGATCGCGTGCTCGCCCTCGCTCCTCGCCTCTCCGAGAGGACGATCATTTTCATGCCGCATTTGCGGGAACGGCCTCGGGACCGGCCGTCCGGCGACCCTAAACTCGCGCATCTAGATGAGCGCAGTCTCGACATCCAACGGCGTCTCCCAGTCCCCCGGCGGAGCGATCGCCCCGCCGCACAACCTCGACGCCGAGCAGTCGGTGCTCGGCGCGATCCTGCTCTCTGACCGCTCGCTGTATGCCCTGGTGATCGAAGAGGGCCTGCGCCCGGAGGACTTCTACCGGGAGCGGCACGCGACGATCTACGAAGCGATGCTCGCGCTCTACAACGAGAGCGAGCCGGTTGACGTGCTGACGGTGACGGACCGCCTACGCCAGATGAACAAGCTGGCGGATGCCGGCGGCCAGGCGGCAGTCGACGAACTCACGGGCGTCGTGCCGGCGGCCGGTCATGCCCGCCGCTACGCACAGATCGTCCGCGAGAACGCCCTGCTGCGGCGGCTGCTGAAGACCTCCTACGTGATCCAGGAGAGCGTGCTGGGACACGAGGCCCCGCCGCGGGAGCTGGTCGAGCAGGCCGAGAAGGCGATGCTCGAGGTGGCCCGCGACGATCGCCAGCAGGACTTCCGGGCGATCGAGGAGGTGCTGCACGAGGAGCTCGACAAGCTGCACCGCCTGTCGCTGGAAGGCACCTCGCTGACCGGCACGCCGTCGGGCTTCAAGGACCTCGACGAGATCACAGGCGGCTTCCAGCCCGGCAACCTGATCATCATCGCGGCCCGCCCCGCGATGGGCAAGAGCGCCCTGGTCTGCAACATCGCCGAGAACGCGGCGGTCGACCACAACAAGCCCGTCGCCCTGTTCTCGCTGGAGATGGCGGAGGCCGAGCTCGCGCAGCGCTTCGTCGCCTCCCAGGCGCGCATCAAGGGCGAGGAGCTGCGCAAGGGCCGCGTGTCCGAGCAGCGCTGGCCGAAGATCCTGACCGCCTCCCAGCGCCTCGCGGCCTCGCCCTTGTGGGTCGACGACTCCAGCGACGTAGGGATGCTCGAGATACGCGCAAAGGCGCGCCGTCTGCACAGCCAGTGCGAGGGCGGCCTCGGGCTGATCATCATCGACTACCTGCAGCTGATGCGCACAGACAGTCGCTACGACAGCCGCGTCACCGCCGTGGGCGAGCTGAGCCGGGGGCTGAAGATCCTCGCGCGCGAGCTCGGCGTGCCCGTGATCGCTCTTTCACAGCTGAGCCGCGCCGTGGAGACGCGGCCGGACAAGAAACCCCAGCTCTCGGACCTGCGCGAGTCGGGGAACCTCGAGCAGGACTCCGACCTGGTGATGTTCATCTACCGCGATGAGTACTACGACGAGGACTCCGAGCGCCCCGGCGAGGCCGACCTGATCATCGCCAAGCATCGCAACGGGGCCGTCGGCAAAGTCACGCTGACCTTCCAGAAGGAGTACCCGAAGTTCATGAACTACGCCGGCGAGCGTTACGCGCAGTGAGCGGCGAGGAGATCGACCGAATCGTCGAGGAGCTCCCGCGGGTGCGCGACCTGCGACCTGCCGGCGCCACTTCCAATGGGAGCGGCTGCGTGCTGAGGATCTGCGACGGCAGCGGCTTCGTGGTGGACGAGGAGACGAATACGGCAAGCGACTGCGAGTGCCGCGCCGCGCGCATCGCGGGGGCCCGCACCCGCAGCCTCGAGGGACGGATCCCTCGCCGCTACCGGGGCGTGTCGTTCGACCGCCCCCCGGTGAGCGACATCGCACGCACCGCCCCTGACCAGATCCATGCGGTGCGGCGATACATCCAGGACATCGGCGAGAACCTCGACTCCGGCCGCGGCCTGTGGCTGTGGGGTGACGTCGGCACCGGCAAGACGACGCTCGCGATGCTCGTCTCCAAGGCGGTGATCGACGCCGGCCGCTCGGTGGCGATCTACTCGCTTCCCCGCCTGCTGAACCTGCTGCGGGAGTCGCTGGAGTCGCCCGGAGGCCTGCTCGACCTGCTCGACCGGCTGGGGGCCGTCGACCTGCTGCACATCGACGACCTCGGCGCCGAGAACCAGACCGACTGGGTACTCGAGCAGCTCTATTCGATCGTCAACGCCCGCTACGAGGCCCAGCGGTCGATCATCGCCACCACGAACCTCCCGCCCGACGAGCTCGGCGAGCATCTCGGGGAGCGCACCGTCTCGCGGCTCGTGGAGATCTGTGGCGACCCGATCACGCTCGCGGGCGAGGACCGGCGGCGCGAGTACCCGATCGATCCCGCCAGCTTCGCCCCGCGTCCGGCCTGACCGCCGGTGTCGCCCTCACCGCCTCGCGTCCGGCCTGATCGCGCGTGTCGCCCTCATCGCTCCGCCTCCGGCGTAACCGCCCCCGGGCGCAGCGCCGCCGCTCCCTAAACTGACCCCCTCATGCCGGGAATAGTCGTGGTAGGCGCCCAATGGGGCGATGAGGGCAAGGGCAAGATCACCGATCTCCTGGCCGAGCACGGCGACGCCGTCGTGCGCTTTCAGGGCGGCAACAACGCCGGCCACACGATCGTACGCGGCGACCAGGAGTGGAAGCTGCACCTGATCCCCTCGGGGATCCTCTATCCGGGCAAGCGCTGCGTGATCGGCAACGGCGTGGTGATCGACCCCCGGGTGCTGATCGAGGAGCTCGACGCGCTGCGGGCCCGGCGGGTCGACGTCGGCGGCCTGCGGATCTCCGCCAATGCCCATCTGATCATGCCCTACCACCTGCTGCTCGACTCCGCCGGCGAGGCGAAGCTCGGCAAGCTCCAGATCGGTACGACCCGCCGCGGCATCGGCCCCTGCTATGCGGACAAGGCCGCACGGCTCGGCATCCGCGTGCAAGACCTGCTCGACGAGAAGATCCTGAAGAAGAAGATCGTCGCCGCGATGGAGCCCAAGCGGCTGTCGCTGCGGCCCTTCGAGAAGGACCCCGCGCTCGACCTCCGCACGATGACCGAGGAATACCTGATCTTCGGCCACCGCCTCGAGCAGCACATCGCGGACACCTCGAAGCTGATGTGGGAGCTGCTCGATGAAGGCGCCACCGTGATCCTCGAGGGCGCCCAGGGCGCGATGCTCGACATCGACCACGGCACCTATCCCTTCGTCACCTCCTCGAATCCTCTCGCCGGCGCAGCCTGCGTCGGCACCGGCATCGGTCCCAAGGCGATCGAGGAGGTATGGGGCATCTCCAAGGCCTACACGACCCGCGTCGGCGCCGGCCCCTTCCCGAGCGAGCTCCACGACGAAATGGGCGAGACGATCCGCGAACGAGGAGGCGAGTTCGGCACTACCACGGGACGTCCGCGCAGAACCGGCTGGCTGGACCTCGTCGCGCTCCGCTACGCGGCACGCCTGAACACGATGACCGCGCTCGTCGTGACGAAGCTCGACGTCCTCTCGGGCTTCGACCGCATCAAAGTCTGCACCAGCTACCGGGGCGCGGAAGGGGCGGAGTTCGAGGACTTCCCCTATCACCAGACGGTCCTTCATCACTCAGAGGCCGAGCTCACCGAGCTGCCCGGCTGGAGCGAGGACCTGGGCGAGTGCCGCACACTCTCCGACCTCCCCCAGGGCGCCCGCGAATACCTCGACTTCATCGCAGAGCACACCGGCGCGCCCGTCGCTCTGATCGGCGTCGGGCCCGGCCGCGAGCAGGTGATCTGGACCGAGGCGGGCCAGCAGACCGTGATCGGCGCGGCGGCGGCGCCCTCGGCGGCCGGCGCCTAGCGTTCCAGCGTCGCTCGGGCGCCAGCCGGAGTCGTCGTCCCGTAGATGGCGCTCAGCCAGATCGGCAAGAGCACCTCGAGCAACCGCTCCTCGGCCAGCGCCGGTGCTTCGCCCGTGAAGGCCGCATACAGCACGCGCTCGTTCATCGACACCAGCGCCACCGCGAGGTCGCGAGCGAGCACGCCCTCGGGCGCGGCCCCGCGGGCGCGCTCGGCTTCAATCGCCGCGGCCGTGTCGTCGACCCAGCTCTCCATCACCCCTGACCACAGCTCCCTCGCCTCGGCGCTGACCGCACGGATCTCGGCCCCCGCGAGGGCTACGGCTCGATGTGCGCCGAAGACCCCGAAGATCGTCTCGAGGCCTTCCCGCCAACGCGCCGCCGGGTCCTCCGCGAGATGCTCGAGCACCTGCGCCCGCCCCGAGTCGGCCTCCGCCACGAGACGATCGATCAGCGACAGGAAGACGGCCTCCTTCGAGGGGAAGTAGAAGTAGAAGCTCGGGCGGGAGATGCCCGCGCCGCGGGCCAGGTCATCTACGGAGATCTGCTGCGGCGAGCGCTCCTCGAGCAGCCGCTCGGCCGTCGCGAGGATCGCGGACTCCCGCTCCTCGCCGCTGACCCGCGCCGCGCGCCGGCTGCGGCCAGCCCCGCCGGCGGCGCCTGCCCTCGCTGCGGATTGGGTGGCTGTCGCGCGGGAGCTCATCGGCTCCGCCACTATACCCTCGCAGGCCACCTCGTTCAACACAGTGTTGACAGGACCGACGCGACGTTGATAACGTGGGCGCCGTGGTCAGCGAGTCGACGCCCTGCGATCGGCGGCACCTGGGATCTGTTCCGCTACCCGGGCGTCCGCTCGGACTCGGACATGTTCACGCTCGGCTACTCCTTCAAGCCCTGGCGGGAGGCGCAGGCGATCGCCGACGGCGGGGCGATCCGCAGCTATATCCGGGAGGCCGCCCAGGAGCACGGCGTCGGCGAGCGGATTCGCTTCCACAGCCGCGTGCGCGCCGCCGAGTGGTCCTCCGAGCCGGCCCGCTGGACGGTGGAGATCGAGCACACCGACAGCGGGGAGCGCTCGACGATGACCTGCAACTTCCTGTTCGGCTGTACCGGCTACTACCGCTATGAGCAGGGCTACACCCCCCGCTTCGAGGGGGTGGAGCGCTTTGGCGGCGAGATCGTCCATCCCCAGCACTGGCCGGAGGACCTGGACTACAGCGGCAAGCGGGTGGTGGTGATCGGCAGCGGCGCGACGGCGGTCACGCTGGTGCCGGCGATGGCGCCGCAGGCCGCGCACGTGACGATGCTGCAGCGCTCCCCCAGCTATGTGCTGGCAGTGCCGAACCGCGATCCGGTCGCGGCGCTCGCCCGCCGCATGCTGCCCGAGCGCATCGCCTACTCGCTCGTACGCTGGAAGAACGTGATGCTGGCGATGGGCCTGTTCAAGCTCAGCCGCCGCGCACCGGACCTGATGAAGCGACTGTTGCGCAGGAGCGCCGAACGGCGCCTGCCGGCCGGCTATGACCTCGACACCCATTTCAAACCCCGCTACTCCCCTTGGGATCAGCGCATGTGCTTCGTCCCCGACGGCGACATGTTCGAGGCGATCTCGGAGGGCAGCGCCTCGGTCGTCACCGGCGAGATCGACACCTTCACCGAGACGGGACTGCGCTTGAGCGACGGAAACGAGCTGACCGCCGACGTGATCGTGACGGCGACGGGCCTGAACCTGATGGCGCTCGGGGACATCGATGTGACCGTCGACGGTCGCCCCGTCGACCTCGCGGAGACGGTCGGCTACAAGGGCATGATGCTCAGCGGCGTGCCGAACATGGCGCTGACCCTCGGCTACACGAACGCCTCGTGGACGCTGAAGGCGGACCTCGTCAGCGAGTACGTCTGCCGGCTGCTGAACCACATGGCCGAGCGCGGCTACGAGCGCTGCATGCCGCTCGCACCCGACCCATCGCTGCCGACCGAGCCTTTCCTGGACCTCAAATCGGGATACGTGCAGCGCTCGCTCCATCTACTGCCGCGCCAGGGCGCGATCGCGCCGTGGCGGCTCAACCAGAACTATCCGCTCGACGTTCGCCTGCTCCGCCGGGGAGCGCTCGAGGATGCCGGCATCGAGTTCTCCTCGCGGGCCACTGCGGCGCCGCCGAGCTCAGAGCCGGCGCTGGCAGCGTGAGTCACTGCTGGTGCAGCGTCTCGCCCGCCTCGAGCATCGCGACGAATGCCGCCAGCCGCCGTGCGCGGGTCTCCGGCCGCTTGGCCTGATCCAGCCGGTACAGGATCGAGTATCGGTTCTGGGCGCTGAGGGTCGTGAACGCCGCGGCAGCGTCAGGCCGCGCGTCGAGCTCCCGCTGCAGGTCCGCGGGCACCACCGACTCGCGCTGCGGCGCGTAGGCGCGCTCCCAGCGGCCGTCCGTGCGGGCGCGCTCGACCTCGGCGTGCCCCGCCGGCGTCATCCGCTTCGCAGCGATCAGCGCCTCGGCCTTCTCGCGATTGATCCTTGACCACGGGCTGCGCGCCCGCCGCGGCGTGAAGCGCTGCAGGAAGCGCAACTCGTCGAGGCGCTCGCGGCGGCCGTCGATCCACCCGAAGCAGATCGCGTGTTCGAGGACCTCGGGATAGCGGACACTCTCGATGCCGCTCGCCTTCTTGGCGATCGAGAGCCACACACCCGGCGCTGTGCTGTGATTCTCGGCGAGCCACGCACGCCAGTCCTGCTCCGAGGCGAAGGACAGCACGGGGAGGCCGTCGGCACCGTCCATCGCTCGCAGCCTAGTCCGCCGGCGGCAGGGATCAGGCGGCGCGGGCCGCGCCCGCGCCCGCCAACCGCAGGCCCTGTGCGTGACCAGCCGCGATCACCGCTGCGCGGCGCGAGCGGCTCATCAGGTTCACCCCCATCGCGCCGGCGCTCGCCTCGTCGGGGTTGATCGTGCGGACATGAGCGCCGCGATGGCGCAGCGCGAGCGCCTCGCTGCTCGCCGCTCCACGCGAGATCGGCCCGATCGCGCCCACCAGGGCGCCGCGTGAGGGACGCAGCGAGCCCGTCGGGTTCAGGCACAGCACCCGCTCGCCCCGCCCGGCCGGCACCGCGTCCATGTTCGTCGGGCTCCAGGCGCCGCCGTCGACGTATTCGCGGGCGCCGATCGAAACGGGAGAGAACACGCCGGGGATCGCGCAGGACGCGAGCACCGCCTGGGCGACGGTCGCACTCGGCGCGCCGGGGCTGCCGAAGATCACGCGGCGGCCGCTCTCCAGCTCGACCGCCGCGATCAACAGTCGCCCGTCGAAGACCGGAGCGGCAGCATCGATGATGCGCCCGAGCTCGGCCATCGAGCGCTCGCCGCGCGGGACGCGTCGCAGCATCGCCCGCCGCAGCATCGCTCCGCCGCCGGCCGTCGAGTTGAGGGCGAGCGAGGCCAGCGGCGCGGCGGCCGCGCCGCCCAGCTCGAGCGCCGCGGCCAGGGCGCCGTTTCGACCACTCGGGGGAGCGTCATCCTCTACGCCCGCCGCGGACGCGAGCCCCTCGCCCGCGAGCTCCAATCGCGACGCCGGGTCGATGCCGGCAGCCAGCGAGGCGGCGACGATCGAGCCCGCCGAGGTGCCGAGCATAAAGCGCGACCCGCGGGCGTCGAATCCGCCGCCCTGTGCGATCCCCGCCAGCACCGCCGAGAGCCACGCCTCGCCGAGCACGCCCCCACCGCCCAGCACGAGCGCGTCGGGCGGCGTCGAGTCCAAGTTGGCCATCCGCTAAGGGTAGCCTGGGCCGCACCTGCAACCTTGGGCTTAAGAGGCCCTCTGCAGTCGGCCGGCCACCGGAGGCTGCCCCGTCAGCTGCGCAGGAACAGCTTGACACTCCTGCGGCGCGCGAATAGGGTGCTCGGGACCGGGCGGAGGGGGCTCCGTGTGAAAAAGGGGGGTCGCGGCGCCGAGCGCGAAGCGGTCCCGCGCAAGCGAGACACGGAGGGATCATGAGCGCACGTACGAGGCTGTCCGGGCGGTTGAGGCTGCTGATCTGCGGAATCCTGTTCGGGCTCGCGATGCTGGCGCCTGTCGGCACGGGCACGGCGAGCGCGGTCGAACCGTGCCCTGCCGGCACGTATTCGGAAAGCGGCTCCACGCCATGCACCGCGGCCAGCCCCGGTCACTACGTTGCGGGCACGGGCAGCAAATCCCAGACGCTGTGCCCTGTCGGCGCCTTCCAGCCGAACTTCGGCGCCGCCGTATGCATCTCCGCCCAGCCGGGCTTCTACGTCTCCTCCCCGGGACAGGCCGCCGAGAACGCATGCCCCGCCGGCGCCTACCAGCCCAACAGCGGCGCGTCGTCCTGCCAGACAGCGCAACCGGGCCACTACGTTCCTTCCGCGGGCTCCAGCAGCCAGACGTCCTGCGTCGCCGGCAGCTACCAGCCGAACTTCGGGTCCGCAAGCTGCTTCTCTGCGACCGCGGGGCACTACGTCGCCTCCTCCGGGCAGAGCTCCCAGTCGGCCTGCCCGGCGGGCAGCTACCAGCCGAACTCCGGCTCGACCGCGTGCTTCTCCGCGACCGCCGGCAACTACGTCCCGGCGAGCGGTGAAGCGGCCCAGACGGCCTGTCCCGCCGGCTACTACCAGCCCGCGACGGGGCAGATCTCCTGCATAGCCGCCGGCGAAGGCAACTACGTGCTCGGAACGGGTCAGACCGCGCAGACGCCGTGCCCGGCCGGCTCCTACGAGCCGGCGACCGCGGCCAGCGCGTGCACGCCGGCGTCGGCCGGCAACTTCGTCTCCTCGACGGGTCAGAGCGCGCAGACGCCCTGCGCCGCGGGCAGCTACCAGCCCGAAGCCGGAGAATCGTCCTGCCTGGAAGCGCAGGTCGGCTACTTCGTCAGCACGACCGGGGCGAGCACCGAGGCGGCGTGCCCGGCCGGTAAAACGACTGCGGGCACCGGCTCCGCATCCGAAGCGGCGTGCATCCCGGCCCCGCTCGCAGTCGAAACGGCCTCCTTGCCCGAAGCGACCCGCGGCCAGGCCTACAGTTTCCAGCTCACGGCGGCGAACGGAACCCAGCCCTACAAATGGAAAAAGGTCGGCAAACTCCCGAAAGGCCTGAAAATCACCAAAGAAGGCCTGCTGACCGGCGCGCCGAACACGAAACTGGTGGCCGGAACATATGAAGTCACGGTGGCCGTCAAGGACAGCTCGAAACCGAAGATCACCGCCTCGCGGACGCTGTCGCTTGTGATCGGCTGACCTAGAAGCAGCAGCGGAGCTCGGTCAGTGTGTGCGGCAACTCCGCCGTGTTCTCCCATCGCTCGACCGAGTTGTTCGCCATCGTCGCGAGCGAGCCTTAACGATCGTCACGGGCCGGAAGCCTTTCCGATCAGTGACGGCTCAATCGAACGTCACGAAAACCGGCGATATACAGCGATTCTCGCGTATGGGCCGTGCAGGAATCGAACCTGCAACCTTGGGCTTAAGAGGCCCCTGCTCTGCCGGTTGAGCTAACGGCCCGGGGAAGGGCGCCGGGCGATCTCGATCGGTGCCGGCTCGGGCCAGAGTCTAGCCGAGCCCGGCGGGACGGGCCGCTCAGAAGACGACCGTGCGAAGGCCGTCCACGAGCACCCGGTCCTGCAGGTGCATCGAGACGGCACGGGACAGCACCAGACGCTCGACGTCGCGGCCCACGCGCTCCAGCTCGGCGGCGCTCTGGCGATGATCCACCCGCACCACGTCCTGGTCGATGATCGGCCCGTCGTCGAGCTCCTCCGTCACGTAATGCGCCGTCGCGCCGATCAGCTTCACGCCCCGGTCGTGGGCGCGGCGGTAGGGCTCCGCACCGGGGAACGCCGGCAGGAAGGAATGGTGGATGTTGATCGCGGGCATCCCGATCCGCTCCAGGAAGCGACCGCTCAGCACCTGCATGTACCGTGCCAGCACGAGCAGCTCAGCGCGTCCTTCGAGCAGCTCGGCCATCCGCTCCTCGGCCTCCGGCTTCCCGCCCACCGGGACCGGCACGTGGTGGAACGGCACTGCCGCGGCGAGGACCTCGCCTTCGAGGTCGGGATGGTTGGAGATGACCGCCACGATCTCGGTGTCGAGCTCCCCGCGGCGGGACCGCCACAGCAGGTCCAACAGGCAGTGGTCGTGGCGCGAGACGAGGATCGCGGTGCGGCGGCGCTCACCCCACCAGCGCAGCTGCCACCCCATCTCGAAGCGCTCCGCCACCTCCGCGCCGAAGGCCTCCGCGAGGCGGTCGCGATCGTGGCCGTCGGGCAGGAAGAACTCCGTTCGCAGGAAGAAGCGCCCGCCGCTCGGGTCGGATGAGTACTGGTGCGAGGAGACGATGTTGGCCTGCTGGGCGAACAGGAAACCCGAGACGGCCGCCACGATCCCCGGGCGGTCGGGGCAGTAGATCAGCAGCCTCGCCGTATAGTGAGGCTCCTCCCCCACCGGCCCTATTTCTTCGTGGTCGAGGTGGTCGTCGTCACGGTGCCGGTGCTCGGCGCGGGCGTCGCCGGCCCTACCGACGTGAAGGTCCCGTTGGGGGCCTTCCTGACTTTGTAGACCTTGCCGTTCGTCGTCGTCGTGAAGAGCTGGCCGCCGTGGGGGAACTTCTTGACTTCGGCCAATTCGCTCTTCACCCTCGTCCGATCGCTGGCCGGTGCGAGGCTCACGGCCTTCCCCGCCGCCAGGTCGCCGAGGCGCGTGTTGTTGGCTTTGTAGGCGAACTCCGAGAGCTGGGCATAGTAGGCCGCGGTCGGCCTGCGTTCGACCACGTAGTTGAGCGCCTGCACGGCTTTGGCGGGTTCGTTGAGGCCGGTTTCGCCGTAGATCACGTAGACGAGCTGAGCGAGTTCGGGGTTGGGATTCGGCGGGTTCAGCGCGAGATACCCGCTCCAGGCCTGGGAGGCGCGCCGGTACAGTTCCTTGCCCTTGCCGGTCGGCGCCCCCGTCGATGTCACGAAGCCTTCGTTCCCCGCTTCGTGAAGCAGGTTCTTGGCCAGCTGTTCCCAGTTCGCGGGGTTGTTCGGCTGTGTCCTCGTGCGCTTTTCGTATTTCTTGATCTTGCTCGCGAAGCTCGCCCCGGCCGAGCCTTCGTTGTTGCTGGTCGCGTTGAGGAGGCCGCCGCCACTGAGCCCGCCGCCGACGCCGAATCCCACCAGCCCGACGCCGATCAGCACCGCCAGGCCGATATAGATCGTCTTCACGGTGCGTCGCCGGCCGCGCCCTCGAAGGTCGAAGAGCATCAGGACAGGTCCTCGTCGGTGTGGTCGATGATCTGCTGCACGGTGGGTTTCTCCGCGTCGTCCGGCACGGTCGGTCTCTCGGCGTCGTCCGCCGCGGGCGCGGGATCACGCACGTGACTCCCCGCCTCCCCGGCTGCGGCGGCGGCCCCGGCGCGGCTCCTTTTCCTGCCCAGGATCGCTGCAAGGAGAATACTCGCCTCATAGAGCAGATACAGCGGTACCGTCTCTAGCAGCAACGTGATCACGTCCCCCGGCAGGAACGCCGCGACGGCGGCGCATGCAACGATCGCGTAGCGGCGATTGCGCCGCAGCTGCGCGACGCTCACGATTTCCAGCCGCGTCAGCCCCAGGATCACGACCGGCACCTGGAAGACGAGCCCCATCGCGAGCAGGATCGTGGCGGCGAATTTGTAGAACTGGTTGGCCTGCACCAGGTTGTTGAACTGATCCGCATTGAAGTTCACGAAGAAACGCACCGCCGCAGGCAGCACAACGAAGTAGCCGAACGCCACGCCGGCCAGGAACAGGGCGGGAACGGCCGTCAGCAGCGGCACGAACGCGCGCTTCTCCTCCGGCTTCAGCGCCGGTAGCAGGAACGCGAACAGCTCGTAAAGGATCACGGGCAGCGTGATGATCAGGGCGAAGTAGAGGGCCACGGTCAACGTCGTCGTGAACGGTTCGCCGACGGTCAGCGTCACGGGCTTGTCGCCGGCCGGATTGCGAGGAAGGCGGGCCACGTCGCGCTGCAGGGTCTGCGCGAGCGGCCCGAGTTGCCCGCGGGTTTCCGCGGAGAGCCCGCTGCCGGGCGCGGCGAGCAGCCGCAGCGCGCGGCTCGTGTCCTCGGCGACCTTGATGATCGCCCGCTGGGCGAGCACCGCCTGCCCGACCGTGCCCTCGCCTTTCAGCACCTGCTTCTGCGTCTGGGCGGTCAGCGGTTTGTTGATGATGCGCAGCAGTTCGTGGTTCTGCCAGAAGCAGAAACCGAACGCGACGACGAGCACCGCGCCCGAGATGATCAGTCGGTTGCGCAGCTCATCGAGGTGGTCGACAAGGCTCAGCCGATCCTCATGGCCGATCGGACGGAGCGATCGCTTCATTGGAGTCGTGAACCTACCACCGCGTCTCGCTGTGCACGTGAGCTAAAGGCCGCCGCCCCAGGCGTCGATGACGACAGGGAAACGGTATGGACTCTGCAAAAGAACCCGACATCCAGCAGCGCCTTCCGCTTCCCGCCGGGGAGCAGATCGGCGTCTCCTCCGGCGAGCACGGAGCGGCTTCGGAGACCACCGGCTCCCCCGGCCAGCTGCACATCTGCTTCCACTGCACCGGCGAGCTCGTCTACCCGCTCGACTGGTCGGAGGAAGGCCCCCGGCATTGGCGCATCGTGCTCCGCTGCCCGGAGTGCGAGTCCCGCCGCGAGGGCGTCTTCGACCAGGCCGCCGTGGAACGACTCGACGACGAGCTCGATCGGGGCTCGAGCGCGCTGCTCGGCGATCTGCGCCGCATGACCCACGCGAACATGTCCGAGGAAATCGAGTTCTTCGCGCGGGCGCTGGACGCCGACCTGATCCTGCCGAGCGACTTCTAGCCCCGCCCTCAGCAGTAGCGCTCGACGACCGCGTCGGCGACCAGCTCAAGCAGCTCCGAGCGCCCGCCGGGGAGTATCTCGGGCAGCGAGGCCTTCGCCCCGGCGACCACGCCGAGAGCCTGCTCGCGCGCCTCGTCCAGTGCGCCGGTCGCGGCGATCCGCTCGCACAGCGCCTCGGCCTGACGCGGACCCCCCAGCGCGCGGAGCTCCACGCCCGCGAGCCCCGGATCGCGCTCGCGGGCCAGGATGAAGGGCAGCGTTACGGTCCCGTCGAGCAGGTCCGTACCGCGAGCCTTTCCGGTCCGCTCGACGGGGCCTGAGACGTCGAGGATGTCGTCGAGCATCTGGAAGGCGAGCCCGATCCTCCGCGCAAAGGCGCCGAGTGCCGCCGCGAGCTCCCTCGACCCGTCGACGGCGTTCAGCGCGCCGAGGCGGCAGGCCGCCTCGAACAGCGCCGCGGTCTTCAGCTCGCAGCGGTGCATGTAGCGCTCCACCGCGACGTGCGCGGCCCACGCGTCCTGCCGTTGCAGGAGCTCTCCTTCGGCCAGCGCGGAGCTGGCCTGCGAGAGCGCCTGAAGCTGCTCGGGGTCCTCGTTGCGGGCCAGCTCCGCGAAGGCCCGGCTGAACAGCAGGTCGCCGGTCGCCACCGCCATCCGCCGGCCCGCAGCGGCCGCCACCGTCGGGCGCCCCCGGCGCAGCTGAGCGGCGTCGATCAGGTCGTCGTGGACGAGCGTCGCGGAGTGGACCAGCTCGACCGCCACGGCGGCGCGGACCATCCGCTCCTCTCCGCCGCCCGCGGCCGGGCCGCCGGCCGACTCCGCCGCCAGCACCACCAGCAGCGGGCGCAGGCGCTTTCCTCCCGCTGCCACCGTCGCGTTGGCATGGGCCGCGAGCGGCGCCCCCGCCTCGGCCGTGACCCGGTCGAGGTGCGCCTCGGTGCGGGCCATCAGGGCGCGGAGCCGCTGGCCCCCCCGCGCCATGATCGCCTCCACACCATCTCCGTTCTGTGCATGCACGCCCCCCGCCAGTCCCCCCACGGCGCTCACCTTCCCGCCGCCGGCACGGTACCGGCGTGGATTGCCACAATGCCGCCGGCCAGGAGCAGGTATTCGACCGCCTCGAGGCCCACCCGCACCAGCTCCTGCGCGAGCGCGGCCGGGGCCGGGAAGCGCCTGACCGAGCTCGGCAGGTAGGTGTAGGCGTCGGCGATCCCGCCACCGGTGGACGAGCTGCGCAGACTCGAGGCCAGGCCCTCCGCGCCCCCCGCGGCTGCGCCCAGGGCCGGGACGATGCGATCGAACCACAGCCGGTAGAAGTGCGACAGCGGCGCCCGCGTGGGCGTCGTGATCTCCAGCACCACGACCCTCCCGCCGGGCCGCACCACGCGGGCCATCTCGGCGAGGCCGCGGCCGAGGTCCTCGAAGTTGCGTGCACCGAAGCCGACCGTGGCGGCGTCGAAGCTGCCGTCCTCATGCGGCAGGGCCATCGCGTCTCCCCACTCGAAGCGAAGGCCCTCGACGGCGCGGCGCGCGCTCTTGCTGCGGGCCCGCTCGAGCATCCCCTCGGAGAAGTCGCTGCCGAGCACCTCGCCGCCGGGCGCCACCCGCGAGGCGAGCTCGATCGCGAGGTCGCCGGTGCCGGTCGCGACGTCCAGCGCGCGGCTGCCCGGGGCGAGAAGCGCGAGGTCGGCCGCGCGGGCCCGCCAGCGGTGGTGCAGGCCCGCCGTCATCGCCGTGTTCATCGGGTCGTAGATCGCCGCGATGCGATCGAACATCGCCCGGACCTGCCCCGCCTCCAGCTTCCCGGCTCCGGCTCCCTGGCTCCTCGCCATGGGGCGCCTACTTGGACTGATTGAGGAAGGTGACGATGTCGTTGAACTTCTTCGGGGGCAGGTTCTTGAACGACGGCATCGGCGCCGTCGGGTTGACCAGCGTGCGCGCGATCGCCTGACGCGGCAGCCGATCGCCGATCTTCGTCAGGTTCGGCCCCGGCCCGGCGTTGCCGTTCTCCCCGATCTTGTGACACGCCAGGCAGCCGCTCTGCGCCACCGCCCTCTTGCCCGCTTCGTATTCGCCCAGCAGCGACCCTCCGGCGTGCACGATCCGGGCCGGCGTGCCCTCTTCGATCACCGTCGGGGAACCCGCGTTGGCGCCCTGGTAGGTGAGGAAGGCGATCGCCCCGATCACCGCGATGCCGGTCAGTGTCGCGATCGGGCGGCGCTCGGGGCGGCGCTCGGGCCCGCGGTCGTAGAAGGGCAGCAGGAACAGCAGGATCATCGCGAGCGTCGGCAC
>WNFI01127830.1_pt1 | contig 33653 bp, 32 predicted proteins | sample 5400471 | NCBI WGS metagenome assembly WNFI01 (sample SAMN13153348, study PRJNA577476) | soil metagenome | isolation source: 100 cm saprolite on Douglas fir-dominated hillslope | place: USA:California | collected 2013-09-17 | reverse complement strand
GTGCTCGGTGGAGATATTGGATACGAACAAAGATGCGCCGATGAAGAACCATCCGATATCGCGGCCGGCAAGGAAATAATCTTCGGAGGTGCGCTCCTTCCGCGCAAAGTACATACCGATGCCAAACACGATGGCGAAATAGACTCCGATGATGACGAGGTCTACCGTTGCCAGGTTGCGGTGAGCGACCGCAACCTCAGACGCATAGAGCATCTACGCCTCCCCTAACCTAGCCACTGCCGCTTATCCTGCGCCGAATCCCGCCGGCGGCGTTTACACAAGGCGCGCGAAGTCTATAACACTGAGGGTGCAGGCTCAATGGGCAGGGTAAATGCGGGAGTGAGGCGCCCGATGCGCCAATCTAGTCAATCGACGCGGAATATTGCTCACGCTTGCGAGGTCTTGCACGTTATGCCGGGGCGCGGCCAATTTGCAGCCTGTGACAATTCCATGTACAAAGATGACGGAGGAAAAATGAACAAGCTACTGGTTCCGGCAGTGCTTTGCCTGCTGTTCTGCGCCGCGGCAGTAATTGGCGGCGAGAAAAGCGTTTTCGATTACACGTTGAACACGATCGACGGGCAGCCCGCCCCGCTCTCCGCGTACAAAGGCAAGGTGGTGATGCTGGTGAACGTGGCCAGCCGCTGCGGCTTCACCCCGCAATACACGGCGCTCGAAGCGATTTATGAAAAGTACAAAGACCGCGGCTTTGTGATTATCGGGATCCCGGCCAACAATTTTGGCGCCCAGGAGCCGGGAACGAATCAGGAAATCAAGACATTCTGCCAGTCGAAATACAGCGTGACCTTTCCCATGATGTCCAAGGTTTCCGTGAAGGGCGACGACAAAGCGCCGCTCTACCAGTACCTGACGGACAAGTCTGCGAATCCGAAGACCGGCGGCGACATCCAGTGGAACTTCACGAAGTTCCTGGTCGGGCCGGACGGTCAGATCATCACACGCTTCGAGCCTGCGGTGACTCCCGACTCGCCGGAAGTCATGGCGGCGATCGAGAAGGCGCTGGCCTCGCTCAAACACTAAGCCGAAGCGCATCTCTGCGATTCTGAAATGTTTCGTATCCTTCGTGGCGCAGCAATGGTTGCTGCGCCACAATCGTTTAGGCCATCATTTCCCCAATGCCGATTCTCTCTCTCCAGAACGTCACCAAGGACTATTTCACGGACGATCAGCCGGTCCGGGCGCTTAACAATTTGTCGTTGGAGGTTTCGCGCGGGGAGTTCGTTGCGCTGGTGGGTCGCAGCGGGTGCGGCAAGTCGACATTGCTGAGCCTAGCGGGCGCCATGGACTTTCCTACTTCCGGCGCGGTGCTGGTGGATGGCGTGGCAACAACATCGTTGCGAGATGATGCGCTGGCCAGGGTTCGCCGGGAAAAAATCGGATTTATTTTTCAGTCTTTTCAACTGATTCACACGCTGACGATATTTGAAAACGTCGAGCTGCCGCTGCTGCTGGCGGGGAAGCAGAACGCGAGAGAGATTGCGCGCGAGCGCCTTTCGTGGGTGGAGCTGGACGAACTCGGCCGGCGCTATCCGCACCAGCTTTCAGGCGGGCAGATGCAGCGCGTGGCGATTGCAAGAGCGCTGGCGCAAAGTCCAGCTATTCTGCTGGCGGATGAGCCGACCGGCAACCTGGACACATCTACCGGAAATTTGATTCTTGAACTTCTGCAGCGCCTCACGCGCCAGCAAAACACAGCGACGATTATGGCCACGCATAGCGTGGAAGCGGCGGCGCTCGCTGACGTTGTGGTGAAGATGCGGGACGGGCAGATCGCGGAAATGACGCGGCAATAATAATGATGTCACGACTGCTTCTTTTCTATCGCTTGATTGTTCGCCCGGTGTTTCGCGAGCCGGTGCGTGCTTCTTTGACGTTGTTGGCGATTGCGCTGGGCGTTGCGGTGGTGCTGGCCATCGATTTGGCTGGCACGGCCGCAGCGGGCTCGTTTCGCTCATCCATGGAAACGCTGGCCGGCGAAAATGATCTGGAAATCGTGACCGCGGGCGGCGTGCCGGAAAATGTGGTGGGAACCCTAGAGGCCCTGCCATATTCGCTGCGCATCACGTCGCGAATCGAGGATTATGCCGTGGTGGTAGCGAGCAAGCAAACGCTGCCGCTGATCGGACTGGACCTTGTGGCGGAAGCTAGCAAGGGCATGGCTTCCTCCGGTTTCACCGGCGCCGAGGATGCCTGGAAATATTTGTCGACGATGGATAGCGTCTGGGTTGGCGAGAGTTTGGCGTGGAAGAGGGGCCAGACCATCGCGCTGCTGATCAACGATCAAGTTGCGAACTACACCGTGAGGGGTGTGTTTCCGGACGCAAATGGCAACACGGCAGCGATTGTGATGGATATTTCCGCCGCGCAATATGCCCTCAAGCGTTTCGGCCGCGTCGATCGAATCTTGATTCGCGTTTCGCAGCCTCCAAATCTGGAGGAGTGGCAGAGACGCCTTGGGGAAGCGCTGCCGCCGGGCGTGCAAGTACGAGCGGCCGGCGCGGGAACGCACGAGAATCGCCGCATGCTCGCGGCGTTTCGCTGGAACCTGCAATTGCTAAGCTATATCGCGCTGATTGTCGGTGCGTTTTTGATTTACAACACAATTTCCGTTTCCGTGGTGCGGCGGCGCGCGGAGATTGGAATCGTGCGCGCATTGGGCGCGAGCCGCGGCTTGGTTCTGGCGGCTTTTGTGGGAGAGGCCGCGTGCTTCGGTTTCCTCGGCGCTCTGATCGGTATGCCTTTGGGCCGGCTGATGGCCGGCGGAGCAGTTCAATTAATGGGCGCGACCGTAGAAGCGTTGTACGTGAGCAGCCGGCCGGGAGTGATTGCGTTGACTCTCGTTTCGGTTTTCCTCGCGGTGCTCTTCGGCGTTGGAGTTGCGGCGGCTTCGGCATACTCTCCAGCCCGTGAGGCTTCTTTTGTTCCGCCAGTCGAGGCCATGGCCCAGGGGCGGCGGGAGTACACCGCTCAAGTCCATAAAACTCGCGACGTCTGGATTGCTGTCGCCATGGGATTGGCGGCTGCGGCAGCGTCGCGCGCCCCTGCTGTCCGCGGCAAGCCGCTGTTTGGCTATTTCGCGGCACTTTTGCTGATCTGCGCGTCGGCGTTTGCGATACCCGCCTTGGTCGACGCGATTGCCGGGGTAGCCTCGCAATTGCTGAAGAGAGTGTTGGGAGTTGAGGCACTGCTTGCGTCGCGGAGTCTTTCGTCTTCGCTGCGGCGCACTTCTGTGCTGGTTGGTGCTCTCTCCACTGCGATTGCCATGATGACTGCCGTCGGCATCTTGGTCGGCAGCTTTCGCGAGACGGTTTTGCTGTGGATGGGCGACCAGCTCCCGGCGGACCTGTACATGCGGCCTGCGGGAAATCCCGCGGCGGACCGGCATCCGACAATTGCGGTGGAGCTCACGGAGAAAATCGCGCGACTTCCGGGCGTCGCCGCAATCGACAGGCTTCGCGAATACGAGATTAGTTACGAGGGCATGCCAGCGGGATTGGGATCGATCGAATTGAACATCTTGCGTGAGTATCACAACGCGGATTTCCTATCCGGGCGCAGGACCAGTGAAGTCTTGGCGGAGCTGCGCAATTCCAACGCAGTTCTTGTGAGCGAACCATTTGCGAATAAGCATCATCTGCGCGCCAGCGATTCCATTACGCTAGCGCTGGGCGAGAACCGTGTTGCGTTTCGCGTCGTCGATGTTTACTACGACTATTCCAGCGAGCGCGGCAGCATTCTGATGGACCGTACTGTCATGCTGCGTTATTTGCCGGACCCCGCCGCATCGAATCTGGCCATCTATGTGGCCCCTAATGCGCGGATGGAAGATGTGCGCAAGGAAATCGAAAGGATCGCCGCCGGGCATCGCGTGCTGATGTTCACCAATCGCGACCTGCGCATCGAGGCGCTGCGCATCTTCGACCGCACGTTTGCGATTACGTATGCGCTGGAGGCCATTGCCGTCCTCATCGCTGTAATGGGCGTTGCCGGCGCTCTGCTGGCTTTGGTGATCGACCGGCGCCGCGAATTGGGGCTGCTTCGCTTTCTGGGCGCTGCGAGCGGGCAAATTCACAAGCTCATCGTCATTGAGGCGGGATTGATCGGCCTGCTCGCCAATTTTGCCGGCGTTGCCCTGGGCTTCGCGCTCTCGCTCATTCTTATTTATGTCATTAACAAGCAGTCGTTCGGCTGGACGATTCGTTTTCACTGGCCGGTGGCTGTGCTGCTGGGAGCCTTGACGTTGGTGTATGCCGCGACGGTCTTGGCGGGCTTATATCCCGCTCGCGTTGCCGTGCGCCTCAATCCGGTCGAGGTCGTCCATGAAGAGTAGGTTGCCATGTGTCGCCGCGCTGTTCTTCTTCTCGGCCGCGGCAATGGCACAGTACAGGGTTGCTCTTCCCGGGTATCGCTACAAATTTCCGCAGGACCATTTCAATCATCCGGACTTTCAGACGGAGTGGTGGTATTACACCGGCAACGTCAAGTCGGCAGACGGGCATCGTTTTGGATTTGAGTTGACCTTTTTCCGGCAGGGCGTGAATCGCGACGCCAAAACAATCAGCATCTGGGAAGTGCGCGACCTGTATTTCGCTCACCTCGCGCTAAGCGATTTGAACGGCGGCAAATTTCTTCATGCGGAGCGCACTAACCGCGCAGGCCCCGGTATCGCCGGCGTAAGCGAGGGGGACAGGCGAATCTGGAACAGCAACTGGCAGATTGCGTGGCGCGACAACGAGCAAATCCTGCAGGCCATCGACGAGCGCTTTGCACTGCATCTCACGCTGCGATCGGCAAAGGCGCCGGTCGCGCACGGACAGAACGGCGTCAGCCAAAAAGCCGAAGGGCCGGGACACGCGTCTCATTACATTTCGCTCACGCGGCTGAATACTCAGGGCGAAATCGAGCTGGGCAGCAGAAAGTTTCAAGTGATAGGCACGGCGTGGATGGACCATGAATTTTTCACGCACCAACTCGAGGCCGATCAGGTGGGATGGGACTGGATGAGCATCCAGCTCCAAGACAACAGCGAACTGATGCTGTTCGACATTCGCCGCAAGGACGGGTCGATCGATCCGTATTCCGCGGGAACGTTCGTGGATGCGCGTGGGGACACCACGCATCTGCGCCGAGAAGAATTCAGTTTGGAACCTATGGGGGATACGTGGGTCAGTTCGGTCACGCGTGCGGTGTATCCGGTACGGTGGAAAATCTCCGTTCCGAGGCTTGGCGTTGCGTTGGAGTGTTCAACCTTGCTGCCTTCGCAGGAACTCGTGTCGTCAACGGGGTTCGTGCCTGCCTATTGGGAAGGCGCCGTCCTCTTCGCCGGAACTAAAGGGCGGTCGCCAATCGGCGGCGTCGGATATTTGGAAATGACTGGATACGATCACCCGATCGAGGCGACACGTTAGGAAAGACAACCTAGTCCGTCCCTGGCCTGGTCTGTACAGCTGGCACTGGACTTGCTCCTCCGGACAACGTTTCCCATCCGCGTCGCGAGAGACTCCAGTAGATCAGATAACCGGCTATCGCTGCGCAAGCGAATAACAGAAATCCAGCGAGCCATGCTTGCAGCACCAATTCGCCGATGCCGAACATCGCGCAATACACCAACGTACAGCCCATCACCCAATCAAACGCATTCGCGGTAAAGTCGCGAACCGGCGCGATATCCGGCGAGAGCGCGGCGATGCGCTTCCAACCGTGAATTGTCGGCTGCACGCGCCGGTAGAATTTCACCAGGCGCTCATCGCTCTCGGGCCGTGTGAGAAGCGTGGCAATCAACCAAACGGCGGTGGTGACCACGGTGGTGATCATGGTGCTCTTGGCGAACACCACAGAACTGTTTCCCGAAAAGTGCACCCATTGCAGCGACATCGAGACAATGAACGCCGCGGTCATCGAAGAAATTTCGCTCCACGCGTTGATCCGCCACCAGTACCAACGCAGCAGCAACACTCCGCCGGTTCCGGCGCCCATGCCCAGCAAAAGCTGCCATGCGGATTGAATGGAGCCGATGTGGGCCGCGGTGTAGCCGCTCAAAATGACCAGAAGCACGATAAACAGCTTGCTCGCCAGAACATAATGCCTCTCGCTGCCCTTGCGCACCACAAAGCGGCGGTAGAAATCATTGATGAGGTACGACGTGCCCCAATTGAGTTGCGTGCCAACGGTGGACATAAATGCCGCGAGAAATGCCGCTACCATTAAGCCGCGCAGCGCCGGCGGGAGGAAATCCCGAAGCACCATCACGTAGCCTTTCTCCGGCTCCGCGGCGAACTCCGCGCTGGGGTGCAATCCTCCTATGGGCGAGTACACAGCCACCGCGACGAGGCCGGTGACGATCCAAGGCCAGGAGCGCATTGCATAGTGTGCGATGTTGAACCATAGCGTGGCGCCGAGCGAATTTTTCTCGTCTTTCGCGCTGAACATTCGCTGCGCCACGTAGCCACCGCCGCCTGGCTCCGCGCCCGGATACCAGCTTGCCCACCACTGCATCGCCAAGTACAGCACGAAGGTAATTACCGGCAGCGTCCAAATCGCATCTGTCGTCCAGCCCAAGCGAAACGACGGAAAGAAAGAGAGCACCGAACCCGTGGGCTGGCCACTATGCCGCGCGGCATCGTTAACGTGCGACAACTGAATCTTTAGCAACGTCATCCCACCGATTTTGGCAACCGCGACCCATGCAAGCACGATGATCATGGACATTTTCAAGATGAACTGGAACAAATCGGTTACTAGAACGCCCCAGAGCCCGCCGATGAATGTATATATGCCGGTGAACGGAACCAGGATCAGCACACAAATCAGCAACGCCGTGTGCGCGGGGTCGCCGAGCGTGTAGTGCATCAGTACATGGCCGCCAATGGCCACTTCCAGTACACGGCCTCGCGCGATGGCATCACCAAGCAACACTGTGGTAATGCTAATCATGGCCTTTATTACCCAGCCGAGAATCAGGCAATTCATCAGCGCTCCCAGATAGAGGGCGCGAAAGCCGCGGAGAAAAGCGGCGGGTTTTCCTCCGTAGCGCAACTCCACAAATTCCACATCCGTAAGGATTTCCCAACGCCGCCAATACCGCGCGAAGAAAAAGACGGTCATCATCCCCGAAAGGCACTGCGACCACCACAGCCAGTTCCCCGAAATCCCATTCTTCGCGACCAGTCCTGTTACAAGTAAGGGTGTGTCCGCCGCAAATGTCGTGGCCACCATCGACGTGCCCGCCAGCCACCACGACACGTTTCTCCCGGAAACAAAAAATTCCTCGGTGCTGCCAGAAGAACGTCTGCGGTAGTACAGGCTGATCAGCAGGTTCAGCGCCAGATAGACGGCGATAACGATCCAATCGGTTGCGGTGAGCGTCATTTTTTGCTCTCGCTCGGTCGAGGCCGATTCGTGTGCGAGATAGCTATATAGCTCTGCAAACAGGTTGTCAACAAATTGTCACAGACTTAAATCGTATTAAGCGTTACACTTTACGACTGGCGCCGCTAGCGCTCTATAACACCGCGACCGGAGACCAATGGCCGAGAAGCAGAAGCATCGCAATGGTATGCCGGCCTACCAGCGGATTAGGGGCGCGATTCACAAGCGTATCGAATCCGGACAGTTGCGCACAGGCGACCCTGTTGCGTCTGAACGAGACCTCGCCAAGACTCACCAGGTCAGTTTAATGACCGCGCGCCATGCGTTGGCTACCCTGGAGCGCGAGGGTATCGTAGAGCGCCGCCGGGGCATCGGCACGTTCGTAGCAGCTCCCAAGATTCACTTCAACAAGCTGATGAGCTACACCGAACAAATGGCCAGTCGCAGTCTCACCGCTGGTTCCAAAATCTTGTTCGCGAAAATTATCCATGACGAGCAGGAAATCGCAGCCCGCCTGGCCCTGCCTCCCAATACCGGAATCATCAAGCTGGAACGTCTTCGACACGCGTCCGACCAGCCCTTCGCGCTGGAAACCTGCTATTTCTCTTCCGTGGAATTCCCAAACCTCCTTTCCGCACCTCTCCACCGCGAATCGCTTTTCAAAGTGCTCGAGCGCGAATACCAGGTGGAGCTCGGCTACGCCGATGAGGAAGTCGACGCTACGGCCGCTGACGCCAGGACTGCCGAGCTGCTCTCTGTCCCGCGAGGAGAGCCACTCATGCGCATCCGCCAGTTGATCTACTCTACAAAGGGAAAAGCTATCACCTATGTCCTGGGTTTCTATCGCTCGGACCGCCACAAGCTCCTGATCCGGCGGTTCCGGTAGATTCATCGCGCTCCGGCGCCCTATGCGTAGTGCGCGCTTCTCAAAGGCGAAAAGATGCTGCTGGTACTGAAACCAAATTCGGAAGAGCTCGGCCGCGAAGCTGCGCGCGTGGTGGGCAATGCCGTTCGAAAAAATCCTGCGCTGCGCCTGGGGCTAGCCACCGGAAACACCATGCTCGGAATGTACCGGGAGCTCGTTCGTCTGCACCACGAGGAGCGATTGGACTTCTCTCGCGTTGTTACATTCAACCTGGACGAATATCTGGGCCTTCCCGCGAACCATCCGCAGAGTTTTCGCCATTTCATGCAGCAGAATTTTTTCGCTCATGTGAACGTAACACCCGGCAACATTCACATCCCGGACGGCTCCATCAAGGGAGAGTATCAGCAGTATTGCGCATCCTACGAGGAGGCCATTCGCAAAGCTGGTGGTATCGACCTGCAAGTTCTGGGCATCGGCCGCAACGGCCACGTCGGATTCAACGAACCGACTTCCAGCCTAGGTTCGCGAACCCGTTTGAAAGTTCTCAGCAAAGAGACCATCGAAGACAACCGCAAGTTCTTTGCTGCGGGAGAAGAAATTCCCCAGGGCGCCATCACCATGGGCATCGGCACCATCCTCGAAGCAAAGCGAATTCTGCTTCTCGCTAGTGGCTCCTCCAAGGCAACGGCTATAGCCAAGGCCATCGAAGGACCGCTCACAGCTTCGGTCACTGCTTCCGCACTACAGCTTCATGGCGAGGTCACCTTTGTTGTCGATCGAGAAGCAGGCGCGCAACTCAAGCAGCAGGAGTATTACCAGCGTGTGCTGGAGATGACCGCCATTCTCACGCCAGAGCGCCTCTAGCTGCGTTTTCTGTTCGCTTGTCCCTTGAGCGTTCCCGGCTGCGCTAGAATCTCCTCGCCCATTCTATTGGCCTTGGGAGCTAACCTATGGCGATCAGGCTCGCTGAAAACAACTACGGGAGTTCGCGAATTCATTTGCTGCGCGTCGCCAAGCAGCAGGGCCGCCACGACATCCGCGAGATCCGATTGTCAATACGCTTTGAAGGTGACTTTGAGGCCGCGCATATTCAGGGCGACAATCGCAAGATCCTCCCAGCCGACACCATGAAAAACACTGTTTACGCCCTGGCTCGCCAGCACTCTATTGAGCCCCTGGAAGACTTTGGCCTGCACCTGATCGAGCATTTCCTGACCTACAACTCCCAGGTCGCGCGCGTGCTCATCCAAGCGAGTGAGAACATTTGGGCCCGGCTTCCGCATGGCGGCAAGCCACACGCGTCAGCCTTCGCGCGCGCCGGAAACGAAGAGCGTACCTCCCTCCTAAGCGGAACCGGCGAAGGCACGCAGATTCGCGCGGGCATAGATAATTTGATCGTTCTGAAAACGACGAACTCGGCTTTTGAGGATTTCAAGAAGGATCCCTATACAACGTTGCAGGACGAAGGCGACTGCATCCTGTCCACGGTAATTTGTGCTGATTGGCTGTACACCGAGGAGGAAGCCGAGTTCGGCCCGTTGTGGCACGGTGTGACCGCTCGGCATGGATAACCCCGGCAAGGTCTTCGTGCCCATAGATGAACCCTACGCGACTATCGAAGCTACGCTGAAAAAACGGTGATTGCCCAAGGGCTGCGCTTTTTTTTCCGGTGTCGACTCCAAAGCTTCTCTTCCGCTATTCTTCCAACCCTATGCATGACCTGAGCTATTTTCGAGAGCATCTCGACCTCTTCGCTGAAATGGCCAAAAAGCGGGGCGCCGCATTGGATCTGGATGGATTTCGTACCCTGGACAAAGAGCGGCGCGAACTGATTACCGCAACTGAGCAGCTCAAGGCTCAGCGCAACAAGGCCAGCGACGAAATTGCGCGCCTGAAAAAAGCGAAGCAAAACGCCGACGCGTTGATCGCCGAAATGAAGCAGGTCTCAGAGCGAATCAAGGCAGCGGACGAGAGGATTGCGGAGCTTGACTCAACTCAGCGCGGCTTGCTGCTTACCATTCCCAATGTACCGCACTTCGGTGTCCCTGTAGGACACAGTGCCGCGGAAAATGTGGAGGTACGCCGATGGGGGACTCCGCCGACGTTCGATTTTCCCCCGAAGCCGCATTGGGAAGTGGGTGAGCGCGCCGGGATTCTCGATTTGCAAGCGGCTACGAAAATTGCCGGAGCGCGTTTTGCGGTTTACAAGGGCTGGGGAGCGCGATTGGAACGTGCCCTGGCCAATTTTTTCCTCGATGTGCACACGCGCGAGCACGACTACACCGAAATCCTTCCACCCTTCCTAGTCAACAGCGCCTCCTTGCTTGCCGCCGGCCAATTACCGAAATTTGCCGCCGACCTCTTCAGGGTCCAGGATACCGATTTCTGGCTAACGCCCACCAGCGAAGTGGAGCTCCACAACCTTTATCGCGACGAAACCCTCCCCGAGGAGAAATTGCCAATCCATGTGACTGCGTGGACTGCTTGCTTCCGTTCCGAAGCGGGTGCAGCCGGAAAAGACACGCGTGGAATCTTGCGCCAGCACCAGTTCCAAAAAGTCGAGCTCTTCAAGTTCACACATCCGGATAAGAGCTACGAAGAGCATGAAGCACTAACCCGAAACGCAGAAGCCTTGCTCCAGAAACTCGGTCTGCACTACCGTACGATGCTTCTGTGCACTGGCGACATGGGCTTTGCCTCGGCTAAAACCTATGACATCGAAGTTTGGCTGCCTTCCAGCAATGAATTCCGCGAAATTTCGTCGTGCTCAAATTGCGAAGCCTTTCAAGCGCGACGTGCGGGAATTCGCTTCAAGCCCAAAGGCGGCGGAAAGAGCGAGTTCGTGCACACGCTGAACGGCTCGGGCCTGGCGGTCGGGCGCACCTGGATCGCCATCATGGAAAATTATCAGCAGGCGGATGGGTCTATCGTCATTCCAGACGTGCTGCGCCCATACATGGGCATCGACCGCATACCCGCCGGCGAGTGACTTGTAGCAAAATTTCTGGCCTAGCTCCGTTTGACCTCCCAAAACTGTACAAATCTTACGTATGTTGCTGATAAATAATGACTTATAGTTCAACCAACACCTACAAGCCCAGCCCCAACTAGGTTCACTTCGCGGCGCAAGCTATTGAAATCAGAGGATTTCGTTTGACTCCGGCTTTTCCCCTTGCATACGATGACAGCAAGGCCGACTAGGCTGAGCATGCTGTCTTCCCGAGTTATGCGATTCTTGATTTGGCTAGTGGCGCTGTGCTGGGCCGTAGCGCTGTTGCGGCGCGCGGTAGCCTGGATGCTGCGCGGATTCCTGAATTCGCTCACACGCCGCGAAGCTGCGCCTGACCAACAGCCTACCGTCGGTTCGCGGCGGCTAGTCCGCGATCCGGTCTGCGGCGTGCACGTCGCGGAAGAGCGAGCAATTCCGCTGCGGACCGGGGGCGAGGTCGTGCATTTTTGCTCAGCGGCTTGCCGCGATCAGTATGCGGCTAATGAACACAAGTTCGCCGCCAATGGCTGAAATGTTGGCTGCAGCTTGGTTTATTTCGGGTAACCCAGAAAGCAAGCAACAGAAGCACCGGCGAGCGGATGTGCGTCACGCCGCCTAAACGAAAGGACCGAAGCCAATGGCCACGGTCGCAAAGCCTACAGTTGCACCCATGATCCCGCGTATTGCGCCGCGGGAGGATCTTAATCCCTTCCGCATCGCGCAGATTCAATTCGACATGGCCGCCGAGTTCCTGAAGCTCGATCCTGGTCTTCGACAGATCTTGCGCACCCCGAAGCGCGTGCTGGAAGTCTCCCTGCCGACAAAGATGGACAACGGCCAGGTCAAGGTCCTGACCGGATACCGCGTGCAGCACAACGTCGCGCGCGGCCCGGGCAAGGGCGGCATTCGTTATCACCCCAACGTGACCCTCGATGAAGTCAAAGCACTCGCGGCGTGGATGACTTGGAAGACCGCCGTGGTCAACGTGCCTTTCGGCGGCGCCAAGGGCGGCATCATCTGCGACCCTAAGCGTATGTCCAAGAGCGAGCTGGAGCGCATGACGCGCCGGTTCGCCAGCGAGATCCTCCCGCTAATTGGCCCCGACCAAGATATTCCGGCACCCGACGTTTATACCGACTCACAAACTATGGCTTGGATCATGGACACGTACTCCATGATGGTGGGCCACACCGTCCCAGGCGTCGTCACCGGCAAGCCGATTTCCGTCGGTGGCTCCGTAGGGCGCGCGGAAGCCACCGCTCGCGGCCTTGTGTTCGTAGTCGAAGAAGCTTGCAAGGTAAAAAAGATTTCGCTGCGCGGCGCTACTGTCGCCATCCAGGGCTTCGGCAACGCCGGCGCCACGGCGGCGCGGTTGTTCGTCGAAAAGAAGGCAAAAGTCATTGCCCTCAGTGACACGCGTGGCGGCGTCACCAATTCGCGCGGCATCGACCCCATTAAAGCCATCCGTTACAAGGAGCGTTCCGGCACGGTCGTGGGCATGCCCGGAGCTTCGCGCATCTCCAACGACGACCTGATCACTATGAAGTGCGACATCCTGGTGCCCGCGGCACTGGAAAGCGTGATTACGTTGAACAATGCCGAGGCCATCAAGGCCCGCATCGTCGCAGAAGCCGCCAATGGTCCAACCACTCCGCACGCCGACGAAATCCTAGCGCGCCGCGGCATCACCGTGCTGCCGGACATCCTGGCCAATTCTGGCGGCGTCACGGTCAGCTATTTCGAGTGGGTGCAGAACCAGGAAGGGCTGCTCTGGGACAGCGAAGAAGTGAACCTGCGACTGCAAAAGATCATGGTGCGCGCGTTCCATGAAATGGTGGACACCATGCGCAAGCATCACGTTCCTCCACGCGCCGGCGCCATGATTCTTGCCGTTGGGCGCGTAGCGGAGGCCACTCTCGTCCGCGGATTGTTCCCCTAGGAATACTCAATCGCGGAATTCTTCTCGCGCTGTAATTTTCTTCAAATTTTTTCTTGCGCCGAACCTCAAAACGTGCGTACATTCGCACTTGCCGGCCGCCTCTTTTGGCGTTGCCGGCAATTTTCACTTAGCGTTGCTCAAGACTACGGTCTTCGCTGCGGCGGTAATCGGAGTTTGTGGTAACCGGAGAGGAATCGGGGTTACGAGGTGCAAAGCACGGAAAGATGAGCAATCACAGCAATCATTCCAATCCTGCCGCGCCCGTCTTGCTGAGCATTGCGGGATTCGACCCATCCTGCGGCGCAGGCACGGCGGCGGACCTGAAGACCTTTGCCGCGCACGGCTGCTACGGCGTGGCGGCCATCACCGCGTTAACTGTACAGAATACGCAAGGCGTGCGAGAGGTGCAGAATACACCGAGTGCGACTCTTCGCGCGCAGCTTGATGTCCTGGCCGAAGATTGCGAAATAGCAGCGGTAAAGATCGGCATGCTAGGGAATCGTGGCAACGCTGTGGTGATTGCGGAATTTTTGGACGCCTGCAAGTTTGCTCATGTTGTCCACGATCCGGTGATGAAGTCGTCGACTGGAACGGAATTGCTGGACGCCGCGGGAATAAAGTTTATCGTTGCCGAGATGCTGAAGCGCTCGAGCGTCATCACACCCAACGTGCCGGAAGCGGAAATTCTCACCGGGCTAACGATCAAGGACACCGCCGACATGGAAACCGCCGCCCGAAAAATTGTCGAGATGGGCGCTCGCGCCGTCATCGTCAAGGGCGGCCACATGGACAAAGCCGTGGACATTCTGTTCGACGGCAATGAGATCATGCCCCTCGCCGGAGACAAGGGTAAGGAAGAAGCCCTGCACGGCACTGGCTGCACTTTCGCCAGTGCCGTTGCTGCTCACCTTTCCGCGGGTCGCTCCTTATTCGAGGCCGCCACTTTAGCCAAAGCCTACGTTACGAAGGCCATCGAGAAAGCCTACGCCATCGGCAAAGGCCGAATCCCGCTCGACCATTTCTATCGCCACAAAATCGAGCCGCCTGCCCGTGGCCTACACGAAGTCCCGCAACATGGCATGCATCCCGCCGCCGAGCCCGCCGCGCACTGAAATCACTTCGTTGGAAACGCCGCCAGCGGTCTCGGCATCAGCGGATATCTGTTTCTGTAGTTTTGAGGATCTGGGTTTAATTACACTTTGTGGACGAAACGACCGCCGACGACAGTTGCTACCGGACCACCCTTAAAACTGCGTCCATCAAACGGCGAATTGCGCGATTTGCTAGCGGATTCCGCGGCACGGAAGGTCCACTGGCGATCCAGTGAAAATATCGTGAGGTCCGCAGGTTGGCCTGCGGCAATGCTTCGCTCGGCGCCTAGCACGCGCGCCGGCCCGGAAGTGAACAGTTCCACCATGCGCATCAGCGAAATACGCCCGGTGTGAACCAGTTGCTCGAGCGCAAGACTCAATGCTGTTTCAAACCCCGTAATGCCAAAGGGCGCGCGATCAAACTCAACGTCCTTTAACGCCGGTTCGTGCGGCGCGTGGTCGGTGGCGATCGCGTCGACTGTTCCATCCGCCAGGCCGGCGAGCAGCGCATCTCGATCTTCACGAGCGGCCAGCGGGGGATTCATTTTGTAGCGCGAATCGTATTGCACATCTTCATCAATCAGCGTGAAGTGGTGCGGGGTAACCTCGCAGGTGACCCGCAACCCACGCTGTTTCGCCGTGCGCACCTGTTCGAGCGACCCTTTAGCCGATAGATGCGCGATGTGCAGCCGCGCGCCGGTAAGGTCGGCAAGCTGAACATCACGAGCCACACAAACAGATTCCGCGGAGGCGGGCATCCCAGCCAAGCCCAGGCGCGTGGATGTCACGCCTTCACGCATCACTGCCCCCGCCGCCAGCGAAACATCTTCGGCGTGCTCGATCACCGGGATGTCCAGCGAACAGCAATAGTCCATGACTTGACGCGCAAGCTTGGCGGTAGCAATCGGTTTTCCATCATCGCTGACCGCCACAATCCCCGCTTGCTGCATCGCTGCGATTTCTGCAATCGCCTCGCCTTCGCTGCCCGCGCTCGCCGCGCCGATGGGCCAAACGCGAACGCTGGCGCACGTCTTTGCGCGATCCAGAATGAATCGCGTGACGCTCGCGCTGTCGTTTACCGGTTTCGTATTTGGCATGCAGCAAACCGCTGTGAACCCTCCGCGCGCCGCCGCGTTCGTCCCGGTTTCAATGGTTTCAGAGGACTCCTGCCCGGGTTCGCGGAGATGCGCATGGAGGTCAATAAAACCAGGAGCAACGATCTGTCCGCCAGCGTCGAATACCTCGAAACCGTTGCGCGAAGAAATTTCCCCAGCCGGCGCAACCTCCGCGATTCGCTCGCCGTCCAGCAAAATGTCGAGGGTCGCGTCGGTTTTGCGCCCGGGATCAACCACGCGTCCATTCTTAACGAGAAGCATGCGATGGATCCTTTATGTCCGAGGCGCGTCGATTCCGCGGCTGCGGTGCTTCACTGGTCGGCTGCGTGCCCTCTTCGCCGTTGCCGGCACACAACAAGAAGAGCAGCGCCATTCGCACCGCAATGCCGTTGGTTACTTGGTCCAGCACACACGATTGCGGACCGTCGGCGACCTCTGGCGAAATTTCAATGCCGCGGTTCATCGGCCCGGGATGCAACACAATCGCATCCCCCTTGGCACGGCGGAGCCGCTCGCCATTTAGCTGATACAGCAAGACGTAATCACTCGCCGAGAGTGCGGGCTCGTGCAACCGTTCCGTTTGCACCCGGAGCACCACAATAACGTCTGCGCCTTCCAGTGCTTCCTCTAGATTAAATACGCGCCGTATCGCTGCCTGTGGAGCGATTTGCTCCAGTTCCCGAGGAACCCACATTGCCGGACCGCAAAGCGTTAGGCGGCAGCCGAATTTTCCGAGCAGATGAATATCCGAACGCGCCACGCGGCTGTGCAGGATGTCTCCCAGAATCGTGACATTCAAATTATTGATCTTGCCTTTCCGGTCACGAATTGTGAGCGCGTCCAGCAAACCTTGCGAGGGATGCTCGTGCGTGCCGTCACCCGCATTGATCACCGGGATATCCAAATGCCGAGCCACAAACTCCGCAGCGCCGGAAGCCGCATGGCGCATCACCAGGCAGTCCGGCTTCATGGCATTCAGCGTGTGGGCGGTGTCGAGCAGCGACTCGCCCTTTTTCAGGCTCGATGCTTCCGCTTGCAGGTTCATAATATCCGCGCCAAGTCGCGACGCCGCGGTTCCAAAGCTTATGCGCGTGCGCGTAGAGGTTTCAAAAAAGGCCAGCGCTACGGTCTTGCCGCGTAACGTAGCTAATTTCTTTAGGGGGTGCTTCTGGATTTCCTGGAACGGCTTGCTTTGATCGAGAAGAAAAGTAAGTTCGTCCGCCGAGAGCGGTTCAAGCGCAAGCAGGTCACGAAACCGATGCGTCACATTTTCACTCTACATTCTTGCTTGGTGCGATCAAATGTTGCCACAAGTGAATCCGCAAGAACTGTCATCCTTAGGCTATCCGACGAGGATAGCCGAAGGATCTCAAGTTTGAACAGTAGCGTGCACTCCAACAGCATGCCCTATCCTTCCACCCGATCAACCAGCACCACACGCTCTTCGCTGTCTATTTCGCGCAGCCGCACCTCAATAATCTCCGTATTGCTGGTCTGCACCACGCGTCCGGTAAACTGCGCCTCGATGGGCATCTCGCGATGCCCGCGGTCGACCAGCACGCACAGCGACACGCGCTTCGGCCTGCCTAGATCAAAAAGACCGTTCATCGCGGCGCGAATGGTACGGCCCGTATACAAAACGTCGTCCACCAGCACCAGGTCCATGTTGTCCACGCCGAACGGAATGTCGGAGCTCTGCAGCACGGCGTGCGATGCAACCTTCGACAAGTCGTCTCGGTACAGCGTGATGTCCAGCGTGCCGACCGGCACATCCACACCATCGATGCCGCGCATCGCCCACGCAATCCTCTGCGCCAGCGGCACGCCCCGCCGCCGAATGCCGATAAGCGCCAGATGTTTGGTTCCGCCACTTTTTTCTACGATTTCGTGCGCCAGCCGCTGCAACGTGCGGTCGATTTCCGGTGCAGACATAAGCTGTGCCTTTTCAACGATGCGCATAGTCGCGTAATCCTAGCACAAGGTGCACCGACGAGCAGCCGGCGCAAAAAGTCATGGGAAGGACCCGCAAAGTGCCCGTGATAAACTCCCGCGTGACCAATGAGGTGGGCATGCTTCACGGAAACCATAAGAGCGGCGCGTCAATGATAAGAAAATGGTTGGCTTGGACGGCGTTAGCCGCGGTACTGGTTCCAACGTCTCCGGCGCAGACTCCATCCCCCGCCCCGGCACCTGTTGCGGCTGCAAAGAGGGCGCCCGCTGCGGCAATCAAGAAAGAAGCCCCGCGCCCCAAACTGGTGCTCCTGCTGGTTGTCGACCAGATGCGCGGCGACTACGTAGATAAATTCCTGCCGCAATGGACAGGGGGCCTCCGCCGCCTTGTCGATGAAGGCGCCTGGTTTCGCGATGCGGCCTATCCCTACGCGGACACAGCGACCTGCGTGGGACACGCGACCATCTCCACGGGAGCGTTTCCCACCATGCATGCCATGGTGGCCAATGCATGGTGGGACCGCGAGGCCCAGAAGATGGTGACCTGTACTGAGGATCCGAACGCAAAGAACTTGGGTTATGCCGGAGTCTCCGCGACGGGCGGCGATAGCGCGTGGCGCATGGAGCTCCCCGCTTTTGCCGAGGAGTTGAAATTCCAGACCAATGGCGCCACGCGCGTGGTTACGTTTTCGCTGAAGGCGCGCGCCGCCATTACGATGGCCGGACACAAAGGTGACGCGGTTACCTGGGCCGATGGCGGCGGGTGGGTAACTTCAAGCCCTTATGGCGCAGTGCCCTTCGTCGAGCAATATGCTAAAGCGCATCCCATAAAGGAGGATTACGGCAAGACGTGGACGCTCTCGCTTCCAAACAGCTCCTATTGGTACGACGAAAAGGCCAAGGGCGCCGTAGCGCCCGAAGGCTGGGACCTGACTTTTCCGCACTCCCTGCGAGGCAAAGCTACCGGCAACGAGCCAGATACCGCATTCTACGAGCAATGGGCGTCGAGCCCTTTTGCAGACACGTATCTGACAAAGTTCGCAGAGACGGCCGTCGATTCGCTGGGGCTCGGCCAGGGTGGCGGCACGGATTTCCTGGGTGTCAGCTATTCCCCCGTCGATTATGTCGGCCATGCCTTCGGTCCTCACAGTTGGGAGATCCAAGACATTCTTGTGCGCTTGGACAAAGACCTAGGCGATCTCTTTGTCTATCTCGATACGAAGGTCGGACGCCGCAACTATGTTGTGGCCCTCAGCTCCGACCACGGTGTCGTCCCGGCGCCAGAAGATATGCAAAAAACCGGCGCCGACTCCGGCGTGCTTCACCTTGCCGAACTGCAAGAGAGAATGGAAAAGGCCATCGAACCATTCAACTTTGCAAAGCCTGCCATCGCTCGGATCACCAGCAGCGATGTATATTTCGCTCCAAACGTGTACGAAAAGTTGAAGCAGAACCCCAATGCCCTGCGCGTCGTGACGGAAGCGGCGCTAGCGCAGCCGGGAGTCGCGGAAATCTTCCGAGCCGAGCAACTGCAAGATCGTCCGACCACGCAAAGCCCCACGCGCCGCGCTCTGGCCGACGGCTACTTCCCGGGACGCAGCGGCGACCTTTTCATTGTGCCCAAGCCCTACTGGCTTATGGACCGAACCCCTGCTGGAAAGGCGCGATCCTACGGCACCAGTCATGGCGCTCCATACAACTACGACCAGAATGTTCCGCTGCTCTTCATGGGTTTCGGCATAAGGCATGGCGAGTACTTTGACGAGGTAACCCCGGCAGACCTGGCCCCGACGCTGGCAGCGCTATGCGGCGTCACCCTGGCGTCGCGCGACGGTCACGTCCTAGCGGAAGCGCTCGCCAAGTAACGCATTCAGCGCCTAGCGCCCGCTTCGTGGTAAGCTTTTGTCGAAGTGAGTGCCGCGGACGCTGTCGATCTCAGCGTACAGATTGGCGCCCTGCGCCTGCGGAATCCCATTCTTGCTGCCAGTGGAACATTCGGCTACGGCATCGAGTTCGCCCATTTGGTTGATCTGAACCGCCTTGGCGGCTTCGTAACCAAGGGGCTTTCCCGCGAACCCATCGAAGGCGCCCCAGCCCCTCGTCTCTGTGAGACCCCCTCCGGCATGCTCAATGCCGTCGGTTTGCAAAACGTGGGTGTCCGCGCGTTTGTCGCTGAAAAACTCTCGGTACTTCGAAAATACGATGCGACAGTGCTGGCTAACGTCTTCGGCTACTGCCTCGAGGACTACGCCGAGGTAATCCGCATACTGGAAGATGCCGAAGGCTTGGCAGGCTATGAACTCAACATTTCCTGTCCAAATGTGAAAAAGGGCGGAATGCAGTTCGGAAGTGACCCCGCCCAGGTAGCTGAAGTGGTAGCCGCAGCCCGAAAAGCCGCCGTCCGTCGCCCCTTGTGGGTGAAATTGTCGCCCCTTGTTGCAGATATTGGACTTATCGGGCGAGCAGCTGAGTCAGCAGGAGCCGATGCCCTGACTGTGGCCAATACTTACCCCGCCATGGCGGTAGACGCACGCACCCAAAGGTCACGTTTAGGGAACCTTACTGGAGGTCTCTCCGGCCCTGCCATTAAACCCATCACCCTCCGACTTGTCTGGGAGACTATGAAAGCAGTAAGGATACCGGTAATCGGCCTGGGCGGCATAGAGACGGTTGAAGACGTGCTTGAATACCTGGTCGTAGGGGCTTCGGCAGTGCAGGTAGGGACGGCCAGCTTTGCTGACCCGAGGGCCAGTGAGAGGCTGGCGAGGGCCCTTACGAACGCTCTAGTACAAGTTAAAGCCAGCAAAATCATAGATATACAAGGAAAATTAGCAGCAGAAATTGGTTGACATAATGACTCCTTTCCGCTACACTTTTCTGGAAGTTGTAGCACAAAGACAACACTATGAGAAACCGACTCTTCGTGATTTGGGCTGCACTCCGCTGGGTTCTTTTAATGTTCCTCGTCCCTCCGGCGATGGAAGCACCTCTCGTGGCGCATTTGAGCCAACCTCCTAAGGCGATCAAAGCCTGGGTAGGTAACGCAAGCTGGTACGGACCCGGCTTCAATGGCCGCAAGACGGCTAACGGCGAGATCTTCGACAGCGAGGCGCTTACCGCCGCGCACCCCCATCTGCCGTTCGGCTCCCTGGTGCGGGTCGTAAACCCGCGTAACGGGAAATTTGAATTGGTACGCATTAATGACCGGGGTCCGTATCAAGAAGGCCGCGAAATTGATGTATCCTATCGCGTCGCCCGGAGAATCGGCCTTATCCACTCGGGCGTGAGCCAGGTCCGGCTCGAGCTGATGGAACTGCCTCAGAAACGTTGAGCTTCGACGCCCATCCACGCAGCAGTTTGATCGTGGCTCTCGATTTTGATTCATTATCTTCCGCTCTGAAATTTGCTAAGCAGGTTGCCGATCTTGTCGGTATGTTCAAGATCGGCAGCCAGCTCTTTACTGCGGCAGGACCGCAGGCCGTACGCGAGATCTCCGCACTTGGCCCGGGTATCTTCCTGGACCTGAAATTTCACGACATCCCCAATACAGTCGCTGGCGCCATACTCTCTTGCGCCGCCATGCCCGGAGTACAGCTCGTGAACGTGCACGCGCTGGGCGGCCGCGCAATGCTCCATGCTGCAGCGCAAGCTATTAGTGCGGCGCAGCCGATGGGTGCGGACCGGCCAAGGCTACTCGCAGTCACCATCCTGACCAGCATGGACCAGAAAGCGATCCGCGAGGTCGGCCTCGGCGGCACACCACAAAGCCGCGTGCTGAAACTCGCGCAGCTTGCCAAGAAAGCTGGGGTTGATGGCGTCGTTGGTTCCGTGAGGGAGGCACGCGCGATTCGCAAAGCGTGCGGGCGCGATTTCCTGATTGTCACGCCCGGCGTCCGCCCAAAGGACAAAGGCTTTGCCTCCAAGGACGATGATCAAGCCCGTACCGCCACCCCTGCCGAAGCAATTCGCGCGGGCGCGGATTTCATCGTAGTGGGCCGGCCAATCCTCGCCGCCTCCGATCCGCGCGCGGCCGCGCAAGCCGTCGTGGACGAAATCACCGCAGCAAAATAGTTCGATTTTCCTCCAGAAATTTCTGAAAACAACGCCAGCAGCTCCGCAATGCGCGAAAGCACACGAGGGAGTGCCTGTGCTACCTTTACCGAGCAACATTCACGAGTGATCTCTCGCGACTGTTCAAATACCCATGACTCGCCCATCGAAAAGCGTCATCGTCGGCACTGCCGGGCACATTGACCACGGCAAGTCTTCGCTGATCGAAGCCCTGACCGGCACGCATCCCGACCGCCTGGAAGAAGAAAAGCGCCGCGGCATCACCATTGACCTGGGCTTCGCCTTCCTCGAAGAAAACGGCGTCCGCTTTGGATTCGTCGATGTCCCGGGACACGAGCGCTTTGTCAGCAACATGCTCGCGGGCGCCGCGGGAGTCGATCTGGTGCTGCTGGTGATCGCCGCCGATGAATCAATCAAGCCTCAAACGCGTGAACATTTCGATATTTGCCGGCTTCTCGGCGTGACGCGCGGCGTCGTGGCGCTCACGAAAAGCGATCTGGTCGACGCCGACACTGCTGGGCTGGTGCGCCTGGAAGTCGAAGAGTACTTGCGTGGTTCGTTTCTCGAAGGTGCGCCCATTGTTCCCGTGAGCGCGAGAACCCAAGCGGGATTACCCGAATTGAAGCAGGCTCTTCTCGCTGTAGCGCAGCAAGCCGCGGGAAAAGATGTTGCCCGCTACTTCCGCCTGCCCATTGATCGCGCCTTCGCCATCAAAGGCTTTGGCACGGTTGTCACCGGCACGCTGATCTCTGGAAGCGTAGCCCCCAGTGCCGAAGTCGAGCTCTTCCCGGCAAGCAAACGCCTCCGGGTGCGCGGCGTGCAATCCGGCGGCAAAACAGTTGAGCGCGCTATCGCCGGACAGAGAACCGCCGTAAATCTTGCTGGAATCGAGCACACCGCCCTGCGCCGCGGCATGGTGCTAGCGACTCCCGGGAAATTTCGTGTGACACGAAGGATCGATACCCGGCTCGAACTTCTTCACTCTGCGTCAAAAATGAAACACCGCAGCCGCGTCCATTTTCATTCAGGGACTTGCGAAACCGTCGCGGAGTTGGTTTTCTTCACGGAGAAGGAACTCGCTCCGGGACAAAACGCATTCACGCAGCTCCGCTTGCAGGACGATGCTTTACTCTTGCCCGGCGATCGCTTCATCGTCCGGCAATTCTCGCCTGTCACCACAATCGGCGGTGGCGTGGTCCTCGATCCATTGGCGCGCCGCCCCACTCTTCGCGACACTGGCCGCGCAGCTTTCCTCGAAATTCTGAAGCGCGGCGATCGTATCGAAGTGCTCGCGGCAATAACCGGGCGCGCCGTGCTCGGAATAAGCTTCCAGGAAATAGTTGCGCGCACCGGCTGGCTCGAAGACGAAATTCGCGCAGCCGCAAAGAAACTCGCCGAGAGTGGCCGGATAAGAATTGTCTCCGCAGAGCCGCTGGTATTACTCTCCGGAAGAACGTTCGACGAAGTCCGCCAGAAGGTCACCGTTCGAGTCGAGAAGTTTCACAAGGAAAACCCGCTGCTCCCCGGAATAACCCGCGAAGATTTGCGGTCTAGTCTCGGAAGGCGCGTTCGGCCGGAAACCTTTCGAGCCGCCCTCGATGAGCTGCTGGCGCAAAAAAAGCTTGAGACGCAGGGCGAAATCGTCAAGCGCGCCGGCGCGGCCATCCACCTTGATCCTGAGGAAGCGCGTGCCAAAGAGCAGATCGAGAAAGCGTTCGCGATCGCGGGCTTGGCTGTTCCCTCAGTCAAAGAAGTCTTGAGCAAGTTGCCCGTGGAAGCAAGGCGCGCAGAGAAGATCCTGCAAATCCTTTTGCGCGACAAAATCTTGGTACGTGTCACGCCCGAGCTGATTTTTCATAACGATGCGCTGGCGCAGCTCCGCGACCGCCTTTCCGCCTTCAAGAAAACGAAGGGCGAACGCATCTCCGTGCCCGGCTTCAAGGAGCTGACCGGCATCACCCGCAAGTACGCCATTCCGCTCCTGGAATACCTCGACCGCGAGCGGGTGACCCGGCGCGCCGGCGACGAGCGTGTTATCCTGTAGAGGCCTACAGAGGCGCGGCTAGCCACACTTGCCGCGCGAGGCATCCTGAGTTAGGGTTGTGAGTAGCGCGCCGCAAATGGTGCGTGGAGGCGATTCATGGGCGAGTTTAGTCCTATTCATTGGCTGATAGTCTTGGCGATTATCCTGCTCCTGTTCGGAGGTCGGAAGATTCCCGAGCTGGCTCGAGGCCTGGGCGAAGGTATCCGCAGCTTCAAAGAAGGCATGTCTGGCGCAGCGCACCCGACAACGCCTCCGCCGCAGCAGACCACGCCTCCGGCAGACAAGCCGGCGGAAGAAAAGAAAGCCTAGGCAATTTCCATCGAGAATTGCGGTTTTGATTGGGCGGCCAGCGTGCCGCCCTTTTTTTGTCTGCGCCACGCCGTTATGCCGTGATTTGTGCCCAATCGGTAAAAAAAGCGCGCCTGTTCGCGAAAACCTGTCCCTCAGGTCAGTAGGCACCCACCAACGTACCTCGCACAATTCCGTTATCCCAGCGGTGACCCGGTTTTTACACGCTTTCCAAGCCATTTAGGAGAGAACGAATGAAAATTACCTTTCTAAAGTGGGGCGCAGTATCGCTGGCGCTGCTCGTGAGCGGAAACCGCCAACCTTGAAAACAAGGAAGCGGCCATCAACAAGGAAACCCGCACGGACCGCGCGGCCAACGGCGGAAAGCTGACGTCGGCCGAAAAAGCCCAGATCAACCAACAGCAAAATCAAATGTCGAAGCAAATTTACGCCGACAAGCACAACGCCAACACCGCCCACTATGGCAACAACAAAGTCGGCCAGCGCCGCGAAAATCAACAGGACCGCATCGCTCAGGGCATCAAGAGCGGCCAGCTCACTCCTAGTGAAACCGCTAAGCTCGAAAAACAACAGCAAGGCATCAACAAGCACGTAGCCAGCGACCGCAAAGCCAATGGCGGCGCGCTGACGGCTCGCGAAAAGAAGCAGGTCAACAAGGAACAGAACCAAGCGTCTCGCAACATCTACAAGAAAAAGCACAACGCCGCGACGCAACCTAACGCCAAGAAGCCCTCATAAATTCTCTTCACCCTGAGGTGCCCTTCGCAAGAAGGGCACCTTTTTTATCCTGCATTTAACCTGGCCACAGACGTTGTAGGGGTGTGCTTAGTCGGATCGTGAGGCCATGCGGAAAAAATTAAATGGCACAAAATGGGCTTCAGCCCGGTCGCGCCTAATCCCTTACTCCAAATCCTCCGACCAGCCCAGCTCCATGAGAGCCTCGCATAAACGCGCCAGCGGCAAGCCGACGATATTGAAGTAGCAGCCCTCGATGCGCGGAACGTAGCGGCCCGCGCGACCCTGGATTGCGTACGAACCGGCCTTGTCAAAAGGTTCGCCGGTCGCGAGATAACGCGTGATCTCTTCCTTGGGAATCTGCGCGAACTGAACGTTTGTGATTTCGACGAAAGTCCGGCGCTCGATGTCGGGCAGGCGGATTAGCGTCACCCCGGTCAACACAGAATGCGTGCGCCCGGAGAGCTTCGCCAGCATCTGCCGCGCGTCTTCGCTGGTGCGCGGTTTGCCAAGCACGTGCCCGTCCAGCACAACCTCGGTATCCGCGGCAATGATGATGGCTGGCCCGACCGCGCGCGCCGAGACCAGCTCCGCTTTGGCGTCCGCGAGCCGCTGTACCAACTCCACCGGCGATTCACCCACCACGGGAGTTTCATCCACCGCCGACGAGAGCACAACGAAGGACAGCCCAGCATCGTGCAGAATTTCAGCGCGGCGAGCCGAAGAGGAGGCAAGTATCAGCTTCATGGTGATTGGTGACGGCGAGCATACTACAGTGGGACGCCAGGAGGATGTTCCGGCTCAGATGACGACGGACTCCCGGTATTCGCCGAAGGCGCGGCGCAGCGCATCCGAAATTTCGCCGACGGTCGCGTAGGCTTCAACGGCCCCTAGAATAGCGGGCAGAAGGTTCTCATTCGTCGCTGCGCGGCGCTCCAGCTCGGCGATGGCGGCTTGGGTCTTGTTCGTATCCCGCTTGCCGCGCAGCGCTTGCAGCCGCTGGATTTGCTCGCGCTCGATTTGCGGGTCGATGCGCAGCGTGGGAATCCCCCGCTCTTCTTCCGCAATAAACTCATTCACGCCGACAACCACTTGCTCTCTTGTTTCCACCGCCCGCTGGTATTCGTAAGCGGCTTTCTGGATTTCGCTCTGCACGAATCCGGATTCGATCGCCCGCAGCATTCCGCCCAACGAATTAATCTTCTCGATGTAGGCCAGCGCGCCGCTTTCTATTTCATTGGTCAGATGTTCGATGGCGTAGGAGCCCGCAACAGGATCAATGGTGTTGGCCACCCCCGTTTCGTGCGCAATGATTTGCTGCGTGCGCAAGGCGATCAGCGCCGCATCCTCGGTCGGCAGCGCCAGCGCCTCGTCCATTGAATTCGTGTGCAGGGATTGGCAACCGCCGAGAACCGCCGCAAGCGCCTGGATGGCCACGCGCACTATGTTGTTTTCCGGCTGCTGCGCGGTCAGCGACGAACCCGCAGTCTGCGCATGAAAGCGCAAGAGCAGCGACCGCGCATCCCGCGCCTGAAAGTGCTCGCTCATCAAGCGCGCCCACAGTCGCCGCGCTGCCCGGTATTTGGCAATCTCTTCCAGCAAATCGTTATGCGCGTTGAAGAAAAACGAGAGCTGCGGCGCGAAGTCATCGATGTCCAGCCCGGCATCCAGCGCCGCTTGCACATACGCAATCCCGTCCGCCAGCGTGAACGCCACTTCCTGCACCGCCGTCGATCCCGCCTCACGAATGTGATAACCCGAAATCGAAATCGTGTTCCACCTGGGCAGCGCGTCGCGGCACCACGCGAAAATATCGGTGACGATGCGCATCGCTGGCCGAACCGGATAAATGTATGTGCCGCGAGCGATATATTCCTTCAGGATATCGTTTTGTACCGTGCCGGAAAGCTTCGCCAGATTCGCGCCTTGCTTCTTCGCCACGGCCACATAAAGCGAGAGCAAAATCGCCGCTGTAGAGTTGATCGTCATCGAGGTCGAAACTTTTTCCAGCGGGATGCCGTCGAACAGCCTTTCCATGTCCTCCAAGGAATCGATGGCCACTCCAACTTTGCCGACTTCGCCCAGCGCAAGCGCGTGATCGGAGTCCAATCCGATTTGCGTAGGTAAATCAAACGCGACGGAAAGACCGCTCTGCCCTTTGCTAAGCAAATAACGGTAACGCTGGTTGGATTCCGCCGCCGAGCCGAAGCCGGCGTACTGCCGCATGGTCCACAGCCGGCCGCGATACATCGAAGGATAAATCCCGCGCGTATACGGGGGTTCGCCGGGATAGCCGAGCGCGTCCTCGGGATTCCATCCGCCCAGATTTTCTTCTGTGTAGACACGCTCTAGCGGAAGCCCGGAAGGCGTGGTGAAGCGGTGCCGCCGCTCTTTGCGTTCTTTTGCAGGTGATTTCGTTTCAGACATACGTCAGCGCATTCTGCTTGCGCGAAGAAATTGCGTTACAGAAAAAAAGGCAAATAGTCCGGCCACGCAAACCGCCAGTGCGATCAGCCAATGCGCAACATCGCGTGTCCACGCACGGAACGCGGAGTTGAGCCAACCCAGCGCCAAAACTGCGAATACCGCGCCGGTCACTTCGTAAAAAAGCTGCCGTAAAACCCGCCAAAATCGGCGAAAACCTGTTTCCTGCGGAGTTGGCTGCGCCGCGCCGTTCAATGTGCCCACACGAACATCTTAGCGCAGAATTCGGAGCGCGATGTATTGCCAAGCCTCTCGTGGAAGGCGCAAATTTACAGGCCAAGGGCTGTGAACACTTTGGAGACAATATCCCCAAGCTTGCTTGTATCCAACGCAAGGTGAGCCTAAAATGTTTACAGTGGTAGGGGAGACCGCCCTTGCAACTCGACGACCACCTGAAAAACCTGCTGCGTGAACTGGGTCACGCGATCAATGACACCGTATCGGAGTCCGACCGCATCACCGGCGCTATCGCCGGTGTACGTGCGCACGGCTACGATATTGTGTTGAAGCTCGACGCCACCATCGGGCTGGCGAAGCGCGACGCGGCAGCGGCAGCGGAAACAGCTTCCAAGTTGACTACGCAGGATCGCCGCTTTTTGGAATCGCTCCGCATTCAGGTGGATCAGGAATCCTTCGAGCAAGACCCCGACAAGAGACCTGTAGCGCGGCTGACCATGACGCCGCAGGACGTGCGTTTTCTCAAATCCCTAAGAATCGCGACGGACGATCTGGAATGAAACCTGCGAAACTCATCGCGGCCCAGGGGATTGCGGCTCTTGTGCTGGTTGCTGGACTTTCGTCGCCAGCCCGTGCGCAAGGCCCGGTTCCCGTGGTAGTTCCCATCGTCGTCGATACCGCGGTGCCGATAATCATATCCGCGATCAAGCCCGCGCCCAAGCCCACCGGTTTGGACACATTTGAGGGGTTCGTGATGCACGCCAACATCGCGCAAATTACCGTGCGCGCCAAGGGCAACGACTTGGCTATTCGCACCTTCCCGCTATCCCAAGCCGCCGCCGCGAAAATGCAGCAGATTGTCGACAAGGGCGGCTACCAGTACGGCGATAAAGTGACCGTGCTGTACGAGCCTGCTTCGCAAAGGGCCGTTAAGATTAAAGGGAAACCCTCCAAGGCCCTCTGACTTCTTTCGAGCGCTGCCGTGCTTCGCCTTCCTGCCGTCGCTGGGCGCTTCTATCCCGCCAATCCTGAAGAATTGACTGCGCTGGTGCGTGAATGCGCGAAACCGCGGCCGGACACCAAACCCCAGCTCGTGAAAGCTTGCCTGGTGCCGCACGCCGGCTACGTGTTTTCCGGGCATGTCGCCGGCGCCGTTTTTTCCCGCATCGCTCTGCCGCAAAGAATTGTCATTCTCGGCGTCCGGCATTTTCCCCGCGGCGAATCCCTCGCCATTCTTGCCAGCGGAGCTTGGCGAACGCCGCTCGGCGACGCCCCAATTGACGAGGCGTTGGCGGCTGCGCTCAAAAAGGACTGTCCCCTTCTCCGCGAAGACCACGTGGCGCACGGCACAGAGCATTCGCTTGAAGTGCAACTGCCATTCTTGCAGGTGCTGTCACCAGGGTTTTCCTTTGCGCCCATCGCGCTCGGCACCGTCCGCTTCGAGGATCTGATCGCCGTCGGCGAAGCGCTTGGCCGCGTTCTGGCGGCCAATCCCGAAGCCCTGTTGCTGACTACTTCCGATTTGAATCACTACGAAGATGACGCAACTACGCGGCTAAAGGACAGGAAAGCCATCGACCAAATTCTCGCTCTGAATCCGCGCGGCCTTTACGACGTTTGCAGAAACGAAGATATTTCGATGTGCGGCCTTGGTCCGGCGGTGGCAATGCTCACCGCGCTTCGCGCGCTCGCTGCAAAGCAAGCCGAACTGGTCCGCTATGCAACGTCTGCGGACATATCCGGCGACACCAGCCGCGTTGTCGGCTACGCCGGTTTGATTTTCTCGTGAGCAGCTCTCCGCTGTTCCGGTGGAACTAGTGAGGATGCCCCGCGGACCCCGAGGACGAGGGGTGCGATGCGCCTGCGGCAGGCGCCGACTGAGCCGCCGGCGCTGAGGCTGAGCCTCGCGACGAGCCGCCCCCGCTCCAACCACCGCCGAACGACCCGCTCATTCCAGTTGACGCCCGCGCCGGTGGCGGCGTCATCGCTCGCGACGGAGGAGCAGCAGCGCGCACATTCGCTGCAGGCACCCGCATATTTGCAGCGCCGCTGACTTCTGCGCGGCGTTGCCCAGCGTGGCATTGCCTCCTGCGCCGAGAACTGTCCGCGAAACACGCGCCGGCGCGGCAGACGTCGCCACCGCGGTATTCGTCAGCGATTCACGCGGCGGCGCTTTCATCACTTTCCAGCTCTCTCCCGCTGCGGTCGCGCCTGCCATTGCTTGCTGCGAAACTGTGCCGCCGGCAACCGGGAAGACCCCCTTCGCCAGGTTGATCGGCTCTTTGCCTCGAACGTCCAAGGGATGTACCGGCACGAGCCCAATCAAGCCCGTTTTTGAGCGAATGAAAACTCCCGTCACCGGCCGGAACGGCGCAATTCCGTTAAACCCAAGACCGAATCCAAATCCCGGCGACCACAACCATCCAAAAAACGGGTCGAATACCCAGCCCCCAAAGTGATACGGCAACCAGCCCCACGGCTGCCCGCCGATGAACGACCAGCCGTACATCGGATCCATAAACCAGCCGCCGCTCGCGAAGGGTGACCAGCCGAGTCCCACTCCGTACGGCCGCCAACAATTTCCGTATCCGCCGATCGGGTACCACGAGCCGTACGTGTAAAGGTCTGCCATGCCGGAGCTGTAGTAGGGCGAGCTCATGTATTGCTGCGCCGCAGTGGTCGCGGTCACCACCGCATCCTCGCGACCGGAAACCCACCGATCGAAATCGTCATTCTCTGGAAGCCGCGCAATCTCGGTCGAATTATTGTCGCTCGCGCGCATCGAAAGCGACTGGCCCTTGACCAGCGCCGTGGTCTTGTTCTTCCGCAAAACGCTGACGCGGCCTTTTGTCACGTCCACGACGCTGCCGTCATCGAAATTGTCCAGCCGGAAAGCCGCGCGCCCATCCGCTTCCGCGGTGAAGTCGCCGCCCGTGACGCTGAAATAATCTCCGCTCCCGGGATTTACATAGAACGACGCTGTCCCCTGCCGCAGAACCAAGCGCGTGGTCTTCGCACCGTCCTCAAGCGAAAGATCATAAAACTCCAGCACGGTATTTTCCGCGAGAAAGGCCATGGCGCCATTTTCAAACTCGACTTCCGCGCGTCCTTGGTCGGTGGCCAGCACGTAGCCCTGCCGGATCGGCAGATTCAGCGTGGCGCCTTCCCACGTGGCTTTGTCGCTGGTCAGCGGATCGCCATGCACGTCGCGCGTGAAGCGCACGTCGCCCTGCACCAGGCTCAGGCGAATGATTCGCGCGTGGCTGGTATCCGCACGCAGCCAGCCGGCAAACACCAGTGCAAAAACCGTAAGAAAGACGAAGCGAAGACTAATGCGGGTATTCATGACGAGCCCCCTGGGGACGGCCTACATCAGTAAGACGGCCGCCTGACCCTGCGGGTTGCAACACCTATGCGACCGCTTCCATACTCCTCTGTCCCCTTGCTGGCGTCAACCTCCGCGACACACGCGCCGAGGTAAGGTGAGCAACATCTGCGCTCCATAATATGAATATGCCGCCGACTTCTTTGTCAGCGCTCAGGCGCGACACCAACGGCTCCACAAATGATAGGATTCTGGACTCGACCATGGCGCGACTTGCATCACGCATCTCAGAACTAACCGGCGAGGGCGCACTCTCCGTCTTTGCGCGCGCCAAGGAACTGGAGAAGCAGGGCCGCTCCATCATCCATCTCGAACTGGGCGAGCCGGATTTTCATCCCGCCGCGCCCGTGGTCGACGCCTTGCGCAGCGCCGTGGCCGCCGGCCGCGACCGCTACGTTTCTCCGCGTGGCATTCCCGCCCTGCGCGAAGCCGTCGCCGACTACCTGAAGCGCACCCGCGCCGTGGACGCTGCGCCGGAGCAGGTCTTGATCGCACCGGGCTGCAAGATGGCCCTCTCGCTCGCCATGATGGCGCTCATCGAGCCCGCCGATGAAGTCCTCTATCCCGATCCTGGATTTCCCATCTATCCATCCTTTGTCCGCGGCCTTGGCGCCAAAGCCGTCCCATTTTTCCTCGAAGAGAAAAACCACTTTCAGCCGGACATTGCGGAGATTGCCGAAAAAATTTCGCCGCGCACTAAAGTGCTGATTTTCAATTCGCCGAATAATCCCACCGGAACCGTTTTCAGCGATGCGGCGCTCTCGCAAGTTGCCGAGCTTGCCTGCCAGCACGATCTGTGGGTTCTTGCCGACGAAATCTACGCGCGCATTCTCTTCAGCGGCGTATACAAGTCCATCTGGTCCCTGCTTTACGTGCGCCGCGGAGTTCACGCAGGTTGCCGCAATTGAGGCCTTGCGCGATTCCACGGGCGCCGTGGATGCGATGGTCGCCGAGTATCGCAAGCGCCGCGAGTTGTTCGTCGCCGGCCTGAATCGTATTCAAGGCTTCCGCTGCCGGCCGCCGGACGGTGCCTTCTACGCGTGGGTCAATATCGAAGACACGGGACTCCCTGCGCAAGAGCTGGCTGCGACCTTGCTCGAAGACGTCGGAATCGCCGCCATCGCCGGCGCCGCATTCGGCTCCGCCGGAAAAAACTACCTCCGCTTCTCGCTAGTCAGCGCCCGCAATCTTCTGGAAGAAGCTCTGGAGCGCATCGAGCGCGTTTCCGCGCGCTGGCGTGCAACCGTTTCGCGTTGAAGTTTTGAGCGGGGGAAAATGAAACGATTCTTTCAGTTTGGATCAGCAATTACCGCAACACTTCTGGCAGCAGCTTCGATGCAAGCGCAGGCGAAACCCCTCGCCTCTGGCGCCGACGTCCAAAGAATTTACGACAAGCTCCTTCCGCAGATCGACCGTATCCCCATCTACGACAATCACTCCCACGCCACCTTTCCCGACGACTCCGACATGGACGCGCAAGCCGCTCCGCCCGATGAAAGTTCGGTCCTGCGCCTCCGCGACTCCAATCCGGAATTCGTCGCCGCCGCCAAAGGTCTATTCGACTATCCCTACGATGATTTCCAGCCCGAGCACGCCAAATGGCTGATCGACAAAAAGAAAGCCGCGGAAAAGGCCGGTGGTACCGCGTATTGGGACAGCATCCTCGACAAGCTAAATATCGAAATCTGCCTGGCCAATCGCGTGGCGCTCGGGCCGTATCTCGACGCCAAACGATTCCACTGGGTGTTCTTCGTCGACTCCTTTCTCTTCCCGCTCGATAATCGCGACCAGACCGGAAAGAATCCGGACATGGGCGTGTACATCCCGCTGCAGGAAAAAGTTCTGCACCGTTACATGCGGCAGGAAAACGTGAGCGGCTTGCCTGCTGATCTTGCCGGCTATGAAGCCTTCGTGCGCCAGACCCTGGCCGACAATCAAAAAAAAGGCGGCGTGGCCATCAAATTCGAGGCCGCCTACTTCCGCAGCCTCTATTTCAGCGATCCCCCACGCGAAAAAGCCAAGGCCATCTACGCCAAGTACCACGCCGGCGGCGTTCCTTCCAACGAAGACTACCGCACCTTCCAGGATTACATCTTTCGTGTGCTGATCGATCAAGCTGGCAAGCTCAACCTGCCCGTCCCGGCGGCTACCCATACACGCTGGAAATGATCTGGCTGACCGCCGCGAAAAACGTCTACACCGATTCTTCCCTCGTCGGCTATTACGTCTATCCCTCCGAATTGAAAAACATCTTGAAGCAGTGGATTTCGCTCTATCCCGAGCGCATGATGTTCGGCTCCGACGCCTTCCCGTTCAACGACGCCGTCGGCGCGGAGGAAACCTTCTGGCTAGCAGCGCGTTCGGCGCGCACCGCCGTTGCCGCAGCCTTGGCCGAGCTTGTTGCCGAAGGCGCCTTCACCGAAGAAAAAGCACTCGAACTCGCGCGCATGTATCTCCATGACAATGCCGCGCGCCTCTATGGAGAATCACAATGACCGCAACAGCAGCAAAAATGAAATACATTCCCTGGAAAACGGTCGAACGCGAAAACCTCAACCCGCTGATCGACCGCGAGATGCTCGTCGGCGACAAGGTCATGCTCGCGCGCGTGCTCCTGAAGAAGGGCGCGCACGTCCCGCTCCATCATCACCACAACGAGCAAGTCACCTACATCCTGGAAGGCGCCCTGAAATTCGCCATCGACGGCAAGGAAATCGTCGTCCGCGCCGGAGAAGTCCTGTGCATCCCCCCGCACATGCCCCACGAAGCCTGGGCCCTCGAAGATACCGTAGACCTCGATATTTTCGATCCCCCGCGCGAAGACTGGCTCAACAAAACCGACGACTACCTGCGCAAAGCCCGCTAGCGGTTGGGGGTCGGAGCTTCAGTTTATCCTGACGAAGGAAGGGCTCCGACATTTAGCTCGTTGCGAGTTGCGCTTTAGCGCCTGAGGAAACGTCTTACCCAAAGGAGTGCGTCATGACAGAAGTCGTTCTTAAACGGTTTGAGGCTCCAGACGAAGTCCGCACATTTGAAAAAGGAAAATTTGAAATTGTTCATTTGGGCGGCATGACCATTGGCCGCGCCACCTACGAACCGGGGTGGCG
>WNFI01149912.1_pt2 | contig 33663 bp, 31 predicted proteins | sample 5400471 | NCBI WGS metagenome assembly WNFI01 (sample SAMN13153348, study PRJNA577476) | soil metagenome | isolation source: 100 cm saprolite on Douglas fir-dominated hillslope | place: USA:California | collected 2013-09-17 | reverse complement strand
CAGTTCGCCAGCCAGGAAAGGCCGGTACCGGCTACTGCGGCGCCGCCCGTCACAGCGGGGGCTTAGGGACGCGCCTTGAGCCCGGGCGCCCGGACGACCGGGGGCCCGGGGTCCGGTCAGATTCGGCGGCGGCCGCGCTCTTTGCCGGTGAGGCGGATCAGGACGAGAACGAGAATTGCGCCGAGAATCGAGCCGATGATGCCGGCGGTGTGGAATTTGTCCGGGGCGAACCTGTGGTACTCGATCAGATTCCAGATGAACCCGCCGACGAACGAGCCGACGATCCCGAGCACGATCGTGCCGAGCAAGCCGATCGGGTCCCGTCCGGGAACGAGCAGCCTGGCCACGGCTCCGGCGATGAGCCCGATCACGATCAGGACGATGATGTAGATGACCATGGCCTGCCAGATACCGTGATTCCCGCGATCCATGCGGAGCGCGGCGTTACAGGGCGGGGTCCGGGCGGGTAGGCGGGCCGCGCGGGCCGGGGCACCCAGCAGGGGTCCGCGGCCTACCTGGCCCGGAGCGATGCCACACTGGAAGCCAGCCATGCCAACTCGCCCGCGCCCCCACATCCTGGTCGTCAACGGACGGAAGGTCCGTCAGCCTGTCTTCGTGATCGGCGCACCGCATTCCGGAGCCGACCTGCTCACGCGCACGCTCAAGCGGACGCCGGGGTTCCACTTCACCGTGGGCCAGCCAAGCGTGCTGAGCGTGGTTTACGCGTTCGCCCGCTCGCCGTCCATCTCCGAGGGCAGGGGAGAGGCCGCTGCTAAAGTCTGGCGGGACGCGTTCGCCCAGGCCTGGCAGGTCACTGCGCACGCCTGCCTGACATGCCTCCCCGAATGCCAGGGCGCGGTTACCGGGACGCCGGCAGGAACCTGCGTGGACGAAAGGGCGATCCGCCGGTACGGCGACGCGAGCCCCGCGCTGATCTACTCCGCTGAAGGCCTGCTGCACGCCTTTCCGGACGCCCGGATCGTTCAGATTGTGCGCGATGGCCGCGCAGTCGTGGCGGCCATGCTCGCCGATCCGCAGGAGCTTGCCTGGTTCAGGCCCGGCGTGGCCAATGTCGACTCCGAGTTCCCCAACCCCTTCTTCGGCATCGAGACCGAGGCCGACCGTGCCGCGTGGCCGGCGTTGTCGGCCGCGGGCAAGTCCGCCATGCGCTGGCGCGGCGCGGTACACAAGATGGCGCGGTTGCGGAACAGCCTGAGCGCCGACCAGCTGACCACGTTCCGTTACGAGCAGGTCGTCAGGGAACCGCAGGCCACCGCGGGTGCGCTCGCCGCGTTCATTGACGCGACCCACCCCAAGATCGAGGTTCCGCACGGCCAGAAGAACCTTGAATCGTGGCGGCGGCTGCTCACCCCCGCCCAGCTCGCTGAGATCGAGAAGGTCGCGGGCCAGCAGCTTCGCAAGGTCGGTTACGGTGGCTAGCCCGATGGGGGCAGCGAACCCGACAATGTACGGCGCGAGTGCCGGCGTTCGTGGTTCTCCAGGTTCAGCGCGGCGATGATCAACGGCACGTGGCTGAACGCCTGCGGGCTGTTGCCGACGTGGCGGTGATCCCGCGGGTCGTACTCCTCGCTCAGCAGCCCGAGGTCGCTGCGCAACGTGAGCAGCCGGTCGAACAGCCTGGTGGCCTCGTCCTGCTCGCCGATCAGGTGCAGCGCGTTGACCAGCCAGAAACTGCAAGCCAGGAAGGCGCCCTCGCCGCCAGGCAGGCCGTCGACCGAAGTCCCGGTCTCGGGCTGGGAGTAGCGCATCAAGAGGCCGTCGCTGGTGAGCTCGCGCCTGATCGTCTTGATGGTGGAGACGAGCCTCGCGTCGTCCGGCGGCAGGAATCCGACGTCAGCCATCAAGAGCACCGCCGCATCGAGCGTGCTGCTCCCGTAGTACTGGGTGAACGTGCCCCGGCCAGGGTCGTAGCCCTTCTCGCACACCTGGTCGTGGATCGTGTCCCTCGTCGCGCGCCACCCCTGCAGCGTCTGCTCGGACGGGAACACCAGGCCCTCCTCGGCCATCTTGACCCGGCGGTCGAAGGCCACCCAGGCCATTACCTTGGAGTGCACGAAGTGCTTCGGCCCGCCGCGCACCTCCCAGATCCCCTCGTCGGGCTCGGTCCAGTGTTTTTCCAGGTAGGCAAGCAGCATGTCGAGCAGGCTGGTCGTGTGCCGGTCGAAGCTAAGCCCGGCCTGCCTCGCCAGCATGATGGTGTCGATGACCTCGCCATACACGTCGAACTGGACCTGCTTGACCGCGTCATTGCCGATCCTGACTGGAACTGAGCCCTCATATCCGCGGAGCCAGTCGGCGATCCACTCGGTCAGCCGACGCTCGCCGGCCACTCCGTACATGATCTGCACGTTCTCGGCGGAGCCCGCCACCGCACGGCCCAGCCAGCGGCGCCAGGCGGCCGCCTCGTCGACGTAGCCGGTCCGCAGCAGGGCCTCGAGCGCCATCGTGGAGTCCCGCAGCCAGCAGTACCGGTAATCCCAGTTCCGCACCCCGCCGATGTCCTCGGGAAGCGACGTCGTCGGCGCCGCCACGATCCCCCCGGTCGGGTCGTAGGTCAGGGCCTTGATCGTGATCAGCGACCGAACCACGGCGTCCCGGTACTGGCCGTGATAAGTACACCGGGAGACCCAGTCCGTCCAGAACGAGGCGGTCTGCTCGAGGCTCTCATCGGCATCCACGACGGGCGGCGGCCCAGGCAGGTGCGACGGCTGCCAGGTGAGCGCGAACGGCACCCGTTCGCCGGCCCGGACGACGAAGTCCGCATGGTGCGCCATCTCGTGCGCGACCAGCTTGACCGTGCTCCTCAACCAGACCGAGTCGGGTCCGGCGACAGCAAGGATCGCGTCGTTGACCCGGCGCACCCAGGGCACGATGCTGCCGTAGCCGAAGCGAAACGCGATGGTGCTCTCCATCTCGACCGCGCCCTTGACTCCCTCGACGATCCTGATCAGCACTGGCGTGTCATCAGCCCGCGGCGGCATGAAGTCGATGACCTTGACCACGCCGCCGGCCGTCGTCCACTGGGTGTCGAGGATCAGAGTGTCTTTCCGGTACTTCCGTTCGACCTGCCCTGCCCGGGACGGCGGCCCCTCCTCTGCTGTGGGATTCAGTCGCCACTGGCCGTTATCGCTTGTGCCGAGCATCGCCGCGAACACGGCGTCGGAGTCAAAGCGGGGCAGGCAGAGCCAGTCGATCGATCCCTCGCGGCTGACAAGCGCCGCCGACTGCATGTCACCGATCAAGGCGTAGTCCTCGATCAGCGGGTAGACGGGCGCCCCTGGCGCCCCGGGCGCCCCGCGGGCCCCGGGAGGCCCGTGGCCGGCCTGCTGCATCTTGTCTCTCCCTTCCCGGGTGCCCGCTCGCTGCCCAGCTCGTCATGGCAATGCGGCCACGCGCCTAAGCTTGGGCTGTGTCAATTACCCTCGTCCGGCTCGCCGCATGCGCGGTCGCGCTGGCAGGCGTGGTCAGCGGCTGCGCGCAGATGAACGCGGCGCTTGGCCAGCAGTGGGCGGTCGTGCAGTTCGCCCCCAACACCATGCTTGGCACCGCCCGCCACATCACCGCCGCCTGCTCGCACCTGCCGGGCCTGCACCTCGAGCCGGTGAAGCCCACCTCGCCAGGCGGCATCGTCGGCTCGGCACGTTTCAACGCCACCCAGGCAAGCGACGCCGACATGGTCAGGCTGCAGCGCTGCCTGCAGCGATTTCCGTCGTTCCAGGGTTTCACCTTGACCCAGGCAGGCGACAACTGACCCATGCCTGGATCACCGCCGCACCGGTGAACGACAACACCATCGACCTGCTGACGGACCGTAGATCCGCCTGACCGCTCTGGCACCTCAAGCGTCACCCGGACGCCCAGTCTCAGGCTGCGACTTTGCCTAATTCCTACTTTTCAAGTATAGATACAAGGCTAGTATGGAGATGGACAATCCACAGGAGGTTCTCTTGATGAAGCGAGCGCTCATCGCTACGGGGATGGCAGCCGCGACGGCACTGGCGGCCGGCTGCACCGCTTCCTCAGCGGCAAGCCCGGCAACAGGTTCTGGCTCACAGGCCCAGGTCGTCCTGCGGCTCGGCTTCCTGACCAACATCACGCACGCCCCGGCGCTGATCGGGATCGCGAAGGGCTACTTCGCCACGTCGCTGGGCAAGAACGTCAAGCTCGAGGTTAAGCCGTTCTACACCGGAACGGCAGAGGGCACGGCGCTGCTGGCCGGGCAGCTAGACGCGGCCTACGTCGGCCCGAACCCGGCGATCAAGGCATGGCAGACCTCCAGCGGCAAGCTGATCAAGGTCGTCTCCGGCGCGGCTTCAGGCGGCGCCGCGCTGGTCGTGAAGAAGACCATCAGCAGCCCGGCCCAGCTCAAGGGCCAGAAACTGGCGACCCCCTCGCTCGGCAACACCCAGGACGTGGCCCTGCGCTACTGGCTCAAGCAGCACCACCTGACCGCCACCCAGACCGGCGGCGGCAATGTCCCGATCACGCCGATCACGCCCAACTCCGCCGCGGTGCTGCAGTTCAAGTCCGGCCAGATCGCCGGCGGCTGGGAACCCGCTCCCTACGACATCGAAATGGTGCAGGACGGCGGCCACGTCCTGGTCAACGAGGCCTCGCTGTGGCCAAAGGGCCAATTCGTCACGACCAACCTGGTGGTCACCCAGCGCTTCCTCGCTGCGCACCCGTCTGTCGTGAGCGGCCTGCTCAAAGGCCAGATCCAGGCGAACAGTTACATCCATTCCAACCTGCCAGGTGCCGAGGCGGCGGCTAACAAGGAGCTGACCACGCTGCTCGGCAAGGGACTGCACCGCAGCGTCCTGTCGGCCGCCTTCCAGCAGATCACGTTCACCAACGACCCGATCGCCTCCTCGCTCGCGGCTGACGCACAGCACGCCGTGGCCGTGGGCCTGCTCAGCCCGGTGCGGAACATCTCGGCTCTGTACGATCTGGGCCCGCTGAACACGCTGCTCAAGGCGTCCGGACAGCCGCAGGTCGGCTCGTGAACGTGCTGCAGCGGAATGGCGCGTCCGCGGACCCGAACGCACTGCTCAACGGCCATCGGCCGGGCGAGGTAGTCGCGGGTGCCGGCGCCGCCATCCGCCTCACCGAGATCTCCAAGGTCTACGGCCGCGGCCCGGGCGCCGTGCACGCCGTCGACCGTCTCTCGCTGACCGTCGGCGACGGCGAGTTTGTCTGCCTCGTCGGCGCGTCAGGCTGCGGGAAGTCAACGCTACTGTCGATCGTGGCCGGCCTGGACATGCCCACCGCCGGGCAGGTGGACACCGGCGGGCGGCGGGTCGCGATCATGTTCCAGGAGCCCGCCCTGTTCCCGTGGCTGACCGCGCGGCGCAATGTCGAGCTGGCCCTGCGGGCGCTGAAGGTACCGAAGGACCAGCGCCGGAGGCGCGCCTTCGAGCTGCTGGAGTCCGTGCACCTCGGTGACTTCGCTGACAAGCGGCCGCACGAGCTCTCCGGCGGCATGCGGCAGCGGGTGGCGCTCGCCCGCGCGCTGGCCCAGGACGCCGACGTGCTGCTGATGGACGAGCCGTTCGGGGCGCTCGACGCGATGACGCGTGACCTGCTGCACGACGAGCTCGAGCGGATCTGCTCCGAACGCTCGCTGACTGTGCTGTTCGTGACGCACAACGTCCGGGAGGCGGCCAGGCTCGGCGACCGTGTGGTCCTGCTCAGCAGCCGGCCTGGCCGGGTGATCGAGGAGTACGGCGTGCCGAGGACCGGGCCGCGGCGGATCGACTCGGCCAGCGTCGCCCAGCTGGCCAGCACGGTAACCGACCGGCTGCGGGAGGAGATGAAGCGGCATGGCTAATACTCAGACCTCCGATGTGGCGGGCGCCGCGAGCCAGACCTCGGCGATCATTGGTCTCGACAGCCTTGAGCTCGGCTCGGTCAGCACCGGCCGCTCGCCCGGGAGGCTGGCCAGGAAGGCGTGGACAGCTACCTGGCCGAAACTGCTCGCTATCGGCCTCGTCCTAGGCGCCTGGCAGCTGTTCTACCTGAACAATTTCCACGGCGACACTGCTACCGGGCTGGCCAAGGGTCCCGGCACCGGCCTGGCCAACCTGTGGGACCAGCTGCAGCACGCCCAGCTCTGGCAGGCGATCGGGAACACCGCACAGACCGCCGTCACCGGTTACTTGCTCGCGCTGGTCATCGGTTCGGTTGTCGGCGCGGTCGTGTCGCGGATACCGCCGCTGCGCGCGGCCACGGGCTCGATCATCAGCGGGCTGCAGACGATGCCGTCGATCGCCTGGTTCCCGTTCGCGATCATCCTGTTCGGCACCTCCGTCTCGGCGATCTTGTTCGTCATGGTGCTCGGGGCGGCGCCCTCGATCGCCAACGGCCTCATCACCGGCGTGGACTACACCCCGCCGCTGCTGCTGCGGGCGGGCCGGACCATGGGGCTGCGCGGGGTGGCACTGTACCGGCACCTGATCCTGCCGGCCTCCCTGCCCGCCTACCTCGCCGGGCTCAAGCAAGGGTGGGCGTTCGCCTGGCGCAGCCTGATGGCCGGCGAGCTGCTGGTGATCATCATCGGTCACCTCTCGCTCGGGATCCTGCTGAACAACGCCCAGGACAACCAGGACCTGACTGCGGCGATCTCGATCATGATCGTGATCCTGGTGATCGGCATCGTGGTCGACGCGATCTTCACGAAGACGGACCTGGCGGTCAGGCGCCGGCGCGGCCTGCTCACCGACGCCCGGTGGGCCTGACCTGGCGATTCCCCCCGGGGCCCGGCCGCTCACCTGGCAGCCGGGGCCTCCGCCAGCACCCGGTCGCTGTGGGTATAGACGTTCATCGATTCGCCGCGCAGGAATCCGACCAGCGTCAGGCCTGCCTCGTCGGCGAGATCGGCCGCCAGCGACGAAGGCGCCGAGACGGCCGCCAGGACGGGGAACCCGGCGAGCACCGCCTTCTGGACGAGCTCGAAGGATGCCCGCCCGCTGACCAGGAGGACGCAGCCCCGCATCGGCAGGCGGCCCTGCCGCAGCGCCCAGCCTACGACCTTGTCGACGGCGTTGTGCCTGCCCACGTCCTCGCGGACGGCGAGCAGCGCGCCATCGGGCCCGAATACTCCAGCCGCGTGCAGCCCGCCCGTGCTGGCGAACACGCGCTGGGCCGCGCGCAGCGCGTCGGGCATCGAGGCCAGCCTGCCAGCCGGGATTACCACCTGGTCTTGGTAAATGTCCCAGGTTTGCGCAACGAAAAGCTCGGCGGTACTCGCCTTCCCGCAGACGCCGCACGCGCTGGTGGTCATGAAGTTCCTGCGCAGCGCCGGCGTCACGGTCAGGCCTGGCCGCAGCTCGACGTCGACGATGTTGCCGGTGCCATCGTGCCCCGCGTGGCCGCAGCTCGTCCCGTCGCAGAGCCTGATCAAGGCGATGTCGTCCGCCGAGCGGACGATGCCCTCGCCGACCAGGAACCCAGCGGCGAGCTCGACGTCGTCACCGGGCGTCCGCATGGTCATTGTGAGGGCCTGGCCCGCCACCCTGATCCCCAGCGGCTCCTCGGCGGCGAGCAGATCCGACCGCTCGGTCAGCTGAGGTTCGCCGTGCGGGTCCGCCAGGCGGATCCTGCGCACCCGCCGCCGTGCCGTCCTGCCGCTCATCGCCGCTCCCGCCGTCGCCTCCCGGTACAGGTCCGAGGCTATGCGGGAGGCCGCGAGCCCAGCCAGCCGGCCGAGCCGCGCAGACGTTTGTGTACCTGGCGTTTGTGCAGGACTATGACGTGATGGCGCAGTCAACCGATGGGCATGGCAGGCGGCACGGCCGTCTTCGCAGGGCCAGCTACCACCATGGCGACCTGCCTAATGCCCTGGCCGACGCGGCGACCGACATGGCGCGTGCCGGAGGGCCCGACGCTGTCGTGCTGCGCGCCGCCGCCCGGGCCGCCGGCGTCTCCGCAGCCGCGGCCTACCGGCACTTCGCCGATCACGACGAGCTGCTGGCCGTGGTCAGGCGGCGCGCGCTCGATGCGCTGGAGGCGGCCATGCGGCAGAGCCTGGATTCGGTTACACCGCTGCCCGACCCGGCGCAGGAGTCCGTGCAGCGGCTGCGCGCACTTGGCCTGGCCTATATCAGGTTCGCGCTCACCGATCCCGGCCTGTTCCGCACAGCGTTCCGCCGCCCGAACAAATCGCGGCCTGACACGGCCCACCCGATAGCGGCCAACGGGCCTTACGCGCTGCTCAGCGGGGTGCTCGACGAACTTGTCGAGCATGGCGTGCTTGATCCGGGCAGGCGGGCAGGCGCCGAGATACCGGCCTGGGCGTCGGTACACGGCCTGGCCACGCTGCTGCTCGACGGACCGCTCGCGCTCATCTCCGCCGAGGAGCGGGCCGAAGCCATCGAGCGCACGTCCGATTTCATGCTGAACGGCATCAGGGGACCGCAGCACTAGAACCCCGCGTGCGCGATCGCACGTCGCCGCGGGAAGCTCCTCGATGTTGACAGCGTTAACTTTAATTGTCATCCTGACAATGTAAACAACGTCCACATTGGGCAACGGGAGGCGGACGAGATGATTGACTTCCATCTGATCAACGTGGTGCTGGCCAGCCTGGGCATCAGCGCGGCAGCGGCGGTGCTGATCGCCGCCGCGGTTATCAGCATCGCGGCCGTCGGCCGGCACCAGGCGACCGCGCGGCGCGGGCAGCCGGCCCCAGCGCCGGCAACGGTGCCGACCTCGGCGCGGGCCACAGTGCCGACCGAGGAGAGCAGCGGGCCGGGCCACGCGCGAAGGGAGCCTGCGCTGCGGTAAGTGCAGTCTTGCGGGTAAGCGGGGCGAGATCGTCAGCGAGCCGGCCGGGGCGCGCCTGCCGTCGGCCGGCTCCCATTCGTGCCTACCTCGCCGGCGCCGGCCCTGTCGTCGGAGCCGGCGCTGCCATTAGAGCGGGCCTGGCCATTGGCGGCATTCGAGCCAACCTGGGCATTCTGGCTGTGCTGGCCGGAACCCGCGAGAACGGCGTCGCCCCGCAGCACGGCGTCGGCGCGGGCGAGCAGGGCATCGACGGGGCTCTGGCCGGTCACCGGAGTGAGCTCACGGCGAGTGCGCGTGCGCCGGGCCCTGACCGCAGCGGCGAGCAGCCCGAGGTAGATCACGATGCCGACCGCTATCCACAGATTCCAGGTCAGCAACTGCCAGCCATGCACGACCACTATCTGGGTCACCTCAGGCGGCTGCACGAACCAGCCGAGCAAGCCGCGCTCCGGAATATAGGCTTGCGGGCCGCTGAACTGCCACGGCCAGGCGGCCGTGACCGCCGCGATGAGCACGATCGCCGCCAGGTACGCGCTGCGGGCAAGAGGACGCGCCTTCATGGCCAGCCCGGCCAGCATCGCGAGCACCGGGACGAGCCACACCCAGTGGTGATCCCAGCTGATCGGCGAGACGAGCACGCTGGTGATGCCGACTAGCGTCCAGCCCTGCGCCTGGCGTCCGGTCCGGGTGAGTATCGCGCCCCCGACCAGGCCGCCGACCGCTACGGCGAGCGCCAGCGGCAGCCACACCGGCTGGGCCGGGACGACGTTCCCGTACAGCCGCGCAAGCAAGCCGAGCAGGGACTGGTCGACCAGCGAGCGGACGCTGCCGGTCCGGCCAGGCCGCATGAAGTACCCCGTCAGCCAGTACGAGGCAGAGGGCCCTGGCAGGGCGATGAAGCCCAGCACGATCGTCGCGAGGAACGTGCCCGCCGCGATCGCCGCCTGACGCACCTTCCCGGCCAGCAGCAGGTACGGGATGAAGAGCAACGGCGCGAGCTTGATCCCGGCGGCGATGCCGATGCCGATTCCCTTCCATCGCTTCGAGTCCGGCCTGGTGAGATCCCAGACGACGAGCAGCATGAGCAGCGGCTCGATCTGGCCGAGATACAGGGCCCGCACCACCGGCTCGGTCCACAGCGCCAGCGCGCTGACCGCAAGCGCTGCCCCGATCCGGCCTGCCCCGCGCCGCCCCATCGCGCCAAGCGTGAGCCAGGCCGTCAGCGGAATTGCGGCCAGGCTGGCAATGGTCATGATCCAGCGAAGCGTCAAGAACGGGACGAGCGAGCCGCCGGCGAAAACCAGCGCCGCGAACGGGGTGTAGGTGAACTGAACGCCGGGCTGCAGTTCCCAGGTGTACAGGATCGAGGGCAGCTGCCTGGTGATCAGGCCGGCGTCGTTATAGACATTCAGGTCGTACCAGGTCAAGACCCCGCGCGGGTGCACAGCCTGGTCAACCAGGTAGGCGGTGAGCGCCAAAGCGAAGAACAGCGCAGCGAGGATCAGGCCGACGCTGCCGAGTATCCGGCGCCACGGCAACTGCCGCGGCCGGCCCACAGCCGGCCCCGTCTCGGCCTGTGCCTGCACGCTCCGATCCTCCTTGTTCATGGCCGGACGCGGTCGCGGCCCTGAACTGAACACCAACGACGCGCCTCTGGGGCGAACATCCGCCGCCGCAAAGTTAGACGAGCGGGAGCGGCCACTTGTTGCATCAGGCGGAAGTTCGAATTTCGCCGTTACGGTGGGCCACCAGCTTAGTCTGCCCGATGTTGTATCAACCGTGCGGCCAGCTTGCCCCAAATTTCCGTTACCGCTGCTACGGACAGTGACCGTCAGATAACGCTGATGACACAATCGCCGCGCGGCACAAGCTCGCCGATCACCGGGGCCCCGGGAATCTCCCCGGCGATAAGGAGGCCGCCGGATGTCTGGGCGTCGGCGAGGAGCAGCAGCACCTCTTCGGACAGGCCGCTGAAGTCCGCGTGCGGCGCCACCCAGGCCAGGTTACGCCGGCTGCCGCCGGGAAGGTGACCGGCTCGCTGAGCCGCCAGAACGCCATCGATGACAGGAACCGCCCGGTGATCGATCACCGCGCTCACGCCGCTGGCCCTGGCGAGCTTGAAGGCGTGCCCCAGCAGGCCGAATCCCGTTACGTCCGTGGCGCAGCGCAGGCCGGCCCGCAGGGCCGCGCGGCTCGCGTCCGCGTTGAGGGTGGTCATCACCTCGACGGCCGCCTCGCTGACCTCGCCGGTCGCCTTGTGCATCGCGTTCAGGATGCCTGAGCCCAGCGGTTTGCTCAGCGAGAGCGGCAGCCCGGCCGTGCCCGCGTCGATCCGCAGCAGCCGGTCAGGGTCGGCCAAGCCGGTCACCGCCATGCCGTACTTCGGTTCGGGGTCATCGATGCTATGTCCGCCTGCGACGTGGCAGCGGGCCTGCTTGGCAATTTCCAGGCCGCCGCTGAGCACCTCGGCGGCCAGATCCACGCCGAGCACGTCGCGCGGCCAGCCGAGCAGGTTGAGGGCGACGAGTGGCTCGCCGCCGACCGCATAGACGTCGGAGAGCGCGTTCGCCGCGGCGATCCGGCCGAACGTGCGCGGGTCGTCGACAACCGGGGTGAAGAAGTCTGCCGTCGCGACGACCGCCCAGGTGGGGCTGATCCGCACCACGGCCGCGTCGTCGCCGTGCTCGACCCCGATCAGGAGATCGTCAGGCCGGTGCTCGGGCACCAGCCTGGCCACCGCCTCCTCAAGCTCGCCCGGCGGTATCTTGCACGCGCAGCCGCCGCCGTGTGCGTACTGAGTGAGCCTGACTGGCTGCTGAGTCTGCATTTCTGAACTCTAGCCAGCGGACGCCTTGCGCCGTAGGCCGCCACATGGTGGCATAACGGCCAGGTGCATGACGCGACGGAGGACGCGGTGACCAATCCAGTGATCGAACAGCGCGCGGACATCGAAGCGCAGACGGCGGGCCTGACGCTCTGCGGACTGCTGCGGCACACCGCCGAGGCCTATGGCGACCTACCTGCCTACTCCGACCGGGACTGCGACTCGGCCTGGCAGACCATGACCTGGCGCCAGTTCCGCGATGAGGTACTGCGACTCGCGGCCGGCCTGGTCAGCCTCGGCCTCAAGCCGGGCGATCGAGTCGCCCTCATGCTCCCGAACAGGATGGAGCACGTGCTCGCCGACCAGGCCGTGCTGCACGCGGGCGGCGTTCCTGTCACGTTCTATGCGACGCTCGCCTCCGACCAGATCAGGTACGTGGCGGCCGACTGTGACGTGCGGATCGCCGTGCTCGACGGAGCATCGGAACTGGCCAGATGGGAGCCGCTGCTGGCCGACCTGCCTGGACTCATCAAGGTGATCGTGCGCGACGCCGCCGCGTGCCCCGCCGATGACGCGCACCTGAGCTGGGCAGCGTTCGAGTCGCTGAGCGAGGAAGCGAGCGAGTCCGATGCCGCCGCCGAGGTAAGCCGCCGGGTAAGTGCGATCCGCCCGGCAGACCCGGTCACGCTGCTGTACACATCGGGCACCACCGGCAACCCCAAGGGCGTCATCATCACGCACGGCAGCGTGCTGTACGAGTGCGTGACGGCCGAGCTGTCCGGCGCCACCATCAAGCACGTGCGGTGGGTCTCCTACCTGCCGCTCGCTCACATCGCCGAGCGGATGTTCAGCCTGTACCTGGCGATCTACAGCGCGGGCCATTCCTACTTCTGTCACGTCACGACCGACCTGATCAAGGTCGTCGGCGAGGTGAAGCCGACGGCGTTCTTCGGCGTGCCGAGGGTCTGGGAGAAGATCCAGGCCGGCATCCAGGCGCTGCTGACGATGGAGCAGGACGAGGCCAAGAAGGCTGAAGTCGCGGCCGCTATGGAGACCGGGCGCGAGTACGTCCTGAGCTGCCAGTACGGCAACACGACGCCAGAGGAGCTCGCGGTCAGGTTCGACGCGGCCGACGCGGCCATCCTGACGCCGATCAAGAGCCTGCTCGGCCTGGAGCAGGCCGTCAACGTGGTGAGCGCGGCAGCGCCGCTGCCGCCCGACGTGGCCGCATTCTTCGCGGGGCTCGGCATGAAGATCCTCGACGTGTACGGGATGACCGAGACGACCGGCGCGTTCACTACCAACACGCCGACCGCGTTCCGGCTTGGAACGGTTGGCCGCCCGGTGTCCGGCGTCGAGGTGCAGATCGCCGATGACGGCGAGATTCTCACCCGCGGCCCGCTCAACAGCCCCGGCTACCTGAACTTGCCCGATCAGACCAAGGCGCTGCTCGACGAGGACGGCTGGCTACACACCGGTGACATCGGCACGATGGATGCCGACGGGTTCGTCTCGGTGGTGGACCGCAAGAAGGAGCTGATCATCACCTCAGGCGGCGAGAACATCTCGCCGACCGCCGTCGAGAACGTGCTCGTCGCCAATCCGCTGATCGGCCAGGCGCTGGCCTTCGGAGACCGCCGCAAGTTCGTTGTCGCGCTGCTCACGCTCGATGGCGAGGTGGCCCCTGCCTGGGCGAAGGCACGCGGCGTCGACGCCACGTCGCTGGCCGAGCTCGCCGAGCACCCGATCGTGCTCGAGGCCGTCGGCGCGGCGGTCGCGGCGGCGAACGAGCAGCTGGCCAGGGTGCAGCAGGTCAAGCGGTGGCAGCTGCTGCCGGTGGAGTGGACGGCGGAGAGCGAGGAGCTGACGCCGACCTTCAAGCTGAAGCGCCGCGTGCGGAGGCGTCTGGGCACCTGGTGGGCTCCCCGGTCTTCAAAACCGGCGGGCGGCGCTCCGCGTCGCCGGCGGGTTCGATTCCCGTCCGCCTCCGCCAAACCTGCACGAACACCGTTCCCGCTGCCCTGCCTGGCCATCCCCGCCAGCGACCGAACCGGCCGCCCAGAGAGCAGCCTGGGAACACGGCGCGCAGTGAGATGCGCCGCACGGTACGCGGCGAGCAATTTCGTTGTGCCGGCGCCGAGGCCAGCCGCGCCCGGCGCGCTCATGCCCCGGCCGCCCGCGCCACGAGCGCGGCAACCTGATCGGCCGCTGCGCGATGCGACATCGGCGCGCGGCACGCGATGACAGGTCCGCTTCAGAAGCGGACGCGGGTCACGGGGTGCAGTTCGATGCCGTTCGGCGCCTGCCCGGTCACGTCGTGGATCTCATCGAAGAAGCCGAGCCCGCGGAGAGTGATCCGCTGGTGCACGTGCTTCCAACTCGTCGTGGCGTGGTCCCGGGCCATGAACGCCTTGCGGGCCGCCGCAATCTGAGAGCGCCACAGCGACTTGCTTGAGACGCATCGGGGATTGGGGATCTCCGCGATCATCGTCTTGCCAGCGGCGTTGCGGATCACCAGGTGGATATCGGAGTCGTCCTCGATCCGGTAGGCGGTCAGGCGCACGCGGTCGAGCTGCCACGTGTGCCGCTCGGCGCCACGGAACCGGCGTCGCTGAAACCCGGCGAAGGACGATGGCGCCTTAAGGGAGCGCAGGTGCTGAATGGTTGTCACGATCGTGGTCTTGTCGACCTTGAAACGATCCGCATCAGAGCCGGTCTTGACCGGCCACCGCCACACCCCGCACGAGGCGGCCGCGTGCGACATGGGAACCGCGGCACTCGCCGGGAGCGCAAGGCCGAGCGAGAGGACGGGGACCGCGGCCAGCGCGGTGACGAGCTTGCGCATCATGATCATTCCTTCCGGCCCGCCGACCGGGCGACCTGATTCTCGCAGTTACCTGACGCGCTCCGCTGCCAATCCCGCACGGTTTACCTCACGCCCGGCAGGCGGTGCAGGATGTCGCTGCCCTCGCGGAACAGCAGCCCGCTCGACGCGCCGGGGCGCGCGAGCAGCGGGGATGAGCCGGGAGATCGCTCCTGGCCGCACCCCGCCCTGCCTGCGGAAACAGGGTCAGGCGGGAGCAGCCGGGATGAGCCGGGAGCGGGAGACGCGGTCTTCAAACCGGCGGGCGGCGCTCCGCGTCGCCGGCGGGTTGGATTCCCGTCCGCCTCCGCCACCTCCTGCCAGACGGCTGGCGACCGACCGCTGAGGGCAAAACCTCACGGAATGGCATCCACTGCCTGACCCCATGGACCCGCTCGTTCTCCGGGCTTTATCCTGCGGCCATGAGCAAAGCCACGGACAAGGCCATCAGGCTCACCTTCACCTTGGACGACAACGGCGCCGGCCGGGCCGGATGACAGACGTCGCACGCAGAGATGCCCTGAAGCTCAGTGGCCTGGCGGCCGCGCCGGCACTGCTCCGGCCGTCACTGGCCCTGTCTGGCCCCAAGATCGTGATCGGCGTCAACCACGACCACTTCCCGCAGTTCGCCCGGGCCATCCCCGGAGCGTCCGGCGTCCGTATCTACTACGACACGTACGGCCAAGTGCCCGGACAGTGGCCCAACCACCTGCCCTCGGGCCGGTCGCTGCTCGGCGGCGCGGCGATTCCACCTGGGACGCACACGGTGCTGTCCATCCGCCCGATGCCGTCTGACCTGTTCTCAGGCAAGCTGGACCATCAGATCCGGAGCCTGGCGCTGTCGGCCCCGCCCGGGTCGGCGCTGACCGCCTGGCACGAGAACGAGCCGGGCAACCCGCTTCACTACCCGCGCGAGGTTAACAACAGGGCCACCGCAGCAGCCATCCACGAGCGCATGCACCGGCTGTGCCGCCGCACTAACGCCAAGTACGGCTCAATCATCTGCGCGCCGGCTAAAGGAATCATGCCATGGCTAGGTAACCACCTTGACTGGTATGGCTTGGACACGTATTGCTTCTCCCGCTATCGGCGGCCTGACGGCACGGTGGACCAGCAGAAGTGGCTAAACCGGATGCACGAGAACCGGCAGGCTTGGCAGCGGGTCTCCGGCCGGATGCACCCGACCATCAAGATTTGCGAGACTAACGCCTCGCATGACCGCAACCGCAGCACCTGGTTCACGATGGTGGCCGCCTGGCTGGCAGCGCACAACGGCAACACGATGCTGACCTACTGGAATCACACGGTCGGTAGCGATTCCGGGCCGTGGCCGCCGAGCGAAGGCGTGAAGGACAGGCTGCAGGCACTGACGAGAAAATACGGCACGCGGAACTGGAGATGACCGCCGCAGGCACGGCTCGGGGCGGCGCTGGCGCCAAGACGCGGACTTACGGCGCCGGCTCGGCCGGATCTTGCCCGGCAGGCCTCTCGATGGCCGTTGTGGATTCTGGCGACGTCTGATCGGGGTATCCCGGGTACGGCGCGGGCGGGAAGGGGCTCGGCGACTGCGGGTGCTGGCCGGGCACCGTCGGATCCCTGGTCAGCCTGAACGGGTCGTGCGCCGGGTACTGACTGGCCGACGCGGGATACTGCTGGGTTGCCGGATACTGCGCGGGCGGGAACGGCTCCCGGCCTGACGGATACTGCGACGTGTACTGCGGCTGCCCGAACTGCTGGGCCACGGCGTCCTGGCCGGCCTGATATGCACCTACCCCGACGATGCCGGTTCCGTCACCCATATCGGTCGCGGGCCCCGCGTAGTCCTTGAGCGCGGTGATCGAGAAGCGTCCGAGCGCGACCGCCGCGAAGAACACGATCAGCGCGCCGGCCCCGGTGAAGAACGCCAGGCCGGTAAGGATGTGGACGGACGCGCCGGCCCTGAGCGGAGCGCCGACAGTGATCGAGGCTACCTGGCTGGCCGGCAGCAGCTTGACCAGCGCCGCGCCAGCGATAAGCCAGACGCCGCCGAGGGCCGCCACCAGCGCGCAGAACCCGCCGAACCACCTGCTCCTGGTCACGGCAATGATCAGGCCGGCGAGCACGACGACAGCACCGGGCAGTGCCGACAGGTACAGCCTGCCGGAGGTGTACTCCCACGCCCGGTCAGGGGTGAACCCGAAACGCAGCGAGGGCCCGGCGAAGGGTGCCAGGCCGGCCCAGCAGCCGAGCAGGATGAGCGCGAGCCCGCTAAGGTACCAGCGTATCGCTGCCGCGAGGTATGGTCGCGGTCGTGGAGGACGCCCGCAGGCTGGTGCCGCGCACCGATGCCGTCCTGGCCGATCCGCGCCTGGCGGCGGCAGAACTGCGACTTGGCAGGCCGCTGGTGCGTGAGGCAGTGCGCCGCGCGCAGCAGCGGGCCAGGGATGGCCAGATCCGGCCGGACGAAGTCGCGGCTGCGGCCGTGACCGGGCTGCCGCGGCTCGCGGCCAGCCTGACGCCGGTGCTCAACGCCACCGGCGTGCTGTTGCATACCAACCTTGGCCGGGCGCCGCTGTCGGCCGCGGCCCGCGAGGCCCTGGCCGCCGCCGCAGGATGCACTGATCTTGAGTTCGACCTGCCGACGGGCGCCCGCGGCCGCCGCGGCGCGGCGATGCTCGCGGCACTGGCCAGGGCCGTGCCGGACGCACAGGCCGTGCATGTGGTCAACAACAACGCTGCGGCTCTCGTGCTCACTGCCACGGTGCTGGCGCTAGGCCGCGAGATCATCGTCAGCAGGGGAGAGCTGATCGAGATCGGCGACGGCTTCAGGCTGCCCGAGTTGCTGGAGAGCACCGGAGCGAAGATCCGCGAGGTCGGCAGCACGAACCGGACGTCCGTGGCCGACTACGCGGCGGCCATCGGGCCGCGAACCGGGTTCGTGCTGAAGGTCCACCCATCGAACTACCGGATCGACGGGTTCACGGCCAGCGCCGACATCGGCGAGCTTGCCGGTCTCGGCGTCCCCGTGGTGGGTGACATCGGATCCGGGCTGCTCGCGCCACATTCGGCGCTGCCCGACGAGCCTGACGCGGCGACGTGGCTGCGCGCGGGTGCCGCCCTGGTCACCGCGAGCGGCGACAAGCTACTCGGCGGCCCGCAGGCAGGCTTGCTGCTTGGCCGCGCCGACCTGGTCAGGCAGCTTGCCAGGCACCCGCTCGCACGCGCGCTGCGGGTCGACAAGCTCACGGTCGCCGCGCTTGAGGCAACACTGGCCGGACCGCCAGCTCCGGTGCTTCGGGCCTTGTCCGCCGACGCTGGGCTGCTGGCCACCAGAGCACAGCGGCTCGCGGCCGCGCTTGTCGCGGCCGGGGTCGACGCGATCGCCGTCGACAGCACGGCCGCGGTGGGCGGCGGGGGTGCCCCTGGCGTGGCACTGCCCAGCGCTGCGGTCAGCCTGCCGGACTCGCTCGCAGGTCCGCTGCGATATAGCGATCAGGTGCGGGCCGGCCAGCGACCAGCCGTCGCAGGCCGCGTCACCGACGGAAGGCTGCTGCTCGACCTGTATGCCCTGGAGCCGGCCGACGACGACACCCTGGCGGCGGCCGTGCTGGCGGCAGCCCGCCGCGCGGGCTGAGCAACGATGCACGTCATCGCGACCGCTGGCCACGTGGATCACGGCAAGTCGGCGCTGCTGCGCGCGCTGACCGGGATGGAACCCGACCGCTGGGCCGAAGAGAAGCGGCGCGGCATGACCATCGACCTCGGCTACGCCTGGATGGCGCTGCCTTCGGGGGAGCGGCTGGCGTTCGTCGACGTGCCCGGGCACTCCAGGTTCGTACCGAACATGCTCGCCGGAGTAGGCCCGGTCCCCGCCGTGCTCTTCGTCGTGGCGGCCGACGGCGGCTGGATGCCGCAGTCGGCTGAGCATCTCGCCGCGATCGACGCGCTCGGTATCTCCCGCGGCGTGCTCGTGGTCACTCGCGCCGATCTGGCCGATCCGAGCCGGGCCATGGCACAGGCAGCTGCCAAGATCCGCCAGTCGAGCCTCGGGGACGTGCGGGCCGTCGCGGTCAGCGCCGTCACCGGCGCTGGCCTGCCTGAGCTCGTCGGTGCGCTGGGCGAGCTCGCGGGCCGGCTGCCGCCTGCCGATCCGAAGGTGCCGGTCAGGATCTGGGTGGACCGCGCCTTCAGCATCACGGGCAGCGGCACCGTAGTGACCGGCACTCTGCCGGCCGGCACGGTACGCCGCGGTGACGAGCTGCTTCTGACCCCGGCGCTGAGGCCGGTCAAGGTGCGCGCGCTGCAGTCGCTCGGCGAGAACGCCACCGAACTCACCGGTGTCGCCCGGGCTGCGCTGAACCTGCGCGGGATCGACCGCGCCGACGTGTCCAGGGGGATGGCCCTGGTCCAGCCCGGCCGCTGGCGGCTGGCCAGACAGGTCGACGTGCGGATCAGCCAGGTGAGCGAGAACGGGCTGCCCAGGCTGATCACCGTGCATGTCGGTTCGGCCCGAACCGAGGCCAAGGTCAGGATGCTCGGCGGCGCAGTTGCCAGGCTGGCGCTCCGCGACCCGCTGCCGCTGCACGTTGCCGACCGGGTGCTGCTGCGCGATCCTGGCGCGTCCCGCGAGCAAGCCGATGCCGACGGCGGCCGCGACCTCTGGCCTGGCATATTCGGCGCGGTCGTGCTCGACGTCGATCCGCCGGCACTGACCCGCCGCGGCGCGGCGACCGCCGCCGCCGCCGAACTCGGGGCCTGGCCCGACCGGCCTGCCGCGGCCAACCTGGTCAGGCGGCGCGGGCTTGTCGCAGCGGCCGACCTGTCGGCGATGGGCGTGACCGATCAGCCAGAACCGGTCGCTGCTGGCTGGCTCGCCGACCCTGAGCACTGGGCTGGCCTGGCCGCCAGGCTGGCAGCCATCGTGGCCGAGCACGCCGAACGCGAACCGCTCGCACCCGGCCTGCCGGTGGAGGCCGCGCGCGAGGCATTGCGGCTGCCCGACCGGAGGCTGGTCCTGGCGCTCGCGTCGGCGGCGCCATCGGTGACCGCCACCGCCGGGGTGCTCACGGCCGGCTCGCGGCCAGACAGCCTTCCTCCGGCTCTGGCCGCCGCGGTCGCCTCGCTCCTCGCCGATCTGGCCGAGCGGCCGTTCGACGCTCCTGACGCCGCCAGGCTGAGCGAGCTTGGCCTAGATAAGCGGGATCTGGCCGCTGCGGCCAGGCACGGAGCGCTATTGCGGCTGACTGACCAGATCGTGCTGGCGCCGGGCGCGGGGGAGCGGGCGGGTCAGATCCTGGCCCTGCTTGACCAGCCGTTCACGGCGGCAGCGGCTCGAGTGGCGCTCGGCTCGACGCGGCGGACCGTCATCCCGCTGCTCGAGCACCTGGACCGGGTGCGGATCACCCAGCGGCTGCCGGATGACCGCAGGAAGATCCGCGGCTAGCAAACGCGCTAATCCTGCGCGCCCCGGCTGGCGAACCGGGCCGCGCTCCATGCTCTGGCCTCGGGCGGCGGCTTGTCAGCGGAGATCCAGCGGGTGATAGCCAGGCCCGTGGCCGGCGCGTTGAGTATCCCGGTCCTGAAATGGCCAGAGGTCAGCCACGCGTTGCGCAGGCCGGGAACTCGGTCGATGACCGGCCGGCGATCCGGATGCCTGGGCCTGAAGCAGCACCACTGGTGAGAAACGCCCACGTCACGGACACCGGGGAGCGCCGCACGCAGGCCCCCCATGATTGTGTCCACGACTTCCTCCCGCACCACTGGACTTTCGTCGCCATAATCGAACGTGCCGCCAGCGAGGAGCCTGCCGTCCTCGAGCGGCGTCGCGACCGGCGCGACCGTGCACGGCAGGTGCACGCTGGCCGGCTCGGTCACGATCAGGTGCCCCTTGACGCGATCGGCCGGGATGTCGATCTCCAGCCCATCGATGACGGGGGGCTGCCCCGTCGCGAAGACCACGGCACCCGCGCTGATCTCGCCCGCCGATGTGGTGACCGACTCGAGCCGGTCCCCGCGTATCGTCACCGCGGTAGCGGCCACGCCGGTGCCGACCGCCGGCAGGCCGTCGGCGAGGCCGACAAGGGCACGGAGGGGGTTGACCCTGGCCTGATGCCGGATCAGCGCGCCGCCCAGGTGCCAGGCGAGGCCGGGGACCAGGGCGGCGATCTTGGCCGCGTCGAGCCACTGCACGTTCTCTGGCTGATGCGCGGCCAGCCCGCCCGGATCGGGAGCCAGGCCGATCCAGTCAAGTTCGACCAGGCCGAGGCCGCCGGGCGTGACCTGGTCGAGGTAGCGCCAGCGCTCCAGGCTGGCGCGTTCCATGTCGACAAATGTCTCCGGGTCGCTCCACTGGTGGGGTTCGGGGATCAGCAGCCCGGTAGCGCCGCCGGTGGCGCCGGCACCCAGCCGTCCGGCCTCGATCAGCTGCACCGATCCGAGCCCGGCGGCGTGGACTGATGCCGCGACGGCCACGCCGAGAATCCCGCCGCCGATGACCAGGACATCAGGGCGCGGATTGGCAATCGAGCCGGCGCCGCGGCCCAGGATGGCCCGCTGATCGGAGGTCAGCTGTTCGCGCCAGATGGCGCCGGTCACGGTCATGGGTCTCATCCTCTGCGATCCGGCCGCCTGCGGGGAACGAATCGGCCCCGGCGTGGCTTGTTCCTGGGTACGGGGTTACCCGGGGGGTGCGGACAGAGAAGTAGGCTGAGCCAGCGTGAAAGCGACTCAGTCGCAGGAGGTGGGAGGTCGTGCTCGCTCGCTGTGCAGCGGCTCGGTATTACCGAGGTCCGGTTCACTGGCGGTGAGCCCATCCTGCGGCGCGGCCTGGCCGGCATCATCGCCAGGACGGCCGCGCTCACGCCACGCCCGGAGATCTCGATGACGACCAACGGCATCGGGCTGGCCAGGCTGGCGGGCCCGTTGCACGAGGCCGGACTCGACCGCATCAATGTCTCGCTCGACACCCTGGACCAGCAGACGTTCGTGCGGCTCGCTCGGCGCGACCGGCTTCCCGATGTGCTCGCCGGGCTGGCCGCCGCGGCCGCGACCGGACTGGCACCGGTCAAGGTCAACGCGGTGCTGATGCGCGGCATCAACGATCATGAGGCCGTCGATCTGCTGCAGTTCAGCCTCGACAGCGGCTACCAAATGAGGTTCATCGAGCAGATGCCGCTCGACGCCCAGCACGGCTGGCGCCGGGAGAACATGGTGACCGCCGACGAGATCCTCGAGGCGCTATCCGCGAAGTTCTCGCTGGCGCCTGACGAACCCCACGCACGCGGCTCTGCTCCGGCCGAGACATTCCTGATCGACGGTGGCCCCGCCCGGGTTGGCGTGATCGGCTCAGTCACCAGGCCGTTCTGCGGTTCCTGCGACCGGGTCAGGCTGACCGCCGACGGCCAGGTGCGGAACTGCCTGTTCGCCAGGGAGGAGAGCGACCTGCGCACGCCGCTTCGAGCGGGCGCAGATGATGACGATCTGGCCTCCAGGTGGCGCCAGGCGGTCGCCGGGAAGCTGCCAGGGCACGGCATCAATGACCCAGGTTTCCTCCAGCCGGCCAGGCCGATGTCGGCCATCGGCGGCTGACCTGTGCACATGGCTAGCACAGCTGGATCGCGGAAGTCCGGGAACCTCGCTGCCGTCGTCCTGGCAGGCGGCCGGGCAAGCCGGCTCGGCGGTGCCGACAAGCCTGGGGTCGAGATCTTGGGACGAACAATGCTGGCTAGCGTGGTCAGCGCTGCCATCGGGGCAGGCGCCTGCCTGGTCGTCATTGTCGGGCCGCCGAGGCCGGAACTGGTCGCTGAGCTGCTTGATGGCGGCCCGCAGCCAGCGGGCGCCGCCGGCATGTCCATCGAGTTCACGAGCGAGCAGCCGCCTGGCGCCGGCCCGGTTCCGGCGCTCCGGGCGGGACTTGACCTCATTACCCAGCCTCGGCTGGTGCTGCTGGCCGCTGACCTGCCGTTCCTGCGCGACAGCCACGTGCGGGCGCTGCTCGCCGCAGGGGACGGCGCGGATAGCGCGGGATCCATGCTCGTGGACGGCCAAGGCCGACCGCAGTGGCTGGCCAGCTGCTGGCGCACCGCGACCCTGCGGTCGGCGCTCGGCTCTTACCAGGGCAGCTCGCTGGGCGGCCTACTCGGGCCGCTGCGGCCGGCCGAGGTAACGACCAGCGCCGTCGCTGGCCAGCCACCGCCCTGGCTGGACCTCGACACGAGGGAAGACGTGGCCGCAGCGCTTGCCCTGGCCGCGCAGGAAAGCTCGCTAACCGAAAGGCAGGGCAGCCGATGAGCACGCTGCAGGCGTGGATCAGCGCTGCCTGCGCCGACCGCCGACCGCCTGCTCGCCCTGGCCGAGCGCTGGCAGGACGCCGGCCCGCAGCAGGCCGACCCGCAGCCGTGATCGTGGTCAATCCTCAGAACTCCTAACTGGGTCGATTCTCCGGGCCAGCCGGCCGAGGCCGGCCCATCCCGCCCCCAACCGACGCGCATCAACGTTGGAAACCGCCGGGTCTTGCCAGCGATCGGTTAACGATATATCTTTGAGCTATCAAGAAATTCTCATGGGAGGTTGAGATGAACGAGCAAGAGACGAACGACCAAGACTTCAACGAGCACTGGAGCGGCCATCCGCATCGGCATCACGGCGGCCGGCGGTTCAGGACGAGGTTCGGTCCGCCGGGCTTCGATCAGGGAGGCGACGTGCCGGGCATGCCCCCGGCCCCCGGAGGCCCCGGGCGCCCCGTGCGCCCCGTGCGCCCCGAGCGGGCAGAGTTCGGCGGCCGCGGCGGTTTCGGGGCCGACTTCGATCATCCAGCAGATCACCGATCGCAGCGGCGGCCTCTGGCGGCCGAGCCCCGGGTCGGTGTATCCGGCGCTCGCGCAACTGGAGGACGAGGGCCTGATCGTGCTGCAGGCCACCGCCGGGGAACGGCGCGCGTACGCGCTCACCGAGGCTGGCCGCAGTTACGTGGCCGAGCATGCCGAAGGGCTGAAGGCCCCGTGGTCGGCCGTATCAGGCGATGCTGCCAGCGCGGCTGCCGACCTGCACTCGCTGGTCCGCCAGGTGCACGTCGCCGCTTTCGGCGTGCTGAGCGCGGGTACAGATGCCCAGATGGCCCAGGCGCGCAAGATCCTGGCGCAGACCCGCAGGTCGCTCTACCGGATCCTGGCCGAGGAAGAAGAAGCGGGCACGCCGGGCAGTGGCGCGGAGCCCGGGGCTACACCAGCGGATGAGGTTCCTGGCCGTGACTAGGCTCAGGTCCAGGGGCGAGGTGAGGAGTTGCCGGTGAGCCCGCGAGCAGGCACGAGCGCCGGTCAGCGGGACGCTTCTCAGGCCGATGGCGCCTGCGACGGCAATCGGCCTCCGGTCATCGCGGTATCCGCGCTGACCAAACGGTACGGCGAGGTCGAGGCAGTACGCGGCATCGACCTCGCCGTCCACGCGGGGGAGACATTCGGATTTCTCGGACCGAACGGCGCGGGAAAGACGACGACAATCAAGATATTGTGCACGCTGGCCAACGCCACGTCGGGGACGGCAACAGTCGCGGGTTTTGACACCGCGACCCAGCGTGACGCGGTCAGGCGCAATATCGGGCTGGTGTTCCAGGACACCACGCTGGACGGCTACCTGACCGCCGAGCAGAACCTGCGTTTTCACGCCGAACTCTACGGCGTGCCCAAGGACGCGGTCCAGCCGCGGATGCGGCAGGTGCTCGACATGGTCGGTCTCTGGGACCGGAAGGACGGCCTGGTCAGTACCTACTCCGGCGGCATGCAGCGGAGGCTGGAGATAGCCCGCGGCCTGCTGCACGCCCCGCACGTGCTGTTCCTCGACGAGCCGACCGTCGGCCTGGATCCGCAAACTAGGTCATCGATCTGGGCCTACATCAACGAATTGAAGGCGCGCGAGGACATCACCATCTTCCTGACTACGCACTACATGGACGAGGCCGAGCACTGCGACAGGATCGCGATCATCGACCACGGGAGGATCGTGGCCATCGATACGCCAGAGGCGCTCAAGGCCAGCGTGGGCAAGGACAGGGTGCAGATCCACACCGCCGACGACCAGGCCGCGATCGCCGCGCTGGCCGCCAATTTCGGCATCGAGGCCGCCATGCACGACGGCGCGCTGACCTTCTCGGTCGCCGGGGGCGAGCAGTTCGTGCCCAGGCTCTTCACTGAGCTCAGTGTTCCGATCAGGTCGGTCAGCGTGTCCAGGCCGTCGCTGGACGACGTCTTCATGTCCTACACGGGCAAGACCATCCGCGACGCCGAGGCATCTGGAACCGATCCGATGCGCCAGATGGCGGCCCGCATGCGAGGGAGGCGATGACCATGGTGACCGATACCGTCACCCCGGCCGCGGAATCGGCCGTCGTGGATTCGATCAGGGTCGCCGGGCCGGCCGGCGGGCTCAGGCACGACTTCAGGGCCATCAGCATCGTGTGGCGGCGCGAGCTGATCAGGTTCAGGTCGGACCGGCTCAGGGCAGTGACCTCCCTAGTCCAGCCCGTACTGTTCCTGTTCATCCTGGGCACGGGACTGTCCTCGCTGGCCGGACGCGGCATGCCGCCAGGCGTGGACTTCAAGACATTTATCTATCCCGGCGTGCTGGCGATGTCGGTGCTATTCACGTCGATCTTCTCCGCTGGCTCGATTGTGTGGGATCGCGAGTTCGGTTTCCTGCGCGAGATGCTCGTCGCACCGGTCAGCCGGGCATCCATCGTTATCGGCAAATGCCTGGGCGGCGCCACGATAGCAACTTTCCAGGGCATCATCTTCCTGGCGCTGGCGGGCTTCGCGCACGTGCCTTACAACCCGGTCCTGCTGCTCACGCTCGTCGGCGAGCTGCTCCTGCTGTCGTTTACGCTCACGGCGTTCGGCGTCATGATGGCGGCCAGGATTACCCAGTTTCAGGCGTTCATGGCCCTTACCCAGATGCTGGTCATGCCGTTGTTCTTCCTCTCCGGAGCGCTTTACCCGCTGAGTGGCCTGCCGAGCTGGCTCACGGTCCTGACCAGGATCGACCCGCTCACTTACGTGGTCGGGCCGATGCGGCACGCCGTATTCAGCCACCTGAGCGTTCCCGCCGGCGCACAGCACCTGCTCGCCCCCGGGCTGACGTGGGCGACATGGCCGGTCCCTGAGTGGCTGTCACTGGGAATCGTCGCTGTCATGGGGGTGGCGATGATGGCGATCGCGATCGCCCAGTTCCGCAAGACCGAGTAGCCGACGCAATGGCCGGAATGGATCGCGACGGGGGCCCGGAACGCCGGCAACGGTGCCCCAGCGGGGGACCAGAGCACCGGTAAGCATGTTACACCGAACCGCCCCCATGTGCGTCAAGACCGGATAGAAGCGAATCTGCGGATGATGGCTAGCTAGTCCTAGCCTGGATCGCCGATTTGCGCCCGGCATTGCTGATAAGCACCTGCCGGGCTGTGATAAGCGCCTGCCGGGCTATCGATCGTCGCCGTCGCGCTCCGGCCCGCCGCGCTCCGGCCCGCCGCGCTCCGGCCCGCCGCGCTCCGGCCCGTCGCGCCCAGCACCGGGCGGCACGTAGCGCTCGGGGAGGTTCGGCCGGTACGGCCGGAATCCGGTGGCCCGTGCCGGCCCGCGGGTGTTGGCGACGACGACCGCGAAGTACGGCAGTGCGATCGCCCCGGCGGCTGGGATGATCGTCAGCCAGCCCGCGTGGTTCAGGAACATGACGACGGTAATCACGAAGCAGACGACCCGCACGCCCATCATCACGAGGTAGCGCCGCTCACGCTGGCCGATCTCGGCCGAGCGGGACTGGTGGGCCTCAGTGACCAGATAAGCCTGGTCACGCCGGGCGCTCCGATGGCTTCGCACGTCTCCACGTTAGGCGCCGCACTGCCGGGAAGCTAATCAGGACCGGCGCGAGCCAGCCAGCGCGTGACACAGTGGTCGAGCAGGCGCGGGCAGTGCAAGCGCGTGCATCAGTTACCTGGAGGAACATATGACAAACCGGACGTACCGGGTGACCGAGATAGTCGGCACCTCACCCGACGGCGTCGACGGCGCCGTGCGCAACGGGCTGCAGCGGGCGGCGCAGACCCTGCGGCACCTGGACTGGTTCGAGGTCACGCAGATCCGCGGCCAGATGGAGGAGGGTCAAGTTGCCCACTTCCAGGTCGGGATGAAGGTCGGCTTCCGGCTCGAAGACTCCTGACCGGACCAGTCTGCGATACTGACTAACCGTGTCCTTCCCCCGGAGGTAGTCCATGAGCCGATCCGTGCTGGTTACCGGCGGCAACCGGGGGATCGGGCTGGCCATCGCGCGACGGTTCGCGGCTGCCGGGGACGCGGTCACCGTCACGTCCCGTTCCGGCGAGGACATCGCCGGGCTGACCGTGGCCAAGTGCGACGTCAGGGACGCGGCGTCGGTCGACGAGGCATTCAAGGCCGCGGAGGCCGCACACGGGCCGGTTGAGGTGGTGGTGGCCAATGCGGGCATCACCAGCGACCAGTTGCTCGCGCTGATGAGCGAGGACGCCTTCACCTCCGTGGTCGATACCAACCTGACCGGCGCCTACCGGGTGGCCAGGCGCGCGGTGCGGCCGATGATGCGGCTGCGCAGGGGCCGGATGATCTTCATCTCGTCCGTGGTCGGCCTGCTGGGATCCGGCGGCCAGGCCAATTACGCGGCGTCCAAGGCCGGCCTGATCGCCGCTCGGCCGGACAGCCTCGGCCGACGAGGTGGCGGGCGTGGTGCAGTTCATCGCCGGACCGGACGCCGCTTACATCACGGGCGCGGTCATCCCGGTGGACGGCGGCCTCGGCATGGGCCACTGAGCGGAGCAGGAAAGGGCCAGCGATGGGACTACTCGACGGCAAGCGGATTCTCATCACCGGAGTGCTGACCGACTCCTCGATCGCTTTCCACGTGGCCAGGGTCGCGCAGGAGGAAGGCGCGACTGTCGTGCTCACCGGCTTCGGCCGGCTGACGCTGGTCGAGCGGATCGCGAAGCGGCTGCCCGACCCGCCGCCCGTGCTCGAGCTTGACGTGACGAACCCCGACCAGCTCGACTCCCTGGCCGATCGGGTAAGCGAGCATGTTGGCTCGCTAGACGGGGTGCTGCACGGGATCGCCAACGCCCCGGCCAGCGCGATGGGCGGAAGCTTTCTCGACACGCCCTGGCAGGACGTCTCGGCGGCCGTGCACGTGTCGACGTACTCGCTGAAGGCACTCGCGATGGCGACGCTGCCGCTGATGAAGGACAACGGTGGGTCGCTGGTTGGGCTGGACTTCGACGCCAGGCTGGCCTGGCCGGCCTACGACTGGATGGGCGTTGCCAAGGCGGGACTTGAGTCATGCTCCCGCTACCTCGCCCGCTACCTCGGCCAGTACCAGATCAGGGTCAACCTGGTCGCCGCCGGGCCGCTCCGCACGATGGCCATGCGCTCGATTCCAGGGTCCGAGCAGTTCGAGTCGATGTGGGCCGGCCGCGCACCGCTGGGCTGGGATTTGAGCAACCACGAGCCGGCCGCGCGGGCGTGCGTCGCCCTGCTCTCGGACTGGTTCCCGGCCACGACGGGGGAGATCGTGCACGTGGACGGCGGCGTGCACGCGATGGGGGGGTGACCGGGCCGACCCGGCTGACGCGGCTGACCCGGCTCCCGCGGCTCCCCGCGGGCCGCGAAGAACGCGGTGACCACTGTGCGTAGCCGAAAAGCGCGACTGCGGCCTGTTCGCCGTTCCAGGACCCGGCATCGATAGCAACTTGTGACGATGTTGGCCTGGGTTCGCTACCTCCCGCAGTTTACGCTTCGGCCAAACTGCCGGTCTGTTTACTGCGGGACAGCCGGCGGACCACAGGAAGGTGGCAGGACCTGGCCGAGATGCTGACCCCGCTCTGTGCAAGCGGCAGGCCGGCCCCCGCCACCGTGACCGCCCTGAGAGCAAGGGGATCCGATGAAAGTCGCCCATCCGGTAATGAAGATGGCAGTGTGCGCCGTCGTCGGCGCAACCGCTCTTGCCGCCTGCAGCAAGAGTTCAAATAACAACGTCGCACCGACCATCAAGGGAGCCTTCGGCTCCGTGCCGGCCCAGACCGGGACACCCCACGCCGGCACGATCACCGTCGCCGAGCCGCCTGGCGCCACGCCGACCTGGATCTTCCCGGTGACCCCCGGTGCCAACGGCTCGGTGTACACCGCCTACTCGTTCCAGTATCAAATGTGGCGACCGATGAACTTCTTCCCCAACGGGTCCAGCCAGACGGAGAACAAGGCGACGAGCGTCGCCAACGACCCGAAGTGGAGCAACGGCGACAAGACCGTCACGATCACGCTGAAAAACTGGAACTGGTCCGACGGCCAGCCGATTACCTCCAAGGACGCGGCGTTCTTCATCGACCTGACCAGGGCAGCGGTCAAGATCAGCGCCGCTGACTACTCGCAGTACACCAAGGGTGTCGGCATCCCCGACCAAGTGGTGAGCATGTCCACACCGGACAGCCACACCCTGGTGCTGAACCTGAACAAGTCGGTGAACCCGATCTGGTTCTGGCAAGACAGCCTGGCCGGCATCTCGCCGCTTCCGGTGCATGCCTGGGCCAAGGCGTCAGCGAGCGGCCCCGTCCTCGACCCGAGCGTCCCGGCGAACGCCACCAAGATCTACAACTTCCTGGCCGCCCAGTCCAAGTCGGTCACGACGTATGCGACCAACCCGCTGTGGAAGGTCGTCGACGGCCCGTACCAGTTGACCTCGTTTAACAACACCACCGGCGCTTTCACGCTGTCGCCGAACGCGAAGTACAGCGGCCCGCACGCGTCGAAGATGTCCAACATCTCGGCTGTGCCATTCACCTCGGACACGGCCGAGTGGAACGCGGTCAAGTCCGGCGCCATCGACCAGGGCTACGTCCCGTTCGCTGACCTGCCCCAGGTCACCTCGATCAAGTCGAAGTACAACGTCTTCGGCTACCCCGGCTATGGCTTCAACTACGTGACCTTCAACTTCAAGGACAAGACCGGGGACTTCAACAACATCATCAAGCAGCTCTACATCAGGCAGGCGTTCGCGCACCTAGAAGACGAGGCCGGTTACATTTCGGCCTTCTTCCACGGCGCGGGCGGTCAGGCCTACGGTCCGATCCCGGCGATCCCGCCGAACCCGTGGACCCCGGCGAGCGCGACCAAGAATCCGTTCCCGTTCAGCGTGTCGGCAGCCGTCGGCCTTCTGAAGGCGCACGGCTGGACCGTCCACCCGGGAGGCACCGACGTGTGCACCACGGCAGGATCGGGCTCCAGCCAGTGCGGCGCGGGTATCCCGGCAGGCACGAAGCTGGCGTTCAACATGATCTACAACACTTCGCCGGCGATCATCGGCCAGCAGATTACCGACCTGGTTTCCCAGGCCAAGAAGGCGGGCTTCAACATCACGCTGAAGTCCGACAACTTCAACCACATGATCGCCACCTACTACGACGTGGCACAGCCGAAGAACGACAACCTGTGGGCGATGGAGGACTTCGGCGGGTTCAGCACTTCGACGTACCCGACCACGAACGGCATCTTCAATAGCTCAGGCACCTACAACATCGGCGGCTACACCGACCCGAAGGCGGACCAGCTAATCGCAGCATCGACTGGTGGCAGCGATCCAAACGCGGTGAAGGCGGAAGCCGACTACATCACTACGCAGGTGCCCAGCCTGTTCCAGCCGCTGGTCGACAACGTCGAGGTGTGGAAGAAGACCATCTCAGGTCCGCCCTTCTCGTTCGAGTCGCTGACCCAGTACCAGCTTCAGCCGGAGTCGTGGTACTTCACCAAGTAACGAGCCGACCCCGGGCCATGGCCCGGGACGCTGGACACTTCTGTTCTCCCGTGGTAGCAGGAGAACAGAAGTGCCAGCGTGGCTTATGTCCGCGCATGGAAGTGTCGCGCGAAGGTGCGCGAGAAGGGTCGAAGCGTGACCGCCTACCTGATTCGCCGAATTGCCACGTCGGTCGTAGTGGTCCTGGGCGTCTCGATCTTCATCTTCTTCCTGCTGCACGTGATTTACCCTTCGCCCGCCCAGGACATCCTCGGGCCGAGGGCGACCCAGGGGGCTGTCAACTCATGGAACCAGCAAAATGGTTTCGACCGGCCGTGGCTCGTGCAGTACCTGAGCTACATGAACCACCTGATCCACGGCGACCTGGGCTACTCCTACAAGGTGAACCAGAGCGTTGCCGCGCTCTTCGCGGAGCGCTGGGCGCGCAGCGCCTACCTGTCGGGCATCTCCCTTGTGCTAGCCGTGCTGATCGCGATCCCGCTCGGCATCTACCAGGCCGTCAAACGGAATACGGTCGGCGACACGATCGTCACTTCGCTGGCCTTCACCACGTACGCGATGCCGGTCTTCTTCCTGGCCGTCATCCTGATCCAGGTCTTCGCGCTTAGCTTCCCGATCTTCAGTTACGAGGCCAGCCAGTCGCTGTCGCTGTGGCACGTCATAGGCGACTGGCACTCGATGACCCTGCCCATCGCGACTCTGACCCTGCTGTCGGTCGCGGGCTTCTCCCGGTACATGCGGTCCACGTCCATCGACACGCTGGCCCAGGACTACATCAAGGCCGCCAGGGCGAAGGGCCTACCCGAGCGGCTCGTGCTCTCCCGGCACCTACTACGGAACGCCTGCCTGCCGATGGTGACGCTGATCGGGCTGTCCATTCCGTTCCTGCTGGCAGGCAATCTGATCACCGAGCAGGTCTTCAACTATCAGGGCCTTGGCCTGCTGTTCTATACCAGCTTGGGAAATGTCGACTACTACGTGCTGCTTGCCTACACGCTGGCCGGCGCGATCCTGACGGTCGTCGGCAACTTCGTCGCTGACATCGCCCTGACCATCGCCGATCCCCGGATCAGGCTCTCCTGACGGCCAGCACGCATTCTCTGGAGACAGCCGTGACGAACATCGCGCCATCGCTCAGCCCGCTGGACATCACGCATGCTCCGGAGGGCGGCGAGGTCGGCGTGGTTCAGACCGGCTGGCGACTCGCCTTCCGCGAGTTCGCCAAGAACAAGCTGGCTCTCATCGGGATAGCCATCTTGCTGTTCTACGTGATCTCCTGCTTCATTGGCCCGATCTTCTACCACGGCAACACGATCAATTCCGATCTCATCCACACCAACCTGCCGCCGCAGAGCGGGTTCCCGCTGGGCACCACCGACCAGGGCTTCGATGAGATTGGCCTGCTGATGAAGGGCGGTCAGGCCGCGCTCGAGGTCGGCTTCGCCGCCGCCTTCATCGGCATCGTGATCGGCATGCTCTGGGGTGCTATCGCCGGGCTGGCCGGCGGCATCGTGGACTCGGCGATGATGCGCGTCGTCGATGTCTTCCTCTCGATTCCGTTCCTGTTCATCGTGCTGATCGTGGCCGTCCGGTACGGCGCGTCTGTGCTCGGGCTGAGCCTCATCATCGGCGCCTTCACCTGGCTGGTCCCGGCCAGGCTGGTCAGGGGTGAGGTGCTCACGCTGCGGACCAGGGATTTCGTCGCGGCCGCGCGGACGGCGGGGTCTGGCCGGTGGCGCCTGATCAACAGGCACCTGCTCCCCAATGCCCTGGGCGTCATCATCGTCAATGTCACCTTCAATGTTGCTGACGCCATCCTCGCGGTCGCGGCTCTCGGGTATCTGGGCTTCGGGTTGCATTACCCGAATCAGGACTGGGGCGACATGCTCTCTAACGCCATTCAGTACATAGGCAACGGATACTGGTGGCAGGTCTACCCCGTCGGCGCCTCTATTGTCCTGGTGGTGATGGCCTGCAACCTGATCGGCGACGCGCTGCGGGACTCGCTCGACGTCCGGCTCCGGCGCCGCTAGTTCCCGCCCACCGAACTGAGAGGTACCTCCGGATGCCCCCCGTCATCGAGATCGCGGACCTGTCGACCCATATTCAGCTGAGCAGGTCCGTCGTCCAGGCCGTCGGCAACGTGAGCCTGAGCATCGAGCCAGGCGAGACGCTAGGGCTGGTGGGCGAGTCGGGCTGCGGCAAGTCGATGACGGGCCTGTCGATCATGGGCCTGCTGCCGCCTGGCGGGCACATCGTCGGCGGCTCGGTCAGGCTGGGCGACCGGGAACTGGTCGGCCTTCCCGACGCCGAGCTGCGCAAGATCAGGGGCAACGAGATCGCGATGATCTTCCAGGATCCGCTGACCTCGCTCGACCCGACCAAGACGGTCGGCTACCAGGTGGCCGAGCCGGTCAGGCTGCATCGCGGCGCGAGCAGGGCCGAGGCACTCGAACGGGCCGCCGAGGTGCTCAACCTGGTCGGCCTGCCGAAGCCGGCGGAGCGGCTGAACGACTACCCGCACCAGCTGTCCGGCGGCCTGCGGCAGCGCGTCATGATCGCGATGGCGCTGTCCTGCGAGCCCAAGCTGCTGATAGCGGACGAACCGACGACGGCGCTCGACGTCACCATCCAGGCGCAGATACTCAAGCTGCTCGATGACCTGAAATCGCGGCTCGGCATGGCGATGCTGCTGATCACGCACGATATGGGCGTCATCGCCGGGCACGCTGACCGGGTCAACGTGATGTACGCGGGGCGCATCGTCGAGACGGCGGAGACCGACAACCTGTTCAAGAGCATGCATCACCCATATACACAAGCGCTGCTGGCCTCGATACCGCGGCTGAGCCAGGACGCCTCCCAGCGGCTGCTGAACATCCCGGGCCTGCCGCCCGACCTGGCCAGGCCGCCGGCGGGATGCCGGTTCGCCGCCCGGTGCAGCGGGGCTACCGACAAGTGCCGGTCCGACGAGCCGCCGCTGACCGGGGAGACCACAGAGCACCTGTTCGCGTGCTGGCATCCGGTGGACGGGCCGATCGGGACGGTCACAGGTAACGGAAGCAAGACGGCGGTGACCGTCTCCAATCAGCGTCCGGCCCCCGAGGCTGCTACCGGGCCCGACCAGGTACTGCCAGGCTCTGTCCTGCTCGAGCTCCGCAACCTGGTCAAGGAATATCCCGTCACTTCGGGCGCCATCTTGCAGCGCAAGGCGGGCGCCGTGCACGCCGTTTCCGATGTGTCGTTTACCGTGAACGCGGGCGAGACATTCGGCCTGGTCGGCGAGTCCGGCTGCGGGAAGACCACGATCGGCAAGATGATCGTCGCGCTCGAGCACCCGACTTCGGGCAGCGTCCTTTTCGCCGGCCGCGACATCTCCGCTCTC
>WNFI01265229.1_pt2 | contig 33667 bp, 41 predicted proteins | sample 5400471 | NCBI WGS metagenome assembly WNFI01 (sample SAMN13153348, study PRJNA577476) | soil metagenome | isolation source: 100 cm saprolite on Douglas fir-dominated hillslope | place: USA:California | collected 2013-09-17 | reverse complement strand
TCGTCACCCGCACCGTCGCCTACGACCACGACGGCCAGAAGCTGCAGGGCTATCTCGCCTACGACGACGCGCAGAGCGGTCCGCGCCCCGGCGTGCTCGTGATCCACGAGTGGTGGGGCTTGAACGACTACACCCGGATGCGCACGCGCCAGCTGGCCGAGATGGGCTACGTCGCGTTCGCCGCCGACATGTACGGCGACGGCAAGACCACGCGCGATGCCAAGGAAGCCCAGGCGTGGTCCTCCGCGGTGAGCGCTCAGCCGGGCCTGGTCGCCGCGCGCTCCAAGGCGGGCCTCGACGTGATGCGCAAGGAAAAGGTGACCGACGTCGAGAAGATGGCGGCGATCGGATTCTGCTTCGGCGGAACCGCGGTGCTGCAGCTTGCCTACGCGGGCGTGCCGCTGAAGGGTGTTGTCACCTTCCACGGCGGCCTCGTGGTGCCCGACGCGCAGCAGGCAGCCAAGATCCGCACGCCCATCGTGGTCCTGCACGGCGCCGAGGACACCTTCGTCAAGCCCGAGACCATCGACGGCCTGAGGAAGGCGCTCGACGCGGCCAAGGTGGACTGGTTCATGGTGACCTACGCGCAGGCGGTGCACGCCTTCACCAACCCCGACGCCGACAGCTTCAAGATCCCCGGCATCGGCTACAACGAGAAGGCCGCGAAGCGCTCGTGGGACGAGATGGCGCGCTTCTTCCAGGCGCAGTTCAAGTAAGGATTTTCGGCGCGCGCGCGAGGCGCAGCGACCCCGACACCAGCGCCTTGAAGTGCGGCTCGCCGAGCGCCTTCGCGGCCGCCTTCTGCGCCGCCCTCCAGCAGGGCAGCGCGCGCACGAAGGCCTCCTGGCCGCTGCGCGTGGCCGACACCTGTTTCATGCGCGCGTCTTCGCCGGGCGCCACGCGCAGGAGGTTGCGCGTGCGCAGGTGCGCCACGTTGCGGGTGACGGTGCTTTTCTCCATCGCCAGGAATTGCGCGATTCTCTGCATCGACACGGGTTGCGCGGCGACCACGCACCACAGCACCGAGAGCTCGGCCGCGGTGAGGCCCGACGGGGCGAGGTAGCCGTCGTAGAGCGCCGTGACGGCGCGCGCGGCCATGCGCATGTTGCCGCACAGGCAATCGAAGCCGCGGCGGCGGTGCGACTCGTAGACGGACAGCGCGGTGGCGGACATCGAAGGCTCCCGATCGATTGCAGCTACAACAATTTTAGCCCGAATCCGGCATGCCCGCTCCCGCGCGGCGATGTGTAACAAATTGTCGGGAAGTCGACCTTTCCGGGGGTCACGCGTTACAGGAGCAAGGGGGCGAAGGGCACGATGCCCGGAACCTCCGGTCTCACCTGTGTAACGCAAAGGAGATCCAAATGTTGAAGAAACCCCTGGTGATAGCGACGGTAGCGGCGACGTTGGGCATGGCCGGCATTTCCACGCAGGCTTCCGCGGGCGACCCGGTGCTGGGCGCCATCATCGGCGGCGGCATCGGTGCCGCGATCGGCCACAACGCGGGCGGGCGTAACGCCACCGCGGTGGGCGGCGTGCTGGGCGCGATCATCGGCTCGAGCATCGCGGCGGATTCCGGCGGTTACTACGACCGCGGCTATTACGATGGCGGCTACGCGCCGTCCTACGCGTACGGCCCGTCGTACTACGGCCCCGCGTACTACGCGCCGGCACCCGTGGTGGTGTACAGCTCGGGTCCGTACTACCGCGGTTATCGCGGCTACGACCGCGGCTATTACCGTGCCGATCACCGCGACTGGCGCGGCGACCACCGTCACTGAAATCCAGGCGCGCGGCCCGGTGACGTTCAATCCCTCTCGTCGCGCATCTCGCGCCACGTGAAGGCCTGCCGCACGCGGCCCTCGGCGTCGAACACCACCGAGAAATTGCTCGAGTAGCCCCACGCATCCATGAAGCGATAGTCCCACACCAGCTGCCCGGTGCGCGGGAACGGCTCCACGCGCCCGGGAGGTCCCACGATGCGCAGCACCGCTTCCTTGCCGAGGCCTGGCGTCACGCGCGCGAAATGGGGCAGGTCGAGCACCTTCTCGATCGAGGCCACTTTTCCGGTGGCGGTGAAATGCACCATGAAGGTGTCGTAGCCCAGCGGTCCGCGCGGATAGGCCCAGTCGAACGTGCCGTCGGGATTGCGGAACGTGGCCGCCGGCTCGCCCATGCTCGCGCGCACCCGGCCGCCATCGCTTCCCGGCTCGATGCCATACCCGCCATACGACGCGCACCCCGCGGCCGCCAACAGCACGGCGAGCACGGCGACGTTACGCATCCGCGATCGCCGGGCGCATCCTGCCGACCTGCGTCTCCTGCTCGAACGCGTACGCCATCTGCAGCACGCCGAAATCGTCGCGATAACGCCCGACGATCTGGATCCCCACCGGCAGCGGCGGATGGTCCGTGGTGAACCCCGCGGGCACCGAGATCGCCGGGTGGCTCGTCACCGTGATGTAGTAACAGGTCTTCATCCAGTCGATATAGCTGTCGAGCTTCACGCCGTCGATGGTGTCGACGTACGGCTGTGAGACGGGGAAAGGCGGCACCTGGTTCACCGGCAGCACCAGGAATTCGTAGCGCTCCATGAAGCGGCGCATGCGCTCGTAGAGCGTGGAGCGCAGCGCGATCGCCGCGCCGATGCGCGCCGCGTCGAGCGCGAGGCCCGCCTCGATGTTCCAGATCACGGTTTCCTTGATCTTGTCGCGGTGCTTGGCGAGAAGCCCCGCGTAGCGCTGCGCGAAGCTCAGAGCGCGCAGCACATGGAACACCTCGTCGGCGCCGGTGAGATCGGGCTCGGCGTCCTCGACGCGGCAGCCCAGGGCGGCGAACACCGCGCGCTGCCTCTCGAGCACGGCGGTGACGCGCTTATCGACCGGCAGGCCGCCCAGGTTCTTCGACCACGCGACGCGCACCTTGCGTAAGTCGCGCGCGAGCGGCTTGGCGAAGCGCGCCCCCGGCTCCGTGATGGTGATGGGCGAGCTCGCGTCCGGGCCCGCCATCGCGGCGAGGAGAAACGCGGCATCTTCCACCGAGCGCGCGATCGGGCCAATCACCGAGAGCGTCCCCCACACGTCGTTGGCCGGGTAGTAAGGCACGCGCCCCGGCGTGGGACGAAGGCCGACCACGTTGTTGAAGTTGCCCGGATTGCGCAGGCTTCCGCCCAGGTCCGAGCCGTCGGCGAACGGCAGCATGCCGCACGCGACCGAAACCGCCGCGCCGCCCGAGGAGCCTCCGCAAGTCTTGTCGAGGTCGTAGGGATTGAGCGTGGCGCCGAACACCCTGTTGAACGTCTGGCTTCCCGCGGCGAACTCCGGCGCGTTGGTCTTGCCGAGGGTGATCGCGCCCGCGGCCTTGAGACGCTCGACCAGCGCATGGTCCTCGTTCGGAATGTTGTCCGCGTAGATCGGCGAGCCGAAAGTGGTGCGGATGCCGCGCGTGACGATGGTTTCCTTGTAGGCGATCGGCAGCCCCGCCAGCGGCCCGCCTTCGTCGGGGCGCGGGCGCGAGCGCTTCGCGTCGAGCTTCTTCGCCTCCTTCAGCGCCACCTCGGGAAGGAACGTCACGATGGCGTTCACCTTCGGGTTCACGCGCTCGATCTGCGCGATATACGCGCGCATCACCTCGACCGCCGAGACCTTCCGTGTGCGCAGCAGGCGCGCGAGCTTCTTCGCCGATTCGAATATCACATCCCTTGCTCTCGATAACTACAACTCTTGTCCGCAGATAGACGCAGATGAACGCCGATAAAACCTTGAAGGGCTGATCATTTCGAATGTCCCCGCGGCGGCAATACCGTATTTGCCATCGTGGGTTTATCTGCGTTCATCTGCGTTTATCTGCGGACAAATAGCTTCTCCGCTGAAGCCTACGAGCGTTTGCGCTTGAGAAGAAACACCAGCGGCAGCATCGCGAGAAAACTCCACGTCGTCACCTTGAAGACGTCGAGCATCGCGGCCATCTCCGCCTGGCGCCCGATTTCGGCCGCGACCACCGCCATCGCATGCGGATCGGTGGGCGAGAGGTGCAACGGCCGCAGGTACTCGGCGAGCGCGTGGTTGTACTTGGTGACGTGGCCGCCCAGCTCGTTCCACATCACCTGCGCCTGGCGCGTCATGAGGGTGGTCACGACGGAGATGCCCGCCGCGGCGCCGATGGTGCGCACCAGGCTGTAGATGCCCGCGGCCTCGGCCATGCGCGAGCGCTCGAGGGTCGTGTAGGCGATCGTCGAGAGCGGCACGAAGATCAAGCCGAGGCCGAGACCCTGCAGGAGCGCGGGCCCGATGATCCACGCCGTGCTCACGTCGAGGGAGTAGTAGGTCATGAGGTGCGAGCCCAGCGCGCTGATGAGCATGCCGGCGCCCACCAGGACGCGCGGGTCGCCCTTCATCACGAGGCGTCCCACCACCATCATCGCCACCGCGGTCGCGATGCCGCGCGGCGCCATCACCAGGCCGGTGGTGACGATCGGATAGCCGAGCAACCCCTCGAGGAGGATCGGCTGCAGCACGAGGCCGCCGAAGAGCCCGAGTCCCAGCGCCGCCATCGCCGCGCACGCGATCGCGAAGTTGCGGTCCTTGAAGATGCGCAGGTCGAAGAGCGCTTCCTTGCCGCGCCGAAGGCTCCACCCGCCGAAGCCGACGATCCCTACCGCGGCCACCAGCGCCGAGAAGCGGATGTCGTTCGCCGCGAACCAATCCTGCGACGTGCCGCGATCGAGCAGGTACTGCAGGCCCGCGATCCCCGAGCCGAGGAGTACCAGGCCGGTCCAGTCCATGCGCCGGAGCCGGCGCCGCGTGTCGGGCACATAGGTCGTCGCGAGGAAGAACGAGAGCGCGCCGACGGGAACGTTGATGTAGAAGGTCCAGCGCCAGCTCGCGAAGTCGGTGAGCCAGCCGCCCAGCGTGGGCCCGAGCACCGGCCCCACCATCACGCCCATGCCCCAGATCGCCATCGCCTTGCCGCGCTCTTCCGCCGGGTAGGCGTCGCTCATGATCGCCTGCGAGAGCGGCACCAGCGCCGCGCCGAACACGCCCTGGAGCAAGCGAAACAGCACGATCTGGAAGAGGCTCTGCGAGATCCCGCAAAGGGCGGAGGCCGCGACGAATCCCACGATGCAAATGAGGAGGAAGCGCTTGCGTCCGAGCGTGTCGGAGAAGTAGCCGGTGAGCGGCATCACGATCGCGGAAGACACGAGATAGCTGGTGAGCACCCAGCTCACCTGGTCGGTGGTCGCGCCGAGCTCGCCCGCCATGTGCGGCAGCGCCACGTTGACGATGGTGGTGTCGAGGACCTGGATCAGCGTCGCGGACATGACCGCGAGCGTGATCATCAGGCGCGCGGTGCCGGTGGGAAGCTCGGCGGCGGCCGTGGCCATCTACGTCGGCTCGTCCTCGGCCATGGCGACGAGGATGCTGCACGACACGCGCTCGAGGAGCGATTCCTCCTCCGAGGCGCTCCACCAACGCGCGAGGCGCGTGCGGTTCTTGTGGCCGAGCACGATGAGGTCCGCGCCGATCTCCTTCGCGGTTTCCGCGATGCAGTCCACGGCGTTGCCGTATTCGAGCGAACCCTTCGCCGGCACGCCGCGCTCGCGCAGCCACTGGATGCCCTCTTCGAGGAGCGCGTTGGCGCGTTGATCGTCGCACTCCACCAGCGCGGGCGTGATGCCCTCGGGAACGGCGCAGGCCACGAGGCTGTTGCAGATGGCGAGGAGATAGGCCTCGGCCTTCATCGCGATGACCACATCGGCGCCTGCGCGCAGCGCCTTCCTGCCTTCGCGCGTGCCGTCATAGCAGAGGAGGACCTTCGTGTACACGCTCTTGCTCTCTTAAACAGACACGGAAGGTGGCGGGCGATGCCGGGGCCGGTGCGTGCAGTCCCCGATTCTTGAAATGGGTCTGCTTTGGTGCTCCTCGCATCGACGCGGCGCCAGGGCACGGGCAGCCCGTTGGCTCGGGTTGCAGATCGTAACCGCGTCGCGCATCGCCGTTCTCTTTGGCGAGTCAATTGATAGCGCGCGGTTGGTGGGAATGGGCATTCCTTCAAGAGTGAGGTTGCCACTGCCGCGCAATCCGGGAGCCATTGGGTAAAGGTCGAGAGGGCGCAAGGTGGTTGCTCGATATCGCGCCGGCCATATCAACGCCTTTTCACTCATGCCCAATACCGAGTCATTTCCGCCCGGGTCGCACCTTTACCCAATGGCTGCCCGGATTGCGCGGTTGCACGAGCATGGCCTCAGGAGGACTTGCGAACTTTTACGCTCGCCGTGGTCCCGATGCGCAACGGATGCGCTGGGTCCGGATCGTCGACCTTGATGCGCACCGGCACGCGCTGCGTGACCTTCACCCAGTTGCCGGTGGCGTTCTGCGGCGGGAGGAGCGAGAACGCGGTGCCGCTCCCGCCCGAGAGGCTCACCACCGTCCCGTGGAAGGGGTGGTCGGGATAGACGTCGGACTTGATCGTCACCGACTGCCCGGGGCGAATCTCCATCAGCTCCGTCTCCTTGAAGTTCGCGTCGACCCAGTAGTCCTTGTCGGAGATCACCACGAAGAGCGGCACGCCCGGCGTGACGGTGCTGCCGGGCTGCAGCGAGAAGTTGGCGACCACGCCGTCGGTGGGCGCAGTCACGCGGGTGCGCGAGAGGTCGAGCTCGGCTTGCTTCAGCGCGGCGGCGGCGGCCTGCACCGCGGCATTCTGGTCGCCGCCACGGCCGAGCGCGCTCCTCGCCTGCGCGACGCCCGCCTCCGCGGCCTTCACCGCGGCTTCCGCCGTCGCGAGCAGGGTGCGCGAGTTCTCGATCCCCTGGGGCGAAAGGAATCCGCTCTTCAAGAGCTCCTGGTTGCGGTTGTAGGTGCCGCGGGCATTGACCGCTTCCGCCTGGCGCTGCGCGAGCACGGCTTGCGCGGATGCGATGCCCGCGCTTTCCTGCGACATGCCCTGGCGGGCGAGCTCCAATTGCGCGCGCGCCTTCTCGAGCGCGAGCTGGTAATTGCCGGGATCGATCTCGAAGAGCGGGTCGCCCGCCTTCACCGCCTGCTGGTCGCGCACGTAGACCTTGGCGACGGGGCCGGTGACCTGCGAGGCGATCTCCGCCTGGTTCGCCTGCACGTAGGCGTTGTCGGTGCTCACGTATTGCCTGCTGTCGCGCCAGTATCCGAAACCTGCGACGGCGGCGACGATCAGGACGACCGCGGCGACGATCCACTTCAATTGCCGGCGGCGCGGCTTGCGCCCGGCCTTCACCGGGGCGGGAGGGGGCGGCGCTTCTTCGGGTGCGGGCATTGTGGCCATCATGCGGGGACAGCGGGGGCCGGGTTTCGTTCCGGTTTACACTCTCAGGCCGCGTTTCCTGTCCACGGCCCGGAGCCTTTCGAATGAGCGAATTCTACAGAGTGCACGGCGACGTCGCCGTCCTCACCCTCGACAACCCGCCGGTGAACGGCCTCGGCCACGCGCTGCGCACCGCACTCGTGGAAGGCATCGACCGCGCCAACGCCGATGCCGCGGTGAAGGCGATCGTCATCACCGGCGCGGGCAACGCCTTCTCGGGCGGCGCCGACATCAAGGAGTTCAATACGCCCAAGGCGCTCGCGGAGCCGACGCTGCGCACCGTGATAAACACCGCGGAATCGAGCGCCAAGCCCGTGATCTCCGCGATCAACGGCACGTGCATGGGCGGCGGGCTCGAGCTTTCGCTGGGCTGCCATTTCCGCGTCGCGAAGGCGGACGCGCAGCTCGCGCTTCCCGAAGTGAAGCTGGGCTTGATCCCCGGCGCCGGCGGCACGCAGCGCCTGCCGCGCGCGATCGGCATCGAGCCGGCGTTGAACATGATCGTCTCGGGTACGCCGGTCGAGGCCGCGAAGTTCAAGGGCACGGCGTTGATCGACCAGATCATCGAGAGCGACTTCCTCGCGGGCGTGCTCGCCTTCGCGAAGACCCTCGCCGGCAAACCGCTCAAGCGCGTGCGCGACATCAGGATCGACTATCCCGACAGCGAGGCGTACTTCGGCGTGGCGCGCACCACGGTCGCGGCGATGGCCAAGGGGTTCCCCGCGCCGCTCAAATGCGTCGATGCGGTGGAAGCGTCGGTCACCAAGCCTTTCGACGAAGGCATCCAGTACGAGCGCGAGCTCTTCATGCAGTTGATCCAGTCGCCCGAGTCGCGCGCGCTGCGGCACGCATTCTTCGGCGAGCGCGCGGCGTCCAAGATTCCCGACGTGCCCGCGGATACGGCGCTGCGCAAAGTGGAGAGCGTCGCGGTGATCGGCGCGGGGACCATGGGCGGCGGCATCACCATGAATTTCCTCTCCGCCGGGATCCCGGTGACGCTGCTGGAGACGAAGCAGGAAGCGCTCGACAAGGGGATGGCCACCATCCGCCGCAACTACGACGGCTCGGTGAAACGCGGCAAGCTCACCCAGGACAAGGTCGACAAGGCCATGGGGCTCCTCAAGCCCACGCTCTCCTACAACGACTTGAAGGGCGCGGACCTCGTGATCGAGGCGGTGTTCGAGGAGATGGGCGTGAAGGAGGCGGTTTTCAAGAAACTCGACGAGGTGATGAAACCCGGGTCGATCCTCGCCACCAACACCTCCACCCTCGACGTGGACAAGATCGCGAGCTTCACCAAGCGCCCCGAGGATGTCGTGGGCCTGCATTTCTTCAGCCCGGCCAACATCATGAAGCTTCTGGAAGTCGTTCGCGGCAAGAAGACGGCGAAGGACGTGCTCGCCACGGTGATGCAGCTCTCGAAGAAGATCCGCAAGACCGCGGTGGTCTCGGGCGTGTGCGACGGCTTCATCGGCAACCGCATGCTGGAGAAGTACCAGCGGCAGTGCTTCTACTTGATCGAGGAAGGCGCGACGCCCCAACAAGTAGACAAGGCGCTCGAGAAGTTCGGCTTCGCGATGGGGCTCTTCCGCGTGGGCGACCTCGCCGGCAACGACATCGGCTGGGCGGTCCGCAAGCGCCGCTACGTGGAGCACCCCGACACGCCGTACTCGAAGATCGCCGATCGCCTGTGCGAGCTGGGGCGCTTCGGGCAGAAGACCGGCGCCGGCTGGTATCGCTACGAGCCCGGCAAGCGCGATCCGATCCCCGATCCCATCGTCGAGCGCTTGATCGCCGACTACCGCAAGGAGATGGGCATCACGCCGCGCGGGATTTCCGACGACGAGATCGTGGAACGCTGCGTTACAACGTCGCTCGCACCATGGAGCGCCTTGCCAAGAATCCGCACGGCGATCCGGGCTTCTGGAAGCCCGCGCCGCTCCTCGAGAAGCTCGCGAGAGAAGGGAAGACATTCACGTGAACGAAGCCGTCATTGTTTCCACCGCACGCACGGGCCTCGCCAAGTCCTGGCGGGGGGGATTCAACATGACCCACGGGGCCACGCTGGGCGGCCACGTGGTGAAGCACGCGATGGAGCGCGCGAAGATCGATCCCGCCGAGGTCGAGGACGTGCTCATGGGCTGCGCCTATCCCGAAGGCGCCACGGGCGCCAACATCGCGCGCCAGATCGCGCTGCGCGCGGGCTGCCCGGTGACGGTCGCCGGCGCCACCGTGAACCGCTTCTGCTCCTCCGGGCTGCAGACGATCGCCATGGCCGCGCAGCGCGTGATCGCGGGCGAGGGCGACATCTTCGTCGCGGGCGGCGTGGAATCGATCTCGTGCGTGCAGAACGAATCGAACCGCCACATGATCCGCGAGGCGTGGCTGAAGGAGCACAAGCCCGAGCTCTACTGGACCATGCTGCAGACCGCGGAGACCGTGTCGAAGCGCTACGGCATCGCGCGCGACAAGCAGGACGAGTACGGCGCGAGGAGCCAGCAGCGCGCTGCAGCCGCCGCTGCCGCGGGGAAATTCGCGGACGAGATCGTGCCCATCACGGTGACCGCGGGCGTGGCGGACAAGACGGGCGGACTCTTCACGAAGTCCGTAACGGTTTCCGCCGATGAGGGCATTCGCGCCGATACGACGTACGAAGGCGTGTCGAAGATCCGCCCCGCGATGCCCGGGGGCGTGATCGCGGCGGGGAACGCGAGCCAGTTTTCCGACGGCGCTTCGGCGTGCGTGGTGATGAGCGCGAAGATCGCTTCCTCGAAGGGCCTCGCGCCGCTCGGGATTTTCCGCGGCTTCGCGGTCGCGGGATGCGAGCCCGACGAGATGGGCATCGGGCCCGCGTTCGCGGTGCCGAAGCTCCTCGCGCGCGCCGGCATGAAGGTCGGGGACATCGGCCTGTGGGAATTGAACGAGGCCTTCGCGGTGCAGGTGATCTACTGCCGCGACCAGCTCGGCATCCCGGACGAGCGCCTCAACGTGAACGGCGGCGCGATCGCCGTGGGCCACCCCTACGGCGTGTCGGGCGCGCGCCTCACGGGACACGCGCTCATCGAGGGCAAGCGCCGCGGCGTGAAGCACGTGGTGGTCACGATGTGCATCGGCGGCGGCATGGGTGCCGCGGGCCTCTTCGAAGTTCTCTAGGAGACGACATTGAAATCCCTGATCGCTGCAGCGTTCATCGCGGTATCCCTGGGCGCCACGGCGCAGACGGTCGCGGACGATCCCGCGAAGAAGCCGGCGGCGAAGGCGGCCGAGCCGAAGAAGGCCGAGCCCAAGAAAGTCGAACCGAAGAAAGCCGAGCCGAAGAAGACCGAGACGAAGAAGACCGAGCCCAAGAAAGCGGAGCCGAAGAAAACCGATGCCAAGAAGGCCGCGCCGAAGAAGGCCGACCTGCCGCGAACGGCGGCGCCCGAGGTGCGGGTCTACAAGAACAGCGCCGACGCCCCGGTCCTGCGCGACAAGAGCGGCAACGTCATCCCCACCGACCCCAACGCCTACGACATCAGCTCCGCCACAGGCAAGAAGAAATAAAGGGGTCAGAACCCTTTTAGCGCGTAAAAGGGGACGGATTAGCGGGCGAAGCGGGCGAGGTGGTGGTCGGCGTCGCCGAACTGGCGCGCGATGGCGGTGAGGCGGCGGAAGGTGTGGCTCACCTTGAGCTCGTCGCTCATCCCCATGCCGCCGTGGAGCTGCACCGCCTCCTGGCTCACGTGCCATGGACCTGGCCTGCTCGTGGCTGATCACCATGTCCACCATGCGGTGCTGCAGCGCCTGGAACGCGCCGATGGGCACGCCGAACTGCTTGCGCGTCTTGATGTACTCGAGCGTCGCGTCGTTGGCGTACTTCATGGCGCCGACCGCCTCGGCGCACACCAGCGCGGTGGCGAAATCGACGACCTCCTCGATGAGGGGCAACGCGTCACCCTCGCCGATGCGCACGGCCGCGGCCGACTTGAACGTGACATCGGCGGCGGGCATCTCGTCCAGGGTTCGATAGGCGCGCATCGTGACGCCCGCGGCCTTCGCGTCGACGAGATAGAGACCGACGCCCGACGCCGAGCGCGCCGAGACCACCAGCTCATCGGCGAGCGGCGCGTGCGGCACGGCAAGTTTCTCGCCGCTCAAGGTCGAGCCGCTGGCCGTGGCGTTCACGTGCGACAAGTCGTAGCGCGCATCGCGCTCGGTCTGCGCGAACGCCATCTTCAACTTTCCCTCGATCACCGCCGGCAGGATGCGCTCCTGCTGCGCCGCGCTTGCCGCGCGCGCGACCAAGCGCGCCGCCATGATCGTGGACAGGTACGGCTCCACCACCAGCGCCTCGCCGAACGCTTCCATCGCGCTCATCAGGTCCACGGCGCCGCCGCCGAAGCCGCCGGCGTCGGCGGAAAACGGCAGGCCGAGCAAGCCCAGGTCGGCGATGGTCGCCCACACCGGCACGCTGAATCCCACCGGCGAGGCGACGATTGCGCGGCGCGCCTCGAAGGTGTAGTCCTGCGCGACGAAGCGGCGCACCGAGTCGGCGAGGAGCTGCTGCTCTTCGTTGTAGTCGAATTTCATAGCCCGAGCGTCATCTTGGCGATGATGTTGCGCTGGATCTCGTTGGAGCCCGCGTAGATCGAGGTCTTGCGGAAGTTGCAGTAGCGCTTGGCGAGCTCCACGTCCCCGGCGGGCCCCGCCGCTTCCATCATGAGCTCGGTCAACGCCTGCTGGATCTCGGTGCCGCGGATCTTCAGCATGGAAACCTCGGCCCCGGGCGGGCGCCCGCCGCGCATCTGGTCGAGGAAGCGCAGGTTGCGCCCGTCCTTCTTCTGCGCCGCGGCGAAGGCCTTCAGGTTCTCGAGCTCGCGGCGCGACGTGCCGATGCGAGCGGTGTTCATGCGCTCGTGGCCGAGGAGATACTTCGCGACCGTCCAGCCCTTGCCCTCGTCGTGGACGAGGTTGCCTGCGGGCACCTTCACGTCGTCGAAGAACACCTCGTTCACCTCGTGCCCGCCATCCATGAGGATCAGCGGGCGCACCGTGATGCCGGGCGTTTTCATGTCGATCAGCAGGAACGAGATGCCTTCCTGCTTGCGCGCTCCGGCGTCGGTGCGCACCAGGCAGAAGATCCAGTCGGCGTAATGCGCGAGCGTGGTCCAGGTCTTCTGGCCGTTCACGACGTAGTGATCGCCGTCGCGCGTGGCGCGGGTCTTCAGCGAGGCGAGATCGGAGCCCGAGCCCGGCTCCGAATAGCCCTGGCACCAGAACTCGTCGCCGTTGTAGATCTTCGGCAGGAAGCGCTCCTTCTGCGCGTCGCTGCCGAAGTGCTGGATCACGGGCGCCACCATCGACAACCCGAACGGCAGGAGCGGCGGCGTGCCCGCGTAGCCGCTTTCCTCCTCGAAGATGTAGCGCTGCACCGGGTCCCACCCGGTGCCGCCCCATTCCTTCGGCCACGACGGCGCGATCCAGCCCTGCCTGGCGAGGATGCGGTGCCAGCGCTGCAGGTCCTCCTTCGTGTATTCGCCGGCGCGCGTGGCCTTGCCGCGCAGGTCGTCGGGAAGGTTTTCGCGCAGCCAATTGCGCACTTTCTCGCGGAAAGCGAGCTCGTCGGGGGAGTAGTTGAGGTCCATGCCGGGAGTGTAAGCTTGATCGCCCGATCGAAGGGAGTACGCATGGCCCGCAGTCGTTTCGCCGCAGCCGCGCTCGCCGCGTGCTCGATTCTCGCCGCCGCGGGCGCCGCCGCGCAGTATCCCAGCCGCCCGATCAAGTGGATCGTCCCGTATACGCCGGGTGGCATCACCGATTCGGCCACGCGCATGATCGCGCAGAAGCTCGAGGGCGCGCTCGGCCAGCCGATCGTGATCGAGAACAAGCCCGGCGCCAACAGCATCGTCGGCGCCGAGGCCGCGGCGCGCAGCAACCCCGACGGATATACGTTCGTCACCGTGATCGGCGGGCACGCCGCCAATGCGACGCTCTACGCCGGCAAGCTTCCCTTCGACCCGGTGAAGAGCTTCGCCCCGGTCTCGCTGGTGGGCACCGCACCCCTCATCATGGTGGCCAACAATGATTTCCCGGCGCGCGACATGAAGGAGCTCATCGCCTACGCGAAAGCCAATCCCGGCAAGGTCTCGTTCGGCTCGAGCGGCATCGGCGCCGCGGCGCACCTCACCACGGAGCTCCTGAAGCAGACCGCCGACATCAACATGGTGCACATTCCCTACAAAGGCACCGCGCCCGCGTTGACCGCGCTCCTGGGCGGCGACATCCAGATCCTCACCGACGTGCCGAGCTCGCTCATGCCGCACGTGCGCGCCGGCAAGGTGCGCGCCCTGGGCCTGTTCGCCGCGAAACGCTCGCCCGGCGCGCCGGAAGTGCCGACCGTGGCCGAGGCCGGCGGCCCGCCGATCGAGGGCTCGACCTGGGTGCTCTTCCTCGCGCCCGCCGCAACGCCGCGCGAGATCGTGAACCGCGTGTCGATCGAGACCGCGAAGATCGTCGCCTCGCCCGAGATCCGCGGGCGCTTCGAGGCGCTCGGCATCGAGGTCGTCGGCAGCCCCCCCGCCGAGGCCGCGAAATTCCTCGACGACGAGATCGCGAAATGGGCGAAGGTGATCACAACGGCGGGAGTAAAGCCGGAATGAAAAAGAGGAGAAGAATAATGACCATCCTGTACCGCGTCGCGGTCGCCGCGCTGTCGCTCGCGGCTTTCGCCGCGCCGGCTCTCGCGCAGAACTATCCGAGCCGGCCGATCACCCTCATCGTGCCGTGGCCGGCGGGCGGGTCGACCGATACGCACCTGCGCAAGCTGGGCGAGCTCGCCTCGAAGCATTTGGGGCAGCCCATCATCATCGAGAACAAGCCCGGCTTCGGCGGCATGCTCGGGCCCTCGGCGATGGCGAAGAGCGCGGCGCCCGACGGCTACACGCTCTCGCAGCTCACGGTGGGCGCCTTCCGCACGCCGCACATGCAGAAGGTCGATTGGGATCCGCTGCGCGACTTCACCTACATCATCGGCGTGTCCGGCTACGCCTTCGGTGTCGTCGTGAAGACCGATTCGCCGTTCAAGACTTTCAACGACCTCATCGCCTACGCCAGGGCGAACCCGGGGCAGATGTCGTTCGGCTCCACCGGCACCGGCACCTCGCCCCACCTCCTCATGGAAGAAGTCGCCGCGAAGGCGGGCGTGCAGTTCCTGCACGTGCCCTTCAAGGGCAACGCCGATTCCACGCAGGCGCTCATGGGCGGCCACGTGATGGCGCAGTCGGACGCCACGGGCTGGGGCAAGTTCGTCGACGCCGGCACCTTCCGCCTGCTGGTCACGTTCGGCAACGAGCGCACGCGCTGGGGCGCGCCCACCGCGAAGGAGCTGGGCTACGACGTCGTGTCGTATTCGCCCTACGGCATCGTGGGCCCCAAGGGCATGGATGCGAAGATCGTGAAGGTCATCCACGACGCGTTCAAGAAGGCGATCGACGATCCCGAGAACCAGAGAGTCCTGCAGCAGCTGGACCAGGTGTACTGGTACAAGAATAGCGAGGACTATGCGAAGTGGGCCGCGGAGGAGTATGTCTCCGAGCGCGCGCTGATCGAACGCCTCGGACTTCTCGCCAAATGAGCCTCGACAAACTGTTCGATCTCGGCGGCAAGGCGGCACTGGTCACCGGCGGCTCGCGCGGCCTCGGCCTGCAGATGGCCGAGGCGTTGGGCGAGATGGGCGCGCGCGTGGCGCTTACCGCCCGCAAGCGCGACGAGCTCGACGACGCCGTGAAGCACCTCGCATCGATGGGCGTGAAGGCGGTGGCGATCGTCTGCGACATGTCCGACGCCGCCGCCATCGCGCCCGCCGTGGAGACGGCGATCAAGGAGCTGGGCGACATCGACATCCTCGTGAACAACGCCGGCACCACGTGGGGCGCGGCCACCGTCGACCATCCGCTCGAGGCATGGCGCAAGGTGATCGATCTCAACCTCACCGCGATGTTCGTCACCAGCCAGGAAGTGGGAAAACGCTGCATGGTGCCGCGGCGCCAGGGCAAGGTGATCAACATCGCCTCGATCCTGGGACTGGTGGGCGGCGGCGAGCCCAATCGCCCCGCCACCATCGCCTACAACACCAGCAAGGGCGGCGTGGTGAACTTCACGCGCTCGCTCGCCGCGGAATGGGCGCAATACAACATCAACGTGAACGCCATCGCGCCGGGCTTCTTTCCCACCAGGATGACCAAGGGCCTCATGGCCTTGCTCGGCGATGAGGTCGCCGACAAGGCGCCGCTGAAACGCGTCGGCGGCCCCGAGGACCTGAAGGGCATCACCGCGCTCTTCGCCTCGGACGCGTGCTCGTTCATCACCGGGCAGATCGTCGCGGTCGACGGCGGCGTGACCGCGATCTAGGTGGTCGATGATTGGATCGCCCGGCCGTTCGGGACGATTCCCGAGCTGATCGGCTTGCATGCGGCGCGTGCGCCGCGCCATGCCGCGCTGATCCAGGACGATCGCGCGCTCGATTACGGCGGGCTCGACACCCTCATGGATCGCGTCGCCGCGGCGCTGCAGCGCGACGGCCTCGGCCCGGGCGCCGCCATCGCCCTCTGCGCGGCGAGCTCCATCGAATACGCGGCGGTGTTCCTGGGCGCGTTGCGCGCCGGCGTGGCGGTGGCGCCGCTGGCGCCCTCGGCGACACCGGAAACGATCGCCGCGATGGCCGCCGATGCCGAGGCCACGCATTTCTTCCTCGACGACGCCGCCGCGAAAGCGCTCGCGCCGGCGGCGGGCCGGCTCGCCGCCAGACGAGTGGCGCTCACCGCGCTCGATGCGTGGCTGGCAACGGCGAAAACCCCGCGCCCGATCGAAGCGACGCCCGAGGCGCCGTTCAACATCATCTATTCTTCGGGCACCACGGGCACGCCCAAGGGCATCGTCCAGCCCAACGCGATGCGCTGGGCCCACGTGGTAAGGAGCGCGGTGTACGGCTACGGGCCCGAGGCGATCACGCTCATCTCGACACCGCTTTATTCGAATACCACGCTGGTGTCGTTCCTGCCGACGATCGCGTTGGGCGGCAGCGTCGTCCTCATGGCGAAATTCGACGCGCGGCGCTACCTCGAGATCGCCCAACGCCGGCGCGTGACGCACACCATGCTGGTGCCCGTGCAATACCAGCGCATCATGGCGCTCCCCGATTTCGACGGCTTCGACCTGTCCGCCTTCCGCACCAAATTCTCCACCAGCGCGCCGTTCTCGGCCGCGTTGAAGGCCGACGTCGTGGCGCGCTGGCCCGGCGCGCTGAACGAGTACTACGGCATGACCGAAGGCGGCGGCACGTGCGTGCTGTTCGCGCACGAGCACCCGGACAAGCTGCACACCGTGGGCCGCCCCGCGCCCGGCACCGACATCCGCCTCATCGACGCGGAAGGCCGCGAGGTGGCGCCCGGCGCGATCGGCGAAGTGGTGGAACGTCTACCCGAGCGATCTGGAGGCGGTGCTCGCCGGCCATCCCGGCGTCGCGGAGGGGGCGGGGGTGGGAGTGCCTTCGGCGCAATGGGGCGAGACGCCGGTCGCCTTCGTGGTGGCGCGCGCCGACGCGGGGCTCGAGGCCGAGACTTTGCGCACCTGGGCCAACGCGCGCCTGGGCGCCACGCAACGCATCCGCGCCGTCGAGATCGTCGCGAGCCTGCCGAGGAGCGCCATCGGCAAAGTGCTGAAGCGCGAGCTGCGCGACGGCTTCGCCGAGCGCTCCCCGTAGAATGCCTCACTATCCCGCGGGCGCGAATCCATGAAGACGAGAGCCGCTGTGGCTTGGGGGCCAGGTCGGCCGCTGCGAATCGAGGAGGTCGAGCTCGAGGGCCCGAAGGCGGGTGAAGTGCTGGTGGAAGTGAAGGCCACCGGCATCTGCCACACCGACCACTTCACGCTCTCCGGCGCCGATCCCGAAGGACTCTTCCCGGCGATCCTCGGCCACGAGGGCGCGGGCGTGGTGATGGAAGTCGGCGCGGGCGTGACCTCGTTGAAGCCGGGCGATCACGTGATCGCGCTCTACACACCCGAGTGCCGGCAGTGCAAGTTCTGCCTTTCGCGCAAGACCAACCTGTGCCAGCGCATCCGCTCCACACAGGGCAAGGGCCTCATGCCCGACGGCACCACGCGCTTCAGCCTGAACGGCAAGCCCATCCTGCACTACATGGGCACCTCCACCTTCGCCAATCACATCGTGGTTCCCGAAATCGCGCTCGCCAGGATCCGCGACGACGCGCCCTTCGAGACCGCGTGCTACATCGGTTGCGGCGTCACCACCGGCGTGGGCGCCGTGCTCTTCACCGCGAAGGTCGAGGCCGGCGCGAACGTCGCATGACCGACTTCATCGACCCGACGCGCGTGCCCAACGTGGTCGACGCCGTCGTGCAGCTCACCGATGGCGGCGCCGACTACAGCTTCGAATGCATCGGCAACACCGCCACCATGCGCCAGGCGCTCGAGTGCTGCCACAAGGGCTGGGGACAGAGCGTCATCATCGGCGTGGCGGGCGCGGGCGCGGAGATCTCGACCCGGCCCTTCCAGCTCGTCACCGGGCGCGTATGGAAGGGCACCGCCTTCGGCGGGGCGCGTGGGCGCACCGACGTGCCGAAGATCGTCGACTGGTACATGGAAGGCAAGATCGCGATCGACGAGCTCATCACGCACCGCCTTCCCCTCGAGCGCATCAACGAGGGCTTCGAGCTGATGGAGCGCGGGGAGTCGATCCGCTCGGTGGTCGTGTACTGACGTCTCCACATTCATGGCCGGTCATTTGCGGCATCATGCTGGGCAACGGGGCGGGATTTTCCCGGGTGGAGAGGGGCGATGGCGGATCCCATGGGCGGCATTCTCGACGCGCTGCAGTTCGCCGCGCACAAGCATCGCGACCAGCGCCGCAAGGACCTCGAGGCGTCGCCCTACATCAACCACCCGATCGCGCTCGCCCACGTGCTGTGGGGCGAAGGCGGCGTGCACGATGCCGCGGTGATCAAGGCCGCGCTGCTGCACGACACCATCGAGGACACCGAGACCACGCCGCAGGAGCTGCGCGAGCGCTTCGGGCGCAAAGTGGCGGCGATCGTGGGCGAGGTGACCGACGACAAGGCGCTGCCCAAGTCGGAGAGGAAGCGCCTGCAGGTCGAGCACGCGCCGCACATCTCGCGCGAGGCCAAGCTGGTGAAGCTCGCCGACAAGATCGCCAACCTGCGCGACATGGCGGCCTCGCCGCCCAAGACCTGGCCGAAGAGCCGCGTACGCGAGTATTTCGACTGGGCCAAGCGCGTGGTGGACGCCCTGCGCGGCGTTCATCCGCGGCTGGAGCGCATTTTCGACGAAGCCTATTCACGCAAACCCTGAAGGAAAGCCCATGAAGCACGCCATTCTCGCCGTCGCCCTGCTCGCCGCGGTTTCGATCGTCGACGGCCTCGACGCGCAGGCGCAAGGCATGCCGCGCCGCGATCGCGGCGGCGCCGCGCGCGACACGCAGAATCGCGATCGCGACACGCCGCGCAGCACCACCGCGGCGCCCGCCGATCCCTTCTCGGCGCTCGAGCGCGAGCTGCCCTCCCTCGCCGTGGATTTGCAGCTCACCAGCGAGCAGGTGAGGACGTGGACGGTGTTCGAGCGCGACGTGCGCGACGTGGCCGAGATGAACCGTTCGCAGCGCCGCCACGTGATGGCGCTGCGCGAAGGCGGCGAGAAGCCGCCCACCGCCATCGCCCTGGTCGCCACCCTTGCCGAGGACGAGCGCCTCAAGGCCGAAGCCACCGTCGAGCTCCAGCGCCACCTCGAGAGCCTCTATGCCGGCCTCACCGAAGCGCAGAAGCGCACCCTCGACCGGCGCATCGTCCTCTCCCAGACCGAACCCCTCGGCCGCTGACAAGGGGTCACGGCCGCTGAAAAAGGGTTCTGACCCCTATTACTATTACGACCACGGCGAGGAGCGCGGCGGCGAGCCACGGCCAGAGCGCCGGCTTTTCCTCGGGAGCCGGCACGGACGAGGGGGCGGGCCTTGCGACGGCCGCGGCTTTGGCCGACGCGGGCGCCGGCGCGGGCTTCGGCGCAACCACCGTCGGCTGGACAGGATCGGGCACCGCGGCGGGCGCGGGCGGCGGCGCGAGCTTCGCCACCTCGCGCTCGAGCTGGGCGACGCGCGCGCCATAGGCGGCCGCGAGGCAGCCGTCGGTACTGCAGGCGTTGCGCACATGCTCGATCCAGCCATCGACGTCGGCGCGCGTCCTCTCGCGATCGGGCGAAGCCCTCACGACGCGTTCGGCGAGATACCAGTGGCGACCATCGAGCTCGCTCAGCTCCGGCGAGCGGCAGATGCGCAGCTCCTGCGGCGTGGAAATGTTGGCGCAATCGAAGCCGGGCGTCGCATAGCCCTGCGCGCCGGCACCGGCGGCGGCGAGACATGCGAGCGCCATCCAACCGGCCCGCCCTCGAAGCGCTGGAACATTACGCAAGATGCCCACCCTCCTTGCGGCGCACGCCAAGAAAGCGGAGATTATGCAGCGCCCACAACAACAACCCGGGAGCTCCGATGCGCGCACATCACAGGGTAGCCGCCATGCTCGCCTGCCTTCTCGCGGCGGGCTGCGCACGAATCGAGGTCTACACCGATCCCCTGATGAAGGGCGAAGAGACGGGCTTCAAGTTCTACACGGCCAAGCCCTATCTCCTCGTCGGGCGCGTCGCCGCCGACAAGCCCGTCGAGATGTCGATCAAGTACCTGCCGGACCTGACCCGGCCGCTCTACGCGAAGCCCCGTCCCGGCTGGATCGGCAGCAGCACTCTTTCCATGACCTTCGCCGAATCCGGGATGCTCACGACCTTCAACCAGGTGAGCGACCCGAAGGCGACCGAGATGGTGACGGCGCTGGGCGGCTTCCTCACCAGCCTCGCCACCGCGAACAAGACCAACCGCGAGGCGAACCTCAGCCAGCCCGCGCCCGCTCCCGACATCGCGAAGATCGTGCCGGAGTTGAAGCAAGCTGCCGCGGAGCTGCGCGCCCATTCCACCGACGAGGCGGTGCGCGCCAATCGCATCACCGCCGAGGAAGCGCAGAAGGTGCGCCTGTACGCGGCCAACGTCGACATCGCTGCGAGCCACCTCGAGGGCGCGCACCCCGAAAATATCGCGCCCTTCGTCGCCGCGATGCTGAAGAGCGTGTCCGAGGGACTGCGCACGCAGGTGAAGCCGCCCTCCAACGATCGCGAGGTGGGGCGGCAAGGCATTGTCTTCGCGCGCGCGCGGATCGACGCGGCGATCGCGCGTCTGGCGGTGCCGCTCCCGGGCGAGGCCTTCTTCGCGCTCTACGAGATCGTCATGAAGGACGGCGTCACCACGCTGGTGGAGGTCAAGCTGCCCGACAAGCACTGACCCCGCGTGGGGAATCAGCGCTCGGTGGCGCCGAAGAAGTCGTGGCCGAGCAGCGTGTAGAAGATTCCCACGGTGTGGCGATGCTGCGAGACGTCGCCCAGGTTGGGGTCATACGCGTCGCGCCGGTTGCCGAGATACTTGATCGAGATGCCGTGGCGCCCGTGGATGCGATAGGTGAACGCCGCATCGATGCGCGTGATGTTCTCGTGGCCGCCACGACCCGCCGCGGCGGCGACGCGGCTCACGTAGTATTCGCGCGCCGCGACGTCGATCGCGCACATGTCCTTGTAGATCGCGCGCACTGCCACCAGCGCCTGGGGCGCAACACCGTAGTGGAAGTCGTTGTCGGCGGTGCTGCGCGTCGAGCCGGCGGCGGTGTAGCCCGCGCCCGCGAGCGCGGTGCCGAGAACGGCCACCGAATCGCGCACCCACCACTGGCCCGTGGTGCCGAGCGCCGCGGCGGTGCTCGACACGCGATAGGTCTGAGGCGCGATGTAGTCGTAGGTGCCGAAGAGGCCCCACACGCCGCGATAGGCGCGGCCCTCGTATTCCCTGCCCTTCAAGAGGCCGCGCGTCATCACGTTTTCGAAGCCGTTGGCGGACGACGCCGTCGCCTGCAGGCTGAAGTAGTCGAAGGGCCGCGAGTACGAGTAGCCCTCCTTGCCGGGCAGGCCGTAGTCGATGAGGAAATCCGCGAGCGCCTCGTCGCGCCGCAGCTTCGTGGTGGAGGAGCCCGAATCGTTGTGCGCCGTGCCGCTGAAGCCGAGCTGCAGGCGGCTGAAGTACACCGGGTCATTGCTCGGGAAGACGGTGCGGAAGCGATCGCCGAACGCCATGCGGTTGAATCCGGTGGGCGGTGAGATGGCGGTGGCGGCGACCTCGCGCCAGAAGGGCGACATGCTTCCTTCGCGCTCGAGCACCAGGTTGGAGATGCGAAATAGCGCCTCGCCCAGGAACGTGCCGCCGAGGCCGGTATTGATCTGGTCGTTGCGCGAGGGCGGCGTGCGCTCGCCCGCGATCTCCCAGAAGGCGCTCCCCGCGAAAGTGTAGGTGAGCGCTTCCCAGTAGCTCAGGCCCGAGGCGCGCGCGAAGCCGTGGTACATCGAGCCCTGGTAGGGGTGGCCCAGCTGGTTCACCTTGAACGGGTCGCTGTCCACGTCCCAGCGGCTGCGCAGGTTGTCGCGGATGGTGTGCAGGTTGCTGTGGAAATCGCAGCAGCCGAAGCGTTGGCGGTCGTAGAGGTTCAGCAGGGTGTCGAAGCCGACGATCTCGAGCGCGGGGATGGCGTAGCTCTTGTTCGCCTCGATGTCGCGCATCGCCTCCTCGCCCTTGGCAGGGGAGATGGGTTCACCCAGCTGCAGGGCCGCCCAGGAGGGGAACTTGTAGGCCGGGGGCTCCTCGGCCCACGCCGAACATGCGAAGGCGAGCCCGGCGGCCAGGACGGCGATTTTTTTCATTGCCTCTCAAGACCGTTTCCGGCCCCGGGAGTTGCAGCTCATTTTCCGGCGGCGGCCACGGCGCCGTGCGCCGGCGGCTCCTGGTAGAGGCTCACGTATCCGCCGATCGCCACGGCGAACACGACGAAGACCGCGATACGCGTGGCGACGGTGAACGGGTTGGAGTCGATCCACTCGCGCTCCTCGGCGGAGGGCGCGCTCTGGTGGTTGCGGATGTCGTCGAGCATGGGATTCTCCGGGATCGCGCGACCGGCTACTCGGCGGTCGCCAGTGTGAGGGGCTTGTGCGTCGTGCCTTCGAGGCTCGATTCGGCGATCACCACGCACGCGCCGGCAAGGCTCACGACGATGGCGAGGAGCACCGCCGCGGTCGCCAGCCGGTCCGTGGTGAGACCGAGCGCGCAGGCAATGGCGCGGCCGAAACGCTGTCGCCTCCGGCCGCGCCGCTCCCTGTTCATCTACTTCGTCTCTTCGTCCGAGTTCGCCTTCGCGATCAGCTCGCGGTTGCACTCGCTGGGCGCCGGCGCGGCGTCGTGCGGCACGTCGCCGTCGGTGCGCTCGAGCTCACGGTTGAACCAGGCTTTCTGCATGGCTTCCGCGCAGGTGAGCTGGCGATAGCCGTCGGCCGCTTCGTTGGTGTCGCCTTCGGCGCGCGAGACGCCCGACAGCGAAACCATCACGGCGAGGGTGGCGAGAGTCATCATCGATTGCTTGAACATGTGGATCTCCTTTGGGTGGGTGGTCGTTCGGGTGGTGCGGAACGAACTTTCCGCCCGTGGCTGGGGCCCCGTCTTTAAGCCGCCGTAAAATGTTCTAAATTCCGCAAGGCGGGTAAGATCGACGCAGCGCGCACTGCCCTTTTCGCGCCCAAAGGGAGGCTCTTGGCGCACTCGTACCGTTTCGGCCAGGTGGAAATCCGGCCCAGCGAGAGGCAATTGCTAGTCGAAGGGCGGCCCGCGCCCCTCGGCGCGCGCGCCTTCGACGTGCTGCTTGCGCTGATCGACCATCGCGACCGCGTGGTCACCAAGAACGAGCTCTTCGACATCGTCTGGCCCGGCCTCGTGGTCGAGGAGAACAATCTGCACGTGCAGATCTCCACGCTGCGCAAGGTGCTGGGCGCGCAGTGCGTCGCCACCATCCCGGGGCGCGGCTTCCGCTTCACGCCCGAGATCGAATCGAGCGAGGCGGCGAGCTGCGCGCTGCCGGCGCGCAACCACAACCTGCCCGCGCAGCTGAACAGCTTCATCGGGCGCGAGCGCGAGATGGCCGAGCTGAAAGCGCTGTTGCGCGGCGCCCGCCTGGTGACGCTCACCAGCAGCGGCGGGACCGGCAAGTCGCGCCTGTCGCTGCAGGTGGCCTACGACGTGCTGGCCGACTATCCCGACGGCGTGTGGCTGGTGGAGCTGGCGCCGCTCTCCGACGGGTTGCGCGTGCCCCAGGCGGTGGCGTCGGTGCTCGGCGTGAAGGAAGACGCCGGCCGCCCGGTGGTCGAGGCGCTGGTGCGCTATGCGCGCGACCGCCGCCTGCTCGTGATCCTCGACAATTGCGAGCACCTGGTGCAGCCCTGCGCCGAGCTTGCCAAGCAGCTCCTGCAAGCCGGGCCCGGCGTGAAGATCCTCGCCTCCAGCCGCGAGCACCTGAAGATCAACGGCGAGGCGGCCTACCACGTCCCCGCCCTCGCGGTGCCGGGCGCGCGCGAGGCCGTCACCTGCGAGTCCCTGGCACGCTATGAAGCCGTGCGCCTCTTCGTCGATCGCGCGCTGGCGGTGCAGCCGTCCTTCCGCGTGAGCGACGAGAACTGCGCCAGCATCGCCGAGATCTGCAGGCGCCTGGACGGCATCGCGCTCGCCATCGAGCTCGCTGCGGCGCGCGTCGAGTCGCTTCCCGTGGACCAGATCGCCACCCGCCTCGACAACTGCTTCCGCCTCCTCACCCAGGGCGACACGACGGCGTTGCCGCGCCAGCAGACCCTGCGCGCCTCGATCGACTGGAGCTACGACCTCCTCGCCATCCCCGAGCGCGAGCTGTTCCGGCGCCTGGCGGTTTTCGCGGGCGGCTGGACGCTCGAGGCGGCAGAGGCCGTCTGCACGGGCGGCGACGTCGACGCCGCCGACGTGATGGATCTGCTCGGCCGCCTGGTCGGCAAGTCGCTCGCCTTCAAGGATGCGGAAGGCGATCGCTACCGGCTGCTGGAGACGGTGCGCCAATACGCGCGCGAGCTGCTGGAAGCCTCGGGAGAGGCCGACGCGTTGCGCAACCGCCACCTCGCCTTCCATGAAGCTCTGGTGGAGCGCGCGCGCCAGGAGATCACCGGGCCCATGCAGGGCCATTGGATGACCGCGCTCGATCGGGAGAGGGAGAACCTCCTGTCCGCGCACGCCTGGTGCGAACATGTGCCCGACGGCGCGCGCCTGGGCCTCAACCTCGCGCGCGGCACCAAGGTCTACTGGATCAACCGCGGACTCCTGGGCGTCGGTCATCGCCTCATCGTCGAAGCGCTGGCGCATCCGGGTGCGCGGGAGCGCAACGAGATGCGCTGCCGGGCGCTATTCGACGCGGGACAGTTCGGCTTCTACATGGGGCGCTACGGCGAGGCCCAACGCTATCTCGAGGAAAGCCTCGCCATCGCGCGCGAGACCGGCGACAAGGCGCGCATCGCCGCCGCATTGCAGCCGCTCGGCATGGCGGCATTGGGCCAGGGTCACCTCGACACCGCGCGAACGCACCTCGAGGAGGCGCTCGCCCTGGCGCGCGAGCTCGGCGACCGGCGCAACCTGTGCGCGGCCATGAACGCGATCGCTCAGCTTTACCGCACGGAAGGCGCCCTCGACAAGGCCGAGCTCCTCTACGAGAACGCACTCGCGATCGCCCGCGAGCTCGACGATCGCGAAAACGTGGCGGTCGGATTGCTCAACCTCGCCATGGTGTCCATTTGCCGGCGCGCCGAAGTCAAGGCGCGCGAGATGCTGAGGCAGGTGATCTCGATCGCGGAGGAGATCGGCTCCCAGCGCGTGGGGCTCAGCGTGATCGAGGTGTCCGCGGGCCTGGCGGCCCTTTGCCAGGATTGGGAGAGCACGGCGCGCTTCTTCGGCGCCGCCGAGGCCCATAACGGCAGCACCGGGTTGCATCGCGATCCCGCCGACGAGGCGTTCCTCTCGCCGCTCCTGGAGAAATGCCGCAACGCGCTCGATCCCGCCGCCTTCGCGGCGCAGGAATCGAAGGGACGCGCGCTCGCCTACGACGAGGTCATGAGCGAAGCGCGCGCCTGGCTGGGCGCCGTGTCTGCCTAGACGTCGTTGATGACCGTCGGGTCGTACCTCGGGCAGGCCACGCCGCCTTGCACGACGTCGATGTTGTAACCGTAGGGAGTGCCGGGGGACTGTCCCGGCGGCTTGTTCTTGTCGATCCAGGTGTACACGGTGTCGCTCACCCGTGTTCCGTTCCGGAATGCGCTGTTCCAGGCGCCCGTCTTGCCATTGATCCCGTTGCTCGCGGCGAAGATCACCGTGCCCGTGGAGCCCGGATCGATGGTCCATGTGATGGTCGCCTCGTCCACCGGGTGCGAGATGCCGAGCGTGGGGGGAGTCACCGTGAAGGCACAGCCGGCCCCCACCTTGATCGTGACCGGGCAAGCGGACGAGGTGCACAACTCGCCGCCCGGGTGGGCGGCCTCGAACTGCGCCTGCGGGGTGAGCAGGTCCTTTCCCTTCGGTGGATTGGGCGGCGCCTCGGCGGTGCAACCGGACAACGAGACGGCCAACAGGAACGGCAAGATGCGTGCGCGCATTGTTCTCCCCTTTTTTTCGGGTTGTTGAGCTTTGTGGGAAATGCTACTCCAAAGGCCCTTGAAACCGAAGGGCTTACTCGATCTGGTAGTTGATGTAGACCACGTTCCCCGACGCGTGCAGGCGCTCGTCCACGCCCGCGGCGATCACGATCAGCCACGCGCCGATCACCACGGCCGTGCTGCGAATGAGGTCCTTGTTGGCGTTGGTGTCCATGTCGGCTCCCCGTTTCGAGTTCTAGTAAGCGAGATCGACGACGTTGCCTTGCGGGGCATCCTTCGCCTCGACGCGCGCCAAGGCTTCGCTCGCGCCCGGCACGCTCGGGTCGCCTGCGTAGGCGAAGCCGCGTTCGGCTGGGTGCGGGATGCCGGCCAGCGACAACGCGGCGGCGAGGAAAACGATGGCGATTCCAACGGTGGCACGGGGCGTATTCATGGCGGGCTCCTGGTTCGTCGTGGGTGGATGCTGCGAGACGAACTCTCCGCCCGGGAGCGATGCGGTGTCCTTAAGCCGCTCTTAAACGTTGCTAAATCTTCCTAGCGAGAAGGGGGCGAGGAGGGCGGGGATCCTCCCCCCGACGGTCCATTCGGCGAGCGCCTCGCCCAGCGCCGCCGAATGCTTGAACCCGTGGCCCGAGCAGGCCGATGCGACGACCACGTGCGGCAGGCGCGGGTGCCGATCGATCGCGAAATGGAAGTCCGGCGTGGCGGTGTAGAGGCAGGTCGCGGTCCGCACGCAGCGCGGGCCGACCCAGGGCAGGCTCGGCATGACGAGATCGCGGTACATCGCGCGCTGCTCCTCTTCGCCCACCTCGCGGCGCACGAGCTTCGCGCTCGTCGCCTCGGCATATTGCTCGGTCGCGATCTTGATGCCGCCGGCGGCGCCGTCCAGCGCCGGGAAGCCGTAGATCACCTGGCTGCGCTGCTGCAGCTCCCAGATCCAGACGGGGAAGTCCGGGGCCTGGTACTCCTCGATCGGCGCTTCGACCTCGAACCAGAAAAGGACCTGCCGAGTGACGGTGAAAAGGCGCGCGGGATCCGGATCGAGGAAGTCGGGCAGCCACGCGCCCGCCGCCACGACCAGCTCGCGCGCGCTGTATTCCGCGGCCTCGGTGCGCACGCGCACGACGCCGCCTTCCTCGGCGAGGTCGAGCACGCGCTCGTTCCGCGCGAGGCTCGCGCCGTGCTCGGCGGCGAGCGCGAGCTGCGCGCCGATGCACGCTTCCGGCCGCACGTAGCCCGCGCCGGGCTCGTAGTAGCCGACCTCGTTGTCGCTCACGTTGAACTGCGGAAAGAGCTCGCGCAGCTGCCTGGCGCCGAGCATCTCGTGCTCGATCGAGAAGCGCTTCGCGGCGGCGAGCGTCTTGTCGAAGAAATCGGCAACGTGCGTGGTGGCGCGGCGCGCCGGGCTCGAGATGATGAGGCCGCCGGTCACCACCAGCAGCTCCTCGCCGGTGCGCGCCTCGATCTCGCGCCAGATCTGGTGCGAGCGGCGCACCAGCGGCACGTATTGCTCGCCCTCGCCGATCGCCACCCGCGTGATGCGCGTGTCGCCGTGCGACGAGCCGAGCGCGTGCGGGGGCGAATATTGGTCGATGCCGAGCACGCTCGCGCCGCGCCTGGCGGCCTGATAGGCGGTCGCCGCGCCGACCGCGCCCAACCCGACGACGATGAGGTCGTACAAGACTTCAGTCGGCCCGGGCGCCGCTCGCCTTCGCGATCTTCGACCACTTCGCGATCTCGGCCTTGATCCACGCGGCGAACTCGGCGCGCGAATCGCCCACCGGCGTGAAGGCGAGGTCGTCGATCTTGCGCTTCGCTTCCGGGGAGGCGAGCATCTTCCTGACTTCCGCGTTCAGCTTGTCGAGGATCGCGGCGGGTGTCTTCGCGGGGGCGCACAGGCCGATCCACCCGACGCTCTCGAAGCCCGCGAAACCCTGCTCGGCGATGGTCGGCACGTCGGCAAGATAGGGCGAGCGCTGCGGGATCGCCACGCCCAGCGCGCGCAGCTTCCCCGCCCTCACCTGCGCGAGCACTCCGGGGACGGTATCGGACATCACCGGAAAGGCGCCGCCCATGATCTGCGTCTGCGCTTCGGCGCCGCCTTTGAACGGGATGTGGTTCATCTTCACGCCGGCGGCCTGCTGGAACGCTTCCATGGTGAGGTGGCTGGTCGAGCCGGTGCCGAGCGAGCCGTAGGCGATCTCGCCGGGCCTGGCCTTCGCGGCGGCGACGAGGTCCTTCAGGCTCCGGTACGGCGTCTGCGCGCCGACCACGATCGTCTGCGGCGTGAGCACCAGGTCGCTGATCGGCTCGAAGTCCTTGATCGGGTCGTAGGGCAGAGACTTGTAGATGCCGGGATTGATGCCGAAGGGGCCGCTCGGGCACGCGGTGAGCGTATAGCCGTCGGGCGCGGCGTTCTTCGCCGCCTCGGTGCCGAGGATGCCGCCCGCGCCGGGCTTGTTCTCGACGATGAACGATTGCCCCATCGACTTCGAGAACTGGTCCGCCGTGACGCGCGCGATGATGTCGGTCGCCGAGCCCGGCGTGAACGCGACGATGATCTTGACCGGCTTGGTGGGATAGCCTTGCGCGTGGACGAGCGTTGCGAGGGCCAGGGATGCGACGGCGAGCGGGAAGCGAAACGAGGGCATCGGAGAAACCTCCATGCCCCCGATTCTAACCAACAAACAAGAACCGCCTAGATGTGGCCGAGCAGCACCAGCACGAGGAGGATGATCAGCACCAGGCCCAGGCCGCCGCTCGGGCCGTAGCCCCAGCCGCGGCTATGGGGCCACGCGGGGACCGCGCCGGCGAGCATCAGCACGACGATGATGAGAAGAATGAGTCCGAGGGACATGGCGAGCGCTCCGATGGGGTGTGGTAACCAATAGACCACGAATGCCGCCACGCGCTCGTGTAACGATCGCGCTTTGTGGTGTAGGAAACCACGAGCCGGTTTCGCGGGGCGAAAGCTCAGAACCCGTAAAGCGTCGCGGGATTGGCGACCAGGATCTTCATGCGCGTGATCTCGTCCGTGGTCCACTCCTGAACGAGGTCGAAAAGCACCGCGTCGTCCGGCTTGGTGTGCGGCTCGGTCGGATGCGGCCAGTCGCTCCCCCACACGCAGCGCTGCGGCGCGTACTCGAGGAGCGCGCGCGCGGTGCTCTTCACGTCGGCGTAGCGCGGCGGCCCGACCTGCGTTTCCAGATAGGGCCCCGAGAGCTTCACCCAGGTCGAGCCCTTGTCGATGAGGCGCGAGGCGATGCGCGCGATGCGCCAGCGGCTCGATCATCTCCACGCTGGTGACCGCGGTGCGCGGCTCGTGCAGCGTGAAGCGCAGGCCGCGGATGCCCGCCTTGTTCATGGCGACGAGCTCGGTGTCGGTCACCGTCGGGTGGCACACCGCGATGCCGCGCGCGTTCTCGATGCCGAGCTGCGCCACCGCGTCGAGCGTCACCGCGTTGTCGGTCCCATGGGCGGCGGGCTGGACCACCACCGCGCGCGCGGTGCCCAAGCGCTTCTGCAGCAGCCGGTACTGCTCGACCGACGCGTCCGTCACCGCGCGCAGCTTCGGCCACTTCATCTTGAAGCGCGGATCGTAGATGTGGATGTGGCAGTCGCAGGTGCCGGGCGGCGCCTTGTAGCGCGGCAGCGAGGTGCCCGAGGAATTGGGGACCGCGATCATTCCGGTTCGCCGCCTTCCGCTTGCCCGCCCTCGTAGACCACTGCCCGGCTCAGCAGCTCGCGGTAGCACGCTTCGTCCACGCCCACCTCGCTCAGGAGCTCGCGATTGTGCTGGCCCAGCCCCGGCGCGGGTGTGGCGATCGCCCCGGGCGTGCCGCCCAGGCGCGGCACCACGTGGTGCATGGGAAATTCGCCCATGTCCGCGTCGGGATAATCGGCGAGCACCTCGCGCTCGATGAAGTGCGCGTCCTCGACGATCTGCGTGATGTCGTAGATCGGGCCGATGGTGACCTCGGCCTTCTCGAAGAACGCCACGTTCTCGGCCTGCGTGCGCCGCGCGATGAACTCGCCGATGATCGCGTCCAGCTCCTGCGCGTTCTTCACGCGATCGGCGTTGGTCCGGTAGCGCGGATTGTCGATCAGCTCCGCGCGGCCGATGGAGGCGAACACGCGCTCGGCCATCTTCTGCGTGGAAGCGCTGAGCGCGACGTAATGCCCGTCCTTCGCGCGATAGGCGTTGCGCGGGCCCGAGTTGGTGGAGCGGCTGCCGGTGCGCGGCTTCACCTGGCCGGTGAGGCGATAGCTCGCCGCCTGCGGACCCAGCACGGTGAACAGCGGGTCGAGGAGCGGCAGGTCGATCACCTGGCCCGTGCCGCCGTTCACTTCCACCTCGCGCAGCGCAATGAGCACGCCGCTCGCGCCGAGCCGGGGATTGCGCGCATGCAGCGCTGCGGGCGCGAGGCCCATCTTCTCGAGGGTGTCGGGGCGGAAGCTCTCGACGAACACGTCGGCCTTCTCGACCATCTTGAGCAATAGCTCGCGCGCCTCGGGCTTGCGCAGCTCGAGGGCCACGCTCTTCTTGTTGCGCGCGTAGAGCTTCCAGTTCACCTGGACGTTCGCGGTGCGCCACGCGCGCAGCGTATCGCCCGCGGCGGGCTCGACCTTGATCACCTCGGCGCCGAAGTCGGCGAGCACGCCGGTGAGCGTGTTGCCGGCGACCAGGCGCGAGAGGTCGAGCACGCGAATGCCGTCGAGGGCGCCGCGCTTGCCCGGCGTGTAATCGCGTTTCCTCAACATGCGCGTGTCACTCGCGAAAACTCGTCCAGCGTTTGCTCCCTCTCCCATGGGAGAGGGTTGGGGAGAGGGTCGTCATTCCGGTTTGATGTTCGCCGCCTTTGCGACTTTCTTCCAGCCCTCGATCTCGTTGCGGATCGTCGCGGCGAACGCGGCCGCCGACATCGGCGCGGGCTCGGCGCCCTCGCGCAGGAACACCTCCTTCATCTCGGGCGTGTTGAGGATCCGGTTCACGTCGATGTTGATCTGGATCACGACGTCGGGCGGCGTATGGGGCGGGGCGAGGATCCCCCACCAGAGCTCGAAGCTGTAGCCGGGCACCCCGCCCATCTGCGCGACCGGCGGCAGGTCCGGGACCACTGCCGAGGGCCCCTTGCTGGTCACGCCGAGGCCGCGCACCTTGCCCGCTTTCACGTGCTGGTAGATCGAGGGCCCGCTCGTGATGAGGACGTCGACGTGCCCGCCGATCAGGTCGGTCACCGCGGGCGGCATGCCCTTGTAGGGAACATGCGTCATCCGGATGTTCGCCGCTTCCAGCAGCAGCTCGGTGGCGAAGTGGTTGGTGCTGCCCTGCCCCGACGAGCCGTAGTTGAGCTTGCCGGGATTGGCGCGCGCGAGCGCGAAGAGCTCGAGCATGGTCCTGGCGGGAACCTTGTTGGAGACCGTGACGATCATCGGTCCCTTCGCGACCATCGCCACGGGCGAGAATCCGCCCACCGGATCGAACGGCAGGTTGGTCTGGATCGCGGCGTTGGTGGTGAAGGACGACGAGAGCAGGCACAGCGTGTAGCCGTCGGGCGCGGCCTTCGAGACGATCGCCGCGCCGATCGAGCCGCCCGCGCCCGGACGATTGTCGATGATCACCGGGATCTTCCAGGTGTCGGAGAGCCTCTTGCCGATCTCGCGCGCGAACGTGTCGTTGGAGCCGCCCGCGGGATACGGGACGATGAGGGTCACCGGCTTCAACGGGAAATTCAATTGCGCCGCGGCCGGCATGGCAAGCGCGAGCATCGCGCAGGCAACCACGAAAAGTGGTGTCAGGTACGACTTTTCGCTGGCGAGGCCTGCCGGTGAAAAGTCGTACCTGACACCACTTTTCACTGGATCGTCCTTTCCTGGGGATCGAGGAGGTTCAGCTTGCGCGCGAGCTCGAGGATCGCCTCGGCGCGGCGCACGAACGGGCCATCGACCATGCGGCCGTTCACGGTGAAGGCGCCCACGCCGCGCAGCGACGCGTCGCGCGCGGCCGCGACTACCTGCAGCGAGTGCGCGATCTCCGCGTCGCTCGGGCGGAACACGGCGTTGGCGATCGGCACCTGCGAGGGATGGATGCAGCTCTTGCCGAGGTAGCCCAGGCGGCGCGCGCTCTCGGCTTCGCGCCGGTAGCCGTCCGGGTCCTTGATGTTGGCGAAGGCGCCGTCGTAGGCCCACACGCCGCCTTCACCCGCGGCGATGCGGATGTGCAGGAGGAGCGCCTCGATCAGCGCCGGATTGTAGCGATCCATGTCGAGGGGCTCGATGAGATCGCCCCATCCGGCCTGCAGCCCCGCCACGCGCGGGCTCGCCGTCGCGATCTCCGCGGCGAGGCGAAACGCCCGGGGCGACTCGATGTTGGCGAGGATGCCGATGGGCGACATGCCCACGCGGCGCTCGGCGATCGCGATCGCGTCCGCGCAGGCGCGCACGTCGTCCGCGGATTCGGGCTTGGGCAGGTTCACCAGATCCAGGTTGGGGCCGACCACCGCCTCGATGTCGGCTTCGAAGTGCGGCGTGTTGAGGCCGTTCACGCGCACGATGATGGTCTTGCCGTGTCCCGGCTCGAGCGCGCGCAGGAAATGCGCGAGGCTCCTCCTCGCCTCGTCCTTCATCGACTCGTCGACCGCGTCCTCGAGGTCGAACGACAGCCCATCGGCTTCGCTCGCCATCGCCTTGGCGAAAAGCTCCGGGCGCGAGCCCGGCACGAAGAGTTTGCTGCGCATCGGGTTATTTTCGCTCAAAAGAATTACGGCTGCTCACCACGAAGGACACGAAGGTCACGAAGAAAGGCCGAGCCACTCGATGCTTCGAGGTGATCTAACCAAGGCGCTTGACGATGGCGGAAGTGAATTCCCTGGTATTCGCCTTCCCGCCGAGATCTCCGGTGCGGATGTTGTCCTCGCGCAGGACCTTGTCGATCGCCACGCGCATGCGCGCGGCCTTGTCGCCCAGGCCCACATGGTCGAGCATCAGCGCCGCGGAGAGCATCAGCGCGAGCGGATTGGCGATGCCCTTGCCGGTGATGTCGGGCGCGGAGCCGTGCACCGCCTCGAAGATCGCGGCGTCGGTGCCGATGTTGGCCGCCGGCGCCATTCCCAGGCCGCCCACCAGGCCCGCGATCTCGTCGGAGAGGATGTCGCCGAACAGGTTGGTGGTGGCGATCACGTCGAACTGGTAGGGGTTCATCACCAGCTGCATCGCGCAGGCGTCGATGATGCGATCGTCGCAGGCGATCCGGCCCTCGTATTTCTTCGCCACCGCCTTGCCCGCCTCGAGGAATAGGCCGGTCAGCGCCTTCAGCACGTTGGCCTTGTGGACGAGCGTCACCTTCTTGCGGGCGTTCTTCAACGCATAGTCGAAGGCGAACTCGCAGATGCGCGTGCAGCCCGCGCGCGTGTTCACGCCGGAGGCCATGGCGACCGCGCGCGGATCGTCGCCGATCGGCACGTAGTGCTCGAAGCCCACGTAGAGGCCCTCGAGGTTCTCGCGCACCAGGACCAGGTCGATGTCCTCGTAGCGCCCGCCGGGGACGAGCGTGCGCGCCGGACGCAGGTTCGCGTACAGATGGAACTCCTCGCGCAGGCGCACGTTGGAGGAGCGAAAGCCCCCGCCCACCGGGGTCGCGAGCGGGCCCTTCAAGGCGAGGCGCGTCTTGCGGATGCTGGCGAGGGTCTGCGGCGGG
>WNFI01443509.1_pt1 | contig 33707 bp, 30 predicted proteins | sample 5400471 | NCBI WGS metagenome assembly WNFI01 (sample SAMN13153348, study PRJNA577476) | soil metagenome | isolation source: 100 cm saprolite on Douglas fir-dominated hillslope | place: USA:California | collected 2013-09-17 | reverse complement strand
CGAAGGCCAGATCAGCCAGGGGGTGTCGCGCAATCCGGTGTTCTCGTTCCGCATCAAGGGCGGCGCCAGGGGCGACAAGGTCGAGGTCGAGTGGCTGGACAACCGGGGCGAAAGCAGCAGCATCGAAGCCGCGGTCGCGTGACGCGCTTTTTTTTCAAAGGCACTTTCTTCGTGGGGATGGCAATTTGGCTCTCCCCTCTTTACCCGCAGGACGCAAAAAAAGAGATCCAGCGCTACCGGCAGATGGTCGCCGAGGGCAGCCCGGCGGAGCTCTTCGAGCTCGAGGGCGAGGCGCTGTGGAAGAGGCCGCAGGGACCCAACAACATATCGTTGCAGAAATGCGACCTGGGCATGGGATCCGGCATCGTCAAGGGCGCCTACGCGCGGCTGCCGCGCTACTTCAAGGACGCCGATCGGGTGATGGACCTGGAGTCGCGGCTGCTCCATTGCATGGTCACACTGCAGGGCCGCACGCGCCAGGAGGCCACGGCGCGCGTCTTCGGCAGCGCCGACAAGCCCTCCGAGATGGAGTCGCTCTCGGCGTACATCGCGGGCCAGTCACGCGGTGCGAAGATGGCGCCCGGCTTGGCGCACCCCAGGGAGAAACAGGCCTTCGAGCTCGGCAAGGCGCTCTACTTCCAGCGCGCGGGCGCATGGGACTTCTCCTGCGCGAGCTGCCACGGCGAAGAAGGCAAGCGCATCCGCCTGCAGTACCTGCCGGTGCTCTACGAGCCCGAGCAGGCGCGCCCGGTGGTCTCGAGCTGGCCTGCCTATCGCGTCTCCACCAGCCAGTTCGTCACGCTGCAGTGGCGCATGAACAACTGCTACCAGCAGATGCGCATGCCCGAGCCCGAGTTCGGCTCGGATATCACGGTGGCCCTCATCCACTTCATCACGGCCACCGGCAAGGGCGAGCCCTACAACGGGCCCGGCAACAAGCGATGAGAAGCCTTTTTTTCATTTTCATATGCTTCGCCCTGCCCGCGCTGGCCGAGCCGACTCCCATCGATGTTCAGAAGGTCATGCAGCGCGATTTCCGCGCGCGTGGGCAGGCCGGGATGGACAGGGTCGTCCAGGACAGCCTGCAGCGCCTTTGCACGGAGAGCCGGGACCAGCCGCCGGCCGGCGTGGCGCGCGCGATCGAGGCCGACCAGATGAAGACCATCGCCTTTCCCGAAGGCGGCCTCTTGGGCGACTGGAAGCGCGGCGAGGCCATCGCGCAGAACGGTCGCGGCCTGCAGTGGACCGACAAGCCGGGCGAGCCGGGCGGCGGCAGCTGCTACAACTGCCACCAGCTCTCGCCGGCGGAGCCTTCCTACGGCACGATCGGCCCCAGCCTGCTGGGCTTCGGCAAGCTGCGCGGCGGCGGGCCCGAGATCCAGAGGTACGTCTACGGCAAGATCTACAACGCCAAGGCCTACAGTGCCTGCTCGCAGATGCCGCGCCTGGGATACTCCGGCGCGCTCACGGAGGAGCAGATCAAGGACCTTGTCGGGCTGCTGCTCGATCCGGCTTCTCCCGTAAACAAGTAGATTGCAGCGACGCGAATTTCTGCGGCTCCTCGCCCTCGCCTCCGCGGCGGGCGCTTCGCTCAGGCCGGGCGCCGGTGCCGCGCAGGCCGCCGGCGAGCTCTATGACCTTCCGGCTTTCGGCAATGCCTCGCTGCTCCACATCACCGATGTCCACGCACAGCTCCTCCCCGTCTACTTCCGAGAGCCCAGCGTCAACATCGGCGACGGCCAGCCACCGCACCTCGTCGGAGAAGCGTTCCTGAAAAGATTTCGAGTCCCCAGGGGAAGCGCAGATGCCTATGCGTTCACCCACCTCGACTTCGAACGGCTGGCGCGCCGTTACGGCGCGACGGGCGGCTTCGCCCATCTCGCGACGCTGCTGACGCGCCTGCGCGCCTCGCGGCCCCAAGCACTGCTGCTCGATGGCGGCGACAGCTGGCAGGGCTCGGCGACTTCGCTCTGGACCCGGGGCGCCGATATGATCGGCGCGCAGAAGCTGCTCGGCGTCGACATCATGACCGCGCACTGGGAGTTCACCTATGGCGCCGCCCGCGTGAAGCAGGCCGTCGAGGGCGAGCTCTCGCCGATCGAGTTCCTCGCCCAGAACGTGAGGACCGCCGACTTCGAGGAGCCGGTGTTCCGGCCTTACGCCCTGCGAAACCTGAACGGCGTGCCGCTTGCGGTGATCGGCCAGGCCTTCCCTTACACGCCGATCGCACACCCGCGCCGCATGCTCGCGGATTGGACGTTCGGCATCCGGGAGTCGCTCCTGCAGAAGCGCGTCGACGAGGCGCGCGCCAAGGGCGCGAAGGCGGTGATCCTTCTCTCCCACAACGGCATGGACGTCGACCTCAAGCTCGCCTCGCGCGTGCGCGGCATCGACGCGATCCTCGGCGGCCACACGCACGATGCGGTGCCGGCCCCGGTGATCGTCGGCAAGACCCTGGTGACCAACGCCGGCTCCAACGGCAAGTTCGTCGGCGTGCTCGACATGAAGCTGGGCGCCTCGGGCATGGAGGACTACCGCTACCGGCTTCTCCCCGTGTTCTCGAACCTGCTGCCTCCGGACGCCGATATGGCTGCCTATATCGAGCAGGTTCGTAGGCCCTTCATTGAAAAGCTGAACGAAAAGCTTGCGGTCACCGAAGGACTTCTCTACCGCCGCGGCAACTTCAACGGCAGCTTCGACCAGCTGATCCTCGATGCGCTGCTGCGGGAGAAAGGCGCCGAGATCGCTTTATCACCCGGCTTTCGCTGGGGGACGACCCTTCTGCCGGGAGAGGCCATCACTCTGGGGCATGTGATGGATCAGACCGCGATCACCTACCCGGACACGACACTGGCCGAGCTCACCGGCGCGCGGATCCACGCCATCCTTGAGGACATCGCCGACAATCTCTTCAATCCGGACCCGTACCTGCAGCAGGGCGGCGACATGGTGCGCGTGGGCGGCATGACCTACGCGCTGAACCCCAACGCAAGAATCGGCTCGCGCGTATCCGATATGCGCCTCGGCGGAAAACCGCTGCAAGGCGGCAAGCGCTACAAGGTGGCCGGATGGGCGCCGGTGGCAGAGGACGCGGAGCGAAGCGAGCCAATCTGGGACGTATTGATCCGCGACTTGCGGAGCAGGAAGACGATTGCTCCGCTGGAAGGATACCAGCCGCGCCTGGTGGGGGTCGGACGGAATCCAGGACGCGATCGATGACGATTGCAGAGTTCGTCTATACGGTCCTGCTCAGGCCACGTCTGCTGCGTCGCGCGGCGAACGCCACGATCCGGGCAATGCTTCCGGAGCGCGTCCGCGTCGGCGAGGCGACCGTGTGGATCAACCCGGACGATCCGGTAATCTCCGGCGCGCTGACCTTAGGCGTATACGAGCGCGGCGAGATCGCGTTCTTCGGCGCGCGGTTTGGCGCCGAGATGACCTTCATCGACGTCGGTGCGAACGTCGGCCTCTACAGCGCCATCGCGCTGTCGACCCCGGTATTCCGCGGACGCGTGCTCGCGATCGAGCCGCACGCCGAGAGCCGGCTCTACCTGCAGAAGACGATAGAGAGCAACGCCGCGGCCGCGACGAGCGTGCAGATCTGCGGCCTCGCCGCTTCGGATCGCCCGGGAACGCTGACCCTTTACAAGAATCCGGAGAACAAGGGCGACAACCGGCTTTATCCGGATCCATTGCTCCGCGGCGAGGAGACGGTCAGCGCCGATACGCTGGACAATATCTGCGGGCGTTACGGGATCGCCTCGGCCCAGTTCATCAAAATCGACGTGCAAGGCGCCGAGGCGCAGGTGATACGCGGCGCGACCAGCCTGCTCGCCGGCAGCCGCGACTGTGTCCTGATGACCGAGTTCTGGCCATACGGGCTGTCGCACTGCGGCGCAGACGGGCTCGAGTATCTAGAAATGCTACGGGATCTCGGATTCCGGCTTTATGAGCTTGCCGGGAACCGCGGCGTCCTAGCGCCCGTCGGAAGTCCGCAAGCGCTGGTCGAGCGCACCCGCGGGCGCCGCTACGCCAACCTGGTCGGCCTGAAAGGCAATCCGGCCACCGGCTGACGATCCGGCAATCGGTCCGCTCTCAAGACTGTAAACTCGGCCACACAAAGCTAGAGGAAAAGCAGAATGGCATCCTGTCTGGTGCTGGGAGGCGCTGGCTTCATCGGCTCGCATCTCGCCGAGGCGCTGCTGCAGGCCGGGCATCGGGTGAGGATATTCGATCGTCCGCATCTCGACCGGCTGCCCGGCTTTTTGCAGCGCAAGCAGTTCGAGGTTTTCACGGGCGACTTCCTCAACCCGCGCGCCCTGAGCCCGGCGCTGGCGGGAACCGAGGTCGTGTTCCATCTTGTATCGACGACCCTGCCGAAGACTTCCAATGACAATCCGGTCTACGACATCGAGTCCAACGTGCTGGGCACATTGCGGCTGCTCGACCTATGCCGCGAGCACGCGGTGCGCAAGATGGTGTTCGCCTCCTCGGGAGGGACGATCTACGGCGTACCGCGCTCGATCCCCATCGACGAAAATCACCCGACGAATCCCATCTGCTCCTATGGCATACACAAGCTGGCGATCGAGAAGTATCTGCAGTTGAGCCATCGGCTTCACGGCCTTGACTACTGCATCGTGCGGCCGCCGAACCTGTACGGCCCGCGCCAGAGGCTCGACGTCGCGCAGGGCGCGGTCGCGGTGTTTCTCGACCGCGCCCTGCGCGGCAAGCCGATCCAGGTGTGGGGCGACGGCTCGGTGGTGCGCGACTACGTCTACGTCGAGGACGCGGCCGAGGCCCTGCTCAAGGCCGCCGCGTTCGAGGGCGAACAGAAGGTCTTCAATATCGGCTCCGGGGTGGGCACCAGCCTGATCGAGCTGATCAGGGAGATCGAAGCGCTGCTCGGGCGTCCGGTGCCGGTCGAGTACGGTGCGGCGCGGCCCCTCGACGTGCCCGCGAATGTGCTGGACGCCTCGCTCGCCCGGCGCCATCTCGGCTGGAGCCCGCGCACACCGCTCGCCGAAGGGCTGCGCCTGACGCACGCGTCGATGCATCCGCCGCGCTAGGCATTGATGCGGATCACGCTCGTCACCCACTATTTTCCGGCGCACCGTGGCGGCGTGGAACGAATGGCCGGGCAGCTCGCCGAGCGGCTCGCCCGGCAGGGCATGGCGCAGATCGACTGGCATGCGAGCGACTGCGATCCGCCGCCGCTTCCTTCGCCGGGTCTCAACCTCGTTCCCGCGCGCAGCTGCAATATCGTCGAGCGCGCCCTGGGTCTGCCCTATCCGCTTTGGTCGCCTACGGCTTTGCTGCGCCTCGCGCGTGCGGTGCGCTCGGCGAGCGTGGTGCACCTGCACGACTGCCTGTATCTGCCGATCCTCGCCGCTTACGCCGCTGCGCGCCTCGGGGGCCGACGAGCGGTAGTCGTCACGCAGCACATCGGTCATGTCCCCTATCGCAACCCGCTGCTGCGCGCGGCGCACGCGGCGGCGAACCGACTGCTCGGCGCCTGGGTGCTAGGGGGGGCAGATCAGGTGATATTCGAGAGCGAATCGGTGCGGGCGTACTTCCTGGAGAGGGTACGCTTCCGCTCGCCGCCGCTGCTGATCGAGAACGGCGTCGATACCGGGATCTTCCGGCCCGTCTCCGTCGCCGTGCGCCTCGAGCGCCGCGCGAAGCTCGGTATTCCCGCCGGCAAGCCGCTGCTGCTTTTTCTCGGGCGGTTCGTGGAGAAGAAAGGCCTCGCCGTGCTGCGCGAGCTCACGGGCCAGATCGGGCACGCCCACTGGCTGTTTGCCGGCTGGGGACCGATGGATCCGGCCGCATGGGGGCGGCCGAACGTGAGCGTGCTGCTGCGGCCTGACCACGAGGACCTGGCGGCGCTTTATCAGGCAGCCGATCTGCTCGTGCTGCCGAGCGTGGGCGAAGGCTTTCCACTCTCGGTCCAGGAAGCCATGGCTTGCGGCACCCCCGCGTTGGTCGGCGCGGAAACCGCGGCCGGCTGTCCCGCGGCGCGCGACGTATTGCTCCGGGAAGCCACCGGCGGCCAGGACAGCGCAAAGCTATGGCGAGCGCAGATCGAAGCGCTGATCGCCTCGCCCGCCGCCTTGGAAGACATGAGACCGCGCGTGGCGGCCTTCGCGCGCGAGCACTGGTCGTGGGACCGCACAACAGAACGTTACGGTCAAATTCTCCAGCAGGCGGCAGGCCTGACATGACGGCGCAGTCGATTGCCCGGGGATCGCCCGGCGAGACCCACTGGACCAATGTGCTTGCCGCCTTGACGGTCCTGGCGGGCGTGGTGTCGATCATTTTCATACTGGACGACACCAAGTACCCGGATCCGATGTGGCGCATGCTTGCTTTCGAGTACCTGCTGAGAGATCAGGACGTGGCGGGTTCGGCCCTGGTCATCGCGATCGCCATCGCGGCGTGGCTGCTGAGGACGCGCAGCCCGGCGTTCGATCCGGTCGAGATCCTCGGGCGCAATCCGTGGACCGCCGCCACGATCGTGTTCATCGGCCTCTCGGTCGCGATGCTTACAGCGACTCACGACCATGCGCTCGCAGGAGACGAGCATCTTGCGCTGTTTCAGGCCCGCGCATTTGCCGCGGGGCGCCTGACTGGACAGTTTCCACCGGAGCTGGTGTATCGCCTGATACCCACGCACTACATGGAGCACTGGCTGATCGCCTCGCAGTCCGGGCAGGTGGCGTCGATTTACTGGCCGGGTTTTTCGTTGCTGCTTGCGCCCTTCGCGCTCCTGGGGGCGCCGTGGGCCTGCAACCCGCTGCTCGCATCCTTGTCGCTCGTTCTCATCGCGAAACTGGCGTCGCGGCTCACCGCGGAACCGCGCGCCGGCGGCTGGGCGATGCTGTTTGCGCTGGGCTCTCCGGGATTCGTCGGCATGGCGCTCTCGTATTTCTCCATGAGCGCGCATCTCTTCCTGAACTTGCTTTTTGCCTGGCTTCTCCTGGAGCGCAGCGCCAGGCGCCTCGCCGTGGCGGGGGTGGTCGGTTCGCTCGCGCTCGTGCAGAGCAACCCGGTGCCGCACATGCTCTTCGCGCTGCCGTGGATCGTGTGGATCGCGCGGCAGCCCGGCGGCCGGCGCAGCCTGATCGCGCTTGGCGCCGGTTACGCGCCTCTCGCGCTGATTCTCGGATTGGGCTGGTGGCTGTTCCTGCGGCAGCTGCAGGGAAAAGCGTCCGCTATGCTCCATTCGCCGGAGGGGGACCCACTGCAACACCTGGAAAACCTCGTTTGGTACCTGGTGCTCGAATTCAGGGCGGTTTTCACTGTTCCAGGCAGCGAAACGCTCACCAAGCGAATGCTCGAGCAGGTCCGTCTCTGGAGCTGGGCGGTCCCCGGCTTGCCGCTGCTCGCGTTCGCCGGCTGGTGGACCCTGGGGCGCCGTGTTCCCGAGTTGCTGCTTCTCGCTCTTTCGCTCGTGATTACGCTGCTCGGATATCTCTTCGTGAGCTTCGATCAGGGCTACGGCTGGGGAGCCCGCTACGTCCATTCCGCGTGGGGCGCCTTGCCGATCCTGGCGTCGGCCGCCATGGTGTCGGCTCAGCGCAGCACGCAAGGCCGCGAGCTCGGTAACTACATTGTCCGGGCTGCGATGCTCAGCCTGGTGTTCGCAACCGCGCTGCGCCTGTTCCAAATCCACCTTTTCATGCAGGACCAGCTGGCGCTGCGGCCTCCGTTCGAGAAAGGGGTGCGGCAAATCGTTTTCATAACAACCAATTTCGATTTCTACACCGCGGACTTCGTGCAGAACGACCCCTTCCTGCGAGAGCCGGTGATCTTCATGCTTTCTCGCGGCCGGACCCGGGACTATCGCGAAGTGATCGGGCGCCGCTATCCAGCGGCGCGTTTGACTTACGACGGCCCTAACGGCCAGGTTTGGCGGCTGGAGTAGACGGCAAAATCGCCGCCCGCAAAGACAGCATGCCTCCGCTCCGGGTCCCAGCGCGGCCCCGCGCCGTCGGCGACGACGTACCACTGAATGCCCAGGTCGCGCAGGCGGGCCAGTGCGGCCGCAACACTCTGCTCGCCGGCAACGCCGGCGAGCGCAGCGTAGCGTTCCAGCGCCGCTTGCTTCGCGCGACCGCCACGACTTGTCTGGACGTAGGGGCGAGCCAGGTATGCCGGCATCCCGGTCATCGACACAAGCTGGATCGCCGTGTCTGTGACAGCGGGGCCCGCCTTCAGCCCTTGCACGGCCAAAACGTCGCCAGGACGCCAGTGGCTACGGAGAAAGCTGGCCGCATGCGGCAGACCTTGCGCCAGTTGATGGTCTTCCGCCCACCTCCAGTCCCGATCGGTGAAGCGCACCACCAGGATCGCCGACAGGGCGGCGAGCCCGAGCAACGGCAGCCACCGCACGCCGCGTTGCAGCGCGAGCCAGCTGACGAATCCGGCAGCCGTCCAGATGGCGATGACGGCATACAACAGCACGAAGGGCCTCTGCGTCAGCTCGGTCGGATCGCCGTGCGAGGGAACGGGCGCCGCGATCACCAGCAGGAGGTAGCAGACGAGGAGCGCGACCGGGACGAAATCGATTGCCTCCAGGCCGCGCGCGCGGCGCATGAGCAGCGCCGAGATCGGGTAGAAGAGGATGAAGACGCCGAGGCAGGCGGGGAAAACGAGCAGCACCCCTGCAGGAATCGCTACGCCGGGCCCGTAATCTGCCATCAGGCCCGGATACAAGCCGGTGTAGCCGAGCGTTAGCTGCTGACTGTGGGTCACGTCGAGGAAATCCGCGAGCGCCGGCCCGGTTTCCGGAAACGAACGGTAGAAGCCGAGCACGAAGAGCGTGAATACCGCGCTCGCGGCGGCAAAGAAGGCGAGCTTTCGGCGCCGGATGAACGGCGTCAGCATCGCCGCGCTCAAGAGCCAGGCCGGAAATGCCAGAAGGAAGACGTGCAGCCGGATCAGCAGCGATCCGCATACCAGGCAGGCGCTCGCCGCGAGCGGCCGGATGTCGCGCGTTTTGGCCCAGCGATGCAGGAACGCGATCGCCAGCAGACAGACGCCGACCGCATATGATGCCCCCGGCACCGCCAGCACGTACCAGTAATAGCCGAACAAGGCGTTGTAGAGGCCGTAGTTTGCCGGGTCCGGCAACAAGGTCAGCGCGGCGAGCGCTGCTACGCCGCCTGCAGTGCCGGCGAGCGCCGCTCCCAGGACATAAATGCCGGCGCACAGAGTGAAAAACCCGATCGGCACCCACACGGATGTCGCGAGCGGCAGTCCCGGCAGATCCAGCGGCCAGGCGAACGCCGCAGGCAGCATGTAGGAGGCGTAGTGATAGAGCGGGATCGGCAGGTCGGCGAGCTCGATCGCCTGCCGGCCCGCGGCGCGCGCATCGCCGAACTGCGAGATTGAGGCCCCATGAGCGAATTGATCGGTCCATGTCGCCAGCACGCCGTCGCGCGCGAGGACTTGCGGAACCTGGACGAGATCGCGGCACCAGAGCACGGTGGCGGCGGCGCATAGCAGCAGGCCGAGCAGCTCGGCGCGCTCCAGGCGCGAGGCGCCGGCTGAGCGCTCACGAAAGAAAATGCTGAGCCCTCCGACAAAGGCTGCCCAGATCAGGAAGGCGCTCGCGGCAAGCAGGTTAAACGCCATGACCAGCGCGTAGAGGGCGATGGCGGTGGCGAATATGCCGAGCACCCAGGCTGCCGGAGCCGGCATATCGGCGGCATCGACGGCACGCAGCAGCAGGAAGCCCGCCGACATCACGACAAACACGAATAGCGCCATTGCGCCCACCGCCCCCTGGATCGTTACCGCACCGCTCATCCAGAACAGTCCCGCAAGCGGCGGCGCCGCGACGAGCGATGCGACCAGCGGCCGCCCGCCGGGCCATCGCTGTACGCCGTCAGCCGCCATGCCGGCCGGCGCGCAGCGCCCAACGGTTTCCAAGGAAATTCATCGCAAAGAGAAAAACGGTGACGAGGGGACTCGCCAGCGGCACCGAGAAAGACAGGACGTCGACGAACAAAAACATGCCTACCAGCGACGCGGGGTAGTTCGCGCTGGCGACTAGAACGTATCGCATGAAGGACGAGCCGCCGCGTTTCGAGTCCCTGAACGTCCATCCGCTGTGCAGCCAATAGCCGACAACAACAACGATTGCGAATGAAATCGTCAGCGATACCACATAGTGCAGCCCGCCAAAATCGCCGAGTATCACAATTGCATTGTGCAGCAGCGCGCAAATCAGGCCGACCGTCACTGCGCGTGCGGCGATCACCGCTTCCAGCCCTCGGGAAGGCGCTGGAACAACGCGACGTAGACGCAGGCGTTGTTCGCCGTGATCTGCTCGGGCGTGATGCGGTCTTCCAGGTAGGCGCGCACGTTGTAGAACAGCGTCCCGAGGGACGCCAGGGCACGTCCGACGAGCGGTATCCCCTGGCACGCATAGGCCAGGCCGTACGACCTCAGGATGGATGTCCAGGCAAGGGGCCCCACCACGGGTTGCATCGCCAATAGCTTGAAGCCGTGCGCCTCGACCTCGCGCCGCAGCCCTTCAGCAGTCCATCTCCGGTAGTCCCCCGGATGGGGATGGTAGAACCAGCTTCCATGCGTCGAAAGCAAAAGCCAGCCCTGCGATCTGAGGATTCTGTTTGCTTCGGTGAGATACATTGCCACGTCCCAAACATGCTCCAGCACCTGGAAGGACGCGACCATGTCGAAGCTGCCGTCGGCTGCCTGGAGCGATCCGTCTTCACGGATGGCCACCTCGTGGTGCCCGTCTATGTCCGCGCCGACGTAGCGCGCGCCCGCAGCCCTGAACCAGCCTTCGTAAGGCCGGGATCCGCAGCCGAAGTCAAGCACGCTCGAACCGCGTACGGTCACGCCCGGGTGCGCGAGCATCGCCCGTATTGCGTCCCCTTGCCGGCGCAAGACATGCCAACCGAGGGTCCAGATTCTGGGATTGGCCCTGAGGTTGTCGTTCATGTTGCGCGTTCAGCGGCCGAGGGCATGGCGGCAGCGTTCGATGACGTAGTCCTGTTGAGCATCGAGTCCGATCCATAAAGGGAGGCGCGTCAGTCGATCGGCCACCGAGCCGGTCACGCTCATGGAGCCGCTGACGCGCCCGAATTTCCGGCCGGCCGGCGAGCTGTGCAGCGGAACGTAGTGGAACACGGAGTGCACGCCGCCGCGGCGCAAGGCGTCGATGAAAGGCCCGCGTGCCTCGGCGTCCGGAAGCAGCAGGTAGTAACAATGCGCGTTGGGCGTTGCGTCGCGTGGCACCACGGGCCGGCGCATCAGGCCCGCCTGTTCAAGGTCCGCGAAAGCCTCGTGATACCGGCGCCACAGATCGATTCTGCGCCGCGCGATGCTTTCCGACTGCTCGAGCTGCGCCCAGAGAAACGCGGCGATGATGTCGCTCGGCAGGAACGACGAGCCGATCTCCACCCAGGTGTATTTGTCGACTTCACCGCGGAAGTACGCGCTGCGGTTCGTGCCTTTCTCGCGCACCATCTCCGCGCGCGCCGCCAGCTCCGGCGCATTGACGAGGAGCGCGCCGCCTTCCCCGGATATCAGGTTCTTGGTCTCGTGGAAGCTGAGCGCCGCGAGCTGGCCGAAGCTGCCGAGCGGCCGCCCACGATACGCGGCGCCAATCGCCTGCGCGGCGTCCTCGATGAGCATCAGGCGGTGCCGATCCGCAATGCTTTGGATAGCCTCCATGTCGCAGGCCATGCCGGCATAGTGCACGACCACGATCGCCCGGGTCTTCGGCGTAACGGCGGCCTCGATCTTCGACTCGTCGATGTTAAGGGTGTCGGGCCGGATGTCGACGAACACGGGCACGCCGCCGCGCAGGACAAAGGCATTCGCCGTTGAGACAAAAGTGAACGACGGCATGATGATCTCGTCCCCGGGGCTGATGCCGGCCAGAATGGCGGCCATCTCGAGCGCCGCAGTGCCCGAATGCGTCAGCAGCGCCCTGTGGCAGCCCAGGCGCTGCTCGAGCCACTCGCTGCATCGCTTGGTGAACGCGCCGTCCCCCGACAGGTGATGCGCTTCGTGCGCCTGCTTGATGTAGTCAAGCTCGCGCCCGGTGAGGAACGGCTTGTTAAAGGGGATCCACATGCGGTTTTTTTGCGACTAGTAAAAGCGATCCGCCGAAAGGGAACCGGATCCCTAGCTTGATCAGCTGGCGCTCGAAATCCAGAGCCCCCTCAAGCAGCAGGTTCGGGACGCGCCCCACCTCGAGCTCAGCGCCGGGATCGTAGCCGGCATCCACCCGGCGGTTCCTGCGGCGCGCCGCCGCCAAGAACGGAAAGAGCAGCGAGACGAACGACGTGACGATGAGCGGGCTGAATCCCGCGGCTACGACCTTGCCGACGATCTCGCTTCGCGTATAGCGTCTCACGTGTTTGGCATACTCGTCCGCCGCGCTCCAGAGGAACGGATGCTGCGGAACAGTAAGGATGATTCCGCCGCGCGCCGCCAGGAAGCATTGCTCCAGGACGCGGCGGTCGTCCTCGATATGCTCCAGCACGTCGAAGCAGCCGACGACGTCGAACTCGTCGCGAAAGGGAATGTTGGCGGCATCCATCTGCAGAAGGCGACTGCGCTGCAGCCTGCGTGCCGCGCATTCAAGGCCGGCGACCTGCGCCTCGCTTCCCAAGGCGGCGGCGGCGGGAAACGCGGCTTCCACCGCACCGAGCACGCAACCAGTGCCGCAGCCGACCTCCAGAAAGCTGCGCAAGCTCGGAAAATAGCGCCGCAGCGCCCAGACGATGAGTCGGTTGCGCGAACGAAACCAGTAGTTGCGGTCTTCGAGCGCCGCCAGCCGGGCAAAACTTTCGCGAGGAAAGGTACTCGCCGAGCCCAGAAGGTGCGGCGCGAGAATCAGCAGATCTCCTTGGCTACGAGGGCGATGGCCGCATCGGTCGCACGCCCAATCGACGGACTCCACCGGACTCAGGCACGCGGGGCAAATCCTCATCCCTGGCTGCCGACTGCGACGCCCGCGACGATCAATGCCACGCCCAGCGCCTTGTACCAAGAGAGCGGCTCGCCGAAGAGCATCGCGCTCAGGAGCAGCACCAGAACGAACGAAAGACTGACAAACGGGTAAGCATGGCTCAGCTCGAGCTTCGTCATCGCCAGCATCCAGCACAGCGCGGCGCCAAATGCGGCCGCCAACGCGCTCAGCACCCAGGGGTTGGTGAGCAATCCCATGAGGAAAGCCGTGCGGTGGGACGGATCGAAGCCCAGCGAAGCGGCCTTCGCAACCTGCCATTTCACGATCACCTGTCCGTAGACCGTCAGCAGCACGGTCGCCGCCACATATATATAGCTCACGAGGATTGCCTCCTACCGATTGGGTCAACGGTCATGCCGCGGGCGAAAATTCGGCGTAGATCACCATGCTGCGGGGATTTCGCGCATTGAGCTTCTGCAGCAGGTGGAGCGGATACATGACCGCTTCATTCAGCACGATTCGCAGCGGCCGGGGAAAGGTGGTCTTGAAAGGCACGGCACGGTTTCCCGAAAGCCGCGTCCTTTCCTGAACGCTCAGCGCGACCTTGTCGCGCTCGGCGCGGCGCACGAGGAATTGCGAGACGGGAAAGAGCATGTTGGACACGGGGTAGGTAAGGCCGGCGACATGGCGCATGCGCAGGCCATGCGCCTCGATGCTGCACTGCAGGCTCTGAAACGTGTAGCGGCGGAAGTGGCCGGCGATTTCGTCCTCCACCCCCCAGTAGTCCGGGCATCCCGGCACGAAAAGTACTCCGTGGCCCCTGGGCTTGAGCGCGGCCCGGCAGCGCTCCATGTAGCGCGCCTCATCCCCGTCGGCCAGATGCTCGAGCACCATGCAGGACACCACGAGGTCCACTGGTTCCGGATCCGCGACGTCAAGCCAATCCCGCTGCTGCACTCCGTAGCGTCCCTCGGAGACCGCCGCCCGATTGATCTCCGCGGCCGCTGCGAGCGATTCCCCGTTGAGGTCGTACGCGCGCCCGCTCCAGCCCAGATCGAGCAGTGTCTTCGACACGACTCCGTGGCCGGCACCGACCTCGACGAAGCGCCCGCACGAAAGCGCGCGCAGCCGCTCCTTGAAGTACATCTGCTGCAGGATGGTCCCGGGAGGCAGGATCATCGCTGCTCGCCATTCACGATCGACTTGTCGATGACGTACAGGGGGCGTCCCTTGACCTGGTCGAACACTTTCCCGATATAAAGGCCGGCCACTCCCGTGCTCATGATGATGAAGCCGCCGATCAGCAGGATGAGGACGGCGAGGCTGGTGAAGCCGGGATAGACCGAGTGCGCGAAATACATGTACAGGTAATACGCGGCCAGCAAGAAGCCGGCGCACGACACCCAGAAGCCGACGTAAACGATCCAGCGCAGCAGCACGGTGGTCTGGAAGAACATCCCGCCGATTGCATGCCGTATGAGATCGCCTAGGCTGTAGGAACTTTCCCCGCTATGGCGGAAGGCGTGCTCGTATTCAATCGTGGCGGTGCGAAACCCGAGCCAGTTGAGGATGAAGAGGTAGTGGCGGTCCTGGTCCTGGAAATGCAGGAACGCGTCGACCACCTTGCGCGAGATGATGCTGAAGCTGCCGAATTCGCCGTCGAGGCGCGCATCGGCCAGAACCTTCATGAGCCGAAAATATACGCGCGCCGCCAGGCGGCGAAACAAGGAATGGCGCTTGCGCTTGCGCCGCGCGAGGACCACGTCGTTGCCTGCCAGCGCGACGCGATACAGCTCGGCGATCGCTTCCGGAGGATCCTGCAGATCGCAATCCATCACCACGGCCCAGCGGCCGGTGCACTGCGCGAGCCCCGCCGTAATCGCCGCGTGCTGCCCGAAATTGCGGCTAAGGCGGAACGCCTTGACCGCCCGGTCCTCGCGCGCCAGCTCCGCAGCCACCTCCCAGGAGCCCTGGCGGTCGCAGTCGTCGACGAGGACGATCTCGTAGGAAGAGGTGATCGAGCGCAGGACCGCCGAGATTCTCTCGTGCAACGGGCGCAGGCTTTGACGGCACCCGTACACGGGCACCACGACGCTGATCTCGAAGCCAGGATCGGCTGTCATCGTTGCCGCCTCAGCCCTGGCCCTTGCGGTAAAGGCGCTCGGCTTCGGGTCGGTAGTATTCGTCGAGGGAGGTGACGACGCGCGTGTAGTAGCCGAGAAGTTGCTGCGTCCGAGGCGCCATCGCGCGGATCGCGGCGTCTCCAAGGGCCCTGACGTAGTCGAGCTGCTGCTTGACGTAGGAACGGGTGAATTGATGATTCACGGCGAGCCGGTCCCTGCCGGAGGTGTTGCGCCCGGCGCAATGCCAGAGGGTGGAGTCGAAAACGATCATCGCGCCGGCGCCGCACTCCACGCACACCGCGGCCCGCTCCATTTCGCCGTCCGCCGGTCGCGCATCGCGCTGATGCGTGCCGGGGACCACCCAGGTAGCGCCGTTCGCCGCGCGAAAGTCGTCCAGCGCGAAGAATGCATTGATCGACATCAGGTAGCCGTTGAGCACGCGCGGGAAATCTCGGTGGAACGTGCTTTGAAAGACCCCGCCGTCGCGCGCGGCGGAGGAAGGCAGGATGAAACCGTTCTGCAGATGCAGGATGGCGGTGGCGCCAAGATGATGGTCGACCACCGCGAGCATTTCCGGAATTTCGAGCAGCTTCAGGCAGAGGGGCTCGAACTTCATCATCAGGCGCAGCACGCCGAGCTCGCCCGCGCGGCGCAGGCGCTCCGCCCCGACTTCGGCGACGATGCGTTTCTGCGCGCGGTACATCGCCGCCCGGAGCTCCTCGACGAGCCCCGTGCCGAGCACGTTTTCCACCACGCAATAGCCCTCTTTGCGGACTACCTCGGCGACGGAGGGCAACCAGTCCGCGCGGCGGCGGCAGTCGACGGAAGCGAGGCCCGCCGGCATCAGCCGGTCTCCAGCACCGCAAGGCCGAATCCGGTCTTTCCGTAGCCGTTGCCGTTATAGAGCATGTACCGGGTACCGGCGTGGTCGAAGACGTGGGGATACTCGATCGACTCGCAGTCCCAGCCGGAGGCCGATACGCCGATCCCCGCCGCAGCGTCGTCGCGGGTCCAGACCCTGCCGTCGGTCGATTCCGCATAGCCGATGCGATACTCCGCGCTGCGGTACGAGTACCACATCCGGTATCGGCCGTTTTCCTTCAGGACGCAGGGTCTCGAAAGAGCGTGCTCGGCGCCGGCGCGAAGATCGACCGCGACCCCCTCTCCCGGCGCCCATCGCTTACCGTCGCGCGATTCGGCGTACTTGATGACATGCAGCATGTCTACGCGATTCGCGCCCCAGCTCAGGTTGGATCCGTACCACATCCTCCACGCACCGCCTTCCCTCAGGATCGAAGGATAGGATACAGAGTAAGGATCGGACCTGCTCCGATCGAGCACAGGCGCGGGGGAATGCTTCTCGAACGGTGCTTCGGGAGTCGCGCTGATCGCCAGGCCGATGCTGTTGCGCCAAGGCACCGTAACGCCGAGGTTCCAGCCGACGTAGTACAGATAGCGCGCGCCGCCCGGGGCCGCGACGAGGCAACCCATCGACGCGCCGCTGTCGTCAAAAGTTCCGGCCGGCCCGGGCGCGACAACGGGGTGCTCGGCGAGCCGCAGGACGTCGGAGGGGCGGCGCAAGTCGATTTCGACCCACCCGACACTCGAGCGGTTGCGATCGTCTCGCGAGCTGAAATAAATTCGAAAGACGTCGTCACTGCGATGCTCGGCCACCGGATTGGAAGCGTGGCTGCGCATCCATGGGTAACGGTCGACGGGCTGGAAAACCTGCCCGAGCTTGCGCCATTTCATGGCTACAGGTGGCGCAGCCGGTAGCTCGGGATCTTGGACAATTCCGTGCCGCGCGGGGCGACGACGCCGTCGTCGGGAACGTCTTCCAGCACGAGCGATCCGGCGCCGATGACGCTGCGCGCGCCGATCTTCACATGGTCGCGCAAGGTGGAATTGACGCCGATGAAGGCGTTCTCGCCGACCTGCACGCCGCCAGAGATAACCACATGGGAGGTAATGAAGCAGTTCGCCGCCAGGCGGGCATGGTGACCGATGTGGTTGCCGCTCCAGAGGGTGACGTTGTCCGCGATCTGCACGAAGGGCTGGATGGTATTGTCTTCCAGGATGAAGCAATTCTCGCCGGCCTTGAAGCCGTCCCAGACGCTCGCCTTACTGCTCACATAGCTCGCCAGCCGGTAGCCGCGCGCCCTGCCTTCAACGCACTTCTGCGCTCGCACAGCGTTGATCTTGGCGTAGCTCAGCGCAACGAAAAGGTCGTGCGTGTCGGGCGCGAATGCCGCGTGCGCTTCTTCGAAGGGGATCACTGGAAGGCCGCAAAATCTGCTTTCCTTCATGAACGAAGCATCGACGGTGAAGCCGGCCACAGCAATCCCGGTATCGCGGGTGAAGTAGAAGTGGGCCACTTCCGCAATCTCGCCGGCGCCGAAGATAAGCAACGGTCTCATGGCCGCCTAACCCTTCCTCACGATGATCGTGAATTCGTAGAGCCCGTAGTCGTGCAGCAGCGCGACGTTCCTGGAGAACCTGGTCTTGCAGTGGTCGAACAGCTCGCACGGATCGGCATAAAAAAGGTAGTCCTTAATGTAGGCTGGATCGGAGTACTTGGTGAGGCAGTTGAAGGCGAAGCCGAGTCGGCTGCAAGCGTTCAGTTCCTCCAGGGTCTTCATCAGGTGCGCGTGCCAAGCGCCCTCACCCGCAGAAAGCCGGACGTTGAAAATGCCGCTCGCGATCGCGTAGTCGGCCGGCCGGTCGGCGCGCTCGCCCGCCACGAACCGGCAGCCCGGCCGCCCGCGGTGCAGCGCCTCGGCCTTGGCGATCATTGCCTCCGAAATGTCTATACCCACGTAATCGCACTTCTTGCCAAGCGAGCTCAGGTAATCGAGGAGCGCACCGTATCCGCAACCGACGTCGTTGAGGCTGAATTCGGGCTCTGCCCGGGATACACGCAGCAGCTGGTCGAATCTCAGGCGCTGCGATTCCGCACCGTTCCAGTCGACGCCCTGCGGAGACGCTCCATGGGCGCCAAGCTTCTCGGTGTAGTACCGGCTGATCTCGGCAAGCTCCATGGCAGGTCAGACGAAGCTTTTCATGAAGCGAGGCGCCTCCGGCCCTGCGTTGAACAGCAGATCCAAGATCGTCACGCCGTGCTCGAATTTTCCGAAGCGCTGCGGGTACTCGGGATATCTGGCGTAGTCGAAAAAGCTGAGCCCTATGCTTGAGGCCTCGAACAGCGCTGGCTCGATGTAGTCACGCGCCGCCGGACCGGATACGTAGTGCGTCCCCTCCGCTCGCTTGCACAGCTCCACCAGGCGCTCCGTCTTGCCCTCTTTGAGGGGCCGATACTTCATCGACCACGATAGTCTGGTCGCGATGCCGAGAATGCCACAGATCGCCGTAATGAAGCCGAAGTTCACGTCGCTCAGCAGCGGCTCCTGGCGACGGTACAGCGGCTCGAGGATCGGTCGGTACAACTCGAAAAATGGGGCTTTGGAATAGTTGTGGACCAGCGTCGCCCAATGCGTCTCGCCCCAGTCCGGCTCGCTTATCCGCGTTTCGCAGATCTTCTGCAGGTACCGCCCCTTCACGCTGACCGGGACGGTCATCCATTCCACGCCGCGCGGCGTCTTGATGAGATTGCGGTTGCGCCAGTCGCGCCGCGTGAATTGCATGTCGTCGTACAAAATGAACTCGTCGACCGAGTTGACGAGATCGAAGTATCCCTTCCAGGGAATGTAGTTCGACTGCACGATAGCCACCTTCTTCATCGGCCTTTGCATTGCGCCGGCAGCACTACCTTGCTTTGCTCCCAGCCGGAGAGCGGCCCGAGATCGAGATAGGTCTCCGTACGGTAGCGATGCAGGACCGCCCTGCCGGAGAGCGCCTCCAGCCGCGCGTCGAGGCCGGTATAGTTGCGCGACCAGCCGCTGTCCAACGGCTCGGTGACCGCCGTCTGCCCGCGAAACAGCCCGGGGCATGCTTTTTCCATCCGATCGAAGAGCACGGAAACCTTCCGTTCCCTTTCGACGTCGGCCGGGTCGCGTGTCGCCGTTCTAAGCCTGCAGCTCACGACCGAGAGGGGCTCGTGCGGCCTCGGGCCACCCGCAAGCCAGTTCGCGGCTCGCGAGAGAGGGTCATCGTCGCCAGGCCGCCACGGAATCGCGAAGCAGTCAGCCGGGTCGACGCGGTACCCGATGCGCAGCAATCTCTCATCATAAATTTTCACCTGGTGTTCGACCGGCTTGCCTTCGACAAGCTCAGGCGCGCGGCCGAGGGTCCGCACGCGTCCGCGATGCCGTTCGAGCAATGCCTTCAGCTTCGGCGAATCGGTGGGAAGGCTGTGCTGCCCGCGAAAATTCACGAATGAAGAGGCAGGATGCACGAACGGCGCCACCACTGCCATCGGCAGGATCTCGACGGTGAGATAGAGGGCGGGCTCTCGCGCGGCACGCTCCGGCACTTCAAAGGGAAGCCACCGCCTGGACCACTCCTCCGAAATGAACCAGCGCGGCGGCGACGCCATGACGCTGATGCCGACCTGCACCGCCAGGAGCAAGGCGAGCGCAACGCGCGCGGCATACGCTGGCAGCAGCCGCTCCACGACTCGCGCAAGACATACGCCGGCGAGCAGCAGCACAACCATGCCGTAACGGCCGTTGGCCGAGCTTGCCAGCCACAGGGCCAGGGCAGAGGCAAAAAACGCGAGCACGCGCCAGTCGGCGCCGTGCAGAGCACTCGCTGGAAACACGCCTCGCCTGGCCGCCAGCGCTGCCAGGCCGGCCAGCGCCACCAGCAGCGCGGCGAAGCGCAGGTCCGGCGCAAAGTTTTCCGAATAAATGCTGGGATCGAGCGTCGCCATACGGAAGGGAAAAGCGAGCAGCGCGATAGGATCCGCTAGCGAGAAGCGCTCGCCGATCATGTTGAATTGGAGCGCATCCGGCGAACGGAACCACCCGTTCAGCAGAGGAAACACCGGGTTGCCAAACTCGCGCGTCAGCAGCGCAAACCACGGACCCGCGAGCAGGCCAACCGCCACCGCCCCGCCCAACGCGTATGCAAAGCACGCGCGCAGACGTGAAGCGCCCGCCAGCCCCGGCATGGCCAGCGTCAATGGCAGCGCCGCCGCCGCGTAGACCGCGTTCGAATACTTGAGCGCCGCCGCAACGCCGAACAGCGCGCCCGCCAGCGCGGCTTGGCGCCCGGCGCGCCCGTTCTCGCGCAGCAGAAGGAGCAGCCCGGCAAGCATCGCCGGCACCAGCAGCGGGTCGAGAAAGCTGCCGCCCACCGTCATCCAATACACCCCGGTCGCGGCACCCAGCGCTGCCGCAAGGCACGAAAAGATGATCCGATCGCGCGCCGCCAGGTCCGCAAAGAGCCTGCAGGCGAGGAGGTAGAGAAGACCGATGCTCAGGCTGTGCGCCGCGGCGAGCACGATCGACACCGCGACGCTGTGCCAGCCGTGCGAAACCATCAGGTAAAACGGCAGGTAGCCGATCGGGTTCAGGTAGCTCTGCGCGCTCGCCGCAAAGAAATCCTGCCCGAGCCGGCCGGCGAGCAGCTCGAAAGGAAGGTAGTAGTGGTAATTGAGCAGGTCCCAGTTGACGTCCTTGCCGGCGTACACCGTCCATGCCGCGCAAATCGCGGCGGGCAGGCCGAAGACCAACCACGGTGACGTGCGTCCCACTCGCCTCCCTTGCTATCCGCGTTTGCGGCGCTTGAGCTGCTTCAGGCGCTCCTCGATGGCATTCGCCGCCGCCTCGTTCCCCGTCCTGCGGTAGTGATCTCGGAGCGCCTTGAAGGCCTCGTTGGCGGGCGCCTGCCAGACGGAAATTGCCGTCTCGAAGTCCCGGACCGCGCCCGCGCTGTCATGCAGGTTGATGCGCACCACTCCCCGAATGTAGAAAAAGCGCGATAAATGCTCCTTGGGAACGTCGGAAGGCATCGTATCCCTCGCCCTCTCCAGGAAGCTGCCCACCACACCGGCCGAGTAGCCTCCCCTATTCACCGATAGGCCCTCCGCAACCCCCAGCGCACCATAGAAGTTCTTCGATAGGAGGTCGAGGTGGCGCCGCGTGCGCTCGTCGGGCGCCTGGCCGCGCGGCAGCGATCGGGCGAGGAGCACCGCGTAGTGGCGGCGCAGCTCGCCCTGAATAAAGGCGACCCAGGCGTTGGCGTCGTCCACCTCGAGGATCGACTCCTCGAAGAACTGCACCGCGGTCTCGGGGATGTCGACGGTAACCTGTTCCCGATCGGTCGCCGATTTGTCGACCTCGACATAGAGCCAGCGATCGCGCTGCGCATAGCCCTGAACGGGATCCAGCGTGAACACCACCGGTGCGGTCTGCCCGTCGATCATCTCGCGCACCGCGCGCTGCTGAGTGTCCTCATCGGTCCTCAGAGGATGGAACAGGCGATTTCCGAGAATCAGGCCCGCAGGCTGGTACAGAGTAATGTCCGGCCGCGAGTTCTCAATCATGTGAAAGTAGGCCATGGGCGCGAGATCCGGGTCTCCCAGGCCGATTACCACCGCGTTCTCAGGAAGGACCCTCAGCACCGTCTGTGCATAGCGCGCGCCCCAATCGTTGCTCGCCGGAAGGTTGGCGCGACCGCCGATCACAACCAGCAGGGCGAGCAGCGCCGCGCCGGCCGCCAGGGCGTGCGCGCGACGCAGGTCGAAGCGGCGGACCAGCCAGGCGAAGCCCAGCCCCATCCAGAGTGCGCAGATCGCATAGGCGGGCAGCGGATAGACGTGGAACACGTGCTTGCGAAGCGAGTCGTAGTCAAAGCCGAGGAGCAGCAGCAGGATCGCAGAGGGCATCAGGAAAGCAATCGTCAGAAATGCCCCTGTGCGCCTTCCGAGGACGCGCCATTGCACCGCGAATCCCACCGCCGCCAGCAGCGTGCCGATCACTGCGAATTGCCGTAGCAGCTCGCCGCCGAGAAATCCGAAGAACCGGACGTGGTCGAGCCAGCCCGCCGACACCGACTGATCGATTCCGGCATACCCCTTGCGCCCTAGGAAGAACCAGATCTCGGGCACTGTCTCGAGCGGTCCATAGAAACTGATCGGAATCGCCGCCCACGAGCGCGCGATCAACCATGCATAGGGAGCCAAGCCGAGGATCACCAGCAATACCAGCAACGCGAGGCGTCGTTGCAACTCGTTGCGCGCGGGCCAGAGAAGGACCGCGAAGGCCGGCGCGACCAGCAGCATCAGTGGATAGTGATTGCTGAGACTCAAGCCGAAAATCAGCGCCATCCAAGGAAGCTTGCGGGCCTGCTCCGGGCTGGCGGGTGACTGCGCAAAGGGCGGACAGGCGTGCAATCCGAGATAGACCAGCACGAGCAGCAAGAACGTATTGAGGGTATAGACCTCGGCAATGATCGCCTGTGACCAGAACACCGGCGCGACGCCAAGGCCGAACGCCGCCACGTAGGCCGGCAGCCGGCCGCGAATCAAGGTTCTGGCGCAGAACCATGCCGTAGCGCCAGTGAGCGCGCCAAAAAATGCGCTCGCGAGATGAACGCGGTAGGCGACGGAGCCAAACGGCAAGTAAGTAAAGAGATGACCGATCAGAGTGAAAAGCGGATATCCCGGCGGATGCTCTATGCCGAGGAAATAGCTCGACAGAATGAATAGGCCATCGTCCTCCAGCGCCACGGTGCGAGGAGCAGTACATGCATAGAGCGCAAAGAGCGTCGCCGCGACGAAGCCGGCCTGCAGCCAGTCCGCCCGCTTCGGCCGGAAGGGCTCGGTGGGCAGCATTAGCGCTTTCCGGCAGTCGCGCCGCCCCAGGTGAAGGACGCGGTGGTGTAGAAATTCCAAACCGCGGCGATCCCCGCGCCAATCAGCCCAGCGGCCCAGTATTTCATCGAATTCACGTACAGCCAGTCGGCGACCGCGACGTTGATGATGGAGCCGACGCCGCAAGCAAGGTAATAGCTCAGGAGGCCGCGCCAGATCCTTCGGCCGCGAAGGCGCTGGTCGCCGTAGGTGAAAGCGTTGTTGAGGAAGAAGTTGGTGGTCATCGCCGCCACGGTCGCGAGCACCTGGCTCGAAAGGAACTGCCCGCCCGAGAGGGCGAATGCGGCCGAGAGCACGCTGAGGTGCACGCCCACCCCGGTCGTACCGACGGCGCAGAACAGGAAGAAGCGCCCGGGCACAAGGCGCCCGGTCACGTGGTACAGGAGCAGCATCAAGAATTCCGCAACCACGCGCAGGCCGAGCTTGCTTTCGCCATGCAGCCGGCTGCGCATGCTGTAGGGCAGCTCCGTGACGTGCACGCCCCCGCGCTTCGCCGCGATCAGATCGAGTAGCGTCTGGAAACCGCGTCCATAGAGACGGCGCACGACCTGCTCGAGGTATTCTCTGCGCACCATGAAGAATCCGGTGGTGGGATCGCTCAGACCGCTGGAGAGCACTTGGCTCAGCGCGCGCGCGGTGCGGCTGATCCAGACACGCGACGGCGCAAGATCGCCCGTGCTTCCGCCTTGCATGTAGCGGCTGGCGACGACAATGTCCGCGTCTCCCTGCTTCAAGGTGTCGAGCATCGCCGGAATCAGGCTTTCGTCGTGCTGCAGGTCGGCATCCATGACCGCCACATAGGGGGCCGAGCTGGCAAGCATTCCCTCCAGGCACGCGGAAGCGCGGCCGCGGCGCCCGATGCGGTGGATGCAGCGAACACGGGGATCCTGCTGCGCACGCTCCCGGACGAACTCCTCGGTGCCGTCGAACGCGTCGTCCACGACGACGATCGCCTCCCAGTCCCTGCCCTCGAGCGCGCGCTCGAGCGCGCCGAGCAGCGGCGGGATGTTCTCGCGCTCCCGAAACGCAGGGACGACGACCGAAAGCTCAGGCATTCATGATCCCAGTGGACTTCGAGGACAGCGGCGAGCCGCTCGCCGCGGGCCTGTCGATGTCCCAGGTCAGCAAGCTCAGCAGGAACGAGGCGAGCATGATCTCCATGCCACCCACCATCAGAGCCGCCGCCGGAATCGTGTCGCGCATGACAACCCTGGGATCCAATGCGCCGAAGCCGGCTTCGCGCCACTGCCAGAAAGCCGCACCGCTCCAAAGCAGCCCGCATACCGTGACCGACAGGCCGAGCAGCAGGCCCCGCTCGAGCGTAAGAATCCTGAGCAGTCTGTCGAGAGAGGGTCGCCGCGGCAGCAAGCCGCCGTTTTGCGCGGCGACCCGGGCAAACAAGGCAAACAGGCACAGTTGCATCCCAAGCAGCGCTCCGGCCGAGGCATACAACATGCTGTGAATATCCAATCCTGCGCCCAGGAAGCGCAGCGGCGCGAAGTACAGCGCTGCCGTCAAAGCGATGCCGGCAGTCAGCAAGGCCAGTCCCGGATAGAGAAACAGCCAGCGCGGGCTGAAGATGAGGAGAAACCGAAGATGCCGCCAGCCGTCGCGCCAGCTTCGCAGATGCGGCGGCCGTCCACGACCGTCCGGATGCAGCGTAGTCGGGACTTCCGCGATTCGCCATCCGGCGAGCGCTGCTTTCACCACCAGCTCGCTCGCGAATTCCATTCCGGTGGTCCTAAGGTTAAGCGACCTGACCGCTTCGCGATCAAAGCCCCGCAGGCCGCAATGGAAGTCGCCGACCTTCGCGCGAAAGAGCAGCCGGCCGACGAAGCTCAGGACCGGGTTGCCAAGATATCGGTGCAGCAAAGGCATGGCGCCTCTTCGGATGCCGCCGCGGAAACGATTGCCCATGACGAGCGGATAGCCTTCGCGCAGCTCGGCGACGAAGCCGTCGAGCCGAGCGAAGTCGTAGCTGCCGTCGGCGTCGCCCATGATCACGTAGCGGCCGCGCGCGGCGGCGATTCCTCCCGCCAGCGCCGCACCGTAGCCGCGCTCGGCCACCTCGGCGACGCGGGCCCCGGCGCGCTCCGCCAGCGCTCGAGAGCCGTCGTCGGAACCGTTGTCGGCGATCAGCACCTCTCCGTCGATCCCGGCGCGGTCGAGAAACTCCCGCGCCTTGGTAACGCAGCTGCCGACGGTCGCTGCCTCGTTGAGACAAGGCATGAGGATCGTCAACTCGGTCATCCCTTTTCCGTCCCCAGGCAAAAAAAAAGGTACCCCGAAGGGTACCTTTTATTGAAGCTAAGTCTCTATTATTAGCCGCGGCAGGAGCCGGGCAGATATTTTGGCGAAACGGTGGTCTTGTCGGTAGCAGCATCACCGCATCTCCAGCCGTACAGACTCTGGCTCGCGCCAGCTGTCATCACGGCGGCCACGGTCGCGGTCGACAGCGGGATCAGCGTGACAACCGAGCCATTGACCACAGTCGAGATGTTCTGCACAGCGGCCGTCACCGCGCCGTCGACGCTGGTCTGTACGGAAGCGACGTACTTCGTTTGTTGCGAGGCGGTGAGGATCTCACAGCCCCAGCCGGGCGCGGATCGTGTAGTCCTGATACGCCGGCAGCGCGACCGCCGCCAGAATGCCGATGATCGCGACCACGATCATCAGTTCGATCAGGGTGAAGCCTTTTTGCAGCGTTCTCATTCGGAACTCCCTCTCTATTGGTAGCGAATCGATCGGTTGGTTTTATACCCGACCCGCCTAGTATGTGCAACGTTCATGCCATGGCCTAAACGCGCCAAACGCGCTAGGGCGCGTTAAAAATGTCACTCGGGCTCGGCTCCATGGCCGTTTTGTGTCCGCGGGACTGCCAATTTTCGTCACTTCCGCTTGTCCCCGCTCATCATCGTGACGATGGACGGGAGGCCGAAGCGAAGGTCATGTAGGTCACGAATTTCTCTGTCGCGACTTCCACGAACGGCTCAGGATATCTAGCTTCCCTTAGTGCCCATTTGATGCGGTTGCCGAAGCACGCCTTCTGGTAGAAGTTAGGCCGGCGTTCGGCAGCGAAAGCGCTGATGCGGGAAAATATTCGATCGAGCGTCCTCATCGCTTTTTCTGCGGACTTCCGCGTCGACAGGTCGACGCCCGACTGCGGAAAACGCTGCAGCAGCTCGGTCACGATCGAGTCTGCAAATTCGTCGATGTGCTTCCGAGAGAACCAGTCGAGCAGCATACCCGCCCCGCCTATATGGCGGCCGGATTATACGCGGAGGGCCTCGCCGAGCGGCAGCGCGTAAAATCCGCGCGTGTCCGGATGGCTGTCAAAGTGGGGAAAACGCGCGCAATCAGCGGCCACCGACGCAGCCGATAGGCTGCTCGAGGAGGGCAATCGGGTCGAAGGCGCGGGCGAGCTTCTGCGGGCCTGCGACTTTTATCGGCGAGCGGTGGCGCGAGCTCCCCGGTACGCAAAGGCGCATGTCAATCTCGGCGTCGGCCTGGAGGCCTTGGGCGATATCGACGCGGCGATTGCGTGCCATGAACGGGCGCTCGAGAGCGAGCCGACGAATGCTTATGCGAACTACAACCTCGGCAGGCTTCTGCATGGGCGTGGCGAACTGCGCGCCGAGCAGCTGCTGACTCGTGCGCTGCAAGGCCGCCCTGATTTTCCAGAGGCGCGAATTCTGCTTGCGTCTGTACTTGCCTCGCAAGGCAAGTCGGAGGCCGCGCTCGTCGAATTCGAGGCGGCATTGCGGCAGCGGCCCGACGATTTCGGCGCGCTTTATCACTATGCGGGCGTCCTAAGAACGCTGAACCGCTTGGACGAAGCGCGAACCGCGCTGCGACGCGCGCTGGCAATCGACGCGAATAACGCCGACGCGCACGCAGCGCTGTCCGATGTGCTCTGCGTCCAGGGCGACCTGGCTGGCGCTACGGCGGAGCTGGAAGCCTTGCTTGCTCAAAGACCCGATTGGCCGGATGCGCTCTACAACTACGGCTGCATGCTCAGGAGGCAGTTGCGCCTCGAGGACGCCGAAGGCGCCTTTCGGCGTGCCATCGCGGTGCACCCGGGGCATGCCGGCGCCTACCGAATGCTCGGGGACGTGCTGCTCGCCGAGTGCCGCACGGACGAGGCGCTCGAGCTATATCGCATCGCCCGCCTGGACTGTCCGGGCGACTTTAACCTCGAATCGGCGGAGCTTTTCGCGCTCTGCGGCTCCGAGCGCATTTCCGACACGGATCTTTTTGCCAGGCATGCGACATTCGGCAGGCGTATCGAGAAGGCGTGTGCGCCGCGAACACAGCCCTTTCGCAATGTCAAAAACCCGCGGCGACGGCTGCGCGTCGGCTACCTTTCCGGGGACTTCCGCCACCACGTCGTGACGCTATTCATGCTGCCGGTGCTCGAGCGTCACGACAGGTCCGCCTACGAAGCGTATTGCTACTCGAGCACCGACATGGTGGACAGCTACACGCGACAGATTTCTGCGCGTGCTGACGTGTGGCGCCCCGTGGCCGGCCTATCGCCCACGCAGCTCGCCGAGGCCATTGGCGGGGACGAGATCGATATCCTGGTCGACCTGGCAGGCCATTCGGGCGTTCCGCAGCTCGCCACGATGGCTCTGCGCCCCGCCCCCATTCAAATCACCTGGCTGGGATATCTGAATACGACGGGGCTGACGCGCGTCCACTACCGTATTTCCGATCGATTCGCCGATCCTCCCGGTATGACAGATGGCTACCACACCGAGTCGCTGGTCAGGCTGGCGCACAGCCAGTGGTGCTACCGGCCGTTCCTTTCGCTGCCACACGCCATCACGCCTCCCTGCACAAAAAAAGGCTTCGTCACCTTCGGCGCATTTCACCAGGCCGCGAAGATTTCCCCCACGACGCGCGGGCGCTGGGCCCGTATTCTCGCGGAGCTGCCCGATTCCCGTATTCTTGTCGTCGGCGTTCCAAGGGGTCGCGCGGAAGACGACTTGCGGCGCGACCTCGCCGGCCCGGGGATCGCTCCGGAGCGGATCACGATCGTTCCTTATACCTCCCTGCAGGAATACTTTCGCGCGTTCGAAGGTGTGGACATTGCGCTGGATACATCGCCCTACAGCGGCGGCACGACGACCTGCGACGCCCTGTGGATGGGCGTACCCGTCATCACGGTTCCCGGCTCGCGCTCCGTTTCGCGAAGCGCCGCCAGCGTGCTGAGCACGGTGGGCTTGCCCGAGTGGATCGCTGCGGACGCCGAGGAGTACGTGCGCCTGGCGGTCCGCTTCGCACGCGAGCCGGAGCTGCTGAGCGAGCTGCGCAGGTCCCTGCGCGAGCGCATGAGCGCATCACCGCTGATGGATGAAGAACGGTTTACGCGCGACTTGGAACGGACCTATCGGGAAGTGTGGAAAAAATGGTGCGAGGGGAATCCCGCCTAGCCGCTCAGGGCGCGTACCCCGGGATCTTGGATTCGTTGACCACGTCGATCTGCTCCTTGTCGAGAAACATCTCGGCATAGCGCTGGTAGACCTTCCTGCGGATGAAGATATCGAAAAGATCCGGGTCGACATGGTTGTTGACCCTCATGCGTCCCAGGATCTCCAGTGACTCGGAGAGCGTCTTGCCCTTCTTGTAGGGCCGGTCCTTCGCGGTCAGCGCCTCGAAGATGTCGGCGATCCCCATGCAGCGCGCCTGTACCGACATCTGTTCGCGGGTGAGCCCCCTGGGATAGCCCTTGCCGTCCATGCGCTCATGGTGACCGCCGGCGTATTCCGGGACCTTGGTAAGGTGCTTGGGCCAGGGCAGCGCCTCGAGCATTTTGATCGTGGCGACAATGTGGTTGTTGATGACCTTGCGCTCGTCCTCCGTGAGGGTGCCGGCGCGTATTGTGAGGTTCTTGACCTCATCCTCAGACAGGAAGTCGGCCTCGTTGCCGGCGACGTCGCGCCAGCGGAGCCGCGCGATACGGCGCACGCGCTCGATGTCCTCATCCCGCATGCGTTCGCCGCCGATATTGCAGGTGCGAAGGAATCTGCAGTCGTCGTCGAGCTCGCGCAGGCGCTCGCCCAGCTTCCTGTTTTCTTCGGCGGAATCGACGGGTTTCTTCTGCTCCATCAGAGACATTTTTCTCTTCAGGAACTCGAGCTCCGCATCGCGCTTGAGCACTTCGAAGCGCGTGTCGATGAGGTGGACTCGGTCGAACAAGCTCTCGAGCTTGGTCGCCTTGTCGACCACGTGGACCGGCGTCGTGACCTTGCCGCAGTCGTGCAATAGGCCCGCGATCTTCAGCTCGTAGCGGTCCTTCTCGGTCATGTTGAAATCGCGGAGCGGCCCGTCCCTGGTTTCGTTCACCGCCTCGGCGAGCAGCATGGTAAGCACCGGCACCCGCTGGCAGTGCCCGCCGGTATACGGTGACTTTTCGTCGATCGCCGTATTGATCAGGTTGATGAACGACTCGAACAGCTGCTCGAGCTGGTTGATCAGCATCCGGTTGGTGAGGGCGATCGCGGCCTGGGAGGCCAGCGATTCGGCCAGGCGCTGGTCGGAGGAGGAGAACGGCACGATCTCGCCGGACTTGAGATCGGTCGCGTTGATGAGCTGCAGCACGCCTATGATCTCGTGCTCGTGATTGCGCATCGGCACCGTCAGGAACGACTTGGAGCGATACCCGGTCTTGGCGTCGAAGGCCCGCGTGCCGCTGAAGTCGTATCCCTCGGCCGTGTAGGCGTCGGCGATGTTGACAGTCATGCCGGTCAGCGCCGCGTTGGCGGCCACCATGCCGTGGTTCGGCTTGCCGTCCTTGTAGAGCTGGATCGGGTAGAAAGGCACCGGGTTGCCGGTGCTGCCGCCGAGGTAGTACTTGAGCGAGCTGGTGCGCACGATCTCGAAGCGCAAGGTGCGCTCCTCGGTGACGCGGTAGAGCGTGCCGCCGTCGGCCCGGGTAATCGATTTCGCCGCTACCAGGATCGACTCGAGGAGACGATTGATGTCGCGCTCGGCCGAGAGCGAGGCGCCGACCATGTTCAGCTGCTCGAGGCGCTGCATCAGGTCGTCCGATGCACCGGCCATGAGCCCCGCGCTGCGCGCCAGCTGCGTCGTTTCCAGGATGCTGCTCATGCCGCCTGTTTTTCTCCCTGTCATTTGTCGCGTCGTCCTCAGACCGTAAGCGGCGGCGCTACTTGATGCAAACCGCTCTGACTTCCTTCATGTGCGTTACCCCCATAAGGCATTTCTCCATGCCGTCCTGCTTCAGGGTGCGCATCCCCTCCTCGAGGCACACGGCCAGCATCTCGGCCACCCGCGCATGCTCTTGGATCAGCTTCTTGAGGCGGTCGCTCGCGATCAGGAGTTCGTGAAGGCCGCAGCGGCCCTTGAAGCCGGTGCCGCCGCACTTGTCGCAGCCGACGGTCTTGTAGAAGGTGAGCTGACCCTTGTCGTTGCCATAGAGCTTTATCCACTCCTTGTAGACAGCCTCCATCGCGCCCTTGGGGTCGGCCCTGAATCTGGACGTGGCCATCAGCTCGTCACAGTATTCCCTGAGGAAAGAGGTGAGCTCGGCCGACTCGGGCGTGTAGGGCTGCTTGCAGCTGCACATGCGCTTCGCGAGACGCTGCGCCAGGATGCCGAGGAGCGCATCGGAGAAGTTGAAAGGATCCATCCCCATGTCGAGCAGCCGGATGATCGATTCGGTCGCGGAGTTGGTGTGCAGGGTCGCAAACACCAGGTGGCCGGTGAGCGAAGCCTCGATCCCCGTCCCCGTGGTTTCCTTGTCGCGCATCTCGCCGACCATGATGATGTCGGGATCGGCGCGGAGGAAGGCCTTCATCACCACGGCGAAGTCGAGGCCGGCCTTCTTGTTGACCTGAACCTGGCGCAGGCCTTTCTGCGTGATCTCCACCGGGTCCTCCGCGGTCCAGATCTTGGTATCGGGCGTATTCAGATATTTCAGAACGGAGTGCAGGGTGGTGGTCTTGCCCGAGCCGGTCGGCCCGCAGACGAAAAACAAGCCGTAGGGCTTCGACACCGTTCTATGCAGCTCTTCGAGATTGCGCAGGGTGAAGCCCATCTTCTCCAGCGGAATCGGCTCGCCCGCCGCCAGAATCCGCATCACGATGTCCTCGACGCCTCCGGCGGTCGGGATCGTGGCGACCCGCAGCTCGATGTCGAGCGGGCCGAACTTCTTGAACTTGATCTTGCCGTCCTGGGGTTTTCTTTTCTCGGAGATGTCCAGGTCGCACATGATCTTGATGCGGGCGGCGAGCGCCGCGCGATAGCTCGCCGGTACCTCGATGTAGGGGCCGAGCGAGCCGTCCTTGCGGAAGCGGATCTCGGTCTTGGCCTTGCCCGGATAGGGCTCGACGTGAATGTCGGAGGCCCCCTGGTTGTAGGCGTCGATGATCACCTTGTTCACGAGCTTCACCAGCTCGTTGTCGGCGGCCGCCGAAACCTCGTCGGAAGCGCCTTCCATGGCGCCCTCGCCTGCATCTTCCTCGAGATCGGACAGCATGTCGTCGATGTTGCCGCTATCCACGGACTCCGCACCGTAGAAGTGGTTGCAGGTGTCTTTGAAATCCTTCCTCGTGGTGGCCCGGTAGGCGATGCGCGCCTTAGGAAATACGTTGGCCGCGATCCGCGAGGACTTGATGCGCTCCGGATCGAGGCACATCACTACCAGCCCCTCCTTGCTGTCGTCGATCGGCAGCCACTGGTTCGCCTCGACGTACTCGCGCTTGAGGTTCTTCAGCAGATCCATCGGCTTCACGCGGTCGGGCTTGAACGCCTCGTAGGGCACGCCGAAGAACTTGGACAGCGCCGCGCCGATCGCCGGCACCTTGACCTGGAACTCGTCGGTGAGCACCGACTCGATATCGACCGCCTTCTTGCGCGCCTGGCGCGAGGCAAGCTCGAACTCCCCCGCCGACAGCACCGCGTCCGCGATCAGGTAGTCGTACTTCGTCTTGACGACCTGCGGCTTCTGGCGTTGCTTGAAGGCGATGGCGAGGGTCTGCGACAGCTCGGCGACGCCTTCCTCGGTGAGCGCGCCGAACGGCACGCCCGCCTTGTTGTTGATGATCTGGATGACGCCGATGAGATCGCTGCTGCCGCCCTCCACGATCGGCGCCACCAGCATCTGCTTGGTGCGGTAGCCGGTGCGCTTGTCGACCTCCTGCAGGAAGCGCAGGTTCGGGTTCAGCGCGCGCAGCTCGCTCTCGTCGTAGACGTCCCTGATGTTCGCCATCTTCTTGGACAGGGCAACGTAGCCGGCGATGGAGTGCTCGGCGATCGGCAGCTTCAGGTCCTTGAAGGAATTGAGGCCGGTCTTGACTTTGGAGATGATCGATTGTTTGTCCTCGCCCATCGAGTAGATCGTCAGGCGGTCGGCGTTGAACAGGCCGCAGATGTCCGCGCTCACCTCGAGCATGATCTCGTCGATGTTGTTCGTGGCGTGGATCTTGTTGGTCACCGCCTGCAGTTGCTTCTGGAACGCGAGGCGCGCGCCGACATCGGTCTGCGCCGCCGCGTGCGGGCTGAGAACTGCGCTCATTGACTGTCTCCCCTGATTGCCTTCGGCTGCCTTATTGCTAGACCTTCAATCGTAGCCCCAGATACCATGATTTACAACGAAATGTTCCCTGCTTTGTCCCGTTCGGGGCTGCATTTTTCGCAATTTTTGATCAAGCCGTCCTCTCGGCCACTTTCAGGCCGCCTTCGAGCACCCAGACCTTGAAGCCGCGCTGGGCGAACAGGAAAGCAGCAGCGGCGCTGCGCCGCCCGCTCTGGCAGTACGCAACGTACTCCTTGGAGCGGTCCAGGACGGCGAACATGTTGCGCACCTCGGCGAGCGGCACGTTGATTGCGCCGGGGAGTTTGTCGTACTGGTACTCGGAGGGGTAGCGCACGTCGAGCCACAGGGCGCCGGTCCGCACGCGCGCGGTAGCGTCCTCGAAACCGACGCGCTTGAGCAGAGGCTCGCGCAGCAGCTCGTTGAAATGCTCCTTATCCAGCCGCAGCAGGAACGCCTCGCCCAGCGCGACGACCGTGGCGTTGCGCTTGGCCTCGGAGACCAGGGCCTCCTCGCCGAAGGCGTCGCCGCCTTTGAGCTCTGCGAGCACCACCTTGGCGCCGCCGACCAGCCTCTCGACCTGGAGGCGGCCCGACTCGACCACGTAGTAATAGTCGCCCTCGTCGCCCTCGCGAATGACGACGTCGCCGCGCGCGGCCTTGATGCGCTCAAAGCGCTTGAGCAGCTCGTCGATGTGCGCGGCGGGCAGCTGCGCGAAGGCGCCGCTCCTCAAGGTGCTGAGCGAGAACGCGCCGGTTACGAGGCGGGCGTCGCTGCGCACCGCGCGCCCCATCGCCGAGCCCTCCCCGGAGCCGCCGGCGACCTGGTCCCAGGTCGCGAGGATATCGAGCACGTCGTCGTCGACCGAGAGCAGGTCGACATCGGTAATCGCCTTGCTGCGGCCGATGCGCGGCTTCTGGCGGTTGAGCGCCTGGCGCGTCTCTTCGCTGCCGCCGACCACCACCAGGGTGCCGCCCCCTTCGTACGCGAGCAGCAGCTCCCCCTGGAGCAGGAAGACCGACTGCGCCGCCTTCATCAGGTCCTTCAGCGGGTCGCTGCCGCGCGCGCCGCGCTCGACCACGGCCACCTCGGCAAGCTCTGCCAGGCGCTCGGGTGACAGGCTGGCGAGCGGGGTCAGCGTGGCGAGCTGCTCGGGCGTCGCCCGTGCAGTCTGGGCGTTCATGCTAGAACTCGAGGACCAGATTGTTCTGCAGCATGCGCGGCTGGAACGTGCCCGCGCACTCCTCGATCTCGAGCATGGTCGGCTCGATCTCGCCGGGCTTCATGTGCGTGATG
>WNFI01158565.1_pt2 | contig 33719 bp, 22 predicted proteins | sample 5400471 | NCBI WGS metagenome assembly WNFI01 (sample SAMN13153348, study PRJNA577476) | soil metagenome | isolation source: 100 cm saprolite on Douglas fir-dominated hillslope | place: USA:California | collected 2013-09-17 | reverse complement strand
CTTGCGGCGCCTCGAGATCGACGTGCCGCCGGTTCCCCTCCTCGGCGGGGCCGACCGCCGAGCCTTCGCGGAGGGCGCGGTCCTGGTCCGGGCCAACGCCGTCGACGACGCGACCCGCGACCGCGTGGCCGAAGGCCTGCGCCGCGGACGTGCGCGCCTCGCGGAGGCCGCCTCCGATCCCGCCGCCCTCGAGCGCGTGGTCGCCGACCTCCGGCTGCGCGACTGGCGGCGGGGCGCCCTCCCCTCCATTGCCGCCCGCGACCCGGCGCACCTCGAGAATGCGTTCACGCTCGGCGAGGAGCTGTGGCTCGGCGGCGAGGGTGAGCCACCGCCCACGGCCGCCCTCTGGGGCACGAGCGCGCGCGGGGACGACGGCTGCCTCTGCGCGCGACTGAGCCGGCCGGCGCCCCTCGACGAGCTGGCCGGGCGCACCGCGGACGGGCGGCTGGCTGCGCTTTCGCCCGACCTGCACCTGCGCGTCGCGGACCTGCTGGCGGAGATGAAGCTCCCCGCGCGCCTGGCCCCCGCCATCCTCAGCCTGGCCGTCCAGGACCTGATGGACGAGCCGCGGCCCGCCTATCTCGACGACGCGCTGGCCATCTCGCGCTACGCGCGCACTCTCACGCGCACGCGCATGGAAGACTACGTGTCCGCGCTGGTGGGACGCGGGCCGCTGGCCCCCGTCACCGAGCCATGACCCGGCCCTCTGGCGCGGCGGCCGCGGCCCTTCTCGCCCTTCTCGTCCCTCCGGCGCTCCGGAGCGACGCGCCGCTGAGCGGCGCCACCGACCTCCGCATCGTCGCCCCCGCCGCCAACGAGCGCGTGCAGGGCCTCGTCACCGTGCGCGCGGAGGTGGGTCCGGACCTCGCCGGCCGCGTCGCCCGCGTCTCCTTCCGCGTCGACGGCGAGGCGCTTTGCAGCCGCGAGCGCCCGCCCTACGAATGCGAGTGGGACGCGGGTGGACGCCCCGACGTGCACGTCCTGCGGGCGGTGGCCGACCTCGAAGGCGGCGCGCGCCGCATCGTGACCCTGCGCACGGGGGGGGCGCCGCCGGCCGCCGCCACCTCCTCCTCCGCCTTCACCATCGCCGCCGACGTGAACGTGGTCCAGGTCATCGCCATCGTCACCGACGGCAAGGGCCGCTTCGTGAGCGGGCTGGGGGAGAACGACTTCCGCGTCTTCGAGGACGACGCCCCGCAGCCGGTGAGCCACCTCATCGGCGAAGGCTCGCCACGCGAGGTGGTGGTCGCGGTGGACATGAGCAGCAGCATGACTGACGCCATGCCCCAGGTGCGCAAGGCCGTGCGCGCCTTCCTGGGCGCCCTGCGCCCCGACGACCAGCTCACGCTCCTCGCCTTCAACGACAACGTGTTCACGCTCGCGCGCCGGGAGACCGACATCGCGGCCCGCCTGCGCGCGGTGGACCGCCTCACCCCCTGGGGAGGCACCGCCCTCTACGACGTGCTCCTGCGCGCGATGGAACTCCTCCGACATCGCAAGGGCCGCAAGGTGCTCGTGGTCTTCACGGACGGCGAGGATCAGTCGAGCGGTTCCAGCTTCGCGGACGTGGAGCGGCGGGCCGAAGTCAATGACGCGCCCATCTACATGATCGGCCAGGGCCGGGGCACCACCGACGCCAAGCTGCGCGAGGTGCTCGAGAAGCTGGCGCGCATGAGCGGCGGCCGCGCGTTCCACACCGACCGCATCGACGAGCTCGAGCCCGCGTTCGCGCAGATCGTGGACGAGCTGGACAACCAGTACCTGCTCGGCTACGAGCCCAGCAACCCGGCTCGCGACGGGTCCTGGCGGCGGATCCGCCTGGAGGTCGAGGGCGCGGGCCGCAAGGTCCGCGCGCGTCAAGGCTATCGTGCGCCGCCCAGCACCGGCCCCGCGGAGGACCGGCCATGAACCCCATTCGAGGGACGCGCGTCGCGGGGGCGGCGTTCGCGCAGGCTTCCCTCCTCATGATCCTCATCGCGGGCCGGGGTCCCGCCGCGCGCGCCGCGGACCCGCCGCCGGCCTCTCCGTCTCCCGCGGCCCCGCCGGCCGCCGCGCGGCCCGTGTTCGGCTCCGACGTCGACGTCGTGGCCGTCGACGTGAACGTGGTGGACAAGCGGGGCCGGCCCCTGCGCGGCCTCGGCGTCGAGGACTTCACGATCACGGTGGACGGCGTCTCCCGCCGCGTGATCTCGGCCGACTTCGTGTCCCAGGCCATGGAGGAGGAGGCGGCGCCGATCCCACCGCCCTCCCCCGACCGCCTCTTGAGCACGAACGAAGGCATCCGGCGCGGCCGCATCATCGTGATCGTCGTCGACCAGGGGAACATCCGGCCGGGGGTCGGACGCCATGCCCTGCGCGCGGCCGATCGCCTCATGGACGCGCTCAACCCGCAGGACCAGGTGGCCCTGGTCACCCTGCCCGGGGGCGGACCGCAGGTGGACCTCACGAACGACCACGCGCGCGTGCGCGACGCGCTCAAGCGCATCGTCGGACGCGCCCAATTCGCGGGGCCGCGCCTGAGCCTGGCCCAGGCCCAGGCCCTCGACGACAAGCACGGCTTCGACGTCCAGGACCTCCTCGACCGCTTGTGCCCGGACACGGGGTCCAGGGCGGAGCACGAGCTGTGCCTGAGCGAGGTGGAGGGCGAAGCCTTCTCCGTGATGGCGAACTTCCGCCACCAGTCGGACGTCTCCATGAAGGGCCTCCGCTTGCTCATGCAGAGCCTGCAGCAGATCGAGGGGCCGAAGACGGTCGTCCTCATCACCGAGGCCCTGCGCGCGGAGCACAGCGACGAGCTGCGCACCGTCGCCAACGCGGCCGCCGCCGCCCGCGTGGCCTTCTTCGGTATCCACATCGACGAGACGGGAATGCCCGACCCCGCGCGCTCGGAGGCGGCTCCCACCGTTCTCGAGGACGCCTCCATCACCACCGGCGACCTCTACGGGCTGGCCAACCTGACCCGGGGCGCCGTCTTCAGCACCATCGGCTCCGCGGCCCCTTTCGAGCGCATCGCCCGCGAGATCTCCGGCTACTACCTCCTCGGGTTCGAGCCGCAAGGGGGCGACCGCGACGGCAAGGACCATGTCGTCGACGTGAAGGTGGCCCGGCCCGGGCTCACCGTCCGCGCTCGTCGCGCCCTGCCCATGGCCGCGCCGCGGCTCGAGCAGCGTGACCTGCTGGCCTCGACCCTGCGCAGCCCGCAGCTCGCCCTGGAGCTGCCCCTGCGCGTCGCGACGTACTCCGTGCGCGACGCCGCCTCCGGCAAGATCCTCGTGATCGTGAGCACGGAGATCGGCCGAGGGGGGACATCGCCCGCCGGCCTCGCCGTCGGGTTCGCGCTGGTGGACGCCAAGGGCAAGGTCGCGGCCAGCAGCTACCAGCGCATGGCGGACGACGCGGCGGCTTCCGCGGACGGGCCCGTGAGCTACCTGGGCCGGGCCAGCGTGGAGCCCGGTCGCTATATCCTCAAGCTGGCCGCCATCGACGCGCGCGGGCGCCGCGGCAGCGTGGAGCACCCCGTCCGCGCCCTCCTCACGACGATCGGACCGATCGAGGTCGGCGATCTCGTCGTGGGCCCGCCGCCGAGCCGGCCCGGCCTGTCGTTGCGGCCGGGCGTGGAGGCCACGGTCGATGCGGGAGTCGCGATCGCGCTCGTCGACCTCAGTTCGAAGGAAGCGGGCCCGCTGACGTCGGCCACGGTCTCCCTCGAGCTGGCCACGGAGGAAACCGGCGCCGCGCTCATCTCCGCTCCCGCCCGTCTCTCCGACGTGGCCGACGGACAACGCTCGGCGCAAGGCGCGGTCTCGCTGAGCCTCGTGCCCCCCGGCCGCTACGTCGCCCGCGCGGTGGTCTCCGTCGACGGCAAGCCCCTGGGGCAAGTCACGCGCCCCGTCATCGTCGCGCCCTCCCGCGGCGCCGTCGCTTCGGCCCCCTTCACCGCCCTCAGCCTGCCCGGCCTCCGCTTCGACCGGCGCGTGCTGCTGGCTCCCGAGGTCGTCGTGGAGGCGCTGGATGCCCTGGCCACCGGCGGTCCGCCGTCCTCCCCCGCCGTCGCGCGGGCGACGGAGGAAGCGCGCCAGGGCCGTCTCGACAAGCTCGCCGATCTGCTCGGCGCGCGCGAAGCGCCCTCCGCCGGCCTTGCCTTCCTGCGCGGCCTGGGCCTCTACGCCCGCGGAGAGATGGCGGGCGCCGCCGACCAGTTCCGGGCCACCCTGCGGCTCCGGCCCGATTTCGTGCCCGCGACCCTCTACCTCGGCGCGGCCTCCGCTGCCCTGGGCCGCGATCAAGACGCGTTCGGAGCCTGGAACACGGCGATGCTGGAGGAGGCGCGTTCCCCTGTGCTCTCGCTGCTCATGGGCGACGCGCTCCTGCGTCGCGGCGAAGTCGATTCCGCCGTGGACGTGCTGCGTGAGGCGGCCGCCGCCTGGCCGACGGACGACCGGCTACGCCAGCGCCTCGGCCTGGCCTACCTCGCGGCCGGCCGGACGGGCGACGCCCTTCCCCTGCTCTCCGCCTACGCCGACACGCATCCGGGCGACGCGGACACGCTGTTCGCGATCGTGCGCCTGCTCTACGAGACGCGGGCCGCGCCCGGTGCGGACCGCGAGCGATTCCTGCGCTACGCGCGCGCCTACGTGGCCGCGGCCGGGCCGCAGCAGGCGCTGGTCGCGCATTGGATGAAGGCGGCCTTTGGCGCGAAACCTTGAGACGGCTCCCTGACCGGCGCTACGGCAGCGCGACCGTGGTGAGGGTGTCCGCCCGGACGTCGAATGGCCGCGGCTCCGCGCCCTCGACCTGCAGGACGTAGGCGCCCGGCGCGAGGTTCTCCAGGCGGCGGATGGGCGCGGTCAGGGTGAGCCGGCCCTCGGGGGAGAAGAACGCGAACGGATAGGGCTGTCCGCCGGCGATCAGGATCTGCGCGCGTGCGCTCCCGTGCGCAAGCGTGACCGGCCCCGCGTGGATCTCGATCCCGCCCCCGACGGTCAGCGGCAGCAGGACGGCCGGCGCGGGCGTCGTCACGGCCAGGACGGCGGGGGCGTAACCGCTGGCATATACGGCCAGCCCATAGCTGCCGGAAGGCAGGGACGGGATCTCGCCTCGCCCGTCGCTGTCGAGCCCCACCATTCCCGCGAACACCGTCGCGCCCGCGCCGTCGGTGGCGCGCGCCTGGACCGCACGCAGCGGCACCCCGAAGGACGCGTCGCGCACCTCGATCGCGATGCCGGTCCCGCGCGTGAGCTCGACGACGAGGTCGTCCCCGCCGCTCTCGACGGGCGTGACCTCGCGCGTCTCGACCTGATAGCCGGACTTGCGCGCGACGAGCGTGTAGGGGCTGGCCTCGAGGTCCTCCAGGCTGAATCGCCCGTTGCTGTCCGTGGTCGCACCGCGTGGACCGCGGGTCGTCGTGCGCGCGGTGGCCTGCACGACCACGTCGGCCAGCGGCTGGTGGGTCGTGGCATCGACGACGACGCCTCCGAGGCGCGCGAACGGGATGATTAGGTCGAGGGTGGCGTCGCCGTTGATCGCGATCGACTGGAGGCGGGGGGCGCCGCCGGGTCCTTCGGGAGCGCTGACCGTCACGTTGTAGATGCCCTCGGAGAGGCCTTCGAGCCGGTAGGCGCCGGACGCGTTCGTGCGCGCCGACGTGAACGGTCCGCCTCCGCCGCGTGAGGCGGAGACGTTCGCGCCCTCCACGGGCTGGCCGTTGCGCGTGACCGTCCCCGACAGCGAGAACCCGCTCTCGAACACGATCTGGGCCTGCGCCTCGTCCTCCCCCTCCGCGATCTCGACCTGTGCGCTCGCCGAACGCATGCCGGTGGTCGGATCGCCCGCCGTCGCGCGCAGGTCGACGGGACCGGCGGGAGCCCCCGTCAGCTCGAAGGAGCCGTCGGCGGCGGCGCTGGTGGCCGCCCCATAGCCGTCCGGCCCGCTCGCGAACACGCGCACGCTCGTGCGCAAGGCGGCGGGCAAGCCGGAGACCACGCCGCGGATGCGCGTCCCCGAGGCCAGCGACAGCACCAGGTTCTCGCGCGACTCCCCGACCTGCAGGATGACGTCCGCGGGCGTCGTCCCGTGTCCGCGCAGCGATGCGGCCACGGTGTAACGGCCTGCCGTGACATGGCGGAAGCGGAAGCGGCCGGCATCGTCGGTGACGGTCGTGTCGCCCCCCGCGAATCCCCCGAAACCGCCGCCGCGGCCCCGTCCGCCGGTCGCTCCGGCGGAAAGGCTCACCGCCGCTCCCGCGAGCGGCGTGCTCGTCGGGGACAACACCACCCCGCCGACCGTTCCCCCGGGCATCATGCGGAGCTCGGCGGAAGCGGGGCCCTCCTTCACGTCCACCACCGCCGTGGCGTCCGCGTAGTCCGGATGCTGCGCGACCACGGTATACGAGCCTACGGCCAGGCCCTCGATCGCGAAGCGGCCCTCGCTGTCGGTGCGCGCGTCGGACTCGCCCATGAGCTGCGCCAGCGCACGGCCGCCCCCACCCGCGCGCTGCAAGGTGACGGCGGCGTCGAGGACGGGGACGCCGCCCGCGCCGTCGAGCACCCGCCCGCGGATCGCGTTGCCGGGGACGAGGCGCACTTCGACGCCTTCGCGCGTGCCGCCTTCGTCCACGGACACGCCGCCGACGCGCGCGCTCTGGTAGCCCTTGGCCTGAGCCACGACCTCCCAGGTGCCGGCGGGCACGTCTTCGAGGACGAACGCGCCCTCCTCGCTGTGGGTCGCTTGCGGCCCCGCGCCGCCGCCGCCCGCCACCGCGCGCATGACGCGGACCATCGCCCGCCCCCCTCCGCCTCCGCCTCCGAAACGGCCACCAGGTCCGAAGCCGCCGCGCCCGCTGGACCGGTCGGGGCCGAAGTCGACCTGGAAATCCGCGATCGGCGACAGAGTCTGCGCATCGATCACGCGGCCTGCGATGCGGCCGGGGCCGGGGACGACGATGTCCACGTCCTCGGAGGGCGCGGCCACGCCTTCGCGCCGCGCCCCCGTCCCGTCGGGCCCGAGGACCACGAGATCGTAGGTCTCCCCCGCGCGCAGGCCGGCGATGGAAAACCCGCCGTCGGCGCCGGTGGGCCGCAGGTCGGCGCCGGGCGCGAACGGACCAAAGCCGGGCTCCGACGCTCCCGCGGTCACGGCGCGCACCCAGTACCCCTCGGCGCTCCGCCCGTCGCGTCGCGAGATGGTGCCGCGGATGTCCGCGCCCGCGGCCAGCGTGATGTCGAGCGGATCGCGGCGATCGGCGTCGACGGGCACGCGATCCAGCCGATGGTCCGCGAATCCGGCTTTGGAGACGGTCAGCGAGTAGTCGCCCTCGCTCAGGCCCTTCACCTCGAACTTCCCGTCGTTGCCGCTGCTCGTCTTGGGGCGCGCGGTGGCCAGGGCGCCGACGCCGAGGGCGCGGGCGGCGCGCGCTCCGAAGCCCCTCCCGCTGCCCAGCTCGATCTCCGCGTCCGCGACCGGCCGGCCGGATTCGTCGCGCACGCGGCCGGCGAGAATCAGGCCGCGATGGAGCACGACGTCGACCGTCTTCGTGGATCCGGGTGGCAGCGAGAGTCCGCCCGTGGTCTTCGGCTGGTAGTCGGGATGCGCGATGGTGAGCCGCTGATCGTCGCCCGCGGCGAGGCGCGGGGCCTTGAAGGTGCCGTCCGCTCCCGTGCGGAAAACGAGGCGGTCGGCCCGGCGCAAGGCACCCAGGCGCGCGGCCATCCCGCCCGGCGCGGAAGGGATGATCCGGCCGAGGGCGCCCGCCACCGGCTTGCCCCCATCGTCCGTCACGCGGCCGGTGAGCGTCGCCGCCAGCGTGAGCGCGAGGTCCAGACGGAGAGTCTCCGCCGTCGTGAGGAGCACACGGTCGCGAACGTAGGGCGTGTAGCGCGGCTCGTCCGCCCGCAAGCGGTAGGGCCGCTGCGGGAGGAGCCCGCGAATCCGGTAGCGGCCGTCCGGCCCCGTGCGGGCCGTGCGCGTGCGCGTGCCGTCCTCCGCCGTGACACGCACACGCGCCACGGGCGCGCGCGTCCGGGTGTCGACGGCCAGCCCCTCCAGGGTGGGCGGCGGCTCCAACACGACGGTCAGCACGCGTCCCGCGGGTGGCGGCAACGGACCCGTGGACACCTCGCCCAGGCCCGCGTCGCCACCCTCCGCGACCAGCGTTCCCGCGCGCGCGGGCAGGTCCATGAGCTGGAACCGTCCGTCCGCGCCGGCCTCGACCCACGGCGTCTCCAGGCCCCCCGTCTCGAACCGCACCAGCGCGCCCGCCGCCGGAGCCTTGCGGTCGCTGCGTAGGACGACCCCGGAAGCGATGGCGCCGAGTCCGAGCGTGATCGGCCGCGGCATGGCGCCGGCGCGGACGTTGGGGATGATGGCGGACGCGTAGGATCGGGCGACCACGGTCAGTCGATTGCCGTCCGGGGCGGCTTCGCTCGACCGGAACACGCCGTCCGCGCCCGTGACCACCGTGCGCGCGGCGGGAGCCACCTCGGCGTCGCCACCCGCCGGCCCGCCGCGCGGCCATACCGTGACCGACGCTCCCGCCACCGGAGCGCCGGTGGCGCTGACCACCCGGCCGGCCAGCGTCTCCGCGCGAGCGAGCACGTGCTCGCCGAGGTCGTCACTCTCGGTGGTGTCGTAGGTTCCACCCATCCAGGACGGGACGACGCCTCCGCCCGCCGCGAGGAGACGCACGGTGCCACCAGGGACGGCGGAGAGGGCGACCGCGAACGTGCCGTCTCCCCGAGTGGTGGCGGCGGCCAGCGGCCTGGGCGCTTCTCCTCCCCGGGCCAGGCGGCGTGCCTCGATGTCCGGAGTTTCGTAAGGGATCGCGCTGACAGTGACGCCCGGCGCGGGCCGCTCACCGAGCAGGATGCGGCCACGGATCTCGCCCGCGTCCGCACGAGAGGGCCGGGCCAGGACGGCGGCCAGGATGACGGCGCACACGAACGATCGGCGCAAGCGCGACACCTTTGGCTCCTCGGGCCCCATGGTACACGGCCCTCGGCGGCTTGGACCGCTTTCGACGGCCGCGCGTTGGCTTTTTACCTGCTTTTTACGAGTGGCCGCTACTCCTCGTCCTCGCGCAGCTTGGCCAGCACGGAGAAGTCCTCGAGCGTGGTCGTGTCGCCGACCGTCTCCTTCCCCGCCGCGACGTCGCGGAGAAGACGGCGCATGATCTTGCCGCTGCGCGTCTTGGGCAGCGCGTCGGTGAAGCGGATCTCCTCCGGCCGTGCGATCGATCCGATCTCCTTGACGACGTGCTCCTTGAGCTCACCGCGCAGGACGTCGTCCGCCTTGAGGCCGCCCTTGGGGGTCACGAAGGCGACCAGGGCCTGGCCCTTGAGCTCGTCCGGCCGGCCCACCACCGCCGCCTCCGCCACCTTCGCGTGCGAGACGAGAGCCGACTCGACCTCCATGGTTCCCAGCCGATGGCCGGCGACGTTGATGACGTCGTCCACCCGTCCCATGATCCAGAAGTACCCGTCGGCGTCACGCCGCGCGCCGTCGCCCGTGAAGTAGATGCCCGGAAACCTCTTCCAGTACTGCTCGACGTAGCGGTCGGGGTCCTTGTAGACCGTACGCAGCATCGAGGGCCACGGCTTCTTGATGACCAGGTAGCCGCCCGCGCCCGTCGGGACGGACTTGCCGTCCTTGTCCACGACGTCGGCGTCCACGCCGAAGAAGGGCAGCGTCCCCGAGCCGGGCTTGGTGGGGATCGCCCCCGGAAGGGGCGTGATCATGATCGCGCCCGTCTCCGTCTGCCACCAGGTGTCGACGATCGGACAGCGGCCCCCGCCGATCACCGTGCGGTACCACATCCAGGCCTCGGGGTTGATCGGCTCCCCCACCGTGCCCAGGAGGCGCAGCGACGAGAGGTCGTGCTTGCGCGGCCATTGCTCGCCCCAGCGCACGAAGGCGCGGATGGCCGTGGGTGCGGTGTAGAGGATGTTGACGCGGTGCTTCTCGACGATGTCCCACAGCCGGTCCGGCTCCGGATGGTTCGGGGCGCCTTCGTACATGAACGTGGTGGCGCCGTTGGCCAGCGGCCCATAGACGACGTAGCTGTGCCCGGTCACCCAGCCGATGTCGGCGGTGCAGAAGTAGGTGTCCTCCTCCTTGAGGTCGAAGACGTACTTGGTGGTGAGCGTCGCCTGCAGCAGGTAGCCGCCCGTGGTGTGGACCACGCCCTTGGGCTTGCCGGTGGTGCCGCTCGTGTAGAGGATGAAGAGCGGATGCTCGGCATCGAGCGGCTCCGCCGGACAGACGGGCGAAGCGGCCGCCATCAGCTCGTGCCACCAGTGGTCGCGGCCGGCCTGGAACGGCACGAGGGCGCCGGTGCGGCGGACGACGACTACGTGCTGGACGGTCTTCGCGCCCTTGAGCGCGCCGTCGACGTTGACCTTGAGGGGAACGATCTGCCCGCGGCGATAACCTCCATCCGCGGTGATGATCACCTTGGCCTCGGCGTCGTTCATGCGGTCGCGCACCGCTTCCGAGCTGAAGCCGCCGAAGACCACGGTGTGCGTGGCCCCGATGCGGGCGCAGGCCAGCATGGCCATCGCCGCCTCCGGGATCATCGGCATGTAGATGCCGACGCGGTCGCCCTTGTGTACGCCGAGGGCCTTGAGCACGTTCGCGAAGCGCCCGACCTCGCGCAGGAGCTCTTGATAGGTCAGGGTGCGGGTCTCCCCCGGCTCCCCTTCCCAGATGATGGCCGCCTTGTTCTTCCGCCAGGTGCTGACGTGACGGTCCAGGCAGTTCTCGGAGATGTTCAGCGTCCCCCCGCTGAACCACTTCGCGAAGGGCGGGTTCCATTCCAGGACGCGGTCCCACTTCCTCGACCAGCGCAGCGTCTCCGCCTGCTGTGCCCAGAAACGTTCCGGGTCCCGGAGGCTCGCCTCGTAGAGCCCGCGGTATTCGCCGAGGCTCTTGACGTGGGCAGCCTGCGCGAACGACTCCGGAGGCGGGAAGACCCGCACTTCCTTCAGGGGGCTCTCGATATCGTCAGCCACCCGTCACCTCCTCCAGCCCCAGCTCGATGGGGCCCGTCTCCGGATGCCGTTCCAGCTCGGTGCCGCCCTGCACGACGAGGACGCGCAGCTCCAGGCGCTGCCCGGGGCCGGGGTTGAGCTCGCGCCGGGGGATCGCGAGCTCCAGCACCGACCCCACCGCAACCTGAGCGCGCGTTGCGCCCGCGATCCAACCCATCTCCGTCCAGGCCTCGCGCGTCACCGTCGTTCGGCCGTCCCCCCTCCGCACACGATAGCGCAGGCTCTCGGGGCCGGGGAAGCTCACCACCACCTCGGCCAATCCGAGGAGGTCGCGCAGGGCCCCGGTGCTCGGCTCGACGAGCACGCTCAGGCAGCGGCGGTCCGTGCCGAAACGGACGGCGCGAACGCCCTGGCCCCCTCGATGCATCGCGCCCGTGAGCGGCACGCGGTGGAGGCCCGCCGCCGCCCACTCGTCCGCGGACGTGATCTCCCCGTCGATGACGGGTGTGACCTCGCCCGCCGGCCGGCTCTGCCTCACCTCGAGATGGCGTGTCGTGATGAGCGTCTCGGAGAGGGCCTCCGGCGCGGGAAGGCCGAGCGCCTCGTAGACCGCGCGCAGGTAGCGCCGGAACAGGCGATCGAACTCGAAGTCGTTCTCGGATGAGTGGTCGTCGCCGTACCACCAGCACCAATCGCTGCCGGACGCCGCCCGGAAGGCTTCGCGCGCGCGCTCCATCGCCTCCGGGGCCACCCCGCCTGATTTCTCCCCGGCGGACAGCGCGTCCCGCGCCGCCCCCAGCAGGTCCCAGGCGCGGCGGTCGTCCGCGTGCCCGATCCACACCGAGAAATCGGAATGGATCCAGCTCCCCGCGAACACGCGCGGCAACTGGTGCGGTACGCCGGCCGCCATCGCCTCGCTCATCGTGACGCCCCGCAGGTGCGGATCCGCCTGCAGCCCGGCATAGAACCGGCGCAGGAACGTCCGTCCACCCTCGCGGAAGTGCTCCCAGGCGTTCTCGCCGTCCAGGATGATCGGCACCACGGGATCGCCGCCGTGTCCCTCGCGCACCCAGGTCTCCCCGATGCGCCGGATGCGCTCGAGGAGGTCGTGGGCGGCGTGCTCCGGATCCGAGCCCGAATAGCTGAAGCCGATGAGGTCGCTGAGCGTCCGGTCGCGGAACAGCATCGCGATCTGGCCGGCGGGGGTGCGGCGGATCCAGGGCCGGTACAGGAGGTCGACGGGATGGACGGTCCCCCGGCTGTCTCGATGCAAGGGGCGCTGGATGCTGCGCTCGAGCACGCCTTCGTCGGAGGCAGTCCAGCGCAGGCCGGCGCGCGCCATCTCCGTCACCGCCTCCTCCGACACCGATCCCTCCGACGGCCACATGCCGGCGGGCGGACGGCCGAACACGGCGGTGTGGCGGTCGATCGCCCGACGAATCTGGTCGGCCGCGTCCTCGGGATGACGAAAGCGGCGCGGCACGTAGGCGCCGGGATGCGCTTCCCGGTGCACGTCGCTGTCGCAGAGGAGAGGGAGGATCGGGTGGTAGTAGGGCGAGGCGGAGAGCTCGACGCGCCCTTCGTCGGCCGCGCGCCGGTAGACGGGAATGACGGCGGCCAGGAGCGCACGCTCGCGCTCGGCCAGATGGCGCTTGTCGTCCTCGGTGTAGTCCCGGCCCTTCGCGATCAGCGCGCGCAGCGCCGGGTCCTCGCGCTGCCACTCCAGGTCGAACCAGGCCAGCTTCGAGAGGACCTGGAGGTCCCGCATCGCGTCCGGGCCGAAATGCGGCGCCACCACGCGCAGGGAGGCCTCGTCGTTGCGGGGACCGCGCAGGGCATGGAGCTCGGCGAACCGGGGGAAACGGCCGATCAGGTTCTCGGGATGGGCCATGAACGCGCAGCGCAGGAGGTAGACCTTCTCGGACTCGTCGAGGCGGCCGGCCGGGGCAAGGCCCAGGCGCAGCTCCGCCTCGCGCGCCTCGCCGCTCACGTAGACCTCGATTTGATCGAGGAGGGAGGGCACGAGGTTGAAGGTGACGTGGACCTCCGGGGTCTCGGCGAGGATCTGCACCATGCCCCAGTAGTCCTTCAGCGCGTGCAGGCGCACCCAGGGCAGCACGAAGGTGCCGTCCAGGGGATCCCGGTAGGACGGCTGGTGCATGTGCCAGAGCACGGCGACGTGAACCGTTCTCGTCAATGACCCCCCGCACCGTCCGTAACCGGCGCCCAAAATCCCCGTGCTAGGCTCATCCGGTGACGTCCCTCCGGTGGCTCCGCCCCACCCTTCTCGACCGATACGTGGCGCGCGAGATCTGGCCTCCGACCGGCCTGGGGCTGCTGCTGTTCACGTTCATCCTGCTCCTCGATCAAATCTCGAACCTCATGAAGGTGCTGGTCTCGCGCGGAGCGGACCTGACCACGGTCGTCCGGGCATTCGCGTATCTGCTGCCGAGCATCTTCTCGGTCACCATCCCGATGGCGTTCTGCTGCCGAGCATCTTCTCGGTCACCATCCCGATGGCGTTCCTGCTCGGCGTGCTGCTGGCCTTCGGCCGGATGGCCAGCGACAGCGAGATCGTGGCCCTGCGGGCCAGCGGGGTCAGCCCCCTCAGCCTGCTGCGGCCCGTGATCTCGCTCTCGCTCGTCACCGCCTCTCTGACGTTCTACGTCTACGCCGTGCTCGGCCCCGCCGCCAACCAGGCCTATCGCGAGATCATCTTCGCGCTCATCGTGAGCCGCGCCCGCAACGACGTGCAGCCGCGCGTCTTCAACGACGACCTGATCCCGGGCGGGACGATGGTGCTCTACGTGTCCGACATCGCGGCGGAGACGGGCCAGTGGAAGGACGTCTTCATCCACGACACCCGGAACCCCCAGCAGCCGAAGGTGATTCTAGCTCGCGGCGGCCAGCTCACCATCGACAAGGAGCGCAAGCGCGTCGGGCTCGATCTCCAGCACGGCGTCTCCTACTCCTTCCAGATCTCGCAGGCGAGGGAGATCGGGGCCGATCACTTCGAGACCGGCTACTTCCCCTTCGCCTACGAGGAGTTCTTCCCCAAGCTCCCCCTGGCCAAGGGCGACCGCGAGCTGACCATGGGCGAGCTGAGCCAGCGCGTGCGCGAGCTGCGCGCCCAGGGCAAGCCCCGGACCGAAACCGCCCGTTACGACGTCGAATGGCACAAGAAGCTGGCCATCCCCACCGCCTGCTTCGTGTTCGGCCTGCTCGGCCTGGGGCTGTCCCTGGGCAGCAAGAAGGAGGCGCGCTCCGCCGCCTTCGGCCTCTCCATCGCCGTCATCTTCATCTATTACGTCCTGATCCGCCTCGGGGAACAGGCCGGCGACACCGGCCTCATGGCGCCGCTGGTGGCGGTCTGGGCGGCCAACGTCGTGCTGGGGGCGGCGGGCCTGGCCCTGCTCTTCCTCAACTACCGCGAGGCCGCGTTCGACCCTCTCGATCCGCGGCACTACACCGCCCTCCTGCCGCGTATCCGCATGCGCAAGGCCTCGGCGGCGGTCTCGGCGCGGACGGGCGCCCCCACCGGCTCGAGGCGCCCGCGGCGCGTGATCGTGCTCCGCATCCCGCGCCTGAGCCTGCCCATCCCCGGACTCATCGATCGCTACATCGTCCGTACGTGCATGGAGAAGTACGCGCTGGTGCTGACCGCCTTCTGGGCCATCTTCGTGCTCGTCAGCTTCATGGACCTCTTCGACGACGTCCAGCAGAACCATGTGAAGGGCATCGTGGTGTTCCACTACTACATGTTCTCCACGCCCACCATCGCGCACCTGCTGACCCCGGTGGCGGTGCTGGTCGCGGTCCTGATCACCTTCGGCGTGATGGCCCGCTACAACGAGATCACGGCCATGAAGGCGGCCGGGCTGAGCATCTACCGGATCGTCTTCCCGGCCCTGGCCCTGTCCGCCCTCATCTGCTTCGGGATGTTCGAGGTCGCCGAGTACCTGCTGCCGCCCCTCAACAAGCGCGCCAACCAGGACCACAACGTCATCAAGGGCCGCCCGCCGCAATCGAGCAGCAGCAACGAGCACCGATGGATCCTGGGCAGCGACGGCCGCATCTACAACTTCGATTACCTCCAGCGCGGGGACGCCCTGGGCGGCGTGCCCACGTCCCTCTACGGCCTCTCCATCTACGACGTCGATCCCGCGAGCTGGCAGCTGCGCGACCGCCTCTACGCCGCGCGCGCCGTCTGGAACGGCGTCGGCTACAACCTCGAGCGCGGGTGGCGCTGGACGTTCCTCCCCCGCCCGGCCTTCCGCGAGTTCGCGGAGGCACGGACGCGGGAGATCGAGGGGCCCAGCTACTTCGCGCGCGAGGAACGCGAGTCGGAAACCATGAGCTTCGCCGAGCTGCGCACCCACATCGTCACCCTGGAGAAGCTGGGCCTGGACGTCACCCGGCTCCGGGTCGAGCTGCACCGCAAGATCGCCTACCCGATGGTCAGCCTCATCATGGCCATGATCGCCATACCGTTCGCGTTCGTGGTGGCGCGCCGCGGCGCCCTCTACGGCGTCGCCGCCAGCGTGGTGATCGCCATCGTGTACTGGGCGATGATCGGCATCTTCAGCGCGCTGGGGGACAACGCGCGCCTTCCCCCACTGCTGGCGGCGTGGGCCCCCAACATAATGTTCGGCACGACCGCGCTCTATTTCCTGTTCACGCTGGATACTTAGTATCGATACCAGTCGGTCTTGTAGGGGCCTTCTACGGGCACGCCGATGTACTCCGCCTGCTTGGGGCTGAGCTTCGTGAGCTTCGCTCCCAGCTTGTCCAGGTGCAACCGCGCCACCTTCTCGTCGAGGTGCTTGGGCAGGGTGTAGACCTTCTTGTCGTACTTCGCGCGCTGAGTGGCGAGCTCGACCTGGGCGATCACCTGGTTCGTGAAGCTGGCGGACATCACGAAGCTGGGATGGCCGGTGGCGCAGCCGAGATTCATCAGCCGGCCTTCGGCCAGCACCATCACGGCGTGCCCGTCCGGGAACACGAATTGGTCGTACTGCGGCTTGATGTTGATGCGCTTGATCCCCGGGGTGACCTTGAGCCCGGCCATGTCGATCTCGTCGTCGAAGTGGCCGATGTTGCCGACGATGGCCTTGTCCTTCATGCGGGCCATGTGGTCGGCGGTGATGATGTGGGTATTCCCGGTCGCGGTGATGAAGATGTCCGCGGTGGCCACGACGTCGTCGAGGGTGAGCACCTGGTAGCCTTCCATCGCCGCCTGCAGCGCGCAGATCGGATCGATCTCGGTGACGATCACGCGCGCGCCCTGGCCCTTCAGTGACTGGGCGCAGCCCTTGCCCACGTCACCATAGCCGCACACCACCGCGACCTTGCCCGCCAGCATGACGTCGGTGGCGCGATTGAGCCCGTCCACCAGCGAGTGGCGGCAGCCGTACAGGTTGTCGAACTTGCTCTTGGTGACGCTGTCGTTGACGTTGATGGCCGGGAACAGCAGCGTGCCCGCCTTCTCCATCTCGTACAGCCGGTGCACGCCGGTCGTGGTCTCCTCGCTCACGCCCTTGCACTCCGCGGCCACCTTCTGCCAGCGGCCGGGCTGCTCCTTCGCCAGGCGCGCGAGCAGACGCAGGATGATCCCGAACTCCTCGCTGGACGCGGTCGACGCCTCGGGCACGCGCCCCGCCTTCTCCCGCCAGCGCGGCCGCCGCGTGGTCCTGGGTCGAGAAGATGTTGCAGGACGCCCAGCGCACCTCCGCCCCCAGCGCGCGCAGCGTCTCGGCCAGGACCGCGGTCTGGATGGTCATGTGCAGGCTGCCCGTCACGCGCTGGCCCTTCAAGGGCTGCGCGGCCGCGTACTCGCGCCGCACGGCCATGAGGCCGGGCATCTCCTGCTCCGCGAGGAGGATCTCCTTGCGGCCCCACTCCGCCAGCTTGAGGTCGGCCACCTGGCGCTCGAGCGCCGCCTTGCCCGCGGCCGGATTCATCGTCGTCGTCATCAAGTCCTCCTCACGATTCGCGGGCCGCGCGTAGCCGTAGCGAGCAGCAGCGCCGGTCCTTTGGCTTCCGGATCCGGAGCCAGCGCGCGCACCCGGACGTCGTCCAGGCCCGCCGTCCCCAGCAGTGCTTCCATTTCCTTCGTGTCGAAACCGAGACGGAGCTGGCCCATCTCGCGCCGGAACTCCTCGCGGTCGTGGCGCAGCAGGTCCGTGACCACGAGCCGCCCTCCGGGACGAAGGACGCGCGCGGCCTCGCCCAGCACCGCCGCCGGGTCCTCGACGTAGGTCAGGGCCAGCAGCAGCAGCGCGCCATCGCAGGCGCCGGCATCCAGCGGCAGCGCCTCGAGGCTCCCCTGCTTCAGCTCGACGTTGTCCAGCCCGGCCGTCCGTCGGCGCGCGGCCTTGAGCATGGCCGCGGACTGATCCACGGCCAGCACCCGGCGCACGTGCGGCGCCAGCGCCGCCGTCACCTGGCCCGTGCCGCAGCCGAGGTCGGCCACGACGCATTCCGCGGGCAGCAAGCCGAGGAAGGCCTCCTGCGTGAAGGTCTTCCCGTAGAGCTCGTCGCGCAGCCGGTCCCAGCGGCCGGCCGCGCCCGCGAAGAAGCCCTGGCTCGGCTGGCGCTCCGCCAATCGCCGGGTGAGCCGCAGCTGATCCTGCGCGACGGTCGCCCAGTCGTCCGTCTGCTCGCGCGTGAGGGTCCACAGCCGGCGGGCCGCCGGATCGAGCCCGCCGAGGTCCATGCGATAGAGGTTCGTCGTGCGGTGCGGGCGGCTCCGCAACCAGGCCTCGTCGGCCAGGATCTTCAGGTGCCGGCTCACCGTCGACTGCGGGAGCTGCAGGACCTCGCACAGCTCGGCCACCCCCAGCTCGTGCCGCTCCAGGAGCCGAAGGAGCCGCAGGCGGGTGGAATCGGCCAGGGACTCCATCCAGCGGAGGGCCTCCGGCAGGCGGGCGACGGCGACGGCGGGAAGGCGGCGCTCGGAACCCATCACTAAATCCGGATGAAAGGATAGATCAAGCCGCCGCGGCCGTCAAGCCCCTTCCGGGGGCCTCAGTAGAGCCCGAGATCGTCGATCAGGATGGTGCCTCGAGTACCCGGCTTGTCCGCGCCCTGGTCGATGACGAACACGAGCTGGCGGACCTTGTCGAGGTCGAGCTTGCCGTCTGTCTTCGGGTTCAACGAGCGCAGGCGCGCAAAGGGCACGGCCATGCGCCGCCACTCCGTCTCCGCGCGCACGGACGCGAACCACCACTCCGTCCCGTCGTCCGCGGAGGCCGGGTTCGCGTCCCGCACCTGCACCCAGACCCGGTACGGGCGGTCGCCGCGGATCGAGAACACGAGCCCGTGCATCCCGCTGAGGTCGCGCGGCTCGCGGCTCACCAGCGCGCACCAGACGTAGGGGCGGCCGGGGCCGGGCGCACCCAGGCGGAAGTCGATGCGGGCCGCGCTCGTGCCGTCCGGTCCCGCCTTGGGCGCGATCACGTCCGCCGCCATCGCCGATGACGGGTCGAACTCGGGATGGAACGTCGTGGGCGTGTCGAAGGAATCGATCACACGCACGGCCGGTGGCGCCGGTGTGGGCGGGGGCCAGGCCGCCGCGACGCTACGTGCCTGGGCCGCCTCCGCCGTCAACACCGAGATCGGATTCGAGATGACCCACGGGATGTCCCATCCGGGCAGCCGCGCCTCCACGCGGTACACGCCGGGCCCGGGTACCGCCGCGTCGATCGCACGCTCGGCCTCCACGATGGGACGGCCGTCGCGCAGCAACGTGAGGTGCGCCCGCTCCGGAAGCCGGCCGCCCGCGCGCAACCGGAGCCCCGGCTCGGGCGGAACCACGTCCCCCATCGACCACGGGATACGCGGCGGATCGGGGCCGCCCGCCGTCGTGAAGGAGAAGCCGTCGGCGGGAGCCAGCGCATCCAGCCCCACGAAGCTGCGGCCGAGCGCGAGCGCGCGCACGATCGCGGGGCCGTCCACGCTCGCATCGGCGGTGAGGGGCCGGCTCAGCAGGACGTGATTACGGGCCACCCTGAAGAGCGAGACGTACGACGGGAAACGCAGTGTCCGGTCCTTGCGCACCGGGACCTGCCCATGCGCGTCCGCGCCCGCGATCGCCGCCGCCGGCCGGCGCGCGAGCAGCGCGTCCCACCGCGCGAGCGCTTCCGTGGACGGAGTCAGGCTGCCCAGCAGCGCGTACTCGTGGTTCAAGGGATAGAGGGCGAGCGTGCGCGCCAGGCGCATCCATCCCGCCGCGCGCCACTGGCTGTCGCCGTTGACGACTTCGAGTCCCCAGGATCCCGGCAGGTCCCAGCCCGTCCACTTGAAGTCGGAGCGCGGCGAGGTGGGATGGGCGGCGAAGGCGGCGCCCCCGAGGGCGGCGATGTCGTCGAGCGCATCGTGCGCGTCCCCGGAAAATCGGAAGACGGGATCCGGAATCCCCAGCCCCAGCACATGGCCCGCGGTCGTGGAGACCTCGGTGCCCACGATGACGAGCAGCCCGTCGTGGTAACCCTCCCACTTCTTGGCGTCCAGGTTGTTGTGGTCGGTGATCACGACGAAGTCGAGGCCAGCCGCGCGCGCGGCCGCGATCACCTCGTCGGGTGTGGCCGCGCCATCGGACAGAGTCGTGTGGACATGGACGACGCCGGACACGCGCTGGTACCCGTCATGCGCCTGCTCCCCCGTCACCGGTAGCGGCCTCCAACGCACGACATGCACGGCCCCGGCGAGGAGAACGAGAGAGACGAGGAGGAGGAAGACGTAACGGAATCGAGGGATCTTCATGGGATCGGGAGCGGGAAACGCTGGCTCATCGAGCGCGTCACTCTTGTTGTCCGCGTGGCCAGGGTTCGGATGTCGCCGGGAGCGGGGCCTCTGTCAGTGCATTCACCCGCGGGGCGCCTGACAGCGGAGCGAGCGCGCGCACTGCTTTACGTGGAGTAGACAAGTTCAAGCGCGCGCGAGCGTCCCCGCGAAGGCGACGCCCGCGACCCTGGCCGCACGCCGGCGGGCAAGTCCGTTGCTGTTGGCCCGGCCGCTACTTTCGCAAGAACCCGCGCAGCGCGTCCGCCTTATCCGTGCGCTCCCAGGTGAAGTCTTCCTCGTTGCGCCCGAAGTGGCCGTAGGCGGCCGTCTTCTTGTAGATGGCGCGGCGCAGGTTCAGGTACTCGATGATGCCCTTGGGGGTGAGCGGGAAGATCTCGCGCACGGCGTCGACGATCTTGGTGTCCTCCAGCTTGCCCGTGCCCTGCGTGTCCACCATGACCGAGACGGGGTCCGGCACGCCGATGGCATACGCGATCTGCAGCTCGAGGCGGTCGGCCAGCCCCGCGGCCACGATGTTCTTGGCGATGTGGCGCGCCATGTACGAGGCCGAGCGGTCCACCTTCGTGGGGTCCTTGCCCGAGAAGGCGCCGCCGCCGTGGCTGCCCACGCCTCCGTAGGTGTCGACGATGATCTTGCGTCCGGTGAGGCCGCAGTCGCCCTGCGGTCCCCCCACCACGAACCGGCCCGTCGGATTGATGAAGTACTTGGTCTTCGAATCGAGGAGGTTGGAAGGGATGACGGCGTGGATGACTTTCTCGAGGATATCCTCGCGCACGGTCTCCATCTTCACGAGGTTGGAGTGCTGGGCGGAGACGATGACGGCCTCGACCCGCACCGGCCGGCCGCCGTCGTACTCGACCGTCACCTGGCTCTTCCCGTCCGGGCGCAGGTAGTCGAGGATCTCGTCCTTGCGCACCTGGCTGAGCCGGCGCGTGAGCTTGTGCGCGAGCATGATGGGAATGGGCATCAGCTCTTCCGTCTCGTTGCAGGCGAAGCCGAACATCAGGCCCTGGTCGCCCGCGCCCCCGGGATCCACGCCCATGGCGATGTCGGGCGACTGCTCGTGGATGGCGGAGATGACGCCGCAGGTCTCGTAGTCGAAGCCGTACTTGGCGCGGGTGTAGCCCACGCCCTTGATCGTGTCGCGCACGATCGTGGGCAGGTCCGCGTAGGCCTTGGTGGTGATCTCCCCCGCGATGAAGGCCAGGCCGGTAGTGACGACGGTCTCGCAGGCCACGCGGCTGTAGGGGTCCTGGGACAGGAGCGCGTCCAGGATGGCGTCGGAGATCTGGTCGGCGATCTTGTCGGGGTGGCCTTCGGTGACCGACTCCGAAGTGAAGAGGTGCCGGCCGTTCTTTCCCATCCTGTGTCCTCCGGACGTCGTGTGGCCCTCGGTCAGGCCACCTTGGCCCTTCCCAAAAGGAGGTAGGGTATCACCCGCCTCCGCGGAGGGTCAATCCACTATGACAGACGCGTGATCGCCCAACGGACGGGCACGGAGACGGGCACGGGTCAGGCGCGCGGATGAAACTGGTCATAGACCTTGCGCAGCCGCTCGCGCGTGATGTGCGTGTAGATCTGCGTGGTCGAGATGTCGGCGTGGCCCAGCATGGCCTGTAGCGCGCGCAGGTCGGCGCCCCTTTCCAGGAGGTGGGTCGCGAAGGAATGACGGAGCACGTGCGGGGTCAGCGTCGCCTGCACTCCCGCCGTGACCGCATGGCGGCGCACGATGCCCCAGAGGCCCATGCGCGTGAGGCGCCCGCCCCGATGGTTCAGGAAGAGCTCGGCCGCGCCGGCGCCGCCGGCGATCTCCGGGCGCGCGTCGTCCAGATAGCGGACCACCCAGCGGCGCGCCTCTCCCCCCATGGGGACGAGACGCTCCTTCCGGCCCTTGCCGAAGCAGGTGAGGATGCCGACTTCGAGGTCGATATCGCCGGCGCGCAGCGAGGTCAGCTCGGACACGCGCAGGCCCGTCGCGTAGAGCACTTCGAGGATCGCGCGGTCGCGCCGGCCGAGCGGCGTGGCCACGTCGGGCGCGGCCAGCAGGGCCTCCACTTGCGCGGGCGTGAGATACCGCGGCAGCGCGGCGAAGGCGCGGGGCGCGCGCAGGTTCTCCATGGGATCGGTCTCGAGCCGTCCTTCGCGCACCGCGAAGCGAAAGAAGCCGCGCAGGGCATGGACGGCCCGCGCGACCGACCGCGCGCCCAGGCCCTCCTCGCGCAGGCGGCCGATGAAATCGGTCAGGTCGGATTGCCGCAGGTCGAGGAGGGAGCGCTTTTCCCGCTGCGCGTAGGCCCGCAGGCGCGCGAGGTCGCGCCCGTAGGCCTCCAGCGTATGCGGCGAGAGCGCGCGCTCGACCCGCAGGTGGTCGAGGTAGTCGGAGTCGACGCGGTCGCGGTCCCCGCGCGCGCCCGCGCGACCGCCCACCCTAGAGACTGATCTCGAGCCCGAACTGCCACCCGCCGAGCTTGAGCTTCACCTGGTCCTTGCCGTCCTTGCCGTCGAGCGAGAGGTGGCGGTATCCGCCCATGGCGGCCAGTCGATCGGAGATGTGCAGGCGCACGGAGCCCTCCGCCTCCAGCATGCTGCCCCGGCTACCCGCGCTGAGCCCGGTGACCTCGCCTTCGACGCTGACCCGGCCGGCGTAGATGCGGCTGGCCAGCCCGATGACGGGCACGGGCGCCGTGATGGTGTCCACCTCGCGGGCGTTGATGGACGCGTTGACGAGGGAAGCATCGACGTCGAACATCTTGGCCCCCACGACCGCGCCCAGGAACCCGTGCGGCCCCTTGAGGAAGTCCCACTCGAGGTCGGCGCTGTAGTACGCACCCTTGAGCGAGGTGACCACGCGCTCGAAGCGTTCGTAGCGCGTGTCACCGTAGGTGAAGGTTCTCGAGACCTCGGTGTCTCCGCTGTACTTGAGCGGCGTATAGGAGCCGCGGATCTTCCATCCCTTCTTGAACTGGAGGGTGCCCCGCACGTCGAACGTGCGCTTGTCGGCGATCCCGAGGTCGTCGGTCACGTCGACGAGGGAGCCCGATCTGTCGCCGGAACCCTTCTGGGCCTGGCCGGTGAGCGAAGGCCGGAACTCGCGGTACTGAAGCCGCAGGCCGTACTTTTCGGCGGGGGGCAGGTTCGACGAATCCTGGGCGCTGGCCCCGCCCGCGAGCGAGAGCGCGATCAGGGCCGCGCCGCCGGTCCAACCTCGTGCCATCGGGCCTCCTCTCCTGCGCGTGGGACGACCGGGACGGTAGCACGTCGCACGCGCTGGTGACGATACTTCGGGTACGGGCCAGGGGAGGTCCCCTACCGCCGCCCGTCACCGCGGAGCCAGGTCCCCAGCACGACCGTGAGCGCATGGGCCTCGGGCAGGCGCAGGAGGCGGCTGGCCGCGCCATAGACGAGGATCCCGATGGCAACCGGTCCCAGACCGCCCAGCGCCTGAGCCAGGAGGCCATGCGTCCCGACACGGGCTTCGATGGCCCGGGCGGCCAGCCCGACCATGGGCGCCATCGCAAGCGCGCCCAGGGCCATGCGCAGGAGCCCGGCGGCGAGCGGGCGCGTGAACAGCCCGCCCACGCGGCGTTCGAAGGCGGCGGCGAGCACGGCCACGTTGAGCAGCGATCCGAGGGCGACCCCGAGAGCGATCGCGCGAAAGCCCAGGGCGGCATGCAGGATTGCGATGACGAGAAGGTTGGTGATCACGGCACTCGCGCTGGCCAAGAGGGGCACGCGCGGCATCCCCAGCGCGTAGAACGCCGGGGCCAGGACCTTGACGCCCGTGTAGGCGACGAGCCCGACCGCGTAGAGCGCGAGCGCGGTCGCCGTGTTCTCGGTGTCGAGAGCGTGGAAGCGGCCGCGCTCGAACAAGAGCCGGACGATCGGCCGGCCCAGCACCATGAGTCCGACCGAAGCGGGCACGGTCAGGAACGCGACGAGGGAGATCGACCGGCGGAGGGTCTCGCGTAGCCCGTCCAGGTCTCCGGCCGCGGCGCGGCGCGCCAGGCCGGTGGTGGCCACCGTGCCGACGGCGACGCCGAACACCCCGATCGGCAGGTACAGGATGCGGAAGGCGTACTGAAGCCACGACACCGCCCCCGGCTCCCGAGAGGCGAAGACGGTGCTGACGAAGATGTTCACCTGAACGGCGGCGAGGCCGACCGTCGCCGGCGCCAGGAGGGACGCGATGGCGCGGATCCCGGGATCGTCCGGCGCCCACTCCGGCCGGAAGCGCCAGCCGTCCTTCCACAGGGGCGGGACCTGGATGAGGAACTGCGCGGTCGCGCCGAGAAGCGTGCCCACCGCCCAGCCCATCGCGACCGCGGCCGGCCCGAACCCCATGGCCCACAGCAGCACCGCCCAGCCGATGGTGACCACGTTGAACATCGCCGGCGCCGCCGCGGGCATCGCGAAGCGCTCCTGCGCGTTCAGCATCCCCATCGTCAGGGCCGCGAACGCGACGAGGGGCAGGCACGGCAGCATGATCCGTGCGAGGGAAACGGTGGTGTCGAGCTTGCCGGGAACGTCCGCGAAGCCCGGAGCGAGGGCGTGCACGAACGGGGCGGCGAAGACCAGGCCGATCACCACGAGGCCGCCGAGGACGACGGCGAGCAGGGTCAGGAGCCGCGACGAGAGCTGATGGGCTCGCGCCTTGCCCCCCTCCTCCATGGCGCGCGCGTAGGTCGGGATGAAGGCGGAGGAGAGCGCGCCTTCCGCGAAGAGGTCCCGCAGCAGGTTCGGGAGGCGGAAGGCGGTGTTGAACGCGTCCGCGTAGTCACCGGCACCGAGGAGCATCGCGAACACCTGCTCCCGCACGAGCCCCAGGACCCGCGAGACGAGGGTGAGGGCGGAGACCATCCCGGCCGCTCGCACCATCGAGACGGGTGCCTTGCCTTGGCCCGTCAATTCCGGTAAGCTGCGAGTTTGTCGTCCGTTAGAGGAGGGATGGAGTGGCTCATCACGCATCGGCCCTGAAGCAGCAGAGGCAGGGCCTCAAGCACCGCGATCGCAACCGCCGCAACGTGTCCAGGCTCAAGACCAAGATCAAGTCGCTGCGCAGCGCCATCGCCAAGGGTGACGCGGCCGCGGTCAAGGGCGCCCTGGCGGAGACGATCAGCGAGATCGACAAGGCGGCCAAGAAGGGCGTGATTCACGACAACGCCGCCGCGCGGTACAAGAGCCGCCTCTCGCGTCGCGTCAACGCCGTGACCGCGCCCCGGTAGCGCCCGCCCCCTTCCCCGTCGCCTCGACCACCGCCGCCAGGAGTGCCGCGCGGGCATCCGCGCCCGTCTTCACTCGGCGGTCCGCTTCGCTCAGCGCGGCCACCGCCGTCTCCAGCTCCGCCTCCGACCAGGCGCGGCTGGCCTCCATCAGCTCCTGCACCTTGAAGGGCGGCACACCCAGGCGCGAGGCCAGGGCCTCGCGCGGCACCCGCGCGTCACGCAGGGCCCGGGCGGCGCGGACCCGCCGCGCCGCGTAGTGCAGCGTGGCCAGGACCTTCAGCGGCGGCTCGCCTTCCTCCAGGACGGTCTCCATGAGCGCCAGCAGCTCGGCGCGCCGGCGCGTGGTGAACGCGTCTCCGATCCGGTAGAGGGGCTGGGCGAGGCCGCGCCCGAGCACGGCCGCGACCTCCTCCGCGGTCAAGGGTCCCTTCTGACCCTCCGCGAAGGCTTCCAGCTTCTCGAGCTCGCCCATCAGCCGGCGCAGGTCCTGTCCCACGCGCTCGAACAGCTCCTCGAAGGCCTCGTCGTGCAGGGCGAGCTTGCGCCGCCGCACCTGGTCGGCCACGTAGCCACGGGCGGCCCGGCCCTTCAGGGGCTCCGCGGAATGGGACTGCGCGCGCTCGAGCAGCTTCTTCCAGACCGTCCTGCGCTTATCTGGCTTCGCGGCCATGAAGACCAGCCGCGCTTCCGGGCTGGGGTCCTCGAGATAGGCGGACAGCTCGTCGCCTTCGCCCTTCAGGCCGTCCGCGCCGCGCACGACCACCGCCCGCCGCGACGCGAATAGCGAGCCCGTGCGCGCGGCCTCCAGCACGCGGCCCCAGCTCGTCTCGTCGCCGCGCAGGACCTGGACGGAATCGACGCGGTCGCCACCCACCCAGCTCGCCAGCAGCTCCTCGAGGACCTGCTCGGCCAGGTACGTGTCCGCGCCCACGATGGCATGGACCCCCGCCGCGCTCGTGGCCGCCGGTTTTCCGGGCGCCGTTAGAACGCCTCCAGCATCGCGGACACGAGGCTACGCGCGAACGACGTGGAGAGGCGCTCCACCGCCTGGCCCTGCTGATCGAAGAACGCCGTGGGATCGGAGCCCACGTCGTACTCGTCGCGGAAGGAGAACGAGTCATTGGCCCAGATCGGCTCGTCCTGTCCCACCTTCACGTAGCGCACGCGCGCGGTCAGGGTCACGGCGTAGCGGCTGGCCTGCGTGCGCGAGGCCCCGGCGTCGCTGAAGCCGACCGGGGTCTGGTCGTAGCGCAGGATCTCGCCCTCGACGATGGCGTCCGCGCCGATGCGTTCCTGGACGACGTCGAAGCGACCGCGCTTGAGCAGCTCCTCGACGACCTTCTGCGTGATCTTCTGGTCCAGGCCCGGCTTGCCCGTGGAGTCCTTGAAGAGGGGCACCGCGATCTTCTTGATGGTGGGATCGACGACGGTGCCGCGCCCCACGAGCGCGTAGCCGCATCCGGCGGCGACGGCCAGGGACAACCCGAGAGCCGCTCCTCGCGCCAGGCACCTCATCGGACCACCACGCTGACCAGTCGCCCCGGCACCACGACCACCTTGACGATTTCCTTCCCCCGCGTGTGCTCCTCCACCTTCGGGTCGCCGAGCGCCTTCCGCTGCACCTCGTCCTGGGGGGCGTCCGCCGCCACCGTGATGCGGCCCCGCACCTTCCCGTTCACCTGGACGGCGAGCTCGAGCTCGTCCTCGCGGGCGATGCCCGCATCCGCGACCGGCCAGGGCCGGTCCACGATGCTGAAGCGCCGGCCCAGGCGCTCCCACATCTCCTCCCCGACGTGGGGGGCGAAGGGGCTGAGGAGCAGGACGAGCGTCTCCAGCGCCTCGCGGAACACGGGCCGCTCCCTGGTCTCGGCCAGCGCTCCCTCCGCGTCCGCGATGGCATGCTCGAGCTCGATGAGAGCGGACACGGCCGTGTTGAGCTTGAGCCGCTCCTCGACGTCGTCGGTGATGCGCCGGATGGTCTGGTGGACCTTGCGCCGGAGAGAGCGCGCCGCCGGCGAGAGCTCCGCCGGCACCGGCGACCGCGTCTCGCCCGCGATGGTCGCGGCGTGGCGATCGAGGAGGCCCCAGACGCGATGGAGGAACCGGTGCACCCCGGCCACGTTCTGGCCGTTCCACTCGAGGGCGTCCTCGGGAGGGGCGACGGAGAGGATGTAGAGGCGCAGCGTGTCCGCGCCGTAGGCCTTGACCATGTCGTCCGGGGCCACCGTGTTGCCCCTCGACTTCGACATGACCTCGCCGTCCTTGTGCACCATGCCTTGCGGGAAGAGACGCGTCACCGGCTCGTCGAAGGTGACGAGGCCGAGGTCGCGCATCATCTTCGTCCAGAAGCGCGAGTAGACGAGGTGCAGGATGGCGTGCTCGATCCCTCCGACGTAGAGGTCGATCGGAAACCAGTAGCGCACGGCGGTGGGATCGAACGGCCCTTCCGTACGGTGGGGCGAGAGATAGCGGTAGAAGTACCAGGACGAATCCACGAAGGTGTCCATGGTATCCGTCTCGCGCCGGCCCGGCCCCCCGCAACGCGGACACACGGTCTGCACGAAGGTCGGGACCTGACCGGGATGGGCGTGCCCCAGTACCGCTGCCGGCTGATCAGCCAGTCCTTCAGCCGATAGGTCACCGCCCCGCGGCCGATGCCCTTCTTCTCCGCTTCCGCGGTCATGCGCCGGATCGCTTCGCCTCCGTCGAGGCCGTCGAAGGCGCCGCTGTTCACGGTGCGGCCGGGACCGTCGTAGGCCGCCTCCATCTTCGCGGGATCGAGGGCGCGGTCCGGCGGCTGGATGACGACGCGGATGGGCAGGCCGTACTTTCGCGCGAACTCGAAGTCGCGCTCATCGTGCCCGGGCACGGCCATGATCGCGCCCGTGCCGTAGCCGGTGAGGACGAAGTTGCCGACCCAGATCGGGATGCGCTCGCCGCTGAAAGGGTTCGTGGCGTAGTGGCCGGTGAAGACACCTTCCTTCTCGACCTGACCCGCTTGCCGGGCCCGACGGTCCTGCCCGCGCAGGCGCTGGATGGCCTCCCGCGTCTTCCCCTCGTCCTTCGAACCGCGCACGAACTCGTCGACGCGCGGATGCTCCGGCGCCACCACCATGAACGTCGCGCCGTAGATCGTGTCGATGCGGGTCGTGAAGATGCGGAGGGGCTCGCCGCCCTCGACCGGGAAGTCCACTTCCGCGCCGTGCGAGCGGCCCACCCAGTTGCGCTGCTGCTGGAGCACGCGCTCGGGCCACGCGGTGAGCTGCGCCATGTCGTCGACCAGCTCGTCCTGGTAGGCCGTGATGCGGAGGAACCACTGGTCCATCTCGCGCTCTTCGACCTTTGAGCCGCAGCGCCAGCACACGCCATCCTCGGCCTGCTCGTTGGCGAGCACGGTCTGGCAGGACGGGCACCAGTTCACTGGCGCCTTCTTGCGGTAGGCGATCCCGCGCTCGAGCATCCGGAGGAAGAACCACTGGTTCCAGTGGTAGTACTCCGGGTCGCAGCTCGCGATCTCCCGGCTCCAGGGATAGCTGAACCCGAGCCGCTGGAGCTGGCGCTTCATGCCGGCGATGTTGTCGCGCGTCCATTTCTCGGGATGGACCCCGCGCTTGATGGCCGCGTTCTCGGCGGGCAGGCCGAGCGCGTCCCACCCGATGGGATGAAGGACGTTGAACCCTCGCATCCGCTTGTAGCGCGCGATGACGTCCGTGATGCAGTAGTTACGGACGTGGCCAACGTGAATGTCTCCCGAGGGGTACGGGAGCATCTCCAGGCAGTAGTACTTCGGGCGGGCGGGATCCTCCGTCACCTCGAAGGTACGCCCCGCGGCCCACCGCTCCTGCCAGCGCCGCTCGATGTCGTCGAACCGGTAATCGGTCATGGTGGCAAATCAGACAAAGGGAAGATGTTAACACGCGGTCGCGGAAGGCCCCTGTCGCCTCGTGGTGGCACCTGGATTGCAGCTTGGCCCAGGCATGGAGTCGAAGGCCTTCCACATCTGCCCGTTCTGCCAGTCGCCCAGCCCCGCCTCGGCGCCCCGCTGCGCGCGGTGCGACCGATCGCTGGCCGGCCTCCCTCTGCCCACCTACGGTTCCGAGCTCGACGCCGCCTCGATGCGCAGCGAGCCGGGGGACCTCGTCGACCTTCCGCTGCGCGACGGCGTCGAGGCCACGCCGATTCCGGTCGCCGCGGTCGTGACCGCTCCCGCGCCCACCGCGAGCCGTCCACCAATCCCGGCCGCGCCGCCGCGCCACCGCATTGGGCGCGGGGCCAAGGTGGGCGTGGCGGCCGCGATGATGGGCGCCCTGCTCATCGGCGGCTGGCTCATCGGCGGCTGGCTCGTCCGCGCCCAGGGCACGCCCACCTCCGCGCCGGCGGCGGAGGTGCCCGGCACCACCCTGTCCGCATCACCGGCGACGATGGGCCCGGATCGCGCGGCCACGCGCGTGTCGGCGCCGGAGTCCGGCCCACGGGTCAGCGCCCCCGCGCGTCGGACGAGCATCGGGCGGGGCGCCGACGCGGCGCCGGTGCGCCAGGCGGCCACGCGCGAGGCGACCGAGGTCTATACCGTTCATCCCGATGTCCGCGCCGCCCCCGTCGGCGTGGAGCGGATGCCGGAGGATCTGGGCCGCGACTCGACGGCCGACGCGCGCGACGAAGGGGCGCGCGCAGACCTTCGCGCCCGGCTCGGCCGCGCCGAGCAACGCCGCCAGGCCATCGCCGAGCGCGTGCGCCAGCTCCGCGCCCGGACGAACGTGCCCGTCATCAGGAACGTCGAGGAGTACCAGCGGCTCCAGGAGCAGCTCTCGGATGCGCTCGATCAGCTCGACCGCGTCGAGGCCGAGGTCGCGCGCCTCCGGCGTGCCCTCGGCAACGGGCGCGAGTAGGGCTCAGCCGCGCAGGATCGGCCAGTACGGCTGGAAGGCGCGGCGGTACTCGGCGATCAGCGGGTCGATCGCCCTCCCGGTCGGGACCACCGTCGGGGCCGGATCGCCCAGGAGGGCACGCATCACGGCCGCGCCCGAAGCGGCCAGACCCCGGAGGGCGTAGCCCCCTTCCAGGACGAACACCGCGCGGCCCTGCGCCGCCCCCCCCGCGATGGCCAGGCACACGGCGGCCAGCTCGGAGTAGCCGCTCGCGGTGAGGGCCATCGGGGCCAGCGGATCGCCGCCGAAGGCGTCGAAGCCGGCGGACACGAGCACCAGATCCGCGTCGAAGGCCCGCCCGATGGGCTCGACCACGTCGCGATAGATCCGCGCGTACTCGCCGTCGCCCATGCCCGCGGGCAGGGGAAGGTTCACGGTGAAGCCGCGGCCTTCGCCCCGCCCCGTCTCGGCCAGCGCTCCCGTGCCCGGGTAGAAAGGATAGGCGTGCGACGAGACGTAGAGGACGCGCCGGTCCGACTCGAACGTGTGCTGCGTCCCGTTGCCGTGGTGCACGTCGAAGTCGATGATGGCGACGCGCGACCGGCCGCGGGCCAGGGCGTGGGCGGCGGCGACGGCGACGTTGTTGAAGAGGCAGAAACCCATCGCGCGGTCCGCTTCCGCGTGATGGCCGGGCGGACGGACGAGGCAGAACGCACGGTCCAGCCGGCCGTCCAGCACGCGCTCGACCGCGTCCGTCACCGCGCCCGCCGCCTTCAGGGCCGCGGCGTAGGAGTGCGGCCCCGCCTGCGTGTCGGCATCGAATTGCCTGGTGCCGCCGGCGGTGGCCGCGACGGCCGCGATGTGCTCGGCCGTATGCACGCGCAGCAGCTCCTCGCGGGTGGCATCGCGCGGGGCCAGGAGCTCGACGCGCGGCTCGAGGCCGCTGCGCCGAATCCCCTCGCGCAGCGCGGTCAGCCGCTGCGGACGCTCCGGATGTCCGGCCCCCGCGTCGTGCTCGAGGAACACGGGATCGTCGTAGAGCCCCACTTTCATACGACCCGATTATCGGTCGCGATGTGTCGTTGTGGGTGACTCGTGGCGATCACCGCCCCGTCAGGTGGTGAAGGGCGCGGGGTTACAGCGGCCGCAGTGGAGGACGCGGCGCAAAGAGCTCCTCTTTGCTGATGGCTGGGGTGGGGGTCCCCAGCCCCGTCCTCAATGAAGCCATGCGCCGCGTCCGCAGCGAGGCCGCGCACCCCGCGCCCATACCCCGCCAGCGATGGCGGTGCATGCCGTTCAGCGACGCGAGCGAAACTCCTTCGCGGCGGCGGTCAGCTTGGGAAGGATCTCGAACACGTCCCCTACGATCCCGTAGTCGGCCACCTTGAAGATCGGCGCGTCCGCGTCCTTGTTGATGGCGACGATCACCTTGGACGACGACATGCCCGCGAGGTGCTGGATCGCCCCGCTGATGCCCGCCGCGACGTACAGCGTCGGCGAGACGGTCTTGCCGGTCTGCCCGACCTGCATCTGGTGGTCGACCCAGCCCGCATCCACCACGGCCCGCGAGGCGCCGACGGCCGCGCCCAGCGCCGCGGCCAGATCCTCGATGAGGTGGAAGTTCTCCGGCCCCTTGAGGCCGCGGCCTCCGGAGACGATGATCTGCGCCTCTGTCAGCTCGACCTTCCCCGCCCCGGCCGCCTGCACCGACTGCACGCGTGCGCGGCGCGTGCTGACGTCGGCGGAACCGGTGACCGTCTCGTACTTGCGTGCCGCCTCCGGAGCGCCCAGCGCGAACACGTTGGGCCGCAGCGTCGCCATCTGCGGCTCGCCTTCCCAGCGCACCGTGGCCAGGGCCTTCCCGGCGTAGACGGGCCGGCGGGCCTCCAGCCGGCCGTCCTTGACCTCGAGCTTCACGACGTCGGAGACGAGGCCGGCGCCGACGCGCGCGGCCACCCGCGGCGCCACGTCCTTGCCCATCGCGGTGTAGGGAAGGAGGACCACGGCGGGCTTCTCTTGCGTGATGACCTGGGCCAGGGCACGTGCGTAGGACTCGGTGGCGTACGCTGCGAGCTCGGCGTCGTCGAACACGTGCACGCGGTCCGCGCCGTAGGATGCGAGCTCGGCCGCCAACGGCGCCACGCCCTGGCCGATCAGGACCGCTTGCACGGTGGCTCCCAGCGGTCCCGCCAACCGGCGTGCTTCCGACACCGCTTCCAGCGACGGCCGCCGGACCTTGCCCTCCCGGACCTCCGCGAACGTGACGATGGTGGCCATCAGAGTACCTTCGCCTCTTCGTGGAGCAGCCGCAACAGCTCCTTCACCTGCGCGTCGGCGTCCCCCGGGATCATCTTCACGCCGGGCCGCGCCGCCGGCAGCTCCAGCCCCACCACCTTCGTCTTGGGCTCGAGGTCCTCGGGCTTGAGGCCGAGGGCGGCCGCGTCCCGGGCTTCGATCGGCTTCTTCTTGGCGGCCATGATGCCCTTGAGGCTCGCGTAGCGCGGCTCGTTGAGGCCCTTCTGCGCCGAGATCACCGCGGGCAGCGACGTCTCCCAGACCTCGTGCGCGCCTTCGATCTCGCGCTCCACGGTCGCCTTGGCCTCTCCGACCTCCATCTTCACGGCCATCGTCACCTGCGGCAGGTCCAGGATCTCCGCCAGCAGCCCCGGGATCTGGCTGTGGTCGCCCCCCACCCCCTGCTGGCCGGTGAGGATCAGATCCGGGGCGAGAGGACGGATCGCCGCCGCCAGCGCCCAGGCCGTGCCCAGGGTGTCGAGCTGCTCGAACAAGGGGTCCTTGAGGTGAAGGGCGGAGTCCGCGCCCATGGCCAGGCCGCTGCGCACCGCGGACTGCGCGCGGTCGGGACCGAGGGTGACCAGGACGACCTCGCCCCCCTTCTTCTCCTTGATGCGGAGGGCCTCCTCGATCGCGAACTCGTCGTAGGGGGACACGATCCAGTTGAGCTCGCCCTCGGCGATTCCCTTGCCGTCGGGCGCGACCCGGATCCGCGCCTCCGTGTCCGGCACCTGCTTCACGCAGACAATGATTTTCAACGTCTTTTATCTCAGGGGGGGAACGCGACGCATGACCACGACGGGCGTCGGCTCCCCCCCTGAAACCCCCCATCGCTCGCCGGCCGCTGCGCGCCCGGCGAGCTCACTGGTTCCGTCTGATCCCCGTGCCACGCGCTCAGCCCTCGTAGCGCTTGAAGACCAGGGCGCCATTGGTGACCTGGTCGCGCAGGGCCAGCGCGGTGATGCCCGCCTCCAGCCCACCCGCCGCCCCGAGGAGGTGCCCGGTCATCGACTTCGTGGAGCTGATGGGGAGCTCGCGCGCGTGATCGCCGAACACGCGTTTGATCGCGATCACCTCGACCCTGTCTCCCTGCGGCGTGGAGGTGCCGTGCACGTTGATGTAGCCGATCGCGGACGGCTCGATGCGCGCGTCCTTGATGGCCTTCTTCATGACGCGGTAGGCCCCATCCCCGTCCTCGCAGGGCGCGGAGATGTGGTAGGCGTCGGAGGACATTCCGTACCCCACCAGCTCGCAGTAGATGTGCGCGCCGCGGCGGCGCGCTCCCTCGAGCTCTTCGAGGATGACGACTCCGGATCCCTCGCCGATGACGAAGCCGTCACGGCCGAGGTCGAAGGGCCGGGAGGCCTTCTCGGGCTGGTCGTTGCGCGTGGACAGCGCGCGCATGGCCGCGAACCCGCCCACTCCGAGGGGCGTGATCGCGGCCTCGCTCCCCCCCGCGATCATCGCGTCGGCGTCGCCGCGCTGGATGAGCCGGTAGGAGTCGCCGATCGCGTGCGCCGACGTCGTGCAGGCGGTGCAGGGGGCGG